>Ga0310786_10001420_pt1 | contig 38556 bp, 49 predicted proteins | sample AusTroGonzalo_MG_FD_203881 | JGI IMG/M metagenome (GOLD analysis project Ga0310786, IMG submission 203881) | Bovine rumen microbial communities from tropical cattle in Woodstock, Queensland, Australia - Gonzalo_03 (v2) (version 2) | ecosystem: Host-associated > Mammals > Digestive system >... | reverse complement strand
CACGAGAGAAGATAATCACTATTAGAAAACAATTATAATCCGCAAAACGAAATGTTCGCACGTTTTCAAACGAAGCGTTCAATCCAGCAAAACGAAATGTCCTCTCAGTTGCCGCGAAAATCTCTCTTTTCAAGTTTAACATAAAGCCCCGAAACTTTAACGGTTCCGGGGCTTCTTTTTGGCAGATTTTTCGTACCTTTGCAGAGTAAATTAGGGTTTATGTGCGCTTATCGAAAGTGGCATATTGCTCTACTTGTGGCACTCTGCGTTGAAAGCCGTTTGCAATGCTATTTAAACAGCGTTCCAACGTTCTTAGCATGGCAGGTAATATGTGCTGCTCGTAGAAATCTCGTGGGCGCAGGTCGTAGTCTATCTTCACTATCTCCTGCTCGCAGATGTCGCCTGTGTCGTAGCCATTATCAGCCCAGAACCATGTAGCAGCCGTTATCGGCTCATGTCTCTTGTATGCCCATTTGATGGATGAGGCTCCGCGTCCGTATGGCAACGGCGAGGGGTGGAATATGAGCGTACCAAAAAGCGGCTCCCTTAGTTCGTCTTCAGGAACTTTCTCTGTCAGCAACGGTGCAACGGCCAAATGGTAGTCGTGGTTGCCCTCGCTGCACAACTGGTGGCCGTGCTCCAGTATCAACGAGCGTGCGGCCTGATATGCAGCCGTGTCCCTATTTCCCAATATCCTGATAACCATTTTCACCAATATATTTAAATGCCTGTACTGCCCGGAAGTGACCACCGTAACCGATGGCTGCTGCATCCTTGTTTCCCTTACGCTCAGCGGAACGCTTCATGGACGCTGCACTGCGCCCTTTGTTATCACCATAGAGGTGTGCGCCCGTCTGGATCCATTTCTTAGAGTGCCTGAGTGCACCGCATAACTGAGGGTGTGATGTATGGAAGAACACGGGCAATTTATAGCCACAGCGGCCCCTGCCCTGTAGGTGGTACTCACAGACCGCATTCAGGAACCGTGTGCCGACACCAATACCCTGCCACTCCGGCATAACAACCAGGCGTGTTGCCCTGTAAGCGTTTGCTGTGAAAAGTGGAGCCACGCACAGGTGACACACCGGCTCACCGTCGATAAAGCCCACAAAGCACTCTGCAGCTACGGGCATAGCCAGATCTAAATAGTAATGCTGCTTAAACAGTCTTGGGAACACAGTTCCCCTGACCTTATAAATTTGAAGTTCGAGCTTCGGACGCTGCCGAAGACAGTCACGCTCGTAAAAGCGTGCCTCCGCAGTGTCATAGACCCAATCGGGCTGTAGCCATTCAATAATGTCGTAATGGCAGGAAAGCAGCACAATCTGCCCCTTTCCACGTCGCCACGTCTTAGCGAATGCAGCGGCTCCTACTTTGGCAATCTGGCGGTCTATAACTGAGGTGAACTCATCCACGACTGCATGTTCTGGACGCTCACAGGCCAAACGTGCAAGCCCTGCCCTGAACTTCTCGCCGTTGCTGAGCACGTTGAACGGACGCAGCCACGCGGGAACGTCGCCAAGCCCTACGGCTGACAGCATACCCGTGACGATATTGAAGTCGCCCTCAGGATCGATGCAGTCCACGATGGGCTTATTACTATCCCATCCTGAATAAAGGTCATAAATCGGCTCACCCTCAAAGATGCGGTTTCCGATGCTCGTTTTACCGCTACCAGACGGGCCGACAATGAGGCCGATTTGCCACTCCTTGCCCTCGATGGGCAGTTCTACGGTCTTTTCCCAATCACAGCCCTTTTCAGCGTTGAAAAGGCTCTTAACACGTGCAGCGCGATAGCTGTTGAAGTCGCTGCAATGATGACTCACTTCTATCTTCATACGTTTACGACTTTAAGGGTTAGACCTTCACTGTGAAGACGGTCATAGACTGCCTTCTGCTCTTTTTCATCGGTGCAGATAACTATCACACCGAATTGTGGTTTATAGGTGTACTTTCCCATGACTTGATATTTTTGATAACCAGTGCAAAGGTAGTCAGGGAAAGCGACAATAAAGAAGGAAAAAGGACAATCACACTGCACCGCTCGTGCAGTCAGTTTCCAGATGCTTAATGATACTGTAGATTTTCCGTTCGCTGACGCTATACCTTTCGGACAGTACCGACACGATATAGGTCACCTTATCGCCCCCCCTGCGCATTTGCACGTAGTCGCGATAAAGTTCCAGATATTGGCAGTCATCGGGTCTAAAACCAAGCGAAATAAGCCTTTTTAACAGCTCCCGATTAAAATTTAGTATCTCAAACAGTGTCATTTCAAAAAATAATTGTACCTTTGCACCATCTCACCTACTTAGTGGCATAAAAATAGCGTTGTACCGAGACGAAGGCCTACGCCCCCGGTCTTGCGGTACAACGCATTTAGTGTTAAAAGTAGGTGAGATGACTATTAACATGGGCCGGGGGCTTTTTCTATCCCCCGAAGGACTTATTACGAGAGCCAGCGGCCTACATACTCCTTGGCTACGGCACGGACACTATTGAAGTCCGTCCACTCCTGCTCGTACTTAGCCAGTTCCTCTTCGTCGGCAATCTCGTTACCAATCACCTGAAGGCGATGCGTCTTGATGGCATCTTCCTCAGACTGTGTGTACTGGCAGCGGATTACACCGTTGATGAGCGAGTCGCGGTCTGCCTCGCTGGCCTCAAGCAGAGTGCCACCGTCGGCCATCGGGCCTTCATAGGCATAGCCGGTCGTGGGTTCCGGCGTTGGCTGTCCGTCCATTACTTCCGGCACGTAGTCCGGGATAATCTCTTCGTTCAGGTATGCGATAAAGTGCTTATCGTCATACTTCTCAAAGCTCTTGCGCTCCGTGTAGATTACTCTGTTCATTGTTCAAGTGAATTTTAGGAATTTCTTACCTTGTTTGTTCGTGAATTCTGTTATTACCGTAGGACAGGGCAGATCTTCTTTCGAGAAATCGTTTCCTGCCTGGTCAAGCAGTACCGAGCTGCCGGTGTAAGAATACCATTCTGCGTCGCGTCCTGTGCGCTGCCCTGTCTTCTTATCAACCTCCGGCTCAAACTCGTAGGTTTCAACTTCCTCGCCGTCTGTGCCAATCTGTGTGACCGTCCTGACAATCCGCTTATAACGGATGGCGAGTCGTTTCTTCGGGCGTGTCTGCTGCTCGCTTTTCATTCCCCCGTTGCCGTCGGGAACCTGAACGATAACTGTTTCCTTCTCGATGGTGCTGTCATCCTCGATGAAGTCCACCAGCAGAATCTTATAGGGCGTTTCATCCTGCCCGTCTTTACATACGATCTCAGAAAATGTTCTCTTCTGGTCGTAACGCATCCCCTGAAAGGGAATGTTCACCTTGCGGTTCTTAATAACCGTTCCAAGTCTTTTCTCCATGTTAATATCTAAATTACGTAATAAGTTGTTACAGTTCGCATGAATGGCAAAACCGATACGGCTTGCACATTTCAATCGTATTTCTTCAGGGCTGAGGCCCTTTTTCTTGTATCTGGCCACGTCGCGGGCCAAAGCCTGCTTGTTGCGTTTCCTGAGACGTATATGGTCATGAAAGAAAACATAGCCGCAGATATCTATACCTCCGGCATCGACGGGTCGCACGTTCCAGTCTTTGTTGATGACTGCGTAGTAGTCACGGGTCAGCACCATTATCTCCATCTCAATAACAAGATGCAGGAACACCTTATCTTCGTGCTCCGTAACCATATTGTCGGCAAAACGCTGGTAGTTGTTCCGTAGTCCTTTCCTTACGAAACGGTCGAATTTCTCATTGAGATAGGCCACGCCCTTTGAGATTTCTGCGGCCTGCTGCTCAGTTCTACAGGTCAGGAGGCTGTCAGTCACATAGCGGTTGCGCCAGTAGGCCATCTTTTCAGGATCCTTGTCGATATCAAACACCCGGATAACCTGATGGTCGAATTTGGCAAGCAGGAAGTTGGCCAGTATCTGCGATATCTTCACACCCAGCGGCAAACCCTGATAATAGCTGTCGATGAACTCATCGAGGAAGGCCAGCAGCTTCGGGTCTTTTATCTTATCCCTGATTCGCTGCTTCATCAGCTCATGGGGAATGCGAGGGAAGAAATGGTGGATGTCTATTTGAGCAAAGTAGTAGGTTCCCCTGTAATCCTGCAAGTCAGACCAAAGCTGGCGCATGAAGTCGTGGGTTCCACGTCCCTTCACGCATGAGCAGCTCTTACGGATATAGGTACTACACAAGAAATCCTCTATCTGCAGCAAGGGAGCCCACTGCATTACATGGTCGATGACCGGGAGCTTACTTATGATCCTGGTCTTGTATTCATGGATAACCGAATCGGTGTAATCTGATGTTTTCCAAGTTCCAGAGGCGTAGGCCTCCAGCAGCATGTCAAGGTTTTCATCAAGGTGGGCTTCGAACTTGCGGACGGCTGCCCTATTGTGCTTACCGTCCGCAAAGCCATCGAAAGCCTTCTCAAAGTTAGGCTTTGTTTCGATACGAGGTGAAATAAAGCCCCTTCGTTTCATTTCCGTGTCTAAACAGTGTCATTTACAGGATCTTGGTCTGCTTTGTTACTGACTTCGTTGCCGTCGGCCTGACCAGTGGCCAGTCTACCAGCACTACCCGCCTTTAGTTTATTTTTCGCCGTGAGGCGAGGCCCCGCGCCCCATTACCAGTGTAAAGTTGAGAGGCGACCCGATGTTCGCATTGGAGTTCGAGACACCATTGTTCACATTGACATTCGAAGACCCCGCATTGGAACCATTGTTCGCATTACCACCGCGAAGAACCAGACGGAAGCCAGAAACAACGAGTCAGAGGCACGGCAACCTTTTTCGGGGTGCAAAGGTACACAATTTTTTCCGACTTTAAGACATAATCAGATAAAAACATGAAAAAAAGTCAAAGAACGCTATATAAAAAAACCGCTTCGCGGTTGTTATGAGGGGGTGGCCTGACGGCCACGGGTTCTTTTGGTTCCCGTTGACCGCCAATGGCCACTATTGGCCCCATTAGGCCGCTTCAGCATACACTGGCTCCAATGGCCACTCCTCTTCTGCTTCGCAGAGAGGCGACCCGAAGCTCGCATAGGAGTACGAGACACCATTGCTCACACTGACACTCGAAGACCCCGCATAGGAACCATCGGCCGCACGACCACCGCGAAGAACCAGACGGAAGCCAGAAGTGGCTGTGTCTTTGTAGAAATAGTCGCAGTGATATGTCGATGCGCTGCCGCCGACTTGCGTCGGGAAGTTCTCAAGATGGTCGTAGCTGATAGCCTTTATCCAACCTTCGGAATCCGGGCTGTTGGAATAAGCCACCATGCCTTCCTCGTTGCCGATAGTCCATGTTCCGTAAATGGACGGTGCAACAAGGTGTGTGCGTGTCAGGTTCTCGTTGCACTTGACGAATTCATCGTCTTGGTGTCGCCATAGGTAACCAAACATATTCTTCAGGCCGAAGAACACGGGAACGGGAGCTGTATATACAACATTATTGTCGCCATCCTTGACCTCGTAGTTTACAACACCGCAACCGTCTGCAAGTTCTATGCCGACAGTCGTAGGAAGGAACGGATGATAACCGTTGTAGGTGTTCCACGCGCCGCTCCAAGTAGTAACGCCCGAGCCAAGACCGCCCTGGTGCAATCCGTCAGCGTCAAGGTTCGCATTGTAGGCAGCCTGAACGTCACGTGTGCCGAAGATAATCTCAAAGAGGATCTTTATAACGGTGCTGTGACGCATGGTTCCGCACATCCATCCAGTTCCATTACGACGGGCAGCGGCTCGCATGGCCTCACAGGTCATCGATGTTACTGCCGTGCCTCGCAATGTACGGTATGTGCCGTCCCAGTCTGCGTTGTTATTGCCACCGCGATACTTAGCGTCATCGTTGACAAAGCTGCACAATGTATTGGTGTCGCGGTCTATACTTGCCAAGCCGTGTGCGGATATGGAACCGACGGGAATACGGTAGTTGTACTGTCCGGGAATCGGGCGCAGGGAAATTTCCTCATGCCACAAGCCACCGGCCTTATATAGTGCAAGGTAGAAGGGAACGCCCCAGCCCCACTGATAGTGTCCCATAGAACCGTCCAACTTGGCCAGTTCACCCGTTTCAAACAGATAGTGGTTAGTGGCTGCCAGCTTACGTCTTGAGTGGTCATTCTTAACGAGGTAGCATCCAAGCTTCAGGGCCTGAGCAAGCTCACGGCCAAACTCAACATTGCCAGTCCATGATGCAGCCGTAGGAGTGCTCAGCGACTCGTTCCACACACGCCCGAAACGGGGTGCAATAGAATAGTTCACCGCATCCTGCAACTCCATGTATTCAGTCTGGCCATTGGAGGGGTTGAATACAGGAATGTATTTCTCCTGCTTCGTAAGGTCTGACGCTGGCAGGTCATCAATCTGCTTGCCACCGTCCCAGCCTGTCATAATCTCGCGGAGTTTCAGGATCTCCGCATCACTCAGTTGTTCTGCCATAATTCTACAGTTTTATGATGTTAAACAATAATCGGTTTCCCGTTTGCCTTCATGATGACACCGTTCACCTTCAGGAACCGAGGTGTGCGGACTGTGATCTGCACTTCCTCTGTCAACTCCGTATTGCCGGTGGCATAGACATAGAAAGAGGTCGTACCCGTATGCTGCAAGGTCAGCTTTCCAGTCGTGGGGTGTACCTTCAGAGAGTCGCCTTCGTTGCGTTGGCGTATGATGCCTTTCGTACATGACACGGGGAGCAGCACACCGGCAAGATATTGCTGCACCTTGTTCTTTGTCGATATTTCGGGCAGATACTTCAGGTGCATAAGCGTTGGAGTGCGCTGGTAGAGAGCGAGGGTGTCACTGTTGACGCTGTTTTCAGACTCATGCCACACGGCAAAGCCAGGCGAGTTGTCATAGCAGCGGTAGAACGTCTTACCGTTCGCGCCAAGATGCCATACCTCCTGACCGATGGCATAGTTATCGTCGTATTGAGTCGGCACGTGGTCTATCTCAACAGTCCGCACATCTTCCAGTGCCGTGATACGTCTGCCCTTCGCAGTGTCTGCCTCTTGGAGAGTGGCAATCTGCCCGTTATGGCGTGAGCTGTCACCCTGTAGGGTTACGACGTTCTGCAACAGGGTAGTCAGCCATGCGGTATGCATATTCTCCAAGAACCCGTGATTGCCGTTTCTCTCGATCATCAGGAATGACACGCTGCCGGATGGCTGGCTGGTCTGGATCTTTGCATAGCGGCTTACGGCGATATCGCGTACCACGTCATCGGCATAGTCACGCTGGATGTGTGTCTCAGCGGCCACAAGATAGATGGGCCATGAGGCAACGGCTGAGGCTGCCAGCGGAAGCGTGAGGCCTCCAATACTTACAAGGCCCGCACTGATGGCGTTATCCGATGGAACGCAGCCGCATATCACACAGTTGCCCCACTGCGCAAAGAAGTTATCCAACACGCGCAACGGCTCACTCTGGAGTTCAAGAAGGTCATCGCCCGACCATTTCCTGATACCTTGATACTGTACATGTCTTTTCATCGTTGTATGATTTTGAATGTTTTATCTGCCAGTTTGTATCTCTCAATCTCTTCGCCCATATTGCTGATATCCACTCCTGAGGGGACATAGATAACGAAGTCCGCACCGTCGAAGGCCGACTGGCTCTCACCCTCAAGGGCGACTTCACGGTATGGGTTGAAGATGACCATGTGCGCAGGTTCAGAGTTTAGGCCCACCTCCAGATACATGCCGCTGTAGCTCTTTATCACAATGCCTCTGCCAAACAGGTTGCGCAGGTGTCCCAGAAGCGATCCCTGCTGGCTCGTAACGTGAACCTTATAGCGGTAGTAGGCACGCCATGCGGCAAAGGTCGCCCACACGCTGTCAAGGTCTATCAGTCCCCAGAGCCATGCAAGGCGGTTGGGCTGGCGACGGTGTGGTGCTACGTACTGCCGTACAATTTCTTTGAAATTCAGGATAATGTTCATAGCGCGTTACCTTTACAGTTCGTTGTTGGATATCAGCGTAAGCGTACAGTGGCCCGTGTCATAGTTGAAGTAGCCTGCATGCAGACGGCTCGCCGTGTCGATGTCCGTCCATGAGCTGTCCTCGCTGCCCTTGCGAGAGAGCGATACGATCTTGGCCGTCACTACACCGGCTACGGAGGTCACGGCCTCCAGTATCTCATGACGGTAGATGATGCCTCCGAAGTCCTGAGAGGTACGGAGTGCCGTTAGTGATGCAAGCACGTTGGCACGTACCGACTCAGCAGGATATGCAGGGTCGTACCATACTTGGATGGAGTAACGCACGAGGTCGGCATCCGTAGAGATCACCTGTGTCTTGGTTCCGGCAAACTTGATGGCATCGATATAGTCTTTGAAGTTCTGCGTCTGCTGTGAAGCCAGAGGAACGGTCTCGCCGTTATTGTCGAGTGTAGCCACACGGATAACAAGGGTGTTGGTGTCTGACACGCTGACGCTTGCCACCTTCACAACCTGAGCTTCCTCATCCAGCGTCTCATACTCAAGGAGGCCAGTAACCGTCGAGAACCTCAGCTCGTGGCCGTTCTGGAAGTCAAAGCACTTTCTCCTGTACCATGTAAGGGAACCGGCAATCTCCCGCTTCGCGTCATCGTCCATCTCCTTTTTGAAGATATCAAGGGTCAGTTCAAAGAGGTGGATGCAGTATGCCACGCAATGCGTCCACATGCGCCACTCAGCAGCTGCGGACGTGGAAAGCTCGAACGATGCGTTAAGACGCTGCTCGATGCTTGCTTCTATCTCACTAATTGTTCTTGCCATTCTTCTGTCATGTATGTTGTTACGTTTCGTTCTATCTTCTTTACGACGGACTTCTTAATGATGGTACCGCCGTCATCTATCAGGACGCTCTGGCCGGGTGTCAGGCGAAGGTCAGGGTAGAACGCCCCGGCTTCCCTTTCCTCTGCGGCCACACATTGCGGGTCATTCTCCAGCGAGGGGTTGAGCCTCAGGATATCGGCCACACCGTCAGCGGTTCCATAGTGTTGCATGGCGAGGTCGAGGATGGTCTGGTCTGCATATACTTCAATCGTTTTCATAGGCAGCGTCTATTTGAAATTTACAGTTCATCGTATCATAGGCCACCTTCCTTACCTTCTGGCCGTCGGCAGCCAGTACCTGACGGGTACGGCGCAGGAGCCCTTCCTTATCCTCGTTAAGCAGGTACTCCACCGCACCGACGCTGAGTTCCGGCCTGTGCCTGATATGGCCCATATCACCCAGAACCAGATCACGCTGATGCTGTGCCGTGCTCTCCGTTGGGTAGATATCGCCTGTGCTCAGGTCGAGGTCTCCGTTCTGTGTCTGGCAGTAGTCCTTCATATTACGATATCACATAGTTAAACGTGCCGGTGACGGGCCCGCCCATCGACGGGGCTACCAACCCGGCAGAGTATGTTATCTGCTGGCTCTTGATGGCATTGATGATGGCATCGGCCAGTTTGTCGGCCACCTTATCCAATGCGCCCTCGCGGTCATCGTCTTTCTGGTTCATAACCGCTGTAAAGGCTTCCTTTACTTCGCTCTTGATTGTTGCTTTAACTAATGGCATATTCTATCCCTCCATATATTGTGAAACTTCTGCTTTTATCTGCTGGAACGATGCCATATTGATAGGTACTCCAGAGGGGCCTACGCCCGTCGGAACCGTCAGTTGGCAGATAGCATCCAGCATGCTCTCCAGTGTCTTTTTCAGACCTGCGCCGCCCTTTTTCAGTGTCAGGCCGCCCGATGTCACAGTGATGGTGCTGCTGCCGATCTTCAGCTCTATGCCGTCCGTGTTCACCGTTGCCGTTGCATCGCTGGCCTTGATGACCGTACTGCTGTCATCACTGGTGATGGTGACGTTGTCTCTTTCAAGCTCCAGCTTTTCCGTGTCGATGGTCAGCTTCAGGTTGTTGTCGGTGAAGATGAGCTTATCTATTTCCGTGTACTGGCATACAAAAAGCTCGTTGCTGCCACCGATGGGACAAACCAGGACTACGCTCTGAGCCTTGGGGATGAACGCGAAGCCCTGAAGGCCTCCGTCCACAAGACCACGCAGGCGAACGTCGAAATAGTCCACAGCGTCATCCACACGGACGGTGCAGGTAAACTCATCCTCGTTCACCTCAGTCACAACGCCCTGAATGACATTGCGCACCATGTCGCCCATCATTCCGTTGAACTTCCTGCGTATTTCGTCTATTTCCTTGCTCATGCCTTTATACCTATTTCTACGGTACGACGGCCACCGCCAGTACCGAATGTTGTTGTCACTGCCTCGATGAAGTAGCTGCCGCTACGGTCGGGGTATGTATTGTCGGTGATATCGGCCACCATGCCGGGAAGGGCGTAGGGCTGCAGGAATGTCTTAATCTTGCCCCTGTAGCCGTCAAAGCTGTAGCGTCGCAGTTCCTCGTTTGCGAGGGCCTTCAACTCTCCGGCATCCTTCACGTCGTAGTAGTATAGCGTCTTCTGCTCACCTCCGTCTTCGCCAAGCTCGCCTTCAATCTTCGAGCCATCCTTATAGTAGCAGATGGCCTTAACCTTCAGCTTGATATCCTGCGCCAGCTGGTATTTCAATTCATCGTCATTGATGACATTCTCACGCAGCACATATTTCACGGTCTCGCCCTTCACGCTGTTGGCCTTGCCCACATACAGCTTGCCGTTGATGTCGAAATAGGCCAGCAGGCCGTATTCTTTCTTCAGGTAGCCGAGAAGCCAGCTTCCGGGCTTGTTGTTGATAACGAAGTTCTTTAGCGTGAGGTCGGCAACCTCGCCCATCTGGACTCCGCTTAGAACCTCGTTTAAACACGCTTTTAACGACGTTTCTTTCTTGCTGAAAACACAGTTGACGAAGCGCAGCTTATAGTACTCATCCTCGCATTCAATCTCCAGAGGCAGTTTGTAGTTCAGACGCTTCACATAGCCGACGAACTCCGTCTGGAGCTGCCCGTCATAGCCCAGCTTGATAGTCACCGCGTCACCTGCCTTGATAGCGTTGGCCGTTTCGATATGTGCGGGAGGCTCGCCCTCATGCTTGAGCACGGCTGTCACGGGAACCTTCACGACGGCAGTAGCAGCGAGGCTGTAGATGCTCCGCTTGATCTGCACGTCGTGGACGCTCTTGAACGTCACGCTGCCAATGCTTATCTCTGAGGTCAGTACAAACATATATCACTCCATTATCAGTTCAAAACTCCTGTCAGTCTCAAGGTCGAGGCTGTAGGTCTGAGCGTGTTCGACACCTCTCATTTCGGGAATGTCTATGCTCTTGATTACAACCATGTCTTCCTCATCCATGAAGATATCGGTGAGGGCGCATTTCAACTGTACACTCTCATTCACGGCGTAGATTTCCTTGATGTCGGCCAACTGGTCATCGGGCCAGTCAGTGCCCAAGGCCACACCCTGAATCTTGATCTCGTAATCCTCCATGCTGATAAGCTCCTTGACGGTTCCCTTACGGCCAACCATAGGGGTGGACACGATATGCTTCTTTCCGCGTATGGAAATGAGGGAGTTGGGCATCTCATACTCCTTTCCTTTATACACCAGCACAACCGGCATGAAGTACCAGCGTCCGTTAGCGTCGCGCTTCCTCAGCGTAGAGCCGAGATTGCTGCTCTCGCGCTCATTGGCTTCGGGGCCGTCATACTTGGGCTTGAACTTCGGATCGCCAATTTTAGTGCCAAGCAGCGTGTCAATCGTTGAGGCTGCTGCCTGTGCCTTTTTGATGATGTCATAGACTGAAAATACACCCATAGCCTATCCCTCCACTATTTCATTGAGCACCTCCAGAATACGGCTGCGGATTTCCTCCGCACCCTGTCCGTCGGTATTCTCTACGTTGATAACTATCTGGTCGCATACACGGTCGATGGTAACGTTACGGCTGCCGTTGCTGCTGCTTTCCTGAACGCTGCTGTTGAAAGTTTGGCTCTGGCTGTTGTCAGTGCTGGCGATATCGGTAGCGTCGGAAAGGCTCTCAGACATTGACGGCATCGAGATACTGTTGTCGGCATAGTTGCCCATCGACTGGTTGAGCGTGTCCGATGTGGCGTTCACGCTCTGCATCGTGTCACCGCCTGTCAGGTTATGAAGTTCTGCCGATGTGCCACCGACGGATGCAAGCAGCGGCTGGAACTTATTGGCAAACCATCCGCGAATGCCTTTTCTCTTAGGCTCTGCCTTTTCCCGTGCGTTTGTCAGCTCCGGCATGGCATTGGAGATATTCACGGCTTCGCTCTGTGCGGATGCCTCAGAAACGGTGTCGCCTGTAGATGATGCAGACGTGAGTGTGTCGCCCATCAGCGATGCCGACTCGATATCCTGTGCCAGCTCCGTATTGTTAGAACCAGGAGTGATGACGATTTCGGGTAGCGTCACCTCGTAAGGCTTCGGCATGGCCTGTGGCCCGTTCACGGCAACGGCGTTGTCGAATGCCTGGTTGCTGGTGTCACCCATTGACAGGGCATCAGATAAGCTGCTGGACGATGAAGAGCTGCTCATGAATGAGGGCATCCACATCGAAGCACCGCCTTGCTGGTTCCAGAAGTTACCCAGACTATTAGCCTCCGAGCGGTTCTCGACTGACTGCATGGCGATATCACCGGCAGCATTCAGCGTCTCGGCCTGAGCCGTTGCCTCTGTGAGTGTGTCGCCCATCAGCGATGCCGACTCGATATCCTGTGCCAGCTCCGTATTGTTAGAACCAGGAGTGATGACGATTTCGGGTAGCGTCACCTCGTAAGGCTTCGGCATGGCCTGTGGCCCGTTCATGGCAACGGCGTTGTCGAATGCCTGGTTGCCGGTGTCCGATAGCGTCAGGGCGTTGGATAGGTTGCCGACAGCCGAAGGAGCAGAAAGCACGGTATTTGCCAATGACTTGCTCTCAGAACCAGGAGTGATGACAATTTCCGGCAATGTAACCTCATAGGGCTTGCTCAGGTCGATAACGGATCCGTTGTCATTGCTTGACAGACTGAGCGCATCAGACTGTACAGTCATAGAAGAAGCCGACACGTTCTGTGTCTTCGACTGGCTCAGTATGTTGGTGGTTGCTGAGGCCTCTGAGGGGCTGGCCAAAGATACGGCCATCGGTAGCATGACAGCAGCAGCTATCTTGCGGACATTGGCCATGATATCGCTCAGGTAGTTTGTGCCTTCTGGTTCGTACTCCTGCTTGGAAACGTCCACCTTCAGTGCGCTATTGGTCTGAGTGATGGCCTGTGTCTTGGCGATACCGCCATTGACGGATGGAGCCTGAGCAACGTCACCGATAGGCAGCAGCTTTGCCGTTACTGGAGCCAGCTTCTGCGTAGCTGCCAGATAGTTGGCACTCTGCGCATAGTTGGTAGCCTCTTCGTTCAGGTTAAGAGTCTGCTTGGTCTTGGATCCCTTGCCGCTCTTACCACCCTTGCCGCTCTTATCCATCTTTTTCAACAGGTCTTGAGTGCTGACAGCAGGAGCAGCGGTCTCTGATACGTTCATTGCGGCCTCAAGCTCTTTCGGCAGTTCCGCTGCCGACTTGGCCTTCTCAGACTGTGAGTTTGCCCAGCTCTGGTGTCCGGCCTGCTTGCCATCTTCCCATGCCTTGGCATAGTTGCCGTTTTTCCACGTGTTGACGGCAATACCTGCGGGCGATGACTGAAGCACGCCCTTTCCTATATCTTTGAAGCCTTGCTTGGCTGCTGTCGCGGCTGCATCGAAATTGCCCTCAAAGAGGTTGGCAATAGCCTCGCCAAGACTTCCAATACCTTTCAGAATCTGTTTAATCGGTGACACAATGGCACTCACGAGTGCGCGTCCGAACTCCTTAACTACGCCCCATGCGCCAAGAACTGCAACACGGAAGCCTTCGAACTTCTGCCATGCAGCAGCTACGGCAGCGACAACCGCAACGATAGCAGCTATAACCCACGTCAGCGGGCAGGCAAGGAAGGAGGCGTTTAGCAATGCCTGTGCTGCGGCCCATCCCTCCGTAAGAGTAGTCGAAACGACGGTAAGGCCATTCTTGATGCCCTGCCATACGATATCGGCTTTGGCAATGGCCGTGTTGGCAGCCCATACCACTCCGAGTGCGGCAAGTGCAGCGGTAAAGCCGACAACGAGGGGCTGTCCCTCTTGTAAGTAACTCAACCAGCCACCGAAAAAGTCAATCAGTGTCCTAACAACAAAAGTAACGCCTTTCAGTACCACGCTGACACCAGAGAACGCGCCACTGATAATCGGGGCCACCAACTGAACTACAGGCGACAAAGCCTGAATAAGTGTGGAGAATGTTTCAAGGCCGGTGGAGATAGTAGGTAGCATCTGCTCGCCGATGGAAAGGCCTACGTTCTTAAAGCGGTTCCACGCTTCCTCTGCCTCCTGAACGGTGTTCTTACTGGCTGCGAGGGCCTTGTTACCTTCCTCGTTCTTAGTAGCGTCCTGAACACCTTCAACAATACCCTTGTATTTTTCCATATCGGCCATCAGGACGTTAAAGGCTCCCTTTGCCTCCTTATCCACAATGCCGAAACCTTCCAGCAGCTGTGAGCGTTCCTCATCAGAGCGTCCGTTCATCAGGTTACTAAGGTCGCCGAAGATATCCGTCATGCCACGCATCTTGCCCTGCTCGTCAAAGACCTTCACGCCTGCCTTTGCCATCTTATCGCGAACGTCACCCTTGCCAAGCATAGACATGGCGTTCTGAAGCATAACGGTGGCCTGGTCGGCACTCTGGCCCTTACCAGTCAGGTAGGAGAATGCGCCTGATACGTCTTTGTAGTCAATACCCATGCCGACACCTGTTGACAGCAGTTTCGGCAGGTATTGTGCCAAGCTGGAAAAGTCCACCGCACCCATTCGCTTTGATGCGAAGAACACGTCCAGCACCTCATTGGCATCAACATCACCCAACAGTGACACGGTCTGTGCCAGTGCTGAGGCTACGGTGTTCACGTCCGCGAAGCCTGCCTTGCTACCCTTAATACTGGCAGCCAGTACATTCATGGACTTATCGGCATCGTTGATCTGTGAGTTGATAAGGTCGAAAGCCAAAGGAACCGTTGCAGCGTCCGCGCCGAACTCTTCTGCCACGCCCTTGATGCCTTTCTTCAGGTTTTCGAGATCCTCTCCTTCAAGCAGTGTGGTAATATTCACCTGTGCCATGTTCTGGTCGAAGGTCATGGCAGACTTGGCCGTTCCAATCATCGCGGCTCCAGCTTGAACGATGGGGTTCTTGAGCAGTCCGATGCCGGGGACGCTACTTGCCAAGTCACCGGCCCACTTGCTCAAGTTACTTGTGCCGCTGGTAAGGCGTTCCACACGCTCTATCTCATCACCCAGCGACTTGATTTCTTTGTCATATTCACGGATGGCATCGAGGTTGTCTGAGGGAATCCACTCGCGCTCAGCACGAAGGGCCTCTATCTTGGCACGAAGCGCACCGACGCTTCTGCCCGTCGCGTCCATCAATGCGTCTGCGGCCTTCATCTTCTGGCCAACGCCATCCATAGCACTGCGGACGTGCTCGCTCTCTGTGTTAATCTTCCGAAGACCGCCAGAGACACGGTCATTCAGGGTAAATGTGTAAGGAACGGTGACGGGCTTCGGCTTGGCGGTCTGCAGGTCAGACACCTTCTGCTGAAGCTCTCCGATGCGTTCGTTGTATTGGGCGATAGTTCCCAGACCATCAGCCGGAAGCAGGTCGCGTTCTGCGCTCAGCGCGTCAATCTGTGCCTTCAGGGCAGTAATGCTACCGCCCGTCTCATTCATCAGTGTACCGGCAGCGGCCATCTTATCCTGCACGGTAGTAACCGCACTGATGAGCGGCTGGCTGGCAGCCGTTATCCGTAGCAGCTTATCACTGGCTTGGTCTTGGATGGAGAAAGTATATTCTAACGTAGGCATGCTCGTAAACTAATGGTGAGTGAATTTGTTAAGTCGGCCCTGATATATTCTGCCATCCCTATCTGCATCGCCCATTCTTCGTCAGACAGGTCGGAGGGGTCGAAATGAAGATAAGCGCGAATGAGCGCATCGCCGAGGAAGAGCCATCCGCGCTTATCCTTTAAACCTGTCCGGCTTAGAGTTTTTTTATCTCTGCGGTCTTGATCTCGATGATTTCTGCAAGATGGCTTGACACGCCCAGGAACAGGCTGTCATCCTTCTTAATTTCCTCATCGCCACCCAGCCAGCAGTTCTCCAGCAGGACTTCGTTGTACTTCATCGGGTCGTTCTTTCCGAGAACGGAAGCGGCTCCCAGCACCTTGCGGTCTGGCTTCTTCAGGTAGCAGACCTTACCGTCAACCTCTACCTTGAAAACGTCGCCGTGCGCTTTCTTCCACGCATCAATCTGTTTTGAATCGATTTCCTTCATGGCAGTCCCGGATTAGATACCATACTCAACTTCACAAGCGATGAACGGCAGGGCGTGCTCTGAATAGAGGTCGCCTTCCTTGATGGAGTTCACGGACTCAGTGATAGCACACTGGCGGATGCGGTCTGTGGTGACCTTGCCGCCGTACTCGCTGGCATACGACACAACCATGTCGAACTCGATATCGGTGATATCGTTGAAGCCAGCAGCCTTACCTGCGTCCTGAAGGGCAATCAGGGCAGACTGGAGAACGGTAAGCGTTCCCTCAACCTCCTTGCGGCCTCTCTGGATGCCACGCGCCCACTTGCCAGCAGCATAGAGGGCCTCTGTAGCACGCTTTGACTTGTACTCAACGGCACGAATGGTCTTGATCTCCACGCCCAGAACTACGACGGTAACATCGATCCAGGCATATTCCTTTGAATTAAAGTCTCTCATTGTTCTTATGCGTTAGGGTTAGTAAATGCAAGGTTCACCTCAATCTCACGGAGCAGGGCAGTCGGAGTGATGCGGGCCACCACGTCCATCTTGCCGGTAGTGATAAGGTCTTGATCAGGATCGATGCTTGCGTTGAAGCCGCTCATCTCACCCTCCATACCACTGTTGATGTTCTTGGCCAGCAGTGACTCGTAGTACTTGGCCATAGCAGTCGGGATCTTGCCCGTCTCAGGGTCAACGTCGATGTTGTCCAGAATCTCATCGATGTAGCACTTGTAACAGATTACAACTGCCTTCTGGATAACACGTGTCAGGCACAGACGGCAGTAGTCATCTGTGGTGGCCGTTGCGGTTGCGTCATCGTTCAGATAGTAGCCACCCTTTCCGATATAGGTACGGAAGAAGATGTAGCCTGCATCATGCAGAGCGTTCCAGTCTGCATAGTGACTCTCAGGAGTTGTGCCATCCATCAGGAAGCCAGCACCAGAAGCACAGATAGCTCCATCCTTAACGCGGCCAATGCTTACGTTCACAGGAACCTTAGCGGCACGACCGAGAATCATACCCATAGCGGCACTCTGAGTTGTGCCAACCTTACCGTCAGAAGCGAGTATAACGCTGACCATATTCTGCGAGCCCTCACGAGGCTGGTAGATGCTGGTCATGCTGCCACTCCACTTCATGGCAGGAACCATAATACAAACAGGGGCAATCTTGCCCAGATAGCTCTCAGCGATAGCCTGAGCAGCAGCTACGGCGGTCTGTACGTCACCGTCAACACAGCCGTTCATAGTGGCCTCGTAGTTAGCGGGGAGTGTACGGTTCAGACCTACCAGACGGATGCGACCGGCTGCGGGATCGAGAAGCTTGTGGATGGGGCTGTCAGCAGCAGCTGCCACCATCTGTGTCAGAGTGGTTGCCTCAGACACGGCCAGAATGTGAAGCTCTGCGCCGTCACCGGCTTCTGTGTAGAAGGCGTTAACATCCTTCCAGATAAGAGGGTTGTTTGCCTCAGTGATGCCAAGAGTGGCAAGACCGCTTGTGCCACTCAGCACATAGTGAGTGTTGAGCGCAAACTTGTTTTCCACTGCCGCACCAGTCAGAAGCAGAGCGGCAACACCATCATCGGAAAGGCTCACTGAGCCGACGTTTCCGTTTCCAAGAATGATTTTTACGTTGGGTAACATGTTGTTGTTTTTTAATAGGTTATTAACTCACCGCTGCCCAGCGTTGCCTGGTGTGCTGCGGCCTTTTTGAATTCACTCTCAAGGAATACCAGATTGTCGGAAGTCACGTAGAACTTCTTATTCGTCGGGTAGCACTTGCGGTACTGCTCAAGGAATGCTGGTTCTTCCTTCTTAGGCTCCTGACTGGCAGGGGCCTCGTTCTTTTCCTTATCCTTTGCCATTTTAATAGCGTTTTAAGAGTTTTAAAATCAGTTTTAAGAGCTTCGGGAGTCCGAGGGCTGCCACTATCAGCAGAGCTGCTGAGCCAAGCCATACCATAGCCTTCTGCCATTTGTTCAGGACATTAACCTCGACAACCTTTTCCACTTCCCTTTCAGGGCCGGGAACCGGAACGTATATCAAGGAGTCCTTTCCTTTGACATAGACGGTGTCAGGTTTCCGTTTGGCCTTCACCTTCAGGTTGCCCAGAGAGTCGATCTCCGCCTGCAGGCTCATCCGTTTCGAGGTTTCCTGACGAAGCAGATCCAGTGTCACCCTTCCGCTTGAATCCGCGCGAAGCTTGGCCTCCAGCATTGCGCTGTCGCCGTCCACCGCTACGGGTGTGAGCGTTGGAATTGCCACGGGTGGGGGTACGTAGGACGCTTGCGGTGTCGTCGCCTGACTTTTGCAGCTCACCACGCACAGGGCACTCACTGCGATAAGGGCAAAGCTGAATAGCTTCGACGGCACGGCTGAGGCGGTTAAGCGCAGTCCGTGTGCGAGCGTACTCTTGACTGAGTTCTTCAACTTTCTCATAGGTTTCTTCGTACTTTTCCCTGGTCTCAATCAGCAGCTTGCTCACGTCCTCATACATCTGTTTGTAGGTGTCGTGTACGACCTTGGCTGTTTCGGCATTGTGAGCCCTGCGATTAAAGAACCAGGCAATGGCTGCACCAATGCCGCCCGATGGGATGGCCCATGTAAGGAACTGTAGAATGATGTCTGCCATTGTTCGTTACTTTTGATTTATTCCTATTTCCTTCAACCATGCGGGAACATTGAAACACGGGCACTCCTTAGCTGCCAGTTGGTTGTGTCCCACAATCTTAACAGAGGGGAAACGCTTGTGGAAGTTCAGCACATATTCCTTCATGGCTCTGCGCTGAGCTTCCGTGCGCGTGTCTATCTTGCGCTTATGGTCATTAGCTGCACAGCCTCCGACATAGACGATGTGACGGCTCACGCTGTTGTAGCCAGCTACGCCGTTGGTAATCTCCCAACCGTCCACATAGGCATCCTCGTTATTCCTAACAAGACGCTCCCTTCTGCCGTCAAGGTGGAACATATCTGTGTAACCCACTTGCTTCCAGCCACGACCACCCTTCGACACAGGGTCAGTGTGCCAGTGACGGATGTCATCCGATGTCACTTCACGGCCAGCAGGTGTGTCTGTGCAGTGGATTACCAGATATTGCAGCTTGTTTGCCATAGCCTACGTTTCCTTTATGCTTCAGCCATTGGCTGTGTTACAGTCACAGTTTTGGTAACCTCTGTATCCTTGATACCGATAGTCACGGTAGCGGTACGGGTTGCCTCGCCCTCAGCGTCGTAGGCGTATGCCTCACTGGTGAAGGTCACCTTTTTACCAGTTACTGCTACAGTCAGCCACTCCGAATCACTTACAGCCGTAATGTCTGCACCGTTTGAGGTGGCATAGGTACGGTTGTTAGAACCTCCAGCAGCCTTCACGCTGATAGCGTCATCACCTGTGATGGTGGGAGCACCCTGAGCGTCATAGTCAGAGTAAATGACTACGCCAGCATCGGCCTTCTTAGGCATGCAGATGAAGTAGTGACGGAAGTTGATCTTGTTACGCTGGTATTCTGGATCCGTGCCTGCCTCGCTGTAGTACATCTTGGTCGAGCCGGTAGCCTTGAACACGCGCTGAACATAGAACGCGAACGAGCACTGGAACTCACCCGTGCTTGCGGTTGCACCCAGAGCCTTCTTTGTGCCTGCCGTAGTGTAGAGCGGGTTGTTGGCAAACTCATAGATATCGAAGCCATACAGACGGCCAACAGTACCATCGTTGCGGTTGATGTTGTACTGCTCCTTGAACTTCTGGTCTACCTCCAGCAAGTCGTTAATGTGGTCACTGCACAATACCAGGCGACGACCAATAGTGGGAACGCCCAGCTTATCCATAGCTTTCTTCATACGGATAAGGTCGTTTGGTACGAGCTTGACACGTCCAGTCTCAGGATCGCGTGAGCCGGTAGTCTTCAAAACGGGAGTCTTCGCACCATTGCTGGCAGCACACATGGCGTGAGCGGCCTTGGCAAACTTGGCATCGTTGATAGAGTTACCGTGACTTTCCTTAACACGTGTCATCTTATCATAGCTGATGGAATAAAGTTCATCGTCTGTGATAGGAGTTACCTTAGTCTGGAACTTATCAAGCTGGATGGCGATATCTGCATCGTCGAGGGCCTGCAAGGGGATTGGATAAGTTGTATTGTTAACCAGTACGTCAGGATCCACACCGACCTCTACCAAATGGATAATGTCATTCTCTACGATACTTGAGTTGTCAGGAATACCATCGAGCCAGGTGGCCTCAAGGCCACGGCGCAGATGTTTTACGAGTTCGCCAGTCCATATCTCAGTATAGACACCGGCACAAAGGGAACCAGCAGGGGCAACGTTACCAACAACTGCCGCAAGGACATTCAGTCCAACAGCTCCCGACATGGGGCTAAACCCCGCAGCAGAGGCCATCAGGCCACCGCACAGGCAGTTAATCAAAACCGCCGACATCAGAAAAAGCAATCTTTTCATGTTCGTTTTCTTATTGGTTTGACATTAGATTTCACACTCATAGCCATACTCGGCCTTGAACAGACGCTTGTAGGTTGCTGGATCTGACTGACGCATTGTCAGCAGCTCTGCCTCAGGAACCTCGCTCAGCTTGGTGTATGAGCCCTGCTGTGCGGGACTGCCACCCTGATGGTTGATGATACCGCTCAGCTTTACGTTGGGCGACATGGCTGCAAGAGTCTTCTCCAGTTCCTCAGCACCGATGGTCTTACCGAGGTTAAGGAAATGCTCCTTATTCTCGACAGTGATCTTCTTCTCGGTGATGGCTTTGTCCACGAGAGTTGTAATACCTGCAAGCTTCAGCTTGTCATTCTCAGCCTTGAGCGTTACATTCGCTCCGGCCTCTTTCTGCAATTCGGCAATCTTCGCGAGAACGGTTGCCTCGTCTGCCGTCTCAGGCAGGCCCAACTGTAGGGCTAACTTCTTTAAATCCATTGTTGTTTGATTGATGGGGTTATTACTCAGTAATGGCAACAGGCAGTTGCCGTCTTTTCCTAATTCTATGACCATACCATTATCCTGCATGACAATAGCATCGTCGTTGGCTCCGATATCCACAAGGGACACCTCCACCAGCTTCCACTTTGTTACGGTAGGGCGAGTCTGCCCCTCAAGTAGCAGCTCCTTTGCATCGCTGACCTCTATAGGCTGAACGCCAACACTCACCATGCGAAGGCTACCCACCTCGAACTGTTTCTTACACTGACGGCTCAGTTCTGTAGCCTCGTCAAAGACAGGCTCTCCAGTAACTTCATCATTTTCAACTTTTAGGTCTTTTAAATAACCTATTACTTTTCCGCGCTCGTGCATATACAGGAACACGGGGTTTCTCTGGTACTGCTCCAGATCACCACCTGAGGTCAAGAGGCGAAAGCCGTAACTGTTGACCCTTTCATTTGTTAATCTTATTCGTTTACTCATATCAGTTACTTATGTTTTGCGACTGCAATATTACGCACTTTCCTGCGACCCTCCAAAAAACGCTGCAACGCTTGCAGTAAAGGCTGCAACGAGTACACCGTTTTTTGTTAGTGTGGCCCTTTTTATGCAATTTTGCACTGCAAAATCGCAATAAAAAGTAATAGCGCAATGACAAAAGCAGAACTTGAAAACAAGAAACAGCTCGGACGTTCACTGTATATGTCCGGCATGGAGCAACAGGAAATTGCAGAACGGTTGGGCGTATCACGCGTTACCATATCGAACTGGTGTACGAAGGAAGGATGGAAGGAGGCACGCGCCGCCAAGAACATCACACGCCCGGAACTGGTGAACAAACTGCTGCTCACTATTGACCAACTCATTGAGAACGTCAACAAGTCCAACGACCCGACACTGATTGGCTCACTGGCCGATAAGCTGTCTAAGCTGAGTGCCGTAGTCGAGAAACTTGATAAGAAGGCCAACGTGGTAGATGCCATCGAGGTATTCATGGCGTTCAACAAATGGCTCCAGTACAATGCTGAGTTTGACCCGGAAATCACCCCCGAACTCATCAAGGCCATCAACAAGTACCAGAACCAGTTCCTCATGGAAAAGATGGCCCCAAGTGCCGAACTCTAAACTCACTGCCCCATGACAGCAGCGGAAAGGAAACAGGCACTTGAGCAATGGCAGGAACACTGTAAGCAAATACAGTCGCTTACAGAGACTTCACAGCTCACACGTGAAAGCCAGACGCAGAAGGAGCAGCGTATTCGCAGGCTCCAGAAAGACTATGCCGCTTTCTGTGAGTACTATTTCCCCCATTTCCTCACACTGCGCGATAAGGTGACGGGTGAGCCCGTCCGCATTATCCACAATGCCCCGTTCCATAACCAGGCAGCGCAGAAGGTTAAGAACACGCCCAATCTCAAGGCCGTGTTCAAATGGCCACGCGGTCACGCCAAGTCCACGCATTTCGACATCTTCATGCCGCTTTGGTTGATATTCCAGCCCAAACGGCTGATCAACTTCATGGTGATTGTTGGTAAGTCTGAGGATAGTGCCAACCGACTGTTGGGCGACATTCAAGCTGAGCTCCAGTACAACAAGCGCATTATTGCCGACTTTGGGGAGCAGATGACCTTGGGCGATTGGACGGAGGGAGAGTTCACCACACGTAACGGCGTTTCATTCTTGGCATGCGGTCGCGGGCAGTCGCCACGTGGTCTCAGAAAGCGCGAGGCACGTCCCGACTACATCGTTATAGATGACCTCGACGATGATGAGCTATGCCGAAACAAGCGACGTGTGGGCGAGTTGACGGATTGGGTAAAAGAGGCCCTTTTCGGTGCGCTTGATGTAGGACGTGGCCGCTTTATCATGGTGGGCAACCTCATTAGTAAGACCTCAGTACTGGCCAACATCTGTGCCACAAAGGGCGTACACGTTTCGACTGTCTATGCAGTTGACAACGAGGGCGAGCCTGTATGGAAGGATAAATGGACTAAGGAAGAGGCACGGGCTTATGAAGAGTTTGTCGGCTACCGCGCTTGGAACAAGGAGATGATGCACAACCCGATTGTGGAGGGTAACGTGTTCAAGCATGAGTGGATACGTTGGGCCAAGCGTCCCAAGTGGAAGGAGTTCTCTGAATTCGTCCTTTACATCGACCCATCTTGGAAGGGAACCCAAAAGAACGATACCAAGTCAGCTAAGCTATGGGGTAAGCAAAAGACGAACCTCTGGCAACTGAGGGCCTTCGTCCGTAAGACCTCCCTTGCTGAAATGGTAAGGTGGTGCTATGATATCTATGAGTGGAGCCAGGAAGAGGGCATTGCCATCCGCTTTGCAATGGAGGCTTCCTTCATGCAGGATATGATACTCGATGACTTCACCACTGAGGGAGAGCTTAGAGGCTACCAACTGCCCATCACAGGCGACAAACGAAAGAAGCCCGATAAGTTCCAGCGTATAGAGGCAATCAGTCCGTTATGGGAACGTGGCTTTGTGTTCTACGATGAGTCGCAGAAAGATGACCCGGACATGCAGGCCGGACTTGAGCAGACTTTGGCTTTCCAAAAGGGAATGAGCGGCAACGATGACGCGCCGGATGCCGACGAAGGAGCCATCTATATATTACAAAAGAACACGCGCATACAAAAGTATACACCGAGGTTCGGCAAACGTCCGAGCCCCAAAAATACATGGTAATATGATACAACTGATTAAAGACTTGTACAACGCATGGCGTTACAAACGCGCCGTCAAAAAGGCCGTTAAGCTTCAGAAGCTGACGGGCCGTAAACAGCTCGTAGTAGTAGTTAATGGAAAACTGGTGGTGGTGGCTAAACAGGACATCAAGAAAATGGTGGCCACACATCAGTTCAAGAAAGGCGTGAAGGTTCAGGATATCGAGAAACGCGCTTTGTTCGTAACTAAATAAGCAGCACTATGTTCATCACAGACGAAGATTACAAGGTGGTTATCGGTGAGGGTGCGCTACGCATCGTTACTCAGGTGAGTGCCGAGAACCGGGCCAAAGCCGAGAAGGAGGCCATCGAGGAAATAGCGGGCTACCTACGCCCCAAGTATGACTGCCAGGCCATATTCAGTGCCGATGGTGATAACCGCAACCAGCTTGTGGTCATGTACACCTGTGATATTGCACTGTACAACATGGCCGCGTCGCTGCCCCAGAATATGGGTATGCAGATCCGCGAGAAGCGTTACGAACGCGCCCTCGATTGGCTGAAGGGCGTACAGGCCGAGAAGATCTTGCCTGACTTACCTTTGGCCACTGATGAAGACGGAGAGCCTACAGGCTTCCTTTTCAAGTATAGCTCACAGCCGAAACTAAAGCATAATTGGTAAGGTATGAAAAAGAAAGGAAATAACAAGCAGAACCCGCTATCAGGGCGTGTACTGAATTCACAATACGGTACGTTCAATCTGGCAAAGGAGGGCGACCGCAAGCGACTGAAAAAGATGGTCGTGGAGTTACAGCGTCAGACCGACGCGCTGACTCGTAAGGATATCGGTGACTGGAGGCACGCATGGCAGATGGCCATCAACGTTGATAACCCCAACCGCCAGCGTCTTTATGATATCTACCGTGACGTGGATATCGACCTGCATCTTTCTGGCTGTATCCAACAGCGCGAGGGTTTTGTTTTGGCTAAGGCATTCAAGCTTGTAGATGATAAGGGGAATGAGAATGAGGAAGCCGCCAAGTTCTTTTCGAAGCCCTGGTTCAAGCAGCTCTTGCACTATGCGCTCGATGCTAACTATTGGGGCCACTCGCTCATAGAGTTGGGCGACCTGACAACCGATATCAACGGAAGGCTTACCTATAACGGCGTGAGGCTCATAGAGCGTAAGCACGTCATTCCTGAATATCACCGCGTCATCCCCGAATTGGGTATGGACTGGCATACCGGCATCGACTACCACCAGCCACCGTTCTGCGACTGGCTCGTGGAGGTGGGACAGCCTGAGGCCTTGGGATTATTCCTGAAGGCAGCCACTCAGACCATACCCAAAAAGAACGCGTTGGCCTTTTGGGACACCTTCGCTGAAATTTTCGGCATGCCTATGCGAATAGCCCATACCACGACCCGTGACGATAAGGAGCTGGCCAAGATGGAAAAGATGATGGCCGAAATGGGAACCGAGGGTTGGGGACTGTTTCAGGAGGGAACCGATATCGAGGTGGTGGAGAGTTCAAAGGGCGATGCCTTCAACGTGTACGACAAACGAGTGGATCGCGCCAACTCCGAACTTTCGAAGCTGGTCATCGGTCAGACAATGACCATCGAGGACGGTAGCTCACTCAGTCAGTCTGAAACGCATCTGGAGGTGTTCGAGAACCTTATCGATGCCGACCGTGATATGCTGTGCGATATCATCAACGAGCAGCTCATACCACGAATGATACGGCACGGGTTCCCACTTCAAGGCCTGCAGTTCAAATGGGATGACTCAGTGGACTACACGCCTGAGCAGCAGAAGGCCGTCGAGGAACTGGTTGTCAACAACTACGATGTTGATGGCAAGTACTTCGAGAATAAATACGGTATCCCTGTTGGGGAACGCAGACAGCAGCAGCCCCTGATTGGCCCCACACAGCCCCAACATGACGATAATGGGAGCAACGGCGGGGAAACGCCCGACGATGATAAGAAAGGCCAACACAAGCCAAATGAGAGACGTTTTTTCGACTAAGCCCCTCTGACTACGAGGGGCTGCACAGCCGATATACAGAGCTGCTGGCTGACATGCCCGGAACTCTGGAGTTGGCAAGCCCGGAAACGGACGCGCTACGCCAGCAGCTTTCAGCCCTCTTCGAACCCATGATGCAGTCGCTTCACTCGAAAGCTGGAGCGCAGTTCAGTGTTGATATCCTGAGGGAGAAACCCGTGCAGGATTTCATCGAGACGCATGCCCAGGTGCTCGATGCGGCTTTCTCCCAGACAGCCATGTCCGACCGTATGCGTCAGCGGCTCCAACAGTCTGATTATATCTTCAGCGGGATTAAGACGTTCCACGAACTCAATGAGGCCTTCCCATCCCTGATTGATGAGAGCGGCAACCGAAAGCCGTTTGAACAGTTCTTAAACGACGTTCGAAAGATAGACGAAACCTACAACAAAAACTATCTCCGTGCTGAGTACAACTTCGTGCAGTCATCGGCTGAAATGGCTGGCAAGTGGGAGCAGATAGAACAGGACGGCGACCGCTACAACCTCCAGTACCGCACGGCTGGTGATAGCAAGGTACGCCCGGAACACGCTGCACTTAATGGTGTGACGTTGCCGCCAAGCGATCCGTTCTGGCAAACATACTACCCACCCAACGGATGGAACTGCCGCTGTACAGTCGTACAGGTTCGCAAGACCAAGTATCCGACCACCCCACGCGATGAGGCCATGCAACGGGGAGCACAGGCCACAGGAAAGGACACCAAAGGCATCTTCCAGTTTAATGCTGGTATGGAGCAGAAGACGTTCCCTGACTACAACCCATACACCATCAAGCGTTGTCGTGACTGCGATATCGCCAAAGGCAAGCTTAACCTGGCATTCGTGCCGGAGAATGAGTTGTGCGAGGGATGCAAACTCATACACCAGTGTTATAGGGATAAGACACAGAAGACAGAACGTAGGCGTATAGAGGAAAACCGAATGCTCTATGATAAGCTTTCAAAAGACAGTCGATATATAGACGTGGAGTTTAATCCTGAAAACGGAGCTGTGAAAGCGACGCATCGAGGACATAACAAGGAGCGTGACGAAGGTACTCGACTCGAAAGAAAACTTGCAGATAATCTGTATTCATGCGGTCATAGTGTGGTTCTGTGTGACGAAAGCAAGAAAGGCCGCGACGGCAATAAGTATGCAGCCCTTGATATGATATTGGACGGTGTTCGTATGGATATTAAATCTATTACCAAAATCAAAGATTTCTACGGATCCGCCATTAAAGAAAAAAATCGTCAGCTTATAAGGTACAATTCGCGTCCAGATGTGCATGAGACCGCAGACACTATCTGTTTGTATTTTGATGACCCTACTATGTTCGCTCCAGAGAAAATCAGCAAAGGCTATGAATATATGAAGTCATTAAAACCACAGCACATCTATTTAAAGCATATAGTCTGTGCTATAAATAGCGCAAAAGGGCTTGAATTAAAGTACTTCGATTTCCAATAAAAAAGCCACGTCAGACCCGAAGGCTCCCTGACCTGGCCAAGCTTGGATGCCGCAAAGTTACAAAAAAATCCGCAACCTCCAAACGATTTGCGGATTTTTTTTGTATATATGTTACTATTTTGTTCTGTTTTAGGGTATTTCAGGCCCTACGACCTCCGTTTCCTGACCTCCGGGCGACACTAACTTAGCATCCATTGGAACCCGAACCCTCTGCGTCTTTTTCTCGATAGAACGCACGAAGGTAACATTGTAAACCTCGACATTCTCTATCAGCTGCTCATGGTTGTGGTTCGTCAGAGTAGCCTGTATCTCCACATCACCGAAGTGGTCGCCATGCAGCCCAAGCATGACAGCATGTATCTGCTCACTCAGATCCAGATCTTCAATGGACTGCAGTCGCATTTCGTTGCTATACTCTGACGATGCGCCACCTTTCCAGTCGGTGACGATGTGCAGACGTACTTCTGCGCGTGCCTGGTAGCCGTTGGCTCCGCGAGTGGTCATACGCTCCCACAGGATAGGCCGGAACTCAACGAACACAGCCGGACGCGGCCAGTTGGTTTCCTGCTCGATATACTCCACGTTATTGTTCCACAAGTCCGCATGCTGGATAATGTGCTCTGCTCCCTCTGGCACATCATCTTCCTTGTAGATTTGTTGAATGCTACCATCAGACAAACGGTAGCTGTGCATGAGCCGTTCACTGACGGCCAGATAAAACTCTTTTCGCATTTTCGTACTGTGTTAGATATTCATTCAGATTCTCATCAATGATGCTGCGCACGATGGCTTCCACTTCGGGGCCGCCACCGATGAACCTGCGCTCCGGCATCTTTATCTTCTGGCCGACCTTCATCAAGGCCATACGACGGTAGAACTCAGCGGCAGCAGAACGGGCCACGTTGCGCTTTGAACGGCTCTCTGAACCATCCTTCTTACGGCTAACGCTGCCTGAGGCCTCATAGTATTTGGCCCAAAAGAAACGCTTCATCTTCGCCGTTACCTCAATCTCGCCACCCTCGTTATGGATGGAGGCGTAGGGTAACGATGAAGAGAACGTAATGCCGGTGTCGCTGGTTCGTGGGCTGTGAATGCTACGGCGCAAGGCTCCGCTTTTCTGTAGCAGTGCACCGTCGCCAATAGGAGTTTTCCTGCGCTGCCATGCACGGCCAAAGTAGGACTGCCGCTCAAAGTTCTGGTCGAACTCATCAGTCAGTTCCACGCGCAGATCGCTCAGTATGTTCTTAATCAGGGTGTCAATACTTGCTTGTGCCATAGGTCAGTCTGGAAAGGGTATCCACAATTGCTTTTCACGCTCAACAGCTTCGATGTCTATGACAGCCGATGCGTTGAGCATGTTGTAGAAGGTGCGCTCGCTGATGAAGAGCTTCGGATAGACGTAGCGACGCCAGATCTCTACATTTGAGAGACCTGAGCGTCGGTGTTCGTCGTAGATGCGGTTCACTTCAGCTACGCGTGCTTTGTAGGATATTCCACGTCCGTTGCGTTTATGTTTCTTCATCAGTTGCTGGCGTTTAGTTAGTTATTTCGGCTTATAGGCTCTGATATCCAGTTCCATTGTGCCGCTCACTGTGACGCGACCGCTGCCCTCACACTGAGGACAAACAACAGGGTGGTCGCCATCAATGTGACCTGTGCCGCCACATTCACGGCACAGGGTCACTTTAGGGGTTTTACGAATAGTCTTTTTCATTCTGCGTCTTCTTTCTTAGGTTCTACATAGAAGGTCTCTTCCTGTACGACTTGGATGCCACACTTTGCCATAGCCTCCTTCATCGTAACTTCTTTCTCAACCAATCCCGCATCTGTCACTTTTACGTCATCCAAGTCACGGTCGGCCAGCAGCTTATCCTTTGCGATTTCCTCTGTCTGACGGATATAGGATGAGGGCAGGAATGCCTTAACCAGTTCCAGAGCAGAAGCCCAGGTGAATCCCTTCAGGGTCTTCAGCTTCGGAGTGCCAGTGCGGAACCCGATAGTGCCATGCGCCATGTCGAGGCTCTTTTTCTTCGAGAATAGCTCCGACTGGTTCTCGGTGGCGAAGCTTTGAAGCATATCGAAAGCGGAATCTCTCTCAGCCACTAAGCGTGTCAATTCTGCTTGATGCTTCTCACGGATCTTAGCGCATTGTAACTCAATGTTAGCATTGATCTTGTTAATACTTGCATCGGCCTTTGCGAAGGTTGCGAATGCTACATCAGCGGCCTCACGTGTTACACCGCTAATCACTGTTTTCTTTTGTCTTGATGCCATAATCTTAAAATTTACTTATAGGGTTATAAATATTGTTTCTTATCCCCAGAGGCAGACGTGGCCACCGTAGCATATAAGCTTCACGCAACCGTCTTCTTCACATGGGCACTCATCGCATCTTGGGTTGTCACTATTGATGACGGACAATCCCACAATTCCGGCATTTGCCAATCCATTGTTTAATTTTTCTTTTTCCATAACTGTACTTTTTTAATTGTTAGACTGCATACTCAGAGAGCATTCTTTCGTAGTGATCTTGCATCAGTTCCTCACGAAGCTCATCCTCATTCATTCTGTTTGACTCTTGTTCCATAACTCATTTTGTTTTTTAGTTAATATTGTTATTTGAAGGGAACGACGATAGCCTTTGGCCCCGGTTCCTCTAATTCTCTGATGCCACCCTTGCGCTCTATGCTGCGCAGTTTCTTGGCAAGCTGCTCCAGTTCCTCACTGGTGATATCGCGGAACTGCTTACCAGCGATACGTCCGTCTTGGCAGAAAGCGTTAACGCGGTTCCAGTCGGTGGTATCAATGCCCAACTTCTGCATCAGCTTCAGGCAAATGCTGCGCTGCCGTCTCAGTTCCTCACGTGCTGCCTCATTGATACGGTTGGCAGGGTATATCTTTTCGAGCCCTTCGCACAGATCCTGGTACTCGCGCTTTGTCACCTCACGCAGACTGTTAGTTCTGCCAAAGGTCACTTTCTCCACCATTTCCTTTTTCAAGTCTTCACGGTCGCCACTGTACGGTATCTTGTTAAACGTTGCGTAGAACCGTGCGAAATTCGTTACTTCCTGTGCCATAGTCGTATTGCTTTTAATAGTTCCAAACCAGTATCTCTTGCTTCTTTCGTGCCTTGTTATTGAAATTTGCGCACTTCAAAGGCATTTCAATCATCTTATGGCTCCAGTGACATTTCTCGACCTTTTCCATGAGGCAGTCACGACCATAGTTCGAGAGAATAAACTTGCCCTTCAATCCTTCTAACACGTCGAGCAGCTCCTCCAGATCTTCATCTGTAAACCCGCTATAATGTTTCTGGTTGCATCCTGGATAGGGAGGGTCGAGGTAGAAGAATGTATCAGCAGAGTCCCTTTCCGTGATAACCTTGAGAGCCGGGCGACTGGAAATCTGTACGTATCGAAGCCTTTCAGACAGGGCCTGAGTGAATTTTTCTCTATGATGGGCGACCATTCTGCCTGTGTGAGAACCGCTTGTACCGTTACTCCACTTCCAACCGCCACGTGGTGTTGCAGCAAAGGAAAGGCTTGTAACTACCCATACAGACCATGCAATTTCCACGTCGGAGGCCTCGCGAAGTCCGTAGTATATATCCTTGGCCTTCCTGTGCTGATACTCACTGTTTAGTGTTCCCTGAATGAGGGTATCAAGCTCGCCGAATTTGTTCTGCAGGACTTCGTAAAAGGTCATCAGACGGTCATTTATATCATTGATGGCCTCTAACCATGAAGCCTCTTTTGCAAAGAAAACAGCACCACCGCCAAAGTAAGGCTCACAATATATTCTGTGAGTGGGTATCATATTTATAATGGTTGGGGCCAGTAACTGTTTGCCGCCATAATATGTGATAGGAGTCTTCATATTCTCAAGCGTTTTTTAAGGGTAGCCATACGTCGTTAATGCGACTGTCAATAAATTCGTCTCTCGATGCCACAGTGTGCAGGGTTCCAGCCTCTTCCTCGAACTTGTTATTGAGGTAATCCCAAGCGTCGGCTCTTTCACTAAACAATACGTCGATGCCGGTAGCCTGAGCAAAGCACAGCTCAACGAAAGAACCAGGGGAGTTGTGCCAGTCACGTAGCATATAGATAGCGTCGCAAAGATTGAGAGCGATAATGTCGCAAACAAGTATCTCCCTATAAAATGTGGTTCCGTGCTTCTTTGCGTGCTCTTCGGCAGTTGCTCCCAGTCCGCTTGTGGTTGGGTTGAAAGCGTCGTAGCCTAACTGCCGCAACATTCTCTCTGCCCGTGCGAACTTCTCGCGAGTAGCTTCCGTTAGAACTTCCTCGCCAATCTTTCCACTGATATATATCTTCATAGTCAATATTTCTTTAGAAGTTTCCCGTCCCTGTAGCACCGTTCGCCAATTTCTCGCGACCCGTCTATGCCGTAACCGCATCCTTCAGGATAGTTGCAACCGGTCTCGTGCCAGCAGTACTCGCATTTCATACAATCACGCCTCATACCTTACTCTTTCCTTCTGATGCCTGCCAATGAACTGTTACAACCGCATCCACCTTGCCAGTGCCGTTACAGACGCTGCATGGTTCCTTGATACTCCCATGACTGCATGGGTCTGGATCCTCGGCCCAATGAAAGCCGTTACCGTGACACTCAGGGCATTCATGCCCGCTCGATACAAGCCGTTCATCACGTGCGCCTCTTGTGCATCCGTGATCTGGCTTTAGCTCAATCGTTTCTTTAATCTTACTCATAACTATAAATTGTTTGATGTCATTAATACGCCCTCTTCCCACACCACGTAATAGTTACCCGGCTCACCGGCACTGCGGCCCTGACAGTAGGCCTTATATCCGGCCACGCGCACCTTCATGTCGGCGATATAACGAAGCCTGATGGCAGCCTTGCCCATTGGTTGGCCTTTGTACTCCTGGCTGATGAACACGAAGCCCTTGTTTGGGAAACGCTTCACCAGTTCCATAGCCTGCTCATAGCTCCACTCCGAAACCTGAAAGGAGTCAACGATGACGAAACGGGGCGACTTAGGACGGCTCAGACGCTCTTCCAGTTCCTCCAGTGTGTCATCGGGGGCAACAGTGAACTTGCCCTGCACATCGCCCATCTTCATGAGCTTCAGGCGACGCTGGAACTCCATGCCAACACCTTCCTCGAAAGGCAGATAGAGCACGGGGCCATACTCACACAGTTTCTTCGATAGCTGCATCACAAACGAGCTCTTGCCACTGGCCGACGGGCCGAGCACCACCCATTTAGAGTTGATTGCGGGATTGCCAAAGGCCGACAGCCATTCGCCGTCCCAATCGAAGCACTCGTACTTCTTTGCCTCAATGTCTCTTGGTGTGTATGCTCGCTTTGCCATTATTTCTTCGGTTCTTTAATGTTTACCTTAGTTCCGGGCCACAGCTTGATAATGTGGCTCGCATATATCATGTCTTCGGTCTCCAGTACCATGCAGCCCTTAGTCTTTGCCTTGCGGACGCGAACATCGGCCTGAGTGCTGGCCTCCCACCACTCGTTGATGACCGATGAGGCATCGCGACCGTTCAGCAGCAACTGGAACACCGTTCCTTCTGGATATACCTTCCCGTTCATACTGCCTTCACCTTTTCAATCTCAGTATAAACGCGACGCAGAGCACCGCCGGTCTTCAATACAATCTGGCGAATGTCTGCACCCTTGGGGGCGTTGGCCTCAGCTACGATTTGGGCCTGCTCCATCAAGAACGCCTGACGCTCTTTGCCATCGTCTGGAGTCACCTTGCAGAAGCGGTCACCGTAACGGCTCAGCATTTCAGCATAGCCAACTTTTTTGCCCTCGACAGAGCGGTCTATCTTGGCCTTCAGACCGTCGGCTCCCATCATGTACCAGGCACAGCAGCGTTCCGTTGCGTTCCACAGGGCTTTCAGCTCCAAGAATGCCTCGTATGCCAAATCACCGGCTTCATCGAGTACGATAAGCGGGTTCTCGACTGTGCGGATATAGAACACCAGATCTTCATAGATATCGCCAAAGGTTCCGTTGGCACTTACGCCAAACTCCTTCGCGATCTTGCGCACCAGAGCGCGTTTGGTTTTCACCTGTGAGCAGTCCACATAGATAGCGTTCCTGTGTTGCTTCACATACTCGCGGGCCGTGAAAGTCTTACCGATATTCGGCATGTCGCACATGATGGCACTCAAGCTGCTGCCCTGACAGGCGGTCAACTGTGCCCAGATGTACTTGAACGTGGCCGTCTTGGCAGCCTTCCACTCCATACCGGGGCGAAGCTCTACACCAAGCCTACGGGCCATGCTTATCCAGTTGGCCTCGCTAAGAACACGCTCCGTCTGGCCCTGATTCAGTTGTGAGTACACAGCCGAGCTGATGCCAAGACTTGCGGCATGCTTCGAGTCGCTCGGATAGTTCACACGGTTGGCCTTCATTGCAGCCAAAATCCGTTTTTTGATGTCTTTTGTAATCTCCATTGTAACTATATTTAAATGTTATTGAAATATCGTTCTTACAGGTCTGCCAAAGCGTCTGCCTCATCCTTGAACTGGTAGGCTTCGGGCACGGTTTCCGGCTGTACATCTTCGGACTCAGCCGCAAAGCCCGTTGTTTCGTCTGTGTCGGCCTCGATAGCCTCCGGGGCCTTACTCATAATACCCACTCGCGATATCGCGTTGTCGCGCACGTATTTGCCGAAATGGGCTATCTTCTTTTGCTGCTCCGTGAAGATGGCACGGTCTTCGTCGGTCTGCTCAGCGTCTGCCGTGTTAAACGTGCCGACATCTTGCAGCTTATCCACCATCATATCGTTCTGGTAGATCCAAACGTCGGTGGCCTCGCCCTGCTCGTTGGTCAGGTAGTAAGCCTCCACCTTGAAGTCGTTTGGAGCCAGTTTCTCGATAACCTCCACCTCACTCAGCCACCAGTCCTTACCCTGAACACGGCAGTAAGAGTTACGGCGTATCGATGTGCTCACGTGCTCACCAACATAGCGGGCGCAGATAGCACGATCGAGGGGACGGAGTGTCGGGTTCATATTCTCCACCAGCACCTGCCAGCGGGTCATGCCCTTGTATTTCTTCTGGTTGGGGTGCAGCGTCTGGTTGAATTGCTCGATATCCTTCAGGTCTTCGGCAATAAGCTGCTCCCATGTGTAGTATTCCTGGTCTTCGTAGGTGTCATTCAGTTCGTCAAACACCTTCTTTGACTCAGTTCTGTAGTGACGGTCTTTGGCGTAGAAGCGGCCAATGCCTAAGTGGTTCCTGTGCTCCACGCTCTTTTTCTTAGCACCGTTCATCTGCTCAGCGTATTTCTCCTGTGAGTTCTGAGGGGCGCAGAAGCGAACAAACGGGAACATCACACCAGCCTTCAGGAATGAGTCGCGCCACTGGCTCATAAGGTGGTTCTCGACCTCTACCTGTGCGGGGCAGCCCCAGCCCTCGCGCTCTATCAGCATAAACAGTGAGCGGAAGCAGTCCACCACAAGGTCGGTGTTCTTATTACGGTTGTAAGCATAGCCGACAACACACTGGCTCGTAACGTCGTAAGCGTAGTAAGCCTTTGGTCTCTGCTTGCTATCCTTCAGCTTGCGAGGCAGGTCGCGGTCATCAAACGATATCTTGCTGAAGCTGAACTCCGGGGCATGACGGTGAACGTGTGGCATCACCTCGTGCATAAAGGTGGTGAAGCTCATTTGGGCGTTGTCTATCAGCACGCGGTTCTTAGGTGAGTTCAGATAGTTGTTGATAGTGGTCTCACTCAGGGCCATCGGCTCGCCGTTCTTATCCGTGAAATCGTCGGGGTTGAACATTTCGCCAGTCTCTGGATCCCAAACGTCAAGCTCTCCACACACGAACTGGTTATACATTTCGGCCACCGATGTATTGAAGGGCTTATTTGGCAGGATAGCGATACCGAGAATGAGACGCTCTGTCTTGAAGTCAACCTTACGGGCCGACTGGTTGCCGAATTTGCCGCTAACCAGGCAGATGTAACCATCACGTTTATACTCAGCCACCTTCTTACGGAAGCGCATCGTTGATGCTGGAAGGGTGTGGTGGTACAGGTCGCGCAGGGTGTCGATGACGGCGGTCATTTCATCCCAGTTGTAGCGGTTCCCGAACATCTTCTGGCACATGGCCGCACGGTCATACAGACGGATGCAGCAATTCAGAACGCTTGCGTTGATGGTGTACTCCAGCACCTTTTCCTGAGGCAGTTCAACGCCGGTGTTCTCTTTATTGAAAAAGAACGAGTAAGCCGCTGTGTCGCGTTCATAGTTCTTTTGTACCCAAGCAATAAGGCGGGTACGGTTGCCCTCTGGATAGAGCTTCCTTACTTCTGCCTTATACTTCTCAGGCAGGGAGTCAACGGCAACCAGAGCACAGTTGCCTTTGCCACCGGCGGTTCTAACAACTGTCAGCTTTCCACGCTGAGCCATCTTCTGCAAGTTGCTGGCAGTCATGATGCCGCCACCAACCAAATCGTCGTAACTCACGCAAAGCGCATTGCCGTAGTACTCCATATCTGCCTCCGTTCTTTAATGGTTAGAATGATGCTGCCAATTCCTGCATAACATACAGTTGGGGGATGGTGATATTCTTCTTCTCACCTCGCTTCACGCCCTTGGGGTCGAACCATTGAGCGTCGCCAGTCTGCTTATCCACCTCGATGGTGGCCCCGTTATCGAATATCTGGCGCATCATGCCGTTAGCGTCGTGGATGGTCTCGCACTCAGGCCAGCTCGCCATGTGGCGACCGCCATTCTCCAGTGCCATGATACGAATGCGCTTGGCCAGATCTGTCTGACCGCGCTCGCCCGTGTAGTTTAGAGCATTGCTCACTGTTTTACCTGTCACACCGAAAGTCTTGATAATCTTGTTGCGGACTTCCGTGCTCACCTCGATTCTTCTGTTGCTCGTTTCCATAACTATAAGTGTTTAGGGGTTATTTCAAATTGTTGCTAATATACTCTAAATCCTCCTTGTTAAACTCGATTCCCATTTTCGCCTTACGCTTGATGGTCTCGCCTCTGCCAATGAGCCAAAATGCCTTAATGTCAAGCTGCTCAACAGCTCTTGAACAACGACAGGGACTTTCCTCTTCATAATCAAGCAGACCTTTCTGAATCTCCAGCACTGCATCAGCAGCGTCACTGATAATCTCCATCGCCTCCTTATGAAGCAACTCTTTTTCGTAAAGAGCATCCTTAATACGCTGGTGCTCACGCTCAATCTTGTGCATCAGATCCAGGCGACCGTCGAAGGTCATGTACAACTTACAGAACTCATCCTTATCGATGTCATCACCACACGCCATGTAGAGGGCGTTAATTCCATTGAACTCTGCCTCAGAAACGCTGAGCTTCGTTCTTTCTTCAAATTCTTTTTTCAACATAATCTTTATTTTTAACTATAAATATTCTCATTTCTCGCGTCTTTTTCGTACCTTTGCCGCGCCGTTCTCATTGGAACACGGTGCAAAGATAAACATTTTGAGAATAACTACCAAACAAAATGCGAATTATTTTCGCTAAAATATAAAAATATTGCGAATTATGGGTAAAAAAGACATGATATTGGCCTTAATTGAGCATTATTCGAACGGAAATAAGGCTCAATTCGCAAATCGTTTAGGTATCACTCCGCAAGGATTGAGCACGTGGATCAAGCGAGAGTCGTTTGATATTGAACTGATATTCTCAAAATGCGAAGGAATATCTGCTCAATGGCTTTTAACTGGTCAAGGTGATATGTTTGAGAATAACAACCAAACAAAATCCGAATTATTTTCAAGAAACGATGAAAAAAATTCAGATCTGCCCAAAATATCGCTCGAAAAGGGGGAGGGAAAGCCATATTTTGACGTGGATTTCCTCGGTGGCTTCGATGAGGTGTTCAACAGCCAAGTTTCGGTACCAGACTGCAACGTGATTGTGCCGGGCTTCGAAAAAGCACAGGTATGGTGCAATGTCACGGGCCACTCGATGGAGCCAAAGATCAATCATGGCGATATCATTGCAATGCGCGAATGTTCCGTTGACGATATCCAGTATGGCGAGACCTATGCCGTTGTGCTCGATACTATCCGCACCATCAAGATCTTGCGAAAGGGCAGCAGCCCGGACGTGCTCCGTTATGTTCCCATCAACACCACAGACTTCGATGAGCAGGAATATCCTATTGCTCGGATCCAGAGAATCTTCGAGGTTATTGGCTCAATCTCCAAGTTCTTCTGAAGCGTACCCATGTGGGCAACCCTCTGGCCGTCCAGATGTACCCTTACCCACCCCCTGAACGGCGTTAAAAAAGCGTTAAACCCCGATAAACAGGGCATATATATAAGGTATATAGTAAAAAATGATAGTATTTATGGGGGGGGCTATCGCACACAAAAAGCCGCTTTTTAACAAATATTTCACCGTTACCCCCCTACCTATCACCCCCTATTTTTAGGGTATTTTGTCCGCCCAAACTCACATATTTGTCCGTCCAAACTGTCCGTCCAACTGTCCGTCCAACCCTAAAAAACGTCATTTTCAGCCACGAAAAAAGGGAGCCGCAAAGCCCCCTCCAGATGGTTGAGTACGCCGATGTGTTACAACGGCCTCAAAATACCCTTTTAACGGCCTTCTAAGCCGCTTTAATCGTTGTCACTATTACCTGTCCGTCGATGACGTAAAAATGCCGTAAAAGCCTTTGTATGCAGGTATTTCCACAACTCTCGCGCTCATAAAAAAAGCCGGTACTCATACCAGCCTCAACATACAGCCTCAACACGCTGCAAACACCCTCTAAGCCCTCTTGTAAACCATCAGAAAACCCATGTAAACTTACCGTTCATTCTGACCCTCTAAAAGCCCTCTCCATGTAAAGCAGAATTAAAGCAATGTAAACGTTTCGTTTTTTCTTGCTCTTAACCCTCAATCTCTCGAATCCCCTATAAATAAAGGGGTTCTACGTATTTTCGTGCTCTATCCTTTATATACGTTTCGTTCTGTGCCCTATAAATTACTTTGAATGAGACAGAGACAGAGACAGATACTGATTCTGCTTCTCTTGACCATGATAACACCGTGCCTGTGGGCTCAG
>Ga0310786_10001419_pt1 | contig 38557 bp, 24 predicted proteins | sample AusTroGonzalo_MG_FD_203881 | JGI IMG/M metagenome (GOLD analysis project Ga0310786, IMG submission 203881) | Bovine rumen microbial communities from tropical cattle in Woodstock, Queensland, Australia - Gonzalo_03 (v2) (version 2) | ecosystem: Host-associated > Mammals > Digestive system >... | reverse complement strand
CCGGCTTCCTCGTGCGGGTGGGCGTCGAATGCCAGTACCCGCATCCCGAAGCCGTTGCAGATATGGCTGAAGATCGTGCCGATCTTGCCCATTCCGACGATTCCGGCGGTCTTGCCGTGCAGATCGAATCCGGTCAGCCCGGCGAGGGAGAAATTGAAATCCCGCGTCCGTGCCGCAGCTTTGTGGATATGGCGGTCCAGCGCCAGCAGCAGCGCCGCCGCATGTTCGGCGATCGCGTAAGGCGAATATGCGGGAACGCGCACCACGGTCAGCTTCGCATCATAGGCGGCTTTGAAATCCACGTTGTTGTACCCGGCACAGCGCATGGCCAGCACCTTGATCCCGGCGGCGGCCAGACCCTCGATCACCTCGCGGGTAATCTCGTCGTTGACAAATGCGCAAACGGCATCGCATCCTGCGGCGAGCGGCAGGGCGGATGCGGTGAGGCGCGTCTCGAAATAGCGGATGTCATAACGTCCGGCATTGAGCCGGTCGAACGCATCCCGGTCGTATGGTTTTGCATCGAAAAAAGCGATTTTCTTCATGTTTTTTCTCTGGTTTCGGGGTTCGTATCAGCACGGGAGCAAGGCGAGCAGCTGATTCAGGACGATCACGCCCTGAACCACCCAAACCAGCTCCAGCCATTCATGAAATTTGTTGAGCCACGGTTTTGCATGATGCACGTCAAAAGGCTTGTGCATCACCCAGATCACCACGAACAGCAAGACAAAAAGGATTATGGAATATTTTAACATTTTAACAGCTCCTCCCATTCACTCCAGCGTCAGCAGGAGGGCCATCTTGAACCGCTTTGCAGCCTTGACCCAGTGTGCGCCGCCTTTGGCGAAAACAAAATTCTCTCCGGCATGGATCGTGTGTTCCTTACCTTCATAGCCGATGATCCCTTCGCCGTCCAAAGCAAAGATCAACGCTTCTCCCGGCGCGGCGTGTTCGGAAAGTCCGGTTCCCGCATCGAAACTCATGATGACGAATTTCATTTTTGCGTTATGCACCACATCCATATTGATGATCTTTCCATCCTGATACGGCAGAAGTTCCGCCAGTTTGAAAACCTCGCCGATTTTGACCGCACGATTCATTTTTTCCGTCCTCCTTATGGTTATTTCCGTATAGATTGTTCCGATGTCCGTCCGCATCCCGACCGGGATATCGGTGGGGGTGATAAGACATTCTCCCTCTTTCAACTGCCGGACTTCCCCGTTTCCGGTATATATTTCGGCGGTTCCCCATTCCACAATCAGGAATTTGTAATACGGGAAGATTTCAGCGCTGATGTCAGTCTGGGGCGCAAGGGAAAAACAGGTGATGGTGTTTTCCCCGACGGAGGCGATCTCCTTGGATATGGTGCATCCGGGGACCGGCGCATTCTCTTCCGCGATCGAAAATACCTGTCCGACTTTCTCTTTCATTTCATTCGGCTCCTTGCTTATGGTTCGCCAGCAGCAGTTTCATGCTCTTCAACAGTTTTTCTCGTTCCCGTCTCAGATCGAACGCACCGTGCGACATCCCCCACTGTTTGATAAGCAGACGCAGAGGTCCGAGAACCAGTCGGAAAAGAGTATCATCGGGAATGTCGGAACGGATTTCTCCCGCGTCTTCCGCTTCCCTGAAATGCCGAAGCATCATTTTTCGGTGGCGCTGCATCATGCCGAAAAGGATCTGCTCCACTTCAGGATCGCCCTGAAAAAGTTCTTCCGCAAAGACCACCCGTGCCAAATCGGGAGTGGCAAGTACCAATTCAGTGCGATGGATCAGTGCGGCTTCCACGGCGGCCCAGCCGTACAGATTCCCCTTCACGGCATCCGCTTCTCCCTCGAATCGCGAGACCAGCGCCTGAATGATCGCCAATTTGTCCTGAAAATAATAATACAGTCCGGCGTCCGTGATGTGCATCGCCTGACTCAGATGCCGGATGGTCAGATTTCTGATCCCCTTTTCGGCGATCAGATGCAACGCCGCATCCAGAATCTCATTCTGCCGCTTGCTCTGATTCTTCTTCATCCGCATTTTTGCTCCTGTTTTTTTTAGTAAACACTCACTAAATATAGCCTGAAAACATAACTTTTCAAGACAAAATTGAAAAAAATGCGAGTTGCGAGATACGCTGAAAGCATAGTTCCAGCGAAATCCGTCAATAGAGGATATCGTCAATTCCGCATTGCAGCATGTGTTATATTGTATGTCCCGACAAGGATTTTCGATCAGTAAAGCAAAGGCTTAACCACCGGGATCTGACTCCAGCTGGTGGTGCAGTTCGGGGTCAGCATATCGCGGCGCATCTGCCACGGCTTTCTACCCCCCGGATTTTTTTGCTATACAAATGATATTTTTACACATAGATTTTTAGAAATCCATGAAGTATAATATGTCGTAAGCAAAAAAGCTGTTGCACTTGAAAAATCGTTCAATTTCGGACAGGAGGAAAAAATCATGATGACACCACAAGAAATCAAAGAGGGTCTCGCCTTTCCGTGCGGCCGCTGGGAGGCCGAACCTCTGCTGGGCAGCATCTACGGACAGGAGGAACTCGACGCCGTTACCGAAGCCATCAAAGCCTCGATGGATTTCCGCAACGGATTCGGATTCAGCTCCGAGCCGATATTCGCCTTCGAGAAGGCGATGGCCGATTACGTCGGCGTACGTTACGCCATCGCTGTGAACAGCTGCGGTCCCGGCATGGACATCGTGATGCGCAGTCTGCACCTTCAGCCCGGCGAAGAGGTGATCGTCCCCTCGATCAACTACGACGCGGCTCCGCTGTGCGTGCTCGGCGCGGGCGGCAACGTGGTCTGGGGCGAATCCCGGGCCGAGGATTACATGCTCGACCCCGCGGATGTCGAGCGCAAGATAACCCCCAATACCCGTGCCATTCTGGCGGTCAGCATCCATGGGCTGACGCCTCCGATGGACGAATACCTCGCCATCGCGGCGCGTCATCCCCATCCGAAATGGGGACCGCCGAAGGTGATCCTCGACGCCGCCCGTGCCGTCGGCGGAGACTACAAGGGAACCAAGACCGGCAAGCTCGGTTACGCCACCATCTACTCGTTCCATACCATGAAGAACATGACCACGCTCGGCGAAGGCGGCATGATCGTCACCGACGACGAGGCGCTCAACAAATTCGCCCACGGAGTGCGGATGTACGGGCGCTTCGAACACGCGTGGGGCACCAGCAACGTCATGACCAAGGTGCAGGCCGCCGTCGGGCTTGTCCAGCTCAAAAAACTGGACAGCTTCATCGCCGGACGCCGCCGCGTCGCCAAAGAGCGCAACGAACTGCTCAAGGACGTGCCGGAATTCACCCTCCCCGCCGACCGCGAGTGTCGGGAGCACACCTTCTATCTGTACGCTTTGACCATGTGCGACGCCTGGGCGGGATATAAACGCGACAAGCTGGTGGAAATGATGAGAGAACGCTACAGCATCATATGCTGGGTGGCGAATCCCCCGATCTACACCGTCAACAGCTATGTAGCCGAGAAGTGCGGCACCAACACCCCGTACTCGGAACAGCTCGCCGAGCACATCCTCTGCATCCCGATCCACCCGGCGATGACCACCGAGGAGAACCGGCACATCTGCGCCGCGCTGCTCACCTGTATCGAAGAATTGAGGTAATTGGATCATGATCCGTCTCGCCACCATGACTTACACCCTCGGAGCCGTGCCCGGGGCGTACGAACTGGAACAGCTGCCCGCCGTCGCCGCCCGATGCGGGGTGAAGGGGCTGAACTGGGTCGGTACGGCGGGGCGCGACCCCGAGCGTCTGCGCCGACTTACCATCGACGCAGGGCTTGAGGTCTCCTGCATGACCATCTGCCCAATGGCGCTTTACTACGGGCGTCAACGTCAGGAGGCGATTGACGAAATCAAACGCGGACTGGACGACGCGGCGGCCTTGGGCGCTCCGTGCGTGATGATCGTACCGTTGCCGCCGGGAGAAACCGACGACCGTGAAAAATCGCGGCGCACCTGGTACGACCTCCTGCGGGAACTCGCTCCGCTCGCCGAAGCGGCGCAGCTGACTATGACCATCGAGAACTACGAGGGGGTCAAAAGTCCGTTCGTGACTGCGGAAGAGCTGCTCTCGGCATTGGACGAAGTGCCGACGCTGAAGTTCACTTTCGACGCCGGAAATGCCGCCATGGGCGAAGACCCCGTGGAGTGTGCACACCGATTGGCCGGTCATATCGCCTATGTGCACCTTCAGGACTGGGAGATCTTCGATTCCCCGGGAGAGGGACGCATCCCCGGGCTGGACGGCAGGCATTACGTCAAGGCTCTGGTCGGCGAAGGCGCGTTGGACATCCCCGCGATCGTACGGGAGCTGGTCCGTCAAAATTACGACGGTTTTGTCGACATCGAGTACGTCGGTAGCAAATACCAGCCCGCCGAGGCGGTCTCACGGGCGGTTCGGTATCTCGATAAACTCATCGACGGCATGGCTTGACGATGTCCTATATCAGCAGCAACCGAAATTATATGACCGAACGCGAGCGCCTCGACCAGCGCGAGATGGCGCAGCCCCAATCGGAGATGGAACGGCGCTACGGCGTGGTCATCTACAATCTGAACACCGACGAGCTGGCGCGCGATATGTTCGACAATTGCCCCGTGCGCCGCTTCGATTGCTTCTGTCTGGCTCACATCTGGGACGGTCAAGGCAAGTGCTGGATCGAGAACTACGGGGAGTTTCCCCTGTCGCCGGGAAGCGTGCTGCTCATCCGCCCCAACACCTGGAACCTTTACGGCGGCTTGAGAGGCACGGGCTACCGCGAGGATTTCGTAATGTTCAACGGCGAGACCATTCGCAAGATGGAGGAACAGGGACTGGTCGAAACCGGGCTGGTCGCCATGTCTCCCATGCGATTCCTGCCGGATCTGAAGGCGCTGTTGGACGACCCGTCGCCGGAATCGCAGTGGGCGGCTTCTCTGAAACTCCAGTCGCTGTTGCTGGAGATACTGCAGAGCAGAAAGAACTCTCTTCATCTTTACAACATCGAAAATCTGCTGAAGGAGATCCAGCGGACTCCGGAACACTGGTGGACGGTCAAGGAGATGGCAGGATACTGCAACATTTCGGAAGCGCAGTTTCGCCGTCAATTCTTCAAGATGACCAAAATGCTACCCAAGAACTACGTTGAGGAGAACAAACAGCGCGAAGCGGCCAGACTGCTGACCTACTCGTCGCTGCCCATCGACACGATATACCAGCGGCTGGGGTATCACGATCGATTCCATTTCAGCCGCCGGTTCAAGGAGTTCTGGGGAGTCGCGCCGGGGGAATATCGGCGGCTGCACTGTAAAAACGCTCCTCCCGCCGACGAATGATGGCTTTCACAAACGGTTTTCGAATCATTTGGAGATGGATAAGCTATGTTAGAGAAACGTTCTTTCGGACAAACAGGACTGATGGTATCGCGGCTGGCTCTGGGCGGGCTGCCGCTGGCGGGCCGCTACACCCGCGGACACGCGACGGAGATCATTCGCAAGGCGGCTGAGCTGGGAATCAATTTCATCGACACCTCGCCGAGCTACTTCGACAGCGAGCTGCAGATCGGTCAGGCCCTGAAGAAGGTGGATGCCGAATTCATCATCGGCACGAAGATGGGGAACTTCCCCTACGGGGTCTTTCCCGCGCAGGACGCCGCCAAGCTGCGTAGCGAACTCGAGAAGTCTTTTGCCCATCTGCAGCGGGACAAGGTCGATATCCTCTATGTCCACGAACCGGATCGCCCCGATTTCCACGACTGGTGGACGGACAAGGAGAACTACGAGGGTCCCGTGCTGGATCTGCTCCGGGAATACCGCGACAAGGGCAAGGTGCGTTTTCTGGGGTTGGCAGGTACGACCACCACCGAGATGGCGCGGCTTATCCGCACCCGAAAATTTCAGGTCGTGCTGACCGCCTTTCAGTACAGTCTGCTGTGGCAGGAGGCGAGATTCAGCGTCTTTCCCGCCGCCAAAGAGACGGGCATGGGCATCGTCTGCGGCAGCGCGCTGCAGCAAGGGGCATTGACCCGTCCTTATGTCCGCGATGTAAAGGAACGCCGGATGCCGTGGCTGTCGGAGCCGCGCCGCGAGCAGTGGCTCGCGTTGTACGAATTCGTCGAAGACTGCGGAATGCCGCTACCCGAACTGGCGTTGCGCTTCGTGCTCTCCAATCCCGATGTCTCCACCGTGCTTTCCGGAGTCAAATCCGTCGCCGAGCTGGAGCAGAACGTCGCTGCCGCCGAAAAGGGTCCGCTGCCGCAGGAGTACCTCGACCGTATCGAGGAGATCTACCGCATGGTCCCCTTCCGTCCTTTCGGAGAACCGTTCTCCCCGGCGTTTACCACGCAGTTCGAGGAGTTCGAGGCGCAAAAGGCGGAATACGAAAAGTACGTCGATCAGGAACTGAAGTGATTACTTTCGATAATTCGGGCAATATTTGAAATGCGTAATGTCGAAGAATGCCGCATTGCCGTTTTGTTCGCTGTACCGCGATCCGGCAAACTGGAGCTGGTCAACGGCAAACTCGGATCATCCGGAGATTTTAATTCGGTCTGCCGGGTGGAGGCGGATTGCCGGGAGGCGAAGCTGTCCATCGGATCATACGCGACGGTCGGTTCCGTGCGTTTCTCCGATCCCCAAGCGTTGGGATTTTCCTTTTTCCTTCGCGACGTAAATTCCGAATACCCGATCTTCCTGCCGGATTTCGAAGCCGCCGTCGTCCCGGCAAACGATCCGAGGAACTACGCCGAAGTCGCCCGCGATGTCAAGGCGCGGGGACTGGTCGACGACTTTCGACGGCTGGAGACGTTGCCGGAGGCGAACGCCGCAGACATACTCGCCGAAATTCCGCCGCCGCACCGGGCGCCCACGTGGCTCGGACTGGGGCGCGATCCGCGGATCTTCCTCGTGTCGCCGCGCCGCGTCTTCTCGGAACACGAGGAAAAATACCGTTCGTGGGGCAGCATTGTCCCCGCGGACCACGCTTCGTGGGGATGCACGTTCCCCGATGACGACCGGCGGAAATACGAACTATTCTTCGTCGTCGGTCCCGGCGAACACGGTCAGTGCGAATTGCCCCGGCGGCTTCTGGACGGCTGGCTGCCGATCCTGACCTCGCGGCAAGACGAGGGCGGCATCGTATACGAAATGACCGCTTTCGCGACCTGCGAAGACGGTCCGATTGCTCCGGAGCGCATCCGCGGAGCGACGGCGGACGAGGCATATTCATTGGGGATCGGCAAACCCGTGTCCCGCGAGGAGTGGGTGCGGATCATGACTTCATGGCGCTCGCGCCAAGTGCCGGAAACGGTGTGTGCGATACGCATCGTCGCCCGAAATATCGGCAAAACGCCTGAATACGCCTATTTCAAAGCCCCGCAGATCGCGCCCGACGAGGAGGAGCACACTTTCCACGGCGGTCTCTCCTGCAGCGAAAGGTTCCTTGGCAAGTGTGTCGCGGCGTGTCAAATCGACGGCGCCCCCATGCCGAACCCGGAAATGGCGGTGCTGACGCGGCCGGGCAGTTCCGTGGAAATGGTCATGTGGATCCCGCATCAGCCGATTGCGGAAGAACGCGCCGAACGGCTTCTCGAACAGGATTTCGAAAAGCATCTTGAGGCGGCAGTCGATCATTGGCGCGGCATCGCCAAAACGGCCGCCGATTTCAGCATACCCGAGAAACCGATCGCCGAACGGGTCAAAGCGGGGCTCCCACATCTGGAAATATTGCTGACGGGACCGGCGGACGATTCCGGTCCGCTGCTGGCGAATTGCGGCATCTACACGCCGATCGGCACGGAATCGAGCCCGATAATCCAATATCTGGACTCGCTCGGGCTGCACGATCAGGCGCGCCGGTGCATCGACTTCTTCCTGGATCTTCACCAGCGGGAAGACGGCTTCATCCGGGCCTACAGCGACTATGACAGCGAAACCGCCCCCGTGCTGTGGACGGCCGCGGAGCACTTCCGGTACACGCGGGATCTGCTTTGGCTCGAACGACAGACGCCCAAGTTGAAACGCGCCTGCGATTTCCTGCTGGGGTGGAGAAATCGCAACAAGACCGAAGATGCCCGTGCGAGGGGCGGCTGGGGTCTCGCCTCCGGAAAAGTCGCCGACCCGAAGGAATACTACCATTCCTTCTTCCTCAACGCCTTGAATTTCATGGGTTTGTCCAGCATGGCCGAGGTACTGCGGCACACCGTCCCGGAATACGCCGAAATGCTCGGCAGAGAAGTGGCGGAGTATCGTCTCGATATCAGGAAGGCGCTGCGCTTCGCCATCGGCAACGCTCCCGTCATCCCGCTCGCCGACGGAAGTTGGACCCCCGCCATCCCCGGGTGGACGGAACAGCACGGGGCGATCACGTTGTATGCCGACGGCGGCAAATGGTTCACTCACGGTTCGTTCGCGGGGCGGGATCACATCACCGGTCCCGTCTGGCTGATCTTCGCCAAGATCGTCGAGCCGTTCTCCCGAGAGGCAAAGCTGCTGCTCGATTGCATGCAGCATCCTCAGAGCCGCAACAACGCCGCCATGAGCCAACCCTATTACTCTCGTCACGAATACGCCAACCTCGTCAGGGGCGAAGTGAAATTGTTCCTGCAGGCGTTTTACCGGCAGATGGCCGCCATCCAAGACCGGGAGACTTACACCTTCTGGGAACACTATTACATGCTTTCCTCCCACAAGACGCACGAAGAGGGCTGGTTCCTGATGCAGACCCGGTGGATGTTCTATCTGGAAACCGGCGACGACCACTTGAGGCTCTTTGCCGGGGCGCCGCGCATCTGGTTTGCACCGGGCGAAAAGCCAGGAGTTACCGGGGCGGCCTCCATCCTCGGCCATTTGGATTTCCACGCCGAGTGCGAACCAAGTGCCATCACCTGCCGCTGGCGTCTGGAAAGACCGATAAAGTGCCTCGAAATACGTCTGCCGCATCCGGAAGGCAAGACCGCTTCTGCCGCATCCGTCGGTACATATGATCCGGCGGCGGAATCGGTGAAACTCGAAAATCCGCCGCTCGAGGGAGAAGTCAAACTCGTTTTTTGAATAAAACCCCATTTCAAAAGGCAAACACAATGGATCTCAAGCATTACATCGAACACCCCGGCGACGGCAAGGTGATGGACATCGAATACTCCGTGCTGGGCGACTTCTGCAACTTCAACTGTCCGGAGGGAAACACGGAACTGCACTTCCGGAAGTCGATAGAATACGGATTCGACGGACTCAAGGCGGACATGCGGTTCTCCAAAGATGGCGAGATCGTCCTCTGCCATGACGCCGGCTTCACGCTCGACGCCGACGGCAGGATCGGCAGATTCGACAGCAACAACTTCGTCGCCATCCGGGATATGACGCTCGAAGAGGTGCTGCGCCTCGAGTTCGCAGCACAGTTCGACGGACAGCGGCTTCACCCCTGCACCCTCGACACCATGCTCGAACTTTGCCGGAAACACGGCATGGTGGCGTATCTCACGCTGCGTCCCGAACCTTGGCGGGAAGAAGTGGCGAAACGGATGACGGAACTGATAGTCAAGCATGACATGCGGCAGCAGACGATCGTGAATCTTTATCCGGGCAGCAAGGAAGCCATGGATTCGGTCGCAAAACTGCTTCCGGGACTTGTCTACTGCAATACCCGGCTCCCCGAGGACGCATTGACGGAGGAGCTCATGGACGCCTCGGCGGAACAGGGATACAAAATCATCTGCCTCTGCCGCCGGATGATCGACAGCGTGACCAGAGAAAAATGCCGTTACGCCGCCCAAAAGGGACTGCATGTGTGGACGTGGGAAGCCACAAACGCCCAAGACTGCGCGCATGATCTTTCGAAGGGGATAACAGGATTCCAAATGTTCACCAAAGACGTCACTCCGGCGGTCATCGCGGAAATCCTCGCCGAACAGGCACGGGAGCGGGCGCAAAATTGAAAACGGGACGACGACCGGGATCGTATTTTTTAGAAACAGGAAAGGAGATTTCTCGATGCTGAAACGATTTCTGCTGACGGTGGCGGCGCTGCTCTGTCTGGGCGCGGCGGCGAAAACCATTCAGGTGCGACCCGACCAACGCGAAGCGGTTATCCTCATTCCCCAAAACTGCAACTTCGGGATCAGATATGCCGCGCAGGAGCTCGCCTATCACTTCGAGAAGATGACCAGCAACAAACTCAAGACGCTCGTCGAACCGGCGGAGCCGCCGAAGGGAGCCTTTGTCTTTTCGCTCGGGGAAACGGAGTTTGCGAAGAAATGCGGCGTATCGGGCGCGGGGCTCGGACACAACCACGCAAAATTCCTCGGCGATCAGGACAAAATGATCCTGACGGGGAACGACCGGGGCAACAATCTCGCAGCGCTGCTCATAGAGACCAGCGCCACGCTCTTCGCACTGTACGACATCCTCGAAAACAGCAACGGTTGCCACTGGCTCTGGCCCGGAGAACTCGGCGAAAGCATCCCCAAGACGGGATGTTTCCAATTCGAGGAGGGGCAGAGAGAGATGTGCACGAAGCTCCGCTTCTTCTTCTGGCGGCAGTTGTGGAGCCTCCACCCACAGTGGCCTTCCCGCCCCGCATACTCGCATTTCATGAATGACGAGGTCAAGTGGCTGCTGCGCCACCGCAGCAACCGCGATCTTTCGGAGCAGAATTATCCCCATGCGTTCGAGTCGTGGCCGAAAAAATACCTTGCGACCCATCCGGAATTCTTCAATCTGCTGCCCGACGGCACGCGCCGCACCTCGCCGCTGGAATGGGGCGGGATGTCCAAACTCATCAGCATGTGTACCGGCTCGCCCGCCTTTCGCCGGCAGGTGGTCAAGGACTGGCTCGACAACTACAACCCCGCCGAACCGCGCATCAACCTCAAGAGCAACGACAGCAATTTGCAGTGCGTCTGCGATTACTGCATGGCCGACGACCATTCGCCCATCCCGACCGAAGTCCGCCGGGCGAGAGCCAAGGCCCGTTTTGACAAGGGAGATCCCAAGTGGGTCGAGGAACTCGGCGACATGAGCAACCGCCAGATCGAATTCTACAAGGCGATCATGGCGGAAGCCGATCGTGTCGCTCCGGAAAAGCATGCGAAGTTCTCGGGTCTGATCTATGCCAACAGCGCAACGGCGCCCAAAGACGTGTTTCTGGGCCCCCGCTTCCAGTTCTGCTACTGCCCGAAGATGTATTTCCCGTGGACCGACGATAAGATCGACTGGTATATCAACAATTGGGATGGCTGGTACAAGACGGGTGTCGATATCGTGATCCGCCCGAATTATACGCTGGACGGTCACTGTTATCCCATATCCTACGACCGCGATTTCCACAAATGCTTCCTCTTTGCGGAGACGCATTCGCTCACGGGCAGCGACTACGACTCGCTCACCGGGATGTATTCCGCGCAGGGGCTGACGCTCTACACCATCGCGAGACTCCAGAATTCCCGCCCCGGCCTTCCGTTCGAGACGATCAAGAAGGAGTATTGCTCGGCGTTCGGAAAAGCGGCGCCCCAAATTGAACGTTATTTCGACACCTTGTACGGCATCTCCCACAATTCCAAGGAGACCGCCAAGGACTCCAATCGCCCCGAGGGCGGTTCGTGGACGCATTATTTCCTGGCCGGACACGATCTCTTCACCAAGGAGCGTTTCGCCGAGCTCAATGCCATCCTCGAAGAGGCGAAAAAAGCAGTCGAACCCGGTTCGATCGAAGCCAAACGCATCCATTTCCTCTGGATCGGGCTGGAAAATGCCCGACTGACCGCGGAAACCGCCATCGCCTACGAAGGTTTCCGAAAGAGCGGGGATTATTTCGATTTTGCCGAAAAGCTCAAGGCTCTGGATCGTTTCAGAGAGGAAAACGCTTTATCGAATGCATTCAATATCGGCTACTGCGTCGGACGCGAAAACAACAGCTGGCCGCGCGAACTGGCGAAGCAGATGACCAAGGACACCATCCCGTTGCCGGTCAATTGGTCGTTCCGGACCGATCCGGACAAGAAAGGCGAGGTCAACGGATGGCAAACCGCCGAATTCGATGAGTCTGCGTGGGAGAAGATCCCCACCGATCGTCCTTGGGACAAGAGCGGATATGCCGATTTCGACGGACACGGCTGGTATCGCATTCGCGTTCGTCTGCCGGAAAAGATGCCCGGCGAACCGATGCTGATGGTCGGAGCGGCGGACGAGGCGTGCGACATTTGGATAAACGGAGTCAAAGTTCTGCACCGTCCATTCCCCTTCAACGGCAACACCAACTCGTGGAACGAATCCTTCAGCGTGCCTTTCGGCAAAGCCGCCCGCCCGGGCGAGAACGTGATCGTCATCCGGGTGGAGGACAACATGGGACAAGGCGGATTGACCAAGCGGTGTTTCCTGAAATTCACCCCGAATCTCGGCAAAGGCGAGAACGCGTTGAAAAATCCCGAGTTCCGATCCGTTCTGAAACATTGGAAGTTGCACCAGAGGAACGGAGTGAACAAAGCCTTCGTCACGGAATTCGACGGCAAACACGCGTTGTGCTGCGAGATCGTATCTCCAGATGAGAAGAATTTGTACGCCAACAGGTTCCGTAATTATCTCATGATCAGCCAGCACATCGACAAGCTTACCAAAGGGAAAAAATACCTGGTGGCGGTCGAATTCCGCACCACGCCCGATTACGACGGGCACATGTATGTGTTCTGCCATACGGATGTACAGCGCGAACGGGGCAGCGTGTCGAATATCCAGCTGACCCACAAAGGACCGATGACCCAATGGGCGGTGCTGACCGATACGGTCATTGCGGGAGCGGACCACGGAAGTTTCTATCTCAACTACGTCTGCAACCGCGGCAAGCTCTACTTCGCCTCGGTCAGCATCCGCGAGCTGGAAACGGAAAACGACGGAAAATGAGTATTTCCCATCTCGACACCGGGGTCGGAGAACGCGCTCCGACCCCGCCGGTGGAATTCACCGTCGTGCGCCACGGACAGACCGGAGAAAACGTTCGCGGCATCCTTCAGGGGTGGCTGGACACGCCGCTGGACGAACGGGGCGTCCGACAGAGCCGCGCCGTGGCGGGGCGCCTTCAGGATGAGACCTTCGATCGACTGATATCCAGCGACCTGCAAAGGGCTCTCGAATCCGCCGCGCCACTCGGCGAAATGCTGAAGCTGCCCGTCGAAGGGACGCCCGTCCTGCGGGAGTGGCATCTGGGAGAACTGGAGGGTCGGTCGGTCCGGGAACTTCAGCGGGAGTACCCGGCGATCATGGGCGCCTTTCTGCGGGAGCCCGCGGAGGAGATCGAGGTACCTGGCGGCGAGACCCACGGGGCCTTCTTTGCGCGGATCGCGGCGTGTCTGGATGCTCTGGCGCGGGAAAATCCGGGACGCCGGCTGCTGCTGGTCACCCACGGAGGGGTCCTGCGGGCGATCTATCGGCACGTCGTGGGCTTCGTCTCGCCCGGACGGCTCATTCCTCAAACCGGCAACGCCTGCATCTGCCGCTTCGGTTATCGCAACGGCGAATGGCAGCTGACCGGCTGGAACGACCTCTCGCATCTGAAGGACGTCGGGTATCGCGAGAGCCTGACCTTCTGATTCACCCGGCGACGTTCAGTTTTCCACATCCGGCAAGGCGGCGATCTTGCGCATCCGGCGTGCGGCGAAGAGCAGTGCGCGCGGCACGTGGAAGCAGGTCTTCCACTTGCCGCCCTTCAGCGTGCTCGTCAACTCGCCGCGGCGGTCGAGGTAGGCAAACCACTCGCCGCATTCGGGGTCGGGGTAGTGCTGCCACGTCCACTCGTCCAGCTTTTCGAACCAGCGCAGGAATTTTTCGTTCCGCGTGAGGTCGTAGGCGTACAGAGCGGCGAGGATCGCTTCGCAATGCACCCACCAGAGCTTCATGTTGTGCTGGAGTTCCAGATGCGGTTTGCCGAGCGCGTCCATGAAGTAGTAGATGCCGCCGTACTCCTTGTCCCAGCCGAACTCCAAAGTGTTGCCGATGATCTCGGCGATCTTCGCGATCTTTTCGTGCGAGCCGGGGCGTGTTTCGAGGTACGCGAGCAGAAACCACATCGCCTCAAGCACGTGGCCGGGGTTGAGCTGCCGCCCGAGACTGCTCGCGAGATCGGGCTCGCCGGAAGCGGGCATGTTCTCGAAGACCAAGCCGTGTTCCGGACTGTAAAAAGTGCCGAGCACCGCCTCGACCGCGTCCTCCATCGCGAAATCGAAGTCGTGATTGCCGAAGGAGTCGTTCATGATCGCGCCCAAATTCGCCATCATCATGTAGTGCCCGAGCGACCGATAGCGGGGCTTGCCGGGCAGCGACTTATCCCACTGCAAGGCGCTGTGACCGCTTTTGGCGCGTTCGAGGTAACTCGTCATCGCGCTTTTCGCGGCTTCGGCGTGACGCGCTTCGCCGGTGATCTTATGGAGCCGCGCCGCCCCCATCGCCGCGAAGCAGTCCGAAAAGAGGCTGTACGGAGCCATATACGGAACGCCCTCGCGGTTCAGTGCGAAATAGTAACGTCCTTCCGCATCCCGCCCATGCTCATAGAGGAAATCGAAGCCGCGCGCAGCGAGTTCGACGTACCGCTCCTTTTGCAAGCCGGCGAGGTAAAACTCGGCAAACATATAGACGATCCGCCACTGCATCCACATGTATTTGACCGTGTCGTAAACCGTTCCGTCGCGGTCGAGGCTCGTGAAGTAACCGCCATACTCCCGGTCGACGCAGTGTTTCTCCCAAAACGGGATCACCGAACTAATAAGTTCTTTTTCATAGCGTTCTATATGATCTTTCCACATTTATTTTCCCCTTGTGTCGGATATTGCACGAAGTTCCGCTCAAATCACATCAGGACAATACTATTTCCGCCGCTTCCCCCCGGAAACCGGCGCCGACGCAGATTTGCACCGCCCCGCCGGGCATGGTCGTACAATAAAAGTCGTGGAGATGTCCGGCGAGGATCGCCCGAATCTGCGGACTTGCGTCGATGAGCCGGTAAACCTCCCGCGTCGCCGCATCGGGCTTTTGGGTCTCGATCTGCGCTTCGGGGTAATTCTTCAGATATCGGTCGGGCGGGGCGACCAGAGCGCAGTAGCCCAGGTGGTTGTCCGCGCTCCGCCGCCGAAACAACTCCTCCTCGAAGAGCGGCGTATGGACGCAGACGACCGTCGGCATGACCGTCCGCAGCTCCGCTTCCAACGCGGCGAACTGCACCCCCGTGAAGCGGTAATAACTGTTGTCCATCGCGATGAAGCGCACGCCCCTGACGATGCGGACGGCGAAATCGAGCGCATTCGGCGCGGCGGCGGCAATCAAGTCCCAGCTTTGCATCTTGTAGGCGTCGTCTTCGACCGCCTCGCCGAGATACAGACTGAATTCGTGACTGCCCGGGGTGTAAAACGCGTCGGCGGCGCGCAGTTTTTCCCGCATCACTTCCAGATTGGGTTCGCTGCGGAAGTCGATGAAATCCCCGGTGTGGACGATAAGATCGCAAGTTTCCTTGCCGTAAGAAAACAGCTCGTCCAGATTGCGTTCAAACTTGAGCCGCTGTTCGTCGAAATCGAGCTCGACCATGGACGCGCCCAGTTCGTATTTGAGCCGGATGGCCCCGAGATCGATCTTGCGCTGACCGTCCCGTTCGTCGGCGAGGCAGAAATGCGAGTCGGAGACATGCAGGACCTTCAGCGGTTCCGCCAAACCGAGGTCAAGATCTATCCGTTTTATGTCCATATTGTATCGTCCTCATTCCACCGGAGTTATTCTGGCTTCGGAAAAATAGACATTCCCCTTTACGGTATAGGGATTCAGGTACAGCGCCGCGAAATCCCGCCGGGCGACGAACTCCTTGGTGAGCGTATCCCACTCCGGCATCGGTCCGTCATGACCGACCGAGATGTTGGCGTCGCTCAAACGCGAGGTCTGCGTATCCGCGTGAAGAAACACCCCGACCGAACCGTCGAAGTCTTCGCTGGTACGGTACTTGACCGTAAGCCGGTAGCGCTGCCCGATCTTGAGCCCGTAGCACGGCTGCGTGATCTGGGCGTTGGCGGCGAAGCGGTTTCGGGGGGTGATCTCACCCGGTGAAGTCACGGAAAACTTGACGGCGTTTCTGCCGAAAAACTCGCCGTACTCGACTTTGGAGCGCCCTTTGAACTCGCGGAAGGTCCACTTTTCGCCCTTGCGTTTGAACTCCGGATTCTTGACCAAGGAGTCTTTATCAGGATCCGCCGCCGGGACGATGTACGCTTCGGCGAAATAGACCTTGCCTCGGACGGTGTACGGATTGAGATACAGCGCCGCGAAGTCACGCCGGGCGACGAACTCCTTGGTCAATATCGACCACTTGTGCATGGGGCCGTCGTGCCCGACCTGGATGTTGGCATCGCTCAAACGCGATGTTTGAGTATCCGCGTGAAGGAACACCCCCACCGAGCCGAGGAAATCGTCGCTGGTGCGAAACATCACCCGAACCTGATAACTCCGGCCGACTACAAGCCCGCTGCACTGCTGCATGATCTGGGCGTTGGCGGCGTAGCGGTTGGCGGCGGAGATCACTCCGGGGGTGACGACGCTGAAGCATACGGCGTCCTTGTCGTGGAACATGCCGTATTCGACCCGGGAATGTCCCTTGAATTCCCGGAAAATCCAATGCGCGTCGCGGTCTTTGAATTCCGGATTTTCGACCAGATTACAGCTCAGATCCGGACGATCGTCGTATTTGAGGATGCATTTTTTGGTGAGCCCGCCGTTGCCGTCGTTGTCTTCGACCCGGATGACGATGGTGTTGACGCCGCCCGGAATGGCGACTTTGCCGAACGGGACTTCAAAGGACTCGTTCCACGAATTCGGGTTGCCGTTGTACGGGTACGGGCGGCGCAGCAGATGATGCCCGTTGATCCAGACGTCGCACGCCTCGTCGGCGGAGCCGACCAGCAGCACCGGCTCGCCGGGAAGGTTCGCCGGGAGCTCCAGCTGCAGCCGATACCAGCCATAACCGTCGTAGGGACCGATCACTTGTTCCCAATTGCGGTCGGTGGGGATCTTCCGCCATGCGGAATCGTCGAACTCCGGTCGATGCCAGTTGCGCTTCTCGCCCAGCTTGTCGGGATCGGTGGAAAACCTCCATTCCACCGGAAGCGCCTTGGCGTTGGCGGTCAGCTGTTTGAGCATGGTACGCGGCCAGGTGTTGCTTTCGCGGACGTTGCAGAAGGCGATGTTGTAGGCGTTGTACTTGGCGTTGGCGACCCGGAACTCGTCCAGCGCGTTCACCGCCTTCGCCAGAGAGAAGTAGTCGCTGTCCTTGCGGAACTCTTCGTAGGCGAGCGCCGCTTCGGCGGTAAGGTGAGCGTGCTCCAACCCGATCTGCAGTATTTTTACTCTGGCGGCGGCTTCGGGATCGTCCTTTACCGCATTGGCGGCATCGTCCAAGATTCGTTTCAACTCGGCGAAGCGCTCCCGGGTGAAAAGGCGATGCCCGCCCTGATAGTAGTTGGTCCAGTCGCCCCCTTCGACCAATGTCCCCTTTGGCGGCTCCTTGGCGGAGTTGGAAATCTTTTCCGTCGCCAGAAAATACTCCCGGACATACGGTGCCGCCTTGCCGAACGCCGTGCAGTATTCCCTTTCGATCTCCTCGAAGGTGAGACCGGGACGCGAGTTCTGCAGCCGGGCGATGGTATAAAGAGTAAGCCCCTGCGCGCCGAACATGCCGGTAAGCGAATCGAAGTCGCTGCCGGTGAGCGAACGGGGTTCGGCATACCGGAAACACTCGGCGAAATACCGGGCGTAATTGATCGGGTAGCAATGACCGTCCAGCGTGAAGTTGGGGCGCATCACGAGATCCGCATCGGTCTGGTACCAGCCTTCCCATTTTGCCTTGTAACCGTCCACCTTGGCGCGGGTCCACGGAAAGTACATGGTGGGGCAGAAGCTGAACTGGAAACGGTGCCCCAGTTTGGCGTTTTCCGGCGGCAAGGCGTTGTTGGCGTAGATCAGTCCGGAAAACTTCGCGTGCTTTTCCGGAGCCATCTCGTCGGCGAGTTTTTCGATGCTCTGGTAGAACTTTATCGAGCGGTTGGTCATCGGACCCAATTCCTCGAACCACCAGATGTCGCCCTTGTCGAAGCGGGCTTTGGCTTTTGCCCTGCGGACTTCGGTCGGAATGGGCGAATCGTCCGCCGCCATGCAGCTGTCACAGACGCAGCAGATGTTGGAATCGTTACCCTTGAGATTGATGCGCGGGAATTGCGGATCGAAGTTATCCAGCCAATCCCGCACCACCTGACGCTGAAACGCGGGAGAGGTGAGGCACATGCTGATGTATTTCGCCGCTCCGCCGAAAGAGCGGCGCGTACCGTCAGGCAGCAGGTTGAAAAACTCCGGGTGGGTCGCGAGGTACTTTTCCGGCCACTTTTCGAAGCCGTGCGGGTAATGCTGTTCCGCGAGGTCGCGGTTGCTGCGGTGGCGCAGCAGCCAGCGGGTCTCACGTTCCAAGTGGTCGGCATACATCTTCCGGCTCGGCCACGCCTCGACATGCCACACGGGACGCCAGAAGAAGAATTTGAGCTTGGTCCCCACGATACTTGAACCCGCCTCGAACTTGAAGACCCCCGACTTGGGCACGACCGTGCCGCTTTCATGGGGATAAAGCCAGCGCACGCCGTTGGAATTTTCCAGAATGTCGTAGACCGTGAACAACGTGCCGCTGGTGCGGATCAGCAAGTCGATGCGGGCGCGCGCCGGTTCTTCCCGCCCGTTGATGATGAGGAAGTCGTTCGTTCCCAAGACCCGCGCCTGATTGTGTTTCAGATCGTCCGCCGTCACCTGATGCCGCCGCGCAAGTTCCGTATCGCCCAGCGAAATGACGAATTCACGCTCCAACGCTGAGCCATCATGTATGACACGCGGTTCGTATCCGGTCGCCGCTTTGATATGGAGGACCAACTCTTCCGCCGCGAGTTGAATGCCCGGCCCCGGATCCTTCGGCGTCAGGATGACCATTCCGCGCCGATCCGGAGAAATCTCCACCGTCTCCGCGGACACGACAATTCCCGCCGCGAAGGACAGGAGTACAACACAGAACAAACAAATTTTTTTCATATCATCTACTCGTTTTGGTTGAATTGCAATCGTTAAAGCAGTCCCGCGTATTCCCGGTAGCGATCATAGAGTCCGTGCGCCTGGATGTATGCGGAATTGGGGCTCATGAAGTGGGAAAACTCGAAGGTTATCGCCTTTTCGATGCCGACCGATTCGGCGATGCGGAGTTTGTGCCACATCTTCTCCCATTTGATCGGCAGAAACCGGATCGGCATATCCCGGTCGAAGGTCTCGCAGTTGGTCCAGCAGTCGAGCCGGTGTTTTCGCGCGAGCGCCATGTTGATCTCCAGATAGTCCCGCAGCTCCCGGATGTCCACATGCCCGTCCTGAAACGCGATGTGATCCACGGAACCCCGGATGCAGGAAAAGATCTCGTCCCACTCCCGCTCGTGCTGCGCCAACGGTATCGACTCCGCCTTGATTCCCTGATCCGCATAGGCTTTGAAGCCTTGAATGAACGGCGAGATCAGCACCGGCAGACCGCCGGAGATATCCTTGCAGAAACGGCCCAGCGCCGCGTAGGTCTCCGCCACATTGCCGCTGCGGTGCGAGATCTCGGTGCTGAGATACCAGCCCCGGAAGGCCTTGCGATGACCGTAGCGCCGCCACGCTTCTTCGATCACCCGTTTGTTGAGGTCGAGCTCATACTGAAAATCCACCTGCTCGACGGGACGCGCGGAGTCGTAGGTGCCGAAATAGAAGTCCATGCCGTACTTTTCCGCAAGCGTGAGAAACATATCCGGCAGATCGCTGTACGGCGCGAGACAGCGTTCCTTTTCCATCAGCACCTCGGAGGGGTAGGCGAGATACTGCCGCAAACCGCAGCGGATCATGATGACGGTATCTATGCCGATCGCCTTCATGCTCTGAAAATCCCGATCCCACTCGCGGACGCCCCAGTTGTGGTGGGGGATGTCCCAGCTGATCTCGTCCAAAAACGTTCCAGTTATCTTCAACATATTTTATTCCCTTTCCTGAAATCAGTTCGAACTGCCGTTCAGCGGCGCGGGGACTCCTTTCGTACACTCACGCCCCCGGAACTCCGCCGTCTTCACCGACCGCCGCTTACAATATCCCCGTTCCCGGAAACGGTCAATCCGGATCGCTCCGATTCCGCGGGTGCAAAGCACCAAAATTTCAAACCGTCGCTGAAAACCACGAGATCGGGATACTTCCAACCGGGGAAATAAGGTCTGTTCCGTTTGCGGATCATCTCTTCCACCCGGATGCCGCGCGGGTCGAGCGCCAACCATTTCGGTTGAGGAGCGACGACGATCTGCGGGGAAACGGCATCGATGAAGGCGTCGCTGTTGCTACCCGCGCCGCCGTGATGGGCGATTTTGAGCACGTCGGCGCGGATGTTTTTTCCGGAGGCGAGGATCAACTTTTCCTCCGCGAAACTGCAATCTCCAGTGAAGAGCATGGAGAAATTTTTGCATCTCAAACGGAAAACCAGCGACAGACCGTTATGATCTTTGATCCCGGGCGAGGCAGCACCGACCACCTCGGCGACGACCCCCGCACCGAAGTCGATACTGTCACCGACGGTCAGCTGCACCCACGGTATGTCCCGGCGAGATGCCAGCATCTTCAGCGCCCGGTATAATTTTAGTTCACTTCCGGGAGCGACCCGATCTTCCGGCGGGAAGGTGCATATCACCTTGCCCACGGTGAATTTCGGATCGGCCAGCAACGTCGCCGCTCCCCCCGCGTGATCGGAGTGGAAGTGACTTATGAGCAGTTGGTCGATCCGGCGGATGCCCCGTTTTTCCAAAGCCCGGGTCAACACCGTTTCGCCGGTGGAGATCACCCCGGTATCCATCAGCGACACCGTACCGTCCGGAGCGATGATGATGTAAATGTCGCCGATCTGCTCGGGGTTGTCGATCTGATGGATCTGCAAAGTCCCGACAGGCGGGGGGCCACTCCACCCGGCGTACTCGGCGGCGATGGCGGTGACGAAACGGCAAACGGCTAAAAATACGGCGATCTTTTTCATTTTTTCGCCTCGCGCCAGATGAACAGACCAAATCGGGACGGCTGGTAGTAAGCTCCGCCGTAAATCGGGCTCCACGCATAACTGCGGCGGCGGACGCCCCGCACCGCCCGATTGCGGTAGATGTTGGCGAGGAACGGCCGTTCCGGCTTCCCGGTCAGCCCCAGATCGCGCCACGGCACAGTCAGGACCGCCTGCCACCGATCGGGAAGTTCGGTGACTTTCACCGCCGCGTGAGGAGCGTTCCACGCAATGTCGCACGCGCCTACCCGGGTATGTTCGGCATCCCACAACGCCCCCCGCGAATTGATGATGAACTGCCAGCCGTGATTCGGATGTTCGGGATCGGGGACGAGGAATATCTCGAAGCCGTCCTCCGCCCAGAGATTCGGGTAGTCGCGCTCCCGTACCTGCGAGATGCGGCGGTCGGGCGACAGTGGCTCGACGGCGCAAAGCAGAATGGTCAACTTTTCCGCATCGGCGGTCAAACGCACCGTGGTCCCGATATCCGCCGGATCGCCGTACAAAGCGGTGAAAGACTGTTCGTCCCCCTCCCCCGCCCGAAGTCGGCGGATCTCCCGTTCGAGCCGCTCTTCCGCGAGCCGACGCAGGGAGGCAAAAAAACGCTGCTCCTTCCGCACCGCCTCGGCGGATGCCGCGGTGTCCGCCAAACGCTCGGCGTCTGCCAGCAACGCCGCCAGCGAGGGCAGAAAATCCCCGGCATAGAGGTCGTAGGCAACCGGACGTTTCCCCCTGCCTACGCCGCACAGCGCACCGGCGGCGACGATCCGCCGCTCCAAAAGTCGGAAATATTCGCCCATCGCGGGTGCGGCGGCGCCGAAACGCTCTTTCAGAAATCCCTCGCGGGAAGGCAGGGTTTTGCCGGAAAAGACCGAATTCAAGGCGTAAAGATTCCACTCGGTCACGATCCCGTCTCGCTGCGGACGGATCACCGTCAGCCGGCGATTCCCCAGCCGGGATCGCAATTCCGGAATGACGAGATCCAACGGAGCCGGCAATTCCGGGGCGTATCCGCCATCCAGCGCAACGGTCACATCATCGGCGGCAAGACATTTTTCCATTCCACCGACGAGATTGCACTCGCTCAATGGAATGCCGCTGCCCGCCTCCTTGACATGAAAATTTCCATTGTGGCATCCGCAGAGTCCGAGCAGCGCTGCCGCGATCAACAGGCGCATCCGCCGTTTCATAGGTACCCTTTACGCAGGAAATACGCCGCCGTGCCGCTCCACGCGTGACAGGCGCTGTTCATGCGCACGTCGTTGTAGGGAGAGAAAAACGGTTCATCCGGGCGATAGACCTCCCAGAAAGTGTCCGCACCGTGCTTGATCATGCCGCCGTAGTAGTCCCGCAACAGCTCCAGCATCTTCGCTTCGTCCCCGCACTTGAGCCATGCTTCGAGGAGATAGTGGAACATATACGGCGACGACGGGCGCAGCGCCGCCGGATGGCGCTCCGCGGCGGTCAGGGCGCGCCGCCCTTCTTCGGGCGAAAGCACACCGGCGAGGATCATCCAGATCTGGCTGGCGAAGGATATCTGCCGGTCGGGACCGGATTCGATCAAGCCGCTCGCGGGATCATAAAACCGTTTTTTGGCTGCGGCGGCAAGCGCCGCGCTTCTGGCGGCCAGACGTGTCGCCTCGGTGTTGCGCCCGAGCCGACGCGCCAAACGTTCCAGCGCCCGCAGACCGAAGATCATCGTGCCCTGCATGGGCGCCTGCCGGTCAAGGTCCAGATCGTGATCCACGAAGAACCAGTCCCGACACGGATCGTTGATCCCGATGAAAATATCGTTCTTAAAGAATCGCTCCATCAACGCGAGCTGCTTTTCGGCGACGGGGAAAAGTTCTTCTCCGATGGCGTAATCCCCGCTCCAACGGCAGTGCTCCTCAAGCGTCACCGGGAACAGCATCGCGTAGTCGTGGGTCCGACAGCCGGTGCGGGGCACGGGATGTTCCATGACGCAGCCGCAGACTTCACCGTCCGGCAGCGAACACCCCGCCAGCAAATAGAGCGACCGCGCCACGAGATCGAACCGGCGGTAGGTGACCTTGTTGACCATCGCCTGCAGCCGCAGATCGCCCAGCCAGAGCCGCCGATCCCGCTTGGGACCATCCTCGAAGCAGGTCTGCATGCAGTTGCGGAGCGTCCGCACGCTGGCCCGATCGATCGCCCAAAGATCAGGCGGCAGATCAGTCGGAGGTTCCGGCAACTCGGCATTCGCGCCGCAGGCGATAATCCGGATACTATCGAAACGAACTTTATGCGGCACGCCCAGCAAATCGAACCGAATGTAACGACAGGAGTAACGACGGGGCAGTACAACCTCGGCAGGAAGATCGTCGATGTTGACGATCTCGGTCTGCAGCCACGACCCGTTGAGCGTGCCGTTATACGGTTTGTCCGGATCGAGGACCTCCTGCGGCAATTCGCCGAGGGTAATCCGCAGCCGACTGGGGGAATCCGCATACCCGTTCCCTGAAATCAGCCTGAACGCCAGATGCCCAACCACCGTTTCCGGGAGACAGACGGTGAAGGAATCCCCGGTGGCGAAAGCCCGGTCGGAGAGCTCGGCAACGGTCGCCGTTTTCTCCATGCGCCACTCTTGCCAGCACGTCTCGTCCCGTACCGGAACGACCACCCCAGAGGCTGGGACCACCCACTCCTTCAGTCGGGGAAGCAAATCTTGCGCCCGGGCGAGAAAATCCTCCGCCTGCAAAACAGGATTCGTCATAACACTGTTCATTCCGGTATCACCACTGCTTCGGAAAAGGCGATCCAACCCCGGTCGCCACCGTAATTGAGATAAATATCCGCCGTGTCACGACCGGCAACAAAAATTTTTTCCGCAGTCTTCCACTCGTCGGAGGGCGCGGCGTCGATCTGAATGTTCTCGCCGGCATCGCCTTTTTTGCTGTGCGCCCAAACCATCATCACCCCGTCGAACCCGCCGCCGGTGCGATAAGTCACCTTGACCCGGTAACGCCGACCGGGTGTCAGTCCGGAGATGCTCTGGTGGAGCAGACTGTGAACGTGATATCTCCCGGCGAATAGCTTCTTCTGGTCCGGGAGCACCGCCCTTATCACCGCCGCGGTCCGGTCGCCGGAAGGCTCGTATGCGACTTCGGAAACGCCGACGCGCTTATGAAACGCCCACACTCCTTCGATGGCGAATCCGCCGTTTTTCAGCAGATTTCCGGCGGTGCCGGAGCTCTTGACTTCCACCGGAGCGACGCGGACGTCGCTGAAATAGAGCGCGCCGTTGTTGGCAGCCATATTGAGGTACAGCATGGCGGAATCGCGCTTGGGCACGAAATTCCGGCTCAAGGTAATCCAGCGCAGCTTTTTGCCGCCGTCATCCAGCTGGATATTGGCGCCGCTCAACCGCGAGGTCTGTATATCGGAGTGCAGGAAGACCAACATCTTGCCGTCGAAATCATCGCTGGTGCGGAAAGTCACCGACACTTCATAATGCTTATCGGGAATCAGCCCATTAAAGTTCTGATAAAGCATGGCGTGAGTGCCGTACTTGTTAAGGAAGCGGCGTTTGGGGTCGCGGGACGCGACCTTGAGCATGGCGGCGGGACGACCGTCGAATTCCAATTTGACGAACTCCGACCGACCGATCTTGTTGTTGAGCTTCCACGGCGAATCCGAGGCGGTGAAATCAGGGTCTCCGACCAAGTTTTTGCTCCGGTCGACCTTTTTTTCGAATTTGAGGTAGCTCGGCTTGCATATGCCGCCGTTGCCCAAGTTGTCGATGACTTTTACGACGATGACGTTCCGTCCGGGGACGCCCTCCCACGGCACCTCGAAAGACTCGTTCCAGCTGTTGACGTTGCCCTGATACGGATAGGGGCGCTCCAAGAGTTTCTTGCCGTTGATCCACACCTCCGCCGCTTCGTCGGCGCTCCCGACGATCAGCACGGGCGAACCGGGAGCGTCGGCGGGGATGTCCACGTTCAGCCGATACCATCCCCAGCCGTTGTAACCGGGGTGCCCCTGCTCCTCCCACGGCTTGTCGGTGCGGAGCGTTTCCCAAGCCGAGTCATCGTAATCCGGACGGGTGAATCCCTGCGCTTCGCCGGACTGATCCGGATCGGTGCGGAACTTCCACTCCAGCGGGAGCGGCTTGGTGTTGCGATTGAGTTTCTTCATCGCCCCGCGCGGCCATTCGTTATTCTCCCGTGCGTTGAGATACCCCTCGTTGAAGCAGAGTTCGTCGGAGTTGGTCGCCCGGTAGGAATCCAACGCCCGCAGTGCCGCGCCGAATTCCAGATAGTCGCCGCTCTTCCGATATTTGTCGAAGGCGGCGGCGGCCTGCGCGGTGAGTTGGGCGTTTTCCAATCCGATCTGCAACTTGCGCACTCGGATGGACGCGTCGGGATCACCGGAGGCGTTGCGGGCGGCATCTTTCAGGATCGTCCCCAGTTCCGCAAAGATTTCCGGAGTGAAAAGTTTGTGTCCCACCAAATAGTATGAGTGCCAAGCGCCGCCCTCCTCTCCCGAGGCCTGCTTCTGTTCCCCGGCGCGGCGGGAGATCTCCGCCGTGCGGTCGAAATAGCGCCGGACATCCGTGGCTGCCGGACCGTATGCGGAATAGAACTCACCCTCTATCTCCTCGAAGGTGATGCCGCGTTTGGCGTTCTGCAGCCGGGCGATGGTGTAAAGCGTCAGCGGATTGGCGCCGTACATGCCGGTGAGCGAATCGTAGTCGCTGCCGGTCAGCCCGCGCTGCTCGCCGAAGGTATAGATGTCGTGAAACTCACGGGCGAAGTTAATGGGATAGCAGTGCCCGTCCAGCGTGAAGTTGGGGCGGATGACCAAGTCGCATCCGGTTTTGCGCCATCCTGCCCACAACCGCTTGTAGTCGGCGATCTTTTCATAGGTCAGGGGGAACATCATCGGCGGGCAGAAGCAGAGCTGCCAACGGTCGCCCAAGTAAGCGTCCTTCGGCGGTTCGGAGAAGTTGGAGTAGATGAGCCCGGAAAATCTCGCGTGCTTTTCCGGAGCCAGTCTGTCTGCGATCTCCTCCACCGCCTTGTAGAATTTGACCATCCGCTCGGTGGTGCTGCCCAATTCCTTTGCCCAGTTCCGGTCGCCGGAAGCGAATTTCGCTGCAGCGGCGGCTTTGCGGTCGGCGGCGGGCACAGGGGAATCGTCTTCCGCCAGACACTCGTCGCAGACGCATTTGTTGGCGGTGTCGTTGCTCTTGAGGTTGATCCGGGGGAATCTCGGATCGAAACCGGCGATCCAATCCTTGACGATCTGTTCGCGGAACCCCGGATTGGAGGTGTCCATGCTGACGAGGTGCGCCTGCCCGCCCCAGTAGGTCGGATCGGTGCGGCGGGTCCCGTCGGGCAGCAGATTGAAGAATTCCGGATGGGTAGCAAGGTATTTTTCCGGCCACTTTTCGAAGCCGTGCGGGTAATGCTGTTCGGATAGATCCCGATTGCTGCGGTGACGCAGCAGCCAGATCACCTCATGCTGCATGAAGCGCCGACCGGCGGCGGGCGACGACCAGTTGTTGACGTTGCTCCACAACTGCCGCCAGAAGAAGAACCGGAGCCGCGGATGGTAGACCCGGTTGCCGCCCTCGAAATTGAAGGTCGCGGACTTGGGAATGATCTCACCGGCTTTGCCCGGATAGAGCCAGCGCACGCCGTTGGAGTTTTCCAGAATGTCGTATATGGCAAACAGCGTACCGGAAGTTTCCACCAAAAGCGCGCCGAGGTTGTCTCCGCGGTCGTTGCCACTTATGATGAGGTTGTCGTTGTCCGCCACAATCCGCGCGTGGTTGTGCTTCATGCCCGCGCCGGAAACCCCGTGTCTGCGGGCGAAATCGGTTTCGCCGAGGGAGATGACGAAACTTCCTGCGGCGGCCTCCGAATCGCTGGACACCGGGATTTTGTACCCGGTGGCTTTTTCCACATGGTAACTCAATTCCTGCGCGGCATAGCGCAACCCGAAATTGGCCTTTTCCGGAATGAGTATTACCGCTTTGCGTGCAACGGGATCAACACTTATGATATCGGATGCCTGAAGTGCCGACGCGGCAAGACAGGCGGCAAGATAAAAAAACAGCCGTTTCACTTGATTTTATCCTGTTTTCCGAGGCACTCGGTTCATAATCAGCGCGGGGGAATAGGAACCGGTCAGTCCTCGTTTTGATATACAGCAGAAAAACGCGGGGGACTATTTGGTCCGCCACCAGTAAAACCGGTTTTCCGGGTCGTAGTCCGGCCAGCCGACCACGGTCTCGGAGGTGATGCACCCCCGCTTTTGACCCGCGTGACCGTCGGCGAAGGTGATGTTGATGCCCAACCCGGATCCGAAAGCTTCGGCCACATCGTAGGCGTCGGCGACGATCCGTTCTCCGCCGGAGTGGTTGTAGGCAACATTGCGATGACCGTTGTAATCCACCGCCGGGAAGCCGTTGTTCGCCCCCTCGGTGATGACGATCATCCCGCTGGGGTTCTTGAGGTTGGTCGGCTTTCTGCCGACGTCGTTGTCGTCATTCCAGCACAGCCACCGATTTACCACATATGAAGCTCCGCCAGCGCCAAAGGCGGTTCGATCCGAGACATTTGCTTTGTACTTCGGAGCGGGATCCGCGGGGCAACGAAAAAGCGCAATATCTTTGGCCTTGGAGAAAAGCAGTTTTTTGGTGATCGGGTGTTTTTCCGTTTCGATGCCGATGTAACGGGCGATCCGGTGCCCCCAGAGGTTCTGACTCTGCGCCCCTTGGGCGGGATAATATCCCTTGTTATCGTCCACATAACAAATCACGCCCTTGCCCAGCTGTCCGAGGTGATTGCGGCAGTCGGTGTCGTACGCCCGCGCCTTTGCCGACTGCAAAGCCGGCAGCAGCATCGCCGCGAGGATAGCGATGATGGCAATTACCACCAGCAGCTCTATCAGAGTAAAACGCCGTCCCTGTTGTTTTTTCATGGCAAACCTCCTGTACGTTGTTGATACGTTTTCGTTTTTTTCCATCAGAATGTCATAAACTCCGCAAAAATCAGTGCGCCGAAAACTTTTCCCTGTTTCGGCGGCATCATGCCGCCTGGACTTGACTTCAGTCCTCGCTTCGTATCTGACGAAACAGGCGATACTACTTGGTCCGCCACCAGTAAAATCTGCTGTTCGTATCGCTGGGCCAAACATCTTTGGTAGTGATGCATCCGGTGCGTTTGTCCGAATGACCGTCGGCGAAGGCGATGTTGACGCCCAGCCTCTCCCCCATGGTTTCGGCCATCTCGAAAGTCTCGGCGACGATCCGTTCTCCGCCGGAGTGGTTGTAGGCGACATTGCGATGACCGTTGTAATCCATCGACGGAAAACCACTGTTCGCCGCCTCGGTGATGACGATCAACTGACTGGGACTCTGAATGAAATTCGGCTTTCTGCTTGCATTGTCGTTGTCGTTCCAGCACAACCAGCGATTGACACCGTACGAAGTGCCGCCCGCGCCGAAGGCGTTGCGATCCGCGACACTGTTCTTATACTTGGGGTTGGGATCGGAAGGACAGCGGAAAACCGGGATATCCTCGGTTCTGGAGAACAAAAGATTTTTGTTCACCGGGTGTATTTCCGTTTTGACGCCGATATAGCTGGCGATCCGATGTCCCCACAGATTCTGAGCTCCACATCCCTGGGGCGGATAAAAACCGTTATTGTCGTTCACATAAGCCGCCACCGCCTTGCCCAGCTGCCCGAGATTGTCGCGGCATGCGGTGTCGCGAGCCTGCGCCTCCGCCGGCTCCAAGGCGGGCAGCAGAAGGACCGCCATGGTAGCAAAGATAACTATGACTATCAAGAGTTCTACCAAAGTGAAACGCTGTCTCTGTTGTTTTTTCATAGCACACCTCCTGTGCGTAGTTGATCCGCATTTCGGGCTTTTTCCCTCTCCGCCCATTTATACCACATATATAATGTACGGTAAAAAGGGGGCAGACGCCTTAAGGATTTCGGCAAAAAATGTAAATGTCGTGTTAAAAATCGCTTTTTTGCCCGGAAATACGGAACTGATGGGGAGGCATTCCGAATTTAAGCCGGAAACGGTAGCAAAGGTAATTGCTGTCGCAAAAACCGCAGTTTTGCGCGATCTTCGAGATGGACATATCGCTCTCGCACAGCATCTCCCGGGCGTGACGCAGCCGCAAATTGAGCAGATAGTCGAAGAACGACTCCGTCATTATCCGTTTGAAGCTTCTGGAAAAGGTGGTTTCGCTGCTGCCGTAGATCTTGGCGGCCTTGCTCCGGGAAATGCGGTGCATGTAATTGGAGTCGAGATACGCGAGCACTTCTTCGATCTTCTGCAGGTCGTTGCCGTTTTTATCGAGGCGTTTCTTGCTGTCGTTGTAGAACCGGCTGACGGTGATGAGCAATTCGGTGAAGATCAGACCCGCCGTCATGAAATATCCGCTGGCGCGTTCTTTCAGTTCCTTTTCGATCCGACGGTAGAAAAGCTGCATCGCCGAGCTCTGCTCCGGCATCAGCACCAAGTGGCATTCGAAACGGAAGATCGAGCGGGATTGCGGCTCCAAATCGAAAAACGCCCGATAGCCGGGGATGAGATTCAGCGTTTCCGGCGATATCGGCAATTCTTCCGGATACCAGACGAAGTTCATCAGCGACAGCTTGTGCTGTTCCATATAGTGATGGCGCGTCCCCGGACAGATGATGAACGTGTCGCCGGGGTTGAGGTCGTAGACCGACCCCTGATATTCGTAGCGACCGCTGCCGTCCAATACGGTAGTGAGCTCATAGAAGTCGTGGTAATGGGCAGCACCGAGCGTCTGCTGATCGCGGACGTGATTGACCGCCACGGGCGACTGACAGCCGGCCATGAGGAAGAAATCGTTCCGGTCGAAATGCTCAACTCCGTCTACGAACCGCGACATATCCTGCCTCCATTTGGGGATTCGGGATGCTCCATATAAATTATACTTCGCGGTCCCGCCACTTGCAACACTGCCGCAGCTTTTTGCCCGAATAATTACATTTTTTGCCGGATTTTTAAGGTTTACCGGTATCGAGCGCCGTATATTATACATGAAGGTCTATATCCGAAATTCATAACAGAGGTTCGTCATGCCGAGCATCATGGTTCATTCCGTCACTCCCCGGCTGGAGGTTTTTCCGCTTACCCGCGTGCGGGTGCATGGATTTCTGCGGGAATTTCTGGAGCGCCAGCGCACCGGGCTTTCCGGGCACTTCCGCGCGCAGAAATATCCTTTCGACTCCTGCCTGTGGGAGGGGATCATCAAAGCGGGATTCTGGGAACTCGACTATCGGGGCGAGCCCCGTCCGATCCCCGGACCTAACCGCTGGTGGCCCTACGAGCAGACCGGATACCTGCTGGACGGTCTGCTGCGGCTGGGGCTGCTGCTGGACGACGACGAGATGGTGGCACTGTTTCGGTGCAATCTCGCGTATCTACTGAAACACGCCGCGCCCTCCGGACGGCTGGCGGGGGCGGCTTATCAGTACGATTCCGAATGGCCGATGGGGGTGTTTTTCAAAGGGGTCAGCGCCTATCTGGACGCCTTCGACGATCCCGAAGTGCTGGAGGCTTTTCACCGGCACTATGCGTCGATCCCGGCGGAGGAGTTCGGCAACGGCGTCCGCAACGTCACCAACATCGAGGGGCTGTTGGAGATCTCGCGCCGCACCGGGGACGCCGCGCTGAAGGACAAGGCGTTCGCCGCCTACGACATCTTCAACTCACAACCGGAGACGGAATATGCCGATCAGCTCCTTAAACTCAACCAGTTGGAGCATCAGGAAAATTTAGTCCACCACGGCGTGACCTTCTGCGAGGAGATCAAACTGCCGGTCATGCTGACCATGGCGGGCGGCGACACCCGTTACCTCGATGCGGCGCGCGCCGGTTGGGCGCGACGGATGAAGTATCACGGTCAAATCCCCGGTGTGCCGGGGTCGGTGGAACACGGCTTCGGTCGAGACCCGGAAGCGGGGTACGAAACCTGCGTCATTTCCGACGCGCTCTACACTTTGGGCTTTTTCGTCATGGCGGGATGCGGCGCGGAGTACGCCGATGCGCTCGAAAAGATCGCCTACAACGCGCTCCCCGGGGCGGTGACCAAGGACTTCGGCGCTCTGCAATACTTTTCCGCGCCCAATCAGGTGCTGGCGACGCCCTTTTCCAACTTGACGAGTTTTCTCTACGGGCAGGCTCCGCTGCGGCAGTATAGGCCGGATCACTTTGCGGCGTGCTGTCCGGGCAACGTGCACCGGGCGATGCCCAATTTCATCTCCCGGATGTGGATGCGCAATGCCGACGGCATCCCGGCGGCAGTGTGTTTCGGTCCGTCGGAACTGTCGGGGACGTATCGGGGCGGCGAATACCGTATCGTCGAGGAGACGGATTATCCGTTCGGCGGCAACATCCGGTTCACATTCAAACTATCTTACGGCGGGGAGATGCCTTTCATGTGGCGGCGCCCCGGCTGGGGCGGCGGCATGACGGTCGATCTGAATGGTCGGGAACTCTCTCTGCCGGAAAGCGGGAGCGATTTTTTCCGTCTGGACGGAGTGCGGAACGGCGATATCCTGACGCTGAAAATGCCGCTCACCCCCGAATGTTTCCACGAACGGCAATGGGTCTGGTTCGAACGCGGACCGCTGGTCTACACGCTGCCGATCGAACACACGGTCGTAAAAGAAGAGCCGGATGCGAAATTCTGCCCGCTCATCATGGAGCCGCGTTCCAAGTGGAATTATGCCGTGGCGCCCGATACCGCGGCGAAGGTTTCGGAAAATCACGAAGCAAAAGGTTATCCCTTCGACACGCCGCCGGAGGTGTTGGAGATCGCCGCTAGAAGAGTCCCCGGCGCATTTGCGGAACTCGAACGTCGGCGCTACACGCCCCGGGTGCCGCTTTACACCGACCCGGAAGATGCTCCCGAAACGCTGAAACTTGTGCCGATGGGCGCGACGGAGACCCGTCTCACCGCCTTCCCGGACGGGGTGAAACGGCAGATACTGCCGGTGCTGTCGGGATACACTATCGAAGACACCGAACTCCCCGACCCGGTGAACTTGCCGCCGATGGAGTTCCGGGACCGGGCACGGGAGATCCGGGTGGACCGGGACGGATACTTCGATCTCGCCGGATTTTACCGCCGGAGCCGGAATTGCGGCGCGTGGCTGCAGGTGCGGTTTTATGCGGAGACGGCGGGTCCGGCGACGCTGGCGGTGATGCTCAGCGACGGCGGCGAAGGCTTCATCGACGGGAAGCGCGTTCTGACGATACCGCCGTTGATGGAAGCGGAATTCATGCATCCATTGTGGTTTCCGATCCAGGCGCGGGCGGGGCACAATCATCTGTTGCTCCACGTCGTCGACAGCATTCCCAGTTACGACCACCGGGACGCTTGGGGCGCGACGGTCGAGGTGTTCAGGTAAGAGCGTTCATTCCCCGCGCGACAGGGTGATGAGCACGATCTCCGACGGCACACCGAGGCGGATCGGCAAATTTTTACGCTGTGATGTCCCGCGACTGACGTAGAGCGCCATATCGCCGACGCGGTACCAGCCCGCGACGAAACCGTCGTTCTTGTATGCGACAAGGCGGTCCAGCCCGACGACGACGCCGCCGTGAGTGTGTCCGGAAAGCTGTAAGTCCACGCCGCGTTCCCGCGCTTCGCGGACATGCTTCAACTGATGCGCGACCAGCAGTTTGAAGTGATCCGGCGGGATGTCCCGCAAGGCGGCGTCAAAGTCGGGCGACGGTTCGCCGAACCAGCGGGCGTCGGGATCGGTGATGCCCGCAAGCGCCAATTTCCCCGGCAGCAGGCGGCGGTCGTTTTCCAGCGTCACGATGCCGAAAGACGCGAAGCGCTTCCGCCACTCCGGCCAGCCCGAATAGTAATCGTGGTTGCCGGGGACAGCGAAAACCCCATATTTTGCGCGCAGCTCCGCCAATGGAGCCGCCTTGTCGCCGACCTTCCGGACATTTCCGCTGACCAGGTCCCCGGCGATCACGATCACGTCCGGGTGAAGCGCATTGGTGCGGCGCACGATCTCTTCGATGTCCCGGCGGTCGCTCGATTTCCCGATATGCAGATCGGCGAGCAAAGCGATGGTGAAGCCGTCCAATTCGCGCGGCAGTGTGCGGTCGACATAGGTGTGTCGATGCACCTCCGGAGCGGCTTTACCGTTGACCATTCCGATCGCGGATATGATGCTCGCCGCCGTGACGAGAACAATGGGTATGACCCCGTCGAATCGACGCGTCGATGTTCCGAGTTTCACGACGACGAGGCGCACCGGGTCGGCAACGAGCAGCAGAACGAAGAATATCCACACGGTCGTAAACTCCCACGCGGCGAGGATGAGAAGCCAGCCCGGAATTTCGGGGTCGAGCAGCGGCGGCTCCGCCAGCGCCAGCATCGTCGGGAGCTGGAACGACGCCGTCAAAAGCACCACGCCGAGCGCCAGTCGGCAGCGGAGCGATTTCGCATGCGGCAGGATCGCCCGCAGCATGATATACGCAAACGGAATAAAAGTAATAAACAGAAGGAACATTCCCGCCGCCTCTCACCGCCGCATATGCAACATGATCGAAAAGTTCGTCAAACGGCGACTTTCCGCTTCCAGTCAATACAAAAATCCCCTCGTCCACGCTCCGCCGGAGATGTCGCGAACTCCGACGGAGGCGGAACCGAGGGGTGAAAAACGCAGCTTTTTACGCGATGTTCTTGAACTTCAGCACGCCGCTTTCGAGTTCGAAGCCGAAGCCCGCGTAGTCGCCGGAGGCGATCTGCTGACCATAAGCGAGATTGGTCGCGATCTCCGAGCCGGCGACTTCGACCGCGAAGGTCGTTCCGGAGAACGCCTCGGCGACGGTGGCGATGTTCCAGCCGCCCTGCGCCTGAGTGTCATCCGCGAAGGTGACCTTGATGTTGTCGTCGGTGAAGTTCGCGCTGCCCCAAGTCAGGAGCGACGTTTCCGCCAACGTGGAGGCGCGATCGGTTAGATCGAATTCCCATGCGCCGTTGGAAACGTCAGCCGCCGCAGTGGCAAGTTCCATTGCGGTCGCTCCGTCGAACTTGATGCCGTCGAAGCCGCCGATCGAACCTGCGAACTCGCCGGTGTAGCCGGTGTAACTCAAGGTCGCGTCGCTCGCCGCACCGCCGACGTAGCTGTAACCGAAGACGTCGCAGCCGAAATCCGCCGCGCCGGTGAAGATCACGTTCGCCGAGCCGGTCGTATCGCCGTCGAGCTGACCTCTCGCATAGATGTCGCCGGTGATGTTGCCGCCCGAAACGGTGATGGTGACGTCGCCGGTTTCGGTCGTACCGCCGGAGGTCGAATGACTGCCGCCTCCGAAGACGTTCGCAATCGTGCCACCCGCGATATTGATGTTCACGTCGCCGACAATGCTCTTTGCGCCAGACTTCTGCGCCCAGCCGCCGCCGTAGACGTTGCCCATCGTCGCATCGCCGGAGACGGTAATGTTCACATCGCCGATGACTTGCGCCTCGACACCCGATGCGAAGATGCCGCCGAAGACCCCGCGACCGCCGGCAGCCGTGCCCCAGCTGCCGCCGGAGATATCGAGGGTGACGCTGTCGACCGTATAGACGGTTCCGGTCGCGCTGCCGGTTGCGTAGCCGCCCGCAAAAATGCAGGCCTGCGTTCCCTTGGTGGTCTCGCCGCCGGAGATGTTCAAGGTGACGTCACCGACCGTATGGCGAGTGCCGGTTCCTTTGGTCGAATCAGTTTTGACCGAGGACGCACCGTAGATATTGCCGCTGAACGTGCCGCCCGCGATCGTCATGGTGACGTCGCCGACGCTGGTGGCGGTCGTAAGCTTGTTGGCGAGCGCGCCCGCGTAGAAGTCCTTGACGAACGTGCCGTCATTGATCTGCGTATCGGTCGTGCCGGTGACGGAGCCGAAACCACCCGCGTAGCCCGTGCCGTTCAGCGCCGCGCCGTCGAAGGAGAGATTGACCGCCTTGACCGTACCGCCGGTCCCGGCGCCAGCCGCGAGGTTGCGCAGGCTGCCGGACTTGACGTCCAGGTTCACCGCTCCGTCGAACGTCTGATTCGCCGCCGTACCGTAGATCGTGGTCCCCGTGCCGCCGTCGTAGCCGTCGAGTTCCAGCCACGCGTTGCCGTCAGTCATGCCGGAAGTCAGGTAGACATTGCCCGCAGTTGTCGTGTCAGCCGTCCACTTGGCTTCGCGGTCGCTGCCGTTGAAGGTCGCGCCGCTGACCGCAAGCGAGTCCGCAGTGCTCACGGTCGCGATCGTATGCGTTCCGGCCGCGGCGGTGATCTTCAGCGCGCCCGCGTCTACCGAGGTGGAATAGGTCTTGCCGGTGAAGGCGTCGACCACGGACGTGAGCGTTCCGTCCATCGTATAATCGTTGCCGTCGCCGAAGCCGAGAGCGAATGCTTCGTTTCCGGTCGCGCCGTAACCGAGGGTGAACGTGCCATACGACTGCTCCAGACCTTCGACGTACACGGCGGTCGAAGCGCCGATAAGCCCGAGATCGTTGACGTCAGTCACCGCACCGGAAGCCGCGCCGGTGAAGTCCAGCGTGAGTTTCGCGCCCGTATCCGCACCGGAGGTGATCTCCAGCGCGCCGCCCGCCTTGACGACGGTATTGTCGATCGCCGCGCCAGCACCGAGCTGCAGCGTCGCCCCGGAAGCGACCGAGATGGCATCCAAACCGGAGGCAACGCCGGTGATCTCACTGGCGGAGTTGCCGATGACGTTCAAAGTCACCGGGACGGCGACCGCCGCGCCGTCGGTCTTGGCGACGGTGCCAACTGTCGAACCGGAGAGATTGACGACCGCTTCGCCGCCGACCGGGTTGCCGCGGGTGGCGTAAACCGCCGCGACCTCCGAATCGACGACGTTGATGGTGATGTCGCCCGCGATCCGGCAGTTGGCGCCCGAGCCGCCGCCCGAGACGTAGCCGGTGACGGTCGCGTCCTTGACGGTGATGACGCCGTTCCGGCAGAGGTCGTGCGCCTGGTTCTCGCCGCTCAGCATGATCCGCTGGGTCTCGGCGTTGCGGAACTCGAAGTAGATGTCGCCGGAAACGTTGCCGAACGTGGAGTTGTTGCCGATGATGTAGTACCGCGTGAAGTCCAGACCGTCCGCCACGATGTTCAAGTCGCCGTTGACCGTCTGCGTGCTCATGAAGTAGGCGTAGGTGCTGCTGACCGAATCGGTGGTGTTGTAGACGGTGACCGAACCGTTGGGCGCCAAATGGCTGACCGCCGAATCGAGCGAAGTGTAGACCGGCTTGCCGGCAAGCGGAATGGTCTCCCCGTCGATGACGATGCTCTGGGTGCCGTCCGGCGCGACGAAGACCTCGTCGTACTTGGTGACGTCCGCCACCGAGAAGGTGTTGCCGGTGCAGCTGAAAGCGTAGTCGACGCCGCCGTAGGTGAAGGTCTCGCCCAGCGTGTAGGTGTTGCCGTCCACGGTGATGCCCTGATCCGCCGCGAGGGTGACGCCGGTGGCGATCACGGTGGATTCGCCGAGCAGATCGGCGCTGACGGTGATCGCCGCACTGGAAAGATCCTGACTCGCGAAGTTCACCTGCGCCGTGCCGTTGAAGGTCACGGCGTTGCCGGTGCCGAGCGTCAACGCGGCGACCGAGATGGTCGACGTGTTACCGAAGACCAGCGCCGCATTGTCCGCCAGCCGCACCGTGCCGCCGGTGGTGCCGATGGCGATGTTTGCATTGAGATAGTTGGTATCGCGGAACTCCAGCACGTCGCCGGCTTCCACGGCGATGTTGTTATTGGTGAGGAAGGTGCTGCCGGAGACGGTCGTGACCTTGCTCGACGCCTGTGCCAGCCAGATGACGTTGTAGGAGCTCGTCCGGTTGAAGGTCGTGTTGACGATCTCGTACGCGCCGCCCGAGTTGGCCTTGAGCTGACCGGAAACGGTGCAGTCGTAGGCGTAAGCCTGTCCGTTGGTGTAAAGGCCGGACGCAACGGTGACGCCGTACATAAACACCGAACCGCTCGCGGCGCTGTCGCCCTGATAGGTGCCGACGAAGTTCTTGCCTTCCGCCGTGACGGCAGTCGTGCTTCCGACCGTCGCTCCGGGGAACTTCTCCGCCGGACCGTACAAGTTGGTGACCTTGGTGAAATTGCTGGTAGCGGTCAGAGTGCCGTTGTTCAAGCTCAAGGTCCACAGGTTGCTGTACGCGCCCGTGACGGTGATGTCCTCGACCGCCACACCGCCGACGTTCTGCGCCAGCGTGTAGGTGCGCGGAGTGTCGATGGCGAAGTCGCTGGTGTCGACCGTGAGGGCGACATTCGAGAAGTCCTCGCCGGAGGCGAAACCCACGAGCCCCGTCCCCTTGAGGGTGATGGCGTTGCCGCTGCCGAAGGTCAGGTCACCGATTGCGACGGTCGACGTGTTGCCCAAAACCAGCGCCGCGTCGTCCGCCAGCCGCACCGTGCCGGAGACGATCGAAATGCTGCTGTTGAGATAGTTGGTATCACGGAACTCCACAACATCACCGCTTTCCACGGAGATGTTGTTGCCCGTAAGGAAGGTGCTGCCGGAGATCGTCGTTACCCGGCTCGACGCTTGCCGTACCCACAGTACATTGCCGGAACTCGCCCGGTTGAAGGTTGTGTTGACGATCTCGTACGCACCGCCCGAGTTGACTATGAGCTGATTCGAGACGGTACAGTCGTAGATGTAGGACTGATTGTTTGTATAGGGCTGGGTGCTGATGGTAGAGCCGTACATCATGGAACTGGAGTTGCCGACGCCGTCGCCTTGGTAGGTGCCGAGGAAATTCTTGCCTTCCGCCGTGACGAAGACCTGATCCCCAACCGACGCGCCGGGGAACTTCTCCGCCGGACCGTACAGATTGGTGACGGAAACGGCGTCGACCTTGGCGGTCAGCGCGCCGCCGCTCAAAGAGAGGTTCCACAGATCGCTGTTGGTCCCGGTGACGGTGATGTCCTCGATCGCTACGCCAGCGAAATTGTCCGCGAGCGTATAGGTGCCCTGCGCGAGCTCGAAATCGCTGGTGTCGACCGTGACGGCAACCCCGGTGAAGCTCTCCCCCGAGGCGAAGGTCACCTTGCCCGTGCCCTTGAGGGTGACGGCGTTGCCGCTGCCGAAGGTAAGATCGCCGATGGTGGTGTTGCTCGTGTTGCCGAAGACCAGCGCCGCGTCGTCCGCCAGCCGTACCGTACCGGAGACGATCGAAATGCTGGCATTGAAATAGTTGGTGTCGCGGAACTCCACCACGTTTCCGCTTTCCACGGAGATGTTGTTGCCGGTGAGGAACGTACTGCCGGAGATCGTCGTTACCCGGCTCGACGCTTGCCGTACCCACAGTACATTGCCGGAACTCGCCCGGTTGAAGGTTGTGTTGACGATCTCGTACGCACCGCCCGAGTTGACTATGAGCTGATTCG
>Ga0310786_10001418_pt1 | contig 38574 bp, 59 predicted proteins | sample AusTroGonzalo_MG_FD_203881 | JGI IMG/M metagenome (GOLD analysis project Ga0310786, IMG submission 203881) | Bovine rumen microbial communities from tropical cattle in Woodstock, Queensland, Australia - Gonzalo_03 (v2) (version 2) | ecosystem: Host-associated > Mammals > Digestive system >... | reverse complement strand
AGCGTTTCCTGCAAAATTGCCAAATTTGCAAGGATTGCATACTTGTTGACTATGTTTTGTTTGCTTGGGAGGTTTTACAGATGGCCATGCCGCGAAAATCCGTCAATATTGCGACGGGCAAAATCGGAAAACAAAAACGTCTGAACAAAAAACAGCAAGAGGAACAGCTAAAGCTGGAACGCGACGAGATCGAAGCGGCTCCGCCTTCGTGGTTGGTTCCCGAGGCGGCGGCAGAATACAAGCGCGTAGTCAGACAGGCGGGCAATATCGGAATCCTTGACAATCTTGACTTGACTTGCCTTGCCGTTTACGCGGCGGCCTATGTGCAATTCACGGAGGCGCACCGAAACATGATGGCGGACGGCTTTGTTACCGTCAACAGCAAGGGCGCGGAAGTGCCGTCGCCGTGGGTTGGCGTTGCTGATAAAGCCGCGGCTCAAATTATGAAATGCTCATCGAAGCTAGGGCTATATACCACGGACAGGCTCCGTCTTATCGTCCCCGAAAAGGAAACGCAGAAAAGCCCCGTTGAAAAGTGGTTGCAGTTTTTACCATCGGCGGATAGACGGGCGGCGGCTGACGCATGATAGACAGGACTACGGAATATGCCCGCCTTGTCGTTGACGGAAAAAGGCTGACGGGCAAAACGGAAAGGCAAGCCTGTGAACGCCATTTGCGCGATATGGCTGACAAGTCCTCGCCGTGGATATTCGATGCGCGGGAGGCTGAACGGCATATAAGCGTTGCTAATATGCTCACGATAGGCGAAGGACAGGCGAAGCCTTTGAAAACAAGGGGCTTTCAGGATTTCATCATCGGCTCCCTTTTCGGCTGGCGGCGGAAGCGGTCAACCTTGCGGCGGTTCCGTGAAGCCTATATACAGATGGGGCGGCAGAATGGCAAGTCCTTCATCGCGGGCGAGATGTGCAACGATTTCGCGTCCTTTGCGGACTACCAGCGGGGGCGGATTTACTGCACGGCGACGAAACAAGAACAGGCCAACATCGTATGGGACGAATGCGCGAACTTCATCGAAGCCGACGCGGGCTTGAAGGAACTCTATAAGATTCGACGATATGACAGGACGATAACAAGCCTCGTCACGGGCACTACGGTGAAGGCCATCGGCAGGGACACAAAAAGCGCGGACGGCTTTCGCTCTATCCTTGCCATCATCGACGAGTATCACGCGCACACAACAGATCAGATGTACAAGCTCATGCTCGACGGGCAAATTAAAGTTGACAGCGCGTTGACGCTGGCGATAACAACGGCGGGCTTTAACCTTAACGGCCCGTGTTATAGTCAATATCAGTTTGCAAAGCGCGTCTTGAGTGGCGTTATTGAGAAAGATTCGTTGTTTGTGTATATCGCAGAAATGGACGACGATGACGATATATGGGCGGCGGAAAACTGGGCGAAGGCGAATCCGCTTTTGTTGTGGTCTGACGATACGACGCTGGACAAAGCCATGATAGCACGGATGGCGGAGAAAGCCGTTGACGCTAGGGAAAAGCAAGGCGCGGATTTGGTGAACTTCTTAACCAAAAGCCTCAATAGGTGGGTGTCTTATACGGGCGGAAAGCTCCTGAACCTAGACCGCTGGAAGGAGTGCGGCACCGAACGCACGATAGCGGATATGGCGGGCGGGGACGCGTATCTCGGCATCGACTTGTCAAGCGGCGGCGACTTAACGTCGATTGCGTTGCTTTTCCCGCTTGGCGGCGATGATTGCTATATTTGGTCTCATTCTTACTTGCCGGAACTGCGTCTTGCAGAACATGAGAAAAGCGACGATGCGCCGTATGGCTATTGGTCGGGCGCGGGGCTTATCACTCTCACGTCGGGCATATACGGCATCAAGACTGACTATCGCTACATCATTGAAGACTTGCGGAAACTGATAAACGAGTACAATATCCGCGTTATAGGGTGCGGCTATGACAATCATAATGCGTCGGCCTTTCTTGCGGATTTGGAAACGGTGCTTGACTGCGATTTGACGGAAGTCAAGCAGTCAGCGCGAAGCCTTAACGAACCAACGAAAGATTTTGCTTTGAGTGTCGAAGCGGGCACGGTCAGCTATGACAAACAAAACGCCTTGCTTTCGTGGTCCGCGGCAAACGCTATCCTTTCCGCGCCGAATAGTTTTGGCGAAGTGAAGATAGACAAGCAGAAAAACCAAAACAGGATAGATCCCATTGACGCAATTATAGACGCGTGGGCGTTATGGCTACAAAGCAAGCGAAGCCGCCCGCCGTCGGGTGAAGAAGCGTTCGATATTTGGCTAGGTATTACAGGCGCAACAGAATAGCGGCCCGCGAAAGCGGGCTTTTCTTATGCCCTAAAGGAAGTGAGTATCATGAGTTTATGGGACAAAATAAAAGCGCGGTTCGCAAAAAACGAAGCCGTCATTCCGTCATGGCCAGCGTTTTTCGGCGGTGGTGATGGCGGGCAGTATGGCGCGGACATCTCGGAGATTACTTATTTCACTTGCCTGAAAACGCTTTCCGAGGCTCTCGGTAAAATGCCCGTGCATCTTGTGGACGCGGAGAAAAAGAGACAGCCGCACGAAACGACGCGGATCGTCGAAACGCAAGTCAACAACGTGCAAACGCCAGTCCAGTTTTTTACACAAATGGAGTATGCGCGGAACCACTACGGGAACGCATACGCCTATATTGCAAGGGACGCACGCGGGCGCGTTTCGGGGCTGTATCCGCTTTATCCGCCCGCCGTGCAGATATGGATAAATAATACCGAAGCGATAACGGCGCGGCCATATTATTACTACTACGTCGAGCCTGATAGCGGCGGCGCGTATTATCTCAATCCCGAAGACGTTATTCATGTGAAAGCGTGGATTACGGAACCGTCGGGCCACGCGGGGAAAAGCGTCCGGCAGATACTCGCGGAAAGCCTGACAGGTAACAAAGCATCGCAAGCCTTCCTGAATGACCTTTATCAAAAAGGACTGACGGCGAACGCGGTCGTCAAATACGTCGGCGATTTAAGCAGGGAAAAACAGGCAACGTTGCTGGAGAGGCTCGAGACGCAAGCGCGAGACAACGGGCGGCGCATGATTGCCTTGCCTGTTGGTTTCGACTTGCAGACGCTTGACTTGAAGTTGTCCGATTCGCAGTTTTTTGAATTGCAGAAATATGGCGCGTTGCGGGTTGCGGCGGCTTTTGGAGTGAAGCCTAATTTCTTGAACGACTACAGCAAGTCCAGCTATGCAAACAGCGCGGCGCAAAACTTGTCTTTCTATGTGGACACGTTACTCTACAATGTCAGCGGGTACGAGCAGGAGATGAACCGAAAACTCCTGACGCAAGCGGAACAGGCCGCGGGCATCGGGTATAAGTTTAACTTGTGGGCTATCTTGCGAAGTGATCCCGACAAACAGGCGGAAATTATCCGTACACTCACAACGACGGGCATCTATAGCGTCGATGAGGCGCGTTATAGATTAGATATGCCTCCATGCACGGGCGGGAATGTTCACATGATTCCCGGAAACTATATCAAGCTGGAGGACATTGGAGCCTATATCGACGCAAAGGAAGGAGGTGCTAAAGATGCTCAAAGTGCACAATAGTACAGAGGGCGCGGAACTGTATATCACGGGTGACATTATCGACGACACGGACGGCGCGATGGTAGCGGCGTGGGATTTAGCCGACGGCTATCAATGGCCCGCGGATATCCATGCACAGCTCGAAAGCGTTAAGGGCAAGCCGCTCACGGTGTATATCAACAGCGACGGCGGAAGCGTCCCGGCGGGCGTTGCGATTGCCAACATGATAGCGCGGCACGATGCGCCGACAAAGGCGGTCATTGACGGGTGGTGTTGTTCCATCGCAACACAGATTTTCTTTGCGGCACAGGCGCGGGAAATGCCCGAAAACGCTTATCTCATGATACATAAACCGTGGACGATGGCGCAAGGCGACGCGGACGAAATGATGCGGGCGGCGGCGTATCTTGAGACGATTCAGGCGGGCTTGGAAACAACGTACCAACACGCGGCCCGCGATGGCGTAACGGCGGAACAGATTCACGAACTTGTGAACGCGGAAACGTGGCTCACGGGCAAGGACGCGGCGGAACTGTTTGATATTTCCATTACAGAAGCCGCGCCCGTTGTGAATTGTATCGGCGGGAAAATGGCGGCGAAAATCAAGCCGCCGACAGGGTTAGTCATTAACAAGACGGAGCGGACGAAAACGCCTGAACCGACTTTTGATGAAGAGGTAGAAAAATTTAATTTACAAATGCAGGCAAAGGCGAAAGCCGCGCTTGCGATGAAAGGGGCAATCTTATCATGAAGAAGTCTGACGAAATCAAGAAGACCGTTGATGAAATCTCGGCAAAGGTCGAGGCGGCACAGCAGGCGGAGAACTATGCAGAGGCGGGCAAGCTGGCCGACGAACTGACGGCGGCGGTGAACAGCTACAAGGCGGCAAAGGCTCTCGAGGACGCAGAGCTTGACGCTTTCAAGGGCACGGCGGCACCTGTCAAGGCGGCACCGAAGGCCGACTCCGCAACGATGAACCGCGTATTTAACAAGCTGGTGCTTGGCCGTCCGCTGGATGATGCAGAGCGCGAAGTTTACGCCGCGAACCGCAAGGCGTTTGACAGTCCGGGTTCGCCGGGGCAGGTTGAAGCGACGGCGGCTAAGGGCGGCTATCTCGTGCCGACGGAACAGCTTGAAATTCTGTATGAATTCCGCCGTATGTATTCGCAGTTGCGCGATTACTGCAACGTATTTCAGATTTCCAAGCCGACGGGCAAATTCCCTGCCATCGGCGCGGAGACGGGCAAGCTCACGTCCTTCGAAGAAATCAAGAGCATCACGGCGCATGATGTTGACTTTTCGCAGGTCACTTGGGAGACGGTCGATTATGGCGACATTATTCCCATCAGCAATCAGCTCATCGCGGACGCGGATTTCTCCATTATGTCTATTATCGGGCAGAGATTGGCGCGTAAGGCGGTCAACACCGAGAATGATGTGATTGTGACGGCAATCGACACGGAGCTTTCCAGCCCGACAACGATTACCACCTATAAGCAGTTGCTCAAAGCGTTGAACGTCACGCTGGATCGCGCCTTCTTTGCGAATGCGCGTATCTTCCTCAATCAGGACGCTTTCCAATGGCTCAGCACGTTGGAGGACGCGATGAACCGGCCTTTGCTTGTGCCTGACGTTGCTATTCCTGATTCGTACCGTTTCAGGGGCAAAGAGGTTGTGGTTGTGCCGAATAGCGTCATGCCGACGGTCACGGTTTCCAGCGATGACCTCGCGCCCATCTATGTCGGCTCGATGGCTGACTTCGTGGGCTTCTTCGAGAGGGCTGGCGTCGAGATCGCGACTTCAACCGACTTCATGTTTGATAAATACGCGACGGCGATGAGGGCTGTCATGCGGTTCGGCGTGTCTATCCTTGACGATGACGCGCTTGTTAAACTGCAAGTCAAGGTGAACTAATGATTTCCCTCGCGAACGCGAAAACATATTTGCGGATAGATGGCACGGCGGAGGATGATTTGATTTCCACTCTTATTGCCTCCGCCGAGGCGTATCTCAAGAGCGCGATAGATAACTACACGGCGAACTATTCCGCGTCTTCGTCGTTCGCGGCCCTTGCCGATATGCTCGAATATTCCTTTGTTGCGGAACTGTACAGAAACAGAGACAGTATCAACGACACGCGGGCATTGGAAAAACATTTCGGCTATATGTTTTTCGCACAGATGACGCAGTTGCAGAATTGGAGTTGATGTGCCGTGATGAATACGGGACAGGCCATGCGTACCACGATTGACGATTTGGCCGAGCGTATCGAGATTAAATATGCCGCCACAACACAAGACGCGGCGGGCAACATCATCAAAGGCACCGAGACTTCACGGGGGACAATGTGGGCGAAGGTGCTCCCGATTAAAGCGGTTATCGGTGACGGCTATAACGAGAACGTGAACGAGATTTCATATCGCGTTACGGTGCGTTATAGGACGGACATAGAGCCGACGGATATTGTAATATGGCGCGGGAAACGCCTCGCCCTTTTATCTCCCGCATACGACGCGGAAAGCCGCCATATTTGGACGGTATTCGATTGCAGGGAGTTGGTCGAAGATGCGTAAAAAAGGCGGCAGAAGCGGATTCGTGCGCGGCTCGATTACAAGCGGCGCACAGGTTTATGAAATCCTGAAAGCCATCGGCGCGGAAACGATTGAAGCGGCGAAAGAGGAAACAAAGCGGCAAGCTGAAATCATCGCGGCAGACGCTCGCCAGCGTTGCCCGGTTGACACGGGCGCGTTACGCGACAGCATCAAGGTGGTCGAGGTACGCGGCGGGCTTGTTTGCAGAATTTCCGCGAATGCACGCAACAGCAAGGGAAAAGCGTGGCCGGATTTCGCATACGGTCAGATCGTGGAATTTGCCCCGCCTAACAAGGGCGGGCGGCCCTTCCTGTATCCAGCTTTCGACGCTCATCGTGACGCGGCACAGCAAGCAATCTATGACGCGGTTCAAAAAGCATGGCGAGAAGCGAAAGGGGCACCGACATGACAACGAGAGAAGCCATCTTTGCGGCTCTTAACGTGACGGCTATCACTTCTTTGCTTCAAGCCGACGCAGAGGGCCGCTGTATTTACCACGTTCGGAGTCCGGACGCGGGCAGTTATCCGATTTTGATTTATAGCATCATTTCCGACGTGCCCGCATTGACGGCAGACAATACGGAAGAAGAAAGGCGCGTCACGGTGCGAATACATATTTGCACTAGAGACGCCGCCTATGAACCGATATTTTCAAAAGTCAACGCGGCGATGTTGGGAATAGGTGCTATGCGTTACAGTACAAATGAGATTTTCGTGGACGGTGAGTTTATCATGGTCTGCGATTATACACTTGGACAAGGAGTTGATAGTTTATGAGTGCACCGACTAGCGGGCAGGTCTCGGCCCAGTATATCGGCGTTTCTAATTTCACGGTCGCGCAACAGCTTACCGACGTTGCGGGCGGCTCTTCGACGTATGACACGCCGCTTTCTCTCGGCAAAGTGCTGATTCAGGTTCAGTTACAGCCGCAGACGGCAACGGCCGACCTTTACGCAGACAATCAGAGCATCGACAGCGTAAACGTCATTCAGAAAGTAAACATCTCCATCAATACGGCGGCCCTTCCGCTGGAATATACCGCCTATCTGTTGGGACATAGCGTGACAAACGGCGTCATGACGGTCGATAAAGACGATGTGCCGCCCTATGTGGCTGTAATGTTCGAGTCCAACAAGCGCAACGGGAAAAAGCGTTACGTCAAATATTACAAGGTGCAGTTTAGCGAATCCGATTCGACGGAGAACACGCAGGGCGAGAATATCGAGTACAACACGCCGACGCTGGAAGGCTCTATGATTTATCGTCTGTCAGATGGCTTGCTTGGCATCATCGCTGACGAGGAAGCACCTGATTATGTAGCATCGACGGGCGCGAGCTGGTTCGACGCGGTGTAATATGCGGGCGGCTATATGCCGCCCTTTCCCTTTATTTCTAGGCTAGGAGGTAGAACATGGACAAGAAGGATATTCCGACTTTGCAATATCGCGGGCGCGAAATTACTCCGGCCCCGGTCAAGATGCGCGTGTGGCGCGAACTGCTGAAAGAGCAGGAAACGGGAGAAGATATGGCGGCGCGGATGGACTATTATCTCCGCATGATTGTGGACGTATTCGGGCGCGACGAAATCACGCTTGAGGTGTTGGACGATATTCTCCCGGTCGCTGACGTTATCCCGCTTTATTCTCAATGCGTGCGGTATGTTTTCGGGCTTTCGGTGGCGCGGCTTGACAAGCTCCCAAACGCAACAGCCCCGAACGAGGGGCAGAATTAACGCCTTATGAAAACTTGCTTGTCTTTTATGCACGGTTTCAGGAGCGTTATTCGTGGACGGTGCGCGATATAGACGAGGCGGAAATGGAACTATTACTTGATCAGCTCGCGGCGGTTGCTATCGTTGACACGCCGCCCGTAAAGACTTTGAGTATAGAGGACGTGACATAGTATGGCAAGCGGTAAGACGGTCGGCAGTTTGTACCTGTCTCTCGGCCTTGATATTTCGGAACTTGAACAAGGTTTTGCCCTTGCTGACCGTACCGTATCACAGGCCATTTCAAAATTTAACAGCGAAGCAAAGCAAGTCCGTCTGCAAGCAGATATTGACACGGCAAACGCAGAGACAAGCCTTGACAAGTTGCGCGTCCAGTTTGATTCGCTAGGCAAACAGATTGACATAGCGCGGCAAAAGGAACTGCTTTTACTGCGTGATTTAGAGGCGACTAAGAAGGCTTTCGGCTCCGATAGTGCCATGACTTCTAGGGCGCAAACGTCCCTTTTGCAACAGCAGAAACAAACGGCACTTTTGCTTGCACGTCAGCGCGAACTAAAAGCCGCGCTGGATTCTTCGTCCTCGGCGATGGCTCGCTTTGGCGATGCGGCGATGGCCGCCCGTGGCGGCGTCATGGGGCTGGCGAATTATATCTCAATGCTCGCCCCGGAGCTCGCGGCGGTGTCGGTAGCTCTTACCGCTGGCCTTGGCCTCGCGGCGCTGACGAAAGACGCGGCGGAGGCGGCGGCCAGCATCGGCGACCTCGGTGATCAGCTCGGTATCGGCACCGAAGCGGCGGCACAGCTCAAGGGCACGCTCGAAGCTGCGGGCGTCGAGACCGAGGGCTTCGTCGGATTCCTGACTAAGCTCGACAAGTCCATAAAGACCGCCGGCGAGAACGGGAACGAGGTCACGCGGACGCTTGCGCGTTTCGGCGTGTCTCTTACCGACGACACGGGAAAGCTCGTCGATTATAATGAGCAGCTTCGGAGGCTGGCCGATGCATACCAAAACGCGAAAGCGTCCGGCAATGTGGAGGATTTCTTCGCGGGCATCGGGGCCCGCGGCGCTGCCTATCGTGATCTGCTGAACAAATTCGAGGAATATTCCCGCCGCGGCGGTGATATGTATAGCGTCGGTCTGAAGGGCGTCGCCGATGAAGCGATGCAGGCCACGGACGCCATGAAGGAACTCGACGAGAAGCTCAAGACGCTGAAGCTGGCCTTCGCGGCTGCTTTCGTGCCGATCGTCAACGAGGTCCTGCCGCCGCTCATCGAGAGCCTCAAAAACATCAAGGACCTCATGGACGAAAACACGGGCGCGGTCTCCGCGTTCGCGCGTGCCGTCTATGAGATGGCAACATTTAATCCGGTCACGGCCGGGCTGAAAGGGCGAAATTACCTTTCGGAGATGTTCGGCGGCGACGACGACTCGGCGGACATCGACAAGGCTGCGAAAGCGGCAGCGGCACGCAGGGAAGCGGAAGGACGGGCCGCGGAACAGGCGCAGCGAGAAGCGAAAGCCGCCGCCGACGCAGAGCTCAAAGCGCAAAAAGAGAACGCCGAGGCGGTTGCGGCGATATGGCGCAAGGCCACGGGGAGTAAGTTAGAGAACGACCTCGCGGCAATCGACGCCAGGATGAAAAAAGAATTGGAGGCCGCGAACCTTACGGAGCAGGCAAAAGCGCGGATTCAGGAACGCTACGCTGCGGAGCGGCAGGTCGCCATCATGAAAGCCTCGCAAGAGGTAGAGCGCATGGATCGCGAGCTCTCCGACAACATCGCGAAGCAAACGCGCGGTGAGCTGGAGAACGCTTTGCGCGACATCGACAGGCAAGCGGAGGCCACGCGGAAAAAGTACCTCGACCTCTATGGATCAGTGAGCGCGAAGACCGACGAATTGATCCAGAAAAACGCGGACCTGCAGCGGCAGAACGCCGTCCAACAGCGGGCCGACAAGGCGCTCACGTCCGAAAAGAAGTATTGGGACATCTTCATGAAGGCCATGCAGGGCCAGATTACGGGCTTCAACGGCGGATTCAAGATGTTCGATATGACAGGCGACATGGACAAGCGCCTGAAAGCTGCGGAGGAAGCCATCCGCGCGGAGATGCTGAAAAGCAGAGGAATCAGGGACGCGAACGTCAAGACCTCAGATCTCCAAATGTTCGATGCACTCATGAAGCGGGTGCAGGGCGGCGGCCTTGCGAATGTCGTTGACGATGCTGGAATAATGGGCGAGAAGGTCGCGGCGGCGGTTTCCACTAGCTTGCAGGGCGTGACTGATTCGATGGCGCAAGGCATGAATGCGGGGCTTGCGCCCGCCCTTGACAAAATGTCAGCACAGGACGGGCAGTATCAAAGCGCGGCCCTTTCGCAGTATGAAAGCATACGGCAAGCCGTTGATAATCTCGCCGCAAGGATGGAGAAGAAGGACACGCTTGCGCCGACAATCACGGTGCAGATTGATAGTGCCGTCACGGAAGACAGCGCAAGCATGACGCGCCTAGCCGATAGCGTTGCAGACCGAATTAACGAGGTGCTTGTCCGTTATATTGGCGATTCGCACGGCGGGACTAATACATATTAAGGGGGCGTGAATATGGTTTCTTTTGCATACGGCGGAACGACAGTATATAGCCTTTCAAATCCGTCAAGCGAGACTATCACGCCTGACGATAGGCAACAGGAAATTGAAGTCATCGGCGGTGTCGTTGTGCAGGATTTCGGGCACGTTGCCGCCGGTGACAAAATATCGTGGACGTTGCAGTTTGATTCTACGTCATGGGCAAGCATTGTTACATGGTGGGACGCTAGATACATGGTGACGGTTACGGACGCGGCGGGAAATGTTCATACGGTGCGGATCGTCGTTAAAAGTTATAGTTATGTTCCGATGTTCGAGAAAAAAGCGGTTCAGGCGACGCTTGAATTGTGGTACGTCTAAGGAGGTTATAAAAAATGGCAAACGCATATATCAATCTGTATAAGGGCAGTCCGACTGCGGGCGGCACGGACGGGACGCTGGTTTCGCTTGATGGTGTCGGAACGTCTCCTATCAGCTTCACGCTTGACGCGACAATCGACGAAAGCGCAAAACAGGCGGTTGCTCTTCGGTGCGAAAGTGGATACACGACAAGCGGGGATACGACGGTTGAAGCCAGCGGCACGAACGCCAGCAAGTGGTCTTTTTGCGCGACGGAAAACGGGACATACACATCGACGCTGACTATCTCTAGCGCAATCGGTACGACAAACACCGTTTTCTATGTCAAAGCATCTTCCGTCAACACAGAAAGCCCCGGCACCGATACAAGCGTTACAGTTGATGTAACGGCAGTTATTGTCCCGGCATAAACGATAGGAGGCGCGGAAATGGCGCGATATACAAATTTGGGCGTTGTATCCGGGCTTTTCCCTAGCGGCTCTATTGATACAGACGCGGCGAAAACAACGACCGGGACGGCAGTTTATAACCTTAATTCCGAAACGAAAATATCCGTCGAGACTGTCGGCTTTTCGTCAAACGAAACGGAGATTTGGCTCCGATATGACGTATATAGTATAAACCGTTATACTCGCTTTGGCGTGTATTTTGAAAACAATCAATATGTTGGGTTTACTAATACGAAAATGTATTATTACGACGCGGGCGGAAGCCGCGTCACGACATACATAAACAATAGCGATTTCCCGACGGGCGAAATAGTAAAATTCTCGTTACACGTTTCCACGAATAGCGCAGAATTTTATATAAACGACACGCAAGTTTTGTCGTTTTCTGCAATTACGCAAGGCACGAAAATAACTCATTTTTTCACATATACAAGCACGGACAGGGTATCAAATATCATTGTAGCAAATTATAACTGCTTGAATGAAACCTTGATTCCCGTCCTTCATGCCGATACTGCCCGCATGTTGGCGGCGGCGGTTTCGTTGAACGCAGACACGGAGCGGTTCCTTTCTGCTGGTGTAGTTATCAACGGAGACACGCGGCGCATATTGCCTGTTGCGGTTCCCGTTTTGCACGGCGATACAGAACGCAAAACGACGGCGACGGTGAATCTTGCGGCGGATACAGAGCGCACGGTTGCCGTCAGCGTCCACCTTCACGGCGATACATCAAGGGCCGTGACAGGTTCCGTCACGATCCACGCCGACACCGAAAGGGCCTTGCCTTTTGCGGTTTCCTTTACGTCCGGCACGGGCGGCATTAACAACGTCACGATGACGCTGGCGGAAAAGACGCTTTCAGACACTTTCCGCCTTATGTCTGCTACGCCGTATAATCTGCAAGACGTGATACAAGGCGGCTTTTTCGATTTCGCGTATAAATTCCGCGTCGAAAGCACGTCACAGCGCGACTTAATGCAGACAGTCAACGGGACTTATGATGTCGATGAATTGTTATACAATCCCATCAAATATCACGTCAATCCGGCAGACAAGCACGCATATTATCCCAAGAGGACAAACACGCAAAGCGGCCAGCAAGTTTTGTATGGCATCACAGCGGGACAGGTTGCGGAGCTTTGTTGCGAAGGAATCAACAAGACGGCGGTTTGCTATTTCGACGATTTCTTCCCTTCATCGGCACAAGATGACGTGATAACTAATTATCAGTCCGTTCTTTCGGGCGTTTTTGGATGGACGGCGCAAGTCCCGCGAAAGCAGATTAACGTATTTATGCGCGGAAACAACGTCTATTTTCTCCAGCGCGAATACGAAATCGGCGTCATAGATTTGGACGCGTACACGCACAGCCGCCCGACGTATGACCGTTCGCTAGTGCGTACTATGTGGGCGCGGCGGGCGGATTTCTACGACAGCATGAACGGGAGCACGGGTATATGGGGCGATTGGTATATTGAATCTATTTCCGATCCTGACATTAACCACGGCGGCAACGGAACGACGCCGCCCGACGTGACGCTTGATTCCAGCGGGCTTGTGGAGCGCACCGTCGAACACGTTGACAACGAAGACGGCGAACTTATTATTACAACAGATTATGAGTACACAGACACGGGGCGGTCGAAATTCTTGACGCGGGAAATACAAACGACGCGGCAGAACGGTGAGATTATCGAACAGCGTACAATAGATCATTATCCGTTAGAAAACGGCCAGCGGTACAGCGTAGGCACGGACGCAGACGGCAATACTTCAAGCGGGCTTGGGACGTATCCCTATGCAGATTCTATGAACCGATACGCGGGCGAGATTTGGAAACTCACGCGCGGCGGCAGATGGGTGACGAATAACGGGGACACGATAGCGGATAGCAATTCGTTTCCAGTCAATGACCGAGCCACAATCGAGGCCATATATAGCGAGCTGAAATGGATGAACCGCCGAACGATGGAGCGCGTAACGGTGGATATTATCGGCACCGAGGCGCAAGGCATTTCCAGCGTCAACACCGTTTTTGACTTTTTCTATCGGTACGAGCTGGGCGGAAACGAGTATTTCCTAGTCAGTAACACGGTTTCCTACACGTCAAGGCAGTTTATTCAAACGCTCAATCTTGTGAGGTGGTATTGATGCGCGGGATGATAGGGCTGGCAGAGACAATCAGCGACGCACTTGAACGGGCGCGGAAAGGTATCCCGGCAGAACGCGGCATCATGGCGGGCGGATATGTCAGCATCGGGACGCGCACTTATCCCGCCCATCTAGCCGTTGACCTCGATATCCATGACGGCGATGCGGTATGGTGTCAGCTAGTGGACGATATGACGGGGGCCGTCATTGTTGGGAGTTGATAGTTGTGCATCGGGCTATATTAGCAAGCGGCGACGGTATCAATTTCCGCGACAGCGACGGGAACGCGCTGACGGCCATCGGAAACGTCACATACAAGGCGGGGGACGCAGTATGGACTGACGGGCGGTGCATATATGGATGGGTGAGGCCTAATCAGCCGAACGAACTTTCATTCCCTGCGGGCGGGTATGATTGCCCGTGGTTTGAGGTTGCGGGCGGGTATCCTACGGCGGCCTATGTGTTACCATTCACAAAGCCGCGCGACATGAAAAAGCTATGTGATTTGGGCGCATGGGTGCGGAATGCAGAAGGCGTTTTCGTTGCTGGTGAAAAAGCGTCGTTTGTGATATTTCAAGACGGGCATCGGAAAGCGGTGAACGTCGAGACGGGTGACGAGATCGCGCTTGCAATTCCCGCCCGTTCTTCGTCTCAAAGCGATTTAGTGATATATGACGCAGTTGTGGACGATGACGGGAATTTGCTTGTGCTTGAAGTTTATCCAGACACGTCAGGCGATTATCTCGGCTTCGCCGTACATCTGAACGACGAAATTATTGACACGGTGGACGGTATCGAAGGCGGCGAACACGCGGAAACGGTTTATACTTCGCCTATGGCGTTACACCTTTTTGATGATGGTTCGTTCGTCGGTACTTTGCGCGAAAATACGGCGGAAGATAACTGGCTATTAGTTGACGAATTAGGCGAGATTGAGAGGACTGAAATTTCCGTTGATACAGACGGCGACGTTGAAACACGGGCGGCATGGTATTTTGAAGTTATAACACAAAGCGATGATGTAACGGAGTGCGTCTATAAATTTTCCGCACCTCATCCGTCTTACGGGCCGCAAGATTGGTATGAAGTCCAGCCGTTCAAAGACTTCCAAGCAGTACATCAAAGCAGGACAGGGGCCTTTTCGGGCAGTTTGTATTATTTCAATTCAGAGGACGGCAAGTCTGAAATATACAAGCAAACGGATAATAGATACTATGAACAAGAATATCCATACGCCAAAATCGATGGCGAGTATTTTGACGATTATGACTACACGATAACTTCACCTACGGGGCCGGACAGAATTATGACGATTTCATTTCGGCAAGTGCGACGCAACGAAGGAGGCATAAGCCGATATTGTTTCAAACTAGAAGCGACGGTTATAGAAACAATAAGCCCTGATTGGTACGGTAGCATTATATTTCATGCCGAAACTTATATAAATTATGATTTTATGACAGCGGCGGACGAAAATCATGCTTATCCCGCATTTCCTCGCGGTTGGGCCGCAATTACAAGCGATCCGGCGGAAACGGGGACGCCGTATGATTTCGAACTTGATGATGCTTCAATATCTTGTGAAGCACCGTCGAATCCGAATCTTGACGGCTTGGGCGAACTCCAGCGCGGCGCACTTCTTCCCGTCGGCTTTACGGGCGGGGCATCGGTGCGCGGGTTGTCTTTCCAACAAGCTGAAATGCAAGTCCTCGACGCGGTGAAGGTGCCGGGCGGTTATCTGCTATTAACGACTGGCGGCTTGTACTTCTCACATGGCGGCACGGCGGAGCTTATCCGCGGCGGCTTTAGGGCACCGTTAAATACACGAATCCGCGAATCAGATGACATTGACGCGGTTCGTGATGGGTTAGCAAGGAACACTTTGGACTAAAGAAAGGGGCTAGAAACAATGGCGAATCAGTACACATTGACGGACGCGTTTTCCGCGATTTCGGAAACGCAGGGGACACTTTACAACGTGGGGGACAGTAATATTGAATTGGCATCGGCGGCGGATACTACACCGGGACAGGGTATTCTTTTCCCGTCAGGTGCTCGGCAGACTTTCCGCGGGACTTTGTACGCGCGAAGCATGGACGATGCGGCGACGCTGAATGTATCGGATTTTACTGAAGGGGCGGGAGGAGGTGATCAGCCTGTTCTCCGCTTTTGCGGCTCCGTAGCGACGTATGACGATTTGCCATCGGACGCGGAACAAGGGGACGTTTACAATGTCGAGACCGCGGATCCCGATCACGGCATTCTCGCCGGGGATAATGTAGCATGGGACGGTACGGCATGGGATAGGATGGCGGGTGTCTATACCGTCATGACTGGCGCGTCGGCATCGGCAGACGGGGCCGCTGGACTTGCGCCTCAACCTTTGCAGGGCGACGAGGGAAAATTCCTGCGGGGCGATGGTACATGGGCGACGGAAGCAGATATGACAGGCGCGGCGGCTGGTACGGCGGGGGCGCATGGTTTAGTCCCGGCTCCGGCGGCTGGTGATAATGTCAAGTTTTTACGCGGTGACGGTACTTGGACGCAAGAGGCCGTCATGGTTGGCGCGACAAACGCGGCAGACGGCGAGAAGGGGCTTGTGCCGAAGCCTATCACGGGCGAAGAAGGAAAATTTTTGCGCGGCGATGGCACGTTTGCACATGAGGCAACGATGACGGGGGCAACGTCCTCCGTTGCTGGTGCTGGCGGGTTGGTTCCCGCTCCGGCCGCCGGGGACGATACGAAATTCCTTTCGGGTGACGGGACATACAAACAGGAGGCAGTTTACACGGGCGCGACGGCTGGCGCGGCTGGTGTGAAAGGGCTGGTTCCGCCCGCGTCTCTCGGTGATTTGTTTTCTTTCCTGCGGTCTGACGGAACGTGGGCGAACGAGCCGACGATGGTCGGGGCGACAGCTTCCACGGCGGGGGTGGCTGGCCTTGTCCCGGCTCCGGCGGCTGGTGATAGTTTGAAATCACTTAGAGGCGACGGTTCTTTCGTGTCTGTCGGTTACAAACGCCGCACACGCAAGGCGTTTACGTTGGCGGATTTGGAAGCGGCGGTTGCTAGTGGGGACTATGCGGCGTATGACATCGCGCCGGGAGATTACTACGAGGGCGCGAGTGGTTATACATATATATTCGCAGGCGACAATCCAATGAAAGGAACGGTTGCCGATTATACGATTTTGGATAATCATGCAGGGTTAATTGTTGATACACACGAGACGGCAAAATGGAATAACACAAATTCAACTGCTGGTGGGTACGTTGCGTCAAATCTGCACTCATACCTTGTCAACACGGCGTTGCCAAAGGTTCAGGGTGATTTAGGTCCTTCACACCTGATTGCACACCGAAAAGTTTATACAAATTCAGTAGGAGCGACGTTGTATAATCGTTTTGGAGATAATACAGGTGCCGCAAATGACAGAGCAAGTTCCGCGTCGCAATACATAGCGGCTTTGTCGGAAGTGCAGGTTTACGGCAGTATTATTAGCAGTTCATCTCTGTATGACATGGGAGAAGCCGATCAACAACTCGAAGTGTTTAAATGGTATAAGCATACTGAAATATTCGGTAACGAGATTCCTTGGCTACAAAATATCGTATCCGCTACTTATGCGGCCCGCGTAGATACATTTGCAAGTATTTCCGGCGCAATTAACGAAAATCATGTTGTAGGTCTTATTTGCTTCCATTAAGGAGGGGACAAAATGAAAATCTTTGACACATCGGGCAACGAGTTAAAAGACCGCCCCGACTACACAAAAGGGCGACTTTTGCAGGACAAGAACGATCCTGAAAAATACGTCTATACAACATGGCAGGAAGTCCCCAAAGGGAAGGGAAACGGAGAGAAAGAGTTATGATACCCCGCGATAAACTGCTTCACGCTGGCGTCTCGTGCATCATCGAGCTTTTGCTCGGCCTTCTTCTCCCGACTTGGTTGCCGTGGACGCGGGCCGCGCTGAATGTCGTGCTTATCGGCGGCGGGAAAGAGGCTTATGATTCGCGGCACCCGGACGCGCACGACGCAGACTGGCGGGACTTGGTTGCGGATGTGGTGGGCGCGATAATAGGCGAGGTTATAATTTTCTTCTTGGGGGCGTGAATATGCACGACTTCATTTTACGGGTAACACCAACACGCTTTGAGGCCGAGGTGGGCGCGGTGTGCGGCTTCCTCGGCGCACTTTATGAGGCTATATGCGGATACAACGACGCAATTCCACTCTTACTTTTCGCCATGTGCATAGACTATATTACAGGCATCACGGCGGCTTATGTTTATAAACGTAGGCACCCAAAAAGCAAGAAGGGACTAGATTCTCGCGTCGGCATGGTAGGAATAGCAAAAAAAATACTTATCTTGACGCTTGTGGTATTTAGCCACATTATAGATCAGGCCGTATCTTTTGACGGCATCGAGGCGGTTGTGAGTTGGTTTTTCATTGGCAACGAGGGCTTATCCATCGTCGAGAATGCGGCGAAAGCGGGCGTGCCTATCCCGCGCCGATTGCTTGACGCGCTAGAACAATTAACAGATAAAAAAAATAAGGAGGCGGAATAATGACGAAGGTGTTTATTAATGCGGGCCACGATCCCGAAAGCCTTGCGGGTACATCTGACTATGACTGCGGGGCCGTTAATCGGCATCTCGGCTTGTATGAAAATCTTGTGGCGGCATCCGTCGGGGCTTTGGTAGAAAAGTATATGACGGCGGCAGGGTGCGAGGTAAACGTCCTGCAAGATGAAAGCCTTTCTGGTATCTGTGAAGCGGCTAACGAATGGGGCGCGGATTTATTCGTGAGCATCCATTGTAATGCCTTCAATGAGACTGCGAGGGGCACCGAGACGCACACTTATCCGGGCGACAAAGACGGGTATCGCCTTGCCGAGTGCATCAACAATCAGATTGTTTCGTCCTTGCCCGTTCTTGACAGAGGCGTCAAACAGTCAAAATTCACGGTATTGTCCGGCACGGAAATGCCCGCCGTGCTTGTCGAGATGGCTTTTATCGACGAAGACAGGGACGGGCTTTTGCTTCGTGACAATCAAGATGACTTTGCCCGCGCCATCGCGCGAGGCGTGACGGACTACCTGACGGGGGTGGGGAAATGATAGTAAAGGCCAATACTCCGCTTTCGGACAGCGAGAAGCGGAACGTGCAAAGGATAGCGACAGAGGCAAACTGCATCAACGAGGCCATGAGCCGCACCTTCGGGGACGGCTTTAGCCACTATGATGAGGCGACGGACACGGCATACTTCGGCCTTCATCCGCCCTATGAGTACACATACGAGATACCGCCGAAGGCGTAAAGGAGGCGGGATAATGTGGACAAAGGCAAGGATATATATTATGGCTCTATCGTTGCTGGCGTTTTGCTTATGCTGGCCTTGTGTTGGTTCGTGCTCGGCGGGTGCTGGGCCGACGTACACAATCACGGCGTCGGAGTTGGAGACGTTGGAGGCGCACTTGAACGCGTTGGAGATGAACAACAAAACACTATCGGCAATCTTGAGCGAATCGGGCGAGGAGTTGACGCAAGCATTGAACGCGCTGACGCAATCGCAGACGGAATTAACGAAGCTGAAAGCAGAGTTGAAAGCGTGCAAAGCCGAGGCGGAGAGTGCGCGGGCATCATTAGTGACAGCGAACGAAGAATTACAGAAAGCATCAGAATCCTTCAAAGCGTCCGAAGCCGCGCACAGGCGGCGGGAGAATCAGCTTGAGCGTCAGCGGCTTTTATGGCAGATAATCACGGTTATTGTCGGCGGCGTTGCGGTTGCGAAGTAAGAGGCGGGATATTTTTCCCGCCTCTTTTTTGTTGGTTAAAATCTTATGCGCTTTTCTTTATGGCTAACAAGATGCTAACAAAACATCGTTTGAATCCCTTTATTCATAGGGCTAATTGATAACTATGCACAATAATGCACAGGTTCTCAATCTCCTGCAATAGCGCGGTGTTATGCGGAATTGCGGCTTGTAATTATCAGAAAACTTGCCTAAAATTTTATTAAATGCTAACAAAAAACTAACAAAAATTAAAAGCTATATAAGGTTTATCGCTTCTATTAACTGGCCTTTTGTCTTATGCGTATAAACGCTTTCGTCAACGTCCCGTCCCGCGTGTCCCATAATGAGTTGTATAGTCCTTTTGGCGACACGGGCATTGTCAAGCAAGGTTTCGCAAGTGTGCCGCCCGTCATGCGGCAGGTGTGCTTTGATGCACGGGATCGCGGAACGGTCGAACAAGTGACGCATAGTGTTTTTGTTTCTAGGATATACGGGTGCAAGGTATTCCTCCCCACGTTCGTACCACTCGCGGACGATGGGGAGTATTTTTTCTGCAATCGGTATAGTGCGATTGCGGCCCGCCTCGGTTTTCATTCCGCCCGTCATGTATCTTTCATCAATATGGACGTTTCGGCTTTCCATGAAAACTAATTCCGAAGGGCGCAAGCCCGTATATATCATGACTAGCACGAGACGGGCGGTTGCGTCGTTTAGGTTGCGCCACAATTCCGCAATCTCTTCCTCTGTGAAGGGCTTGTGTTTGTGGCTTTTCGGCATCTTCGGCAATTCAATCGCGCCCGTTTGACTGACTTGACAAATGCCCGTCAACATGGCGTATTTATATATCATGTTGAAAATCTGCTTGATACGTTGTGCAATAACTGGCGACGGAGCATTGTCTATCATCTCTTGAATATGGACGGCACCTATATCCAAAAACCTTTTATTGTGGAATGATGCACAATGCTTGAATGCTGACGTATATATTACAGCAACGGGCTTTTCCCGTTTTTCACGGTACTGCCGCCACTTGTCAAACATTCCCGCCAACGTGATGGCGGCGGCGTCGAGATCATAGGGGCTTCGGTTGTACTCCGAAAGCGCGTCAAGGGCGTCTTTTTGTGTGGTATAATAGCCTAGCATCTTTCGCTTGTATCGTCCATCTATCAGGCCAACAGTAACAGCGACAGCCCACGGGCGGCGGCGGTTGCCTTTCAGTTTATAGACACTTCCGTATCCGTTCGGTAATCTCAACGTAAACACCTCCCTATGCCGAATTTTTATCTTGTGCTATACTATGGGAAATGCAGACATTCATCATTAAACCTCCTTTTCTTGCTTCGGCCGCCGCGGGCTTTTAATTCTTTTCACCGTCGGCGGCACTTCCCTTCCGGCCCCTGCCTCCCTTCCGGGCGGGGGCTGTTCTTAATTGGGGCGGCATGGTATAATTGCGTCAGAGGATGCACGGAAAGGCGGGGTGATGCGTATAGAGTATAGCCTTTTGCCGTATTCCTTAGTGGTAGTAGGGTTCCAACATCTCAATATAGTGGAGTATGCGCGGTTGTGTGTAGCGGCACAGCCGCGCTTTTTTATGCCTAAAAGCTGGAATAGTTGTATGGACAGTTGTCCAAAGTTGTCCAAAGTTGTCCAAAGTTGTCCATAGTTGTCGGGGCAGTTGTCGGAAGATAATTTGCAATAAACTTGCAATAAACTTGCAATTAGTTGCAAGTTGGTTGCAAGTTGTTGCATATCGCGCAACAGGTGCCGCGGAAGGCCGTCTCCGTCATGACGTGCCGTTTATTTCACGAAGGCGGGCGGATACCTATGCGCCTTTTGCGTTGCGGTTCTCGCCTTGCAGGGCTTCGGATATTGCCGCGTCGAAAGCGGTGTTGATATCCGCTTGCAAACGGCGAAGGATCGCGGCAAGCTGGACGTTATCCGTGTGTCTTTCCGTATCGGCGCGAAGGTGAACGGGCAATCCTAGCAGATAGTCGGCAGAAACTCCAAAGAACGAAGCGAGGCGGCGCATTGTTTCATTATCAGGTTCGGAACGGTTTACCTCCCACCTTGCGACGGCCTGTTGTGATACTCCCATAATTCGAGCAAGGTCCGATTGCGTGATATCCTTGTCTTTCCTAAGTTGTTTAATCTTTTCACCTAACATGACTACCGCCTCCCTTCTACCTATATAATACAACTACGTATAGTAAAAGAAAAGGAAAAAATAATTGTAAAAACTATTGACTATTGTTTTTCGATAGGGTATAATACACGTAATGATTGTACGAAAGGAGGGGAAAGCGTGAAACGTGAGCCTATACAGCGCAAAGAACTGATAAAGTACAGAGGCGACAGGACGCAAACCGAAATGGCAGAACGCTATAATGTTTCACAGCAGGCTTGGCAGAAGTGGGAAAGCGGCGAAATGACTCCTACGGTGGACAAGATGAAACGGCTGGAAGATGATAGCGGTATTGCGATGGAGGTTCTTTTTTTTGACGCTTTCAACAAGTAAAGCGAGTAATGAGACAATGAAACCGAGTATGAAAGGATGGTGAGCGCATGGGGCTTTCAAGGCTGGAAATGGAAACAATCATAATTTACAACAAAGAAGAGCCGCTTGCGACGGTTTACACGGCGGATAAGGCTACAATGGCGCGCCTTGACAAACTGACAACATACAAGCGCGTGAAGCAATACAAGCACGGCGGGCAGATCGTAGCGGCTGACTATGAATGCGACAAGCATCTTGTGACGCTTCGTAGTAAAAGGATGACAAGGGAACTGACAGACGAACAACGGGCGACACTTTCGGAGCGTGCCCGAAGCATCCACGCAAAACGCAAAGAATCAAATACGGCACCAAAAAACATATAATACAATGCATGTTTCTCAAGATGAAATTCCTTGCGAATGTTATCTATCGCGGCGCAAAAATTGACTGCCGTTTTTAAGTAAAAAACATGGCAGGCGCGGTTAGGCATGGCGGGGCTTGGCACGGCGAGGCGAGGCCAGGCGCGGCACGGCACGGCAGGCGAAGCAAGTTATGGCTTGGCTAGGCGTGGCTTGGTGCGGTGGGGCATGGCAAGGCAGGCGAGGCAAGTTCAGGTGGGGTAAGTCGGGGTATGGCGTGGCACGTCGTGGCACGGCAGGCACGGTAAAGGAGGTGAGGACATGGAGAAAAGCGCGGCGTTGGTTGAGAAAATCATGAAGCGCATCGCGCTTGTGGAAATCCACCACCAAACAGGCGAGTGGGTAAACGAAAAGGACTTTGTGTTTAAGAAATCAGAGGAAAAGAAAACTGCGTAAAACTAAGGAGGAAAAGAAACATGGCAACAAAGAAAGCAACAGAAGAAAAGCTGATTATCAGTATTCCGGGAATTGACAAAAAGCAACTTACCGTGAAGCTGGTCGGGGATTCCCCGCTTATCGTCCATCGTTGGAGCGAGAAAGCCAAGAAGGAAATGCTTGACAAGATGATGGGTGTAGCAAAGAAGGGCAAAGCCCCGAAGCGCCCTATCCAAGAGTTTGCCGACGCGTTTTATTGGTTGACTGAAAAGCCGGACTTTGACGGGCAGAGCGATGGCGAAATCATGAAGGCGGTTGCCGCTGGTCGGTTCGGGTTCCCCGCCGTGGCGTTCAAGGCGTCGGCTGTCAATGCGGCGTACCAGCAGAAATCCGTTGACAAAAAGACTACACTTCGCGGCGCGTTCCATATTGATTGTGAGCTTGTGGAAATCGAGGGGACGCCCGATATTGATGAATCGCCTGTCAAGGTGCAGATGACAACGGACATTCGGTATCGTCCGATTTTCAGGGAGTGGAGCGTGACGCTTCCGATCGTTTACAATCCGAACTCCATCACTCCCGAAATCATTGTCAACGCGCTTAATATTGCGGGCTTCTCAAACGGCGTCGGTGAGTGGCGCCCCGAAAAGAACGGCATTTATGGGAGGTTCCACGTCGCATAATCGTGGCAGGCATGGTTAGGTGAGGCATGGCAGGGCCGGGCACGGCACGGCGCGGCACGGCACGGCAGGCAAGGCGGGGCAAGGTCGTTTGGGGCATGGTGCGGCTGGTCGGGGCAGGCTAGGCTTGTTGAGGTATGGCGGTTCGGGGCTAGGCGGGGCTGTTCGGGGTATGGCGGCGCGAGGCTGGGCAGGCATGGCGGTGTGAGGCATGGCGGGGCTTGGCATGGTGAGGCTGGCATGGCATGGCAAGGAAGGTCGAGACAAGGCATGGCGAGTTTGGGACACAACAAAAAGGGAGGTTAGATGGTGGTTTACAGTTGGAAGTATAATCAGGCGGTTTCGGCGGAAATCGCGGGGAAGCGGTTTGAGGAGTTGCAGGCGAAGCACGGCGAGATTACGCCGAAGATCGTGCTTGACGATGCGCGGGGAGTAAAATCCCCGCTTCACCACTGCTTTGAGTGGGACGATGGCAAAGCCGCAGAACAGTACCGCTTGCAGCAGGCGGGGCTTATGATTCGCGCCCTTGTCGTTACCGTCGAAGATGCGGAGATTCCGAAGCCGACGCGGGCGTTTGTCAATGTCGCAGACGTTAGCGAAAAGCAGGGGCGGTTTATCGCAATCAGCACGGCGCTTTCCAAGGAAGAAACGAAGCGGGCGGTGTTGGCGCGGGCCATGTTGGAGCTGTCGCAGTTCCGCGCAAAGTATGAGGATTTGCAGGAGTTGGTAGATGTTTTTGCGGCGGTTGACAAGCTGACGCGCAAGCAGAAGAAAAAGGAGAAGGCGGCTTAATGCCGCCTTTCTCGGCAGGTCAGGTTAGGTATGGCAAGGTGGGTTGAGTCCCGGACGGCCCGGCAGGGTAAGGCAGGTTTGGAAGGAGGGAGGCGATAAAATGCTTGATGTTAAAAAACTATCGCCAGCGACGGCGGCGCGGTTGCTTGAATGTTCCGTGCCTTTTGTTTACTGGCGAATACAGCAGGGTGCGCCGTGGGGCGTATTCAAGCCGCCAGCGCGGAAGGGCGGGCGCGGACAATACTACATCAACGCGGCGCAGTTTGCAGAGGTTGAGCGCGTCCCGCTTGATGCGGTGCTGAAAGCCGAAAGCCAGCGACGGGCGGAGATCGGCGGGCGGAAACAGGCGGCTATTCAGAAGGCGGCACGAAAGAAGGCGAAAGCATGAACGACATCGAGCAAGAGGCACGGGACAACATCGAGGCGGCATTGGCGCGAATCTTTTTGACGCTTGTTTGCTTGGGCTTTGTGTCGGGTGTGGTTGTCGGGCTTGGCGCGGCGGCGTTAATTTGGGTATGGAAATAGGAGGTTGGAACAATGGTAGCAATAGAAACGCGGGAGCGTTGGGAGAAATTCAAGGTACAGCGGGCACGGCAACAGCGGAGGGACGCACATATCAAAATGATATTGTCTGACGCGCTAGGGCTGGCGGAGATTATCGGCGGCATGGTTGTGGCGTGGTTCCTTTTGATGGTGCTTTATGCGTAGGCGGTGCGAGTTGTGCGGCGCGGCGTATGAGCCGAAAACGACGCAACAAAAATACTGTTCGCCGGAATGCTCGCACAGGGCGAAGCGGTTAAATCAGCATGACGCGTACTTGCGGAATAAGGAAAAGCGCGAACAGGTGCCGCACGAAAAGGCGCGGCAGGAAACGAACACATCATCGACGATGAACACCTGCCTATACTGCAAAAGAAAATTTAAGTTAGGAAACAATAACATAACGACTTTTTGCAGTACAGAGTGCCGCGAAGCATACGCACAGCGCGAGAAGGCGGCACGCCAAAAGCGGGCTGACGCTTTGCAGGAAACGCGGGCGCGGCTGGACGCAAAAGAAAAAGAAGCACGGGCGCGGGGTTGCAGTTACGGCGAATTGCAGAGACTGAAGTATATCGAAGAGTGCAAGGCACGAAGGGAGGCGGAAAGATGCAAGACTTAGAGAATCGTATGGTTTTAGATTGGGAGTGGACCTGGCTCCACGATGACGAAGAGGAAGAAGAAAAGGAGGGATGGCCGTATGGAGAGAGAGTTGACGATTGAGGAGCTTGCGGAGATCGCGGTGCTGGAGAAAAGGCTCGAAAGCGTGCGGGCGAATGTCGAAGCGTTGCGGAAGTTGTTGGAAGGTATGGAGTATGAAGTGGAAGTGGTAACGTGTCAGCTTCAGCTTGCAAAAGACAGGCCCGTGCTTGAGATGGCGGAACAACAGAAAAGAACGACAGGGAGGCTTTTGTGATGCAGGGTTTTCTTTATGAGATTTCGGAACGCTACACGGCACTCGAACAAGCACTTGAGGCGCAAACAGACGAAGCCAGCGCGGAGCTGATTGCGGCGGCATTGGCCGCGATGGATGGCGAAATTGAGGCCGTATGTTATAACGGCATCGGTTTCATCAGGGGGCTGGAGGCTCGGCGCGACGGCCTGAAAGCCGAGAAGAAGCGCATTGAGGAAAGTATCCAGCGGGCGGAACGATACATCGAACGCATAAAAGCGGGATATGCGGCCTTCTTAGTCAGGACTGGCCGCAAGGCAGTTGACACGGACAGAGGCACGATATCCGTCCCCGCGCCATCGGTGCGGACTATCGTTGACAATGCCGCCTTGTTGCCATTGGAGTACAAGCGACAAAAGATAAGCGAAGAGCCGGACAAGGAAAGCATCAAACAGGCTATCCGAAGCGGGCACCCGGTGCCGGGAGCGCATTTAGAAGAGCATACAAGCATAAGAATTAAGTGAGGGACTATGAATAAAGAAGGGTATAAGGGCTTTCTAGAGTCAAAGATGGTGATAGCACCAAAGGCGGGAATAGTTGTATCAAAAGAAGAGCTTTCGCCCGTGCTAAAGCCGCACCAGCGCGACGCGGTATTATGGGCGGCGCAAGGCGGGCGGCGGGCATTGTTCGAGGCTTTTGGACTTGGAAAGACGATACAACAGCTAGAATGGTGCCGCCTGATTTTGAAACACAAAGGCGGGCGTGCGTTGATCGTATGTCCGCTAGGTGTAAAGCAGGAATTTCAGCGGGACGCGGTACGGCTTTTAGGCATGGACGCGCCCGAGTATGTGCGGAATATGGCAGAGGTCGAAGCCGCTAAAACGTCCATCGTGATAACAAACTATGAACGTGTCCGTGATGGAGACATCGATCCTAAATTATTCACGGCAACGTCTCTCGATGAGGCAAGCGTCCTTCGCAGTTTTGGGAGCCTAACTTATCAGACGTTTCTTATCAAATTTTGCGGCGTTCCTTTTAAGCTAGTGTCCACAGCTACACCGTCACCTAATAAGTACAAGGAACTGATTCATTATGCGGGCTATCTTGAAGTTATGGACACCGGGCAAGCGTTGACGCGGTTCTTTCAACGCGATAGCACGAAGGCAAACAATTTGACGCTTTATCCGCACAAGGAAAAAGAGTTTTGGTTGTGGCTTTCGACATGGGCGTTGTTTATACAAAAGCCGTCTGATTTAGGGTACGACGATACAGGATATGCACTTCCGCCTATGGAGGTACGTTACCACAAGTTAAGGTCAGCAGATGGACGGTCATGCGAAGAAAAGGACGGACAAGGAAAGCTATTCATGGACGCGGCGGCAGGACTGAAAGATGCGGCACGCGAAAAGCGGGAAAGCATCGAGCTTCGTGTCAAGGCGGCAAAGGAGATCGTGGACAGCTCTCCCGGCGAGCATTTCATCCTTTGGCATGACCTCGAAGCGGAACGGCACGCAATCAAAAAAGCCATGCCCGAAGCTAGAGAGATTTACGGTTCGCAGGATTTAGACAAGCGGGAAAAGAACACAATCGACTTTTCCGATGGCGCGTTTCGGCTCTTAGCAACAAAGAAGGAACTATCCGGGAGCGGGTGCAATTTCCAGCGGTTTTGTCATCGGTGCATATTCGTCGGTATAGATTATGAGTTTAATGATTTTATACAGGCAATTCACCGCATATATCGCTTTTTGCAGACTGAAAAGGTGATTGTAGATATCCTGTATATGGACACGGAAACGCAAGTCTTGACAGCTTTGCAAAAGAAATGGGAGCAATATAAGCACTTGACAGCGCAAATGGAGGAAATAATAAAGGAATATGGCTTGCGAGGCGTCAAGGCTGAAAAGGAAATGCGTCGGTCTATGGGGGTGAAAAGAGTGGAGGTTAAAGGTAGCGGCTGGCGGGCTGTAAATAATGACTGTATCGAAGAGACGCGGCGAATGGATACGGACAGTATAGACGAAATTATAACGTCTATTCCATTCTCGAATCATTATGAATACACGGCGAGTTATAACGACTTCGGACATAATGAAAACACGGCGCGATTCTTTGAGCAGATGGATTTTCTCTCGCCGGAACTCTTGCGGATATTGAAGCCGGGGCGCGTGTTTGCGTGCCATGTTAAAGATCGGGTGCTCTTTGGAAATGCAACGGGAACGGGAATGCCTACAATAGAGCCTTTCCACGCTATTTGTATAGAGCACTACATGAAACACGGCTTTCAGTATTTCGGCATGATAACGGTCGTGACGGATGTTGTGCGGGAAAACAATCAGACATACCGCCTCGGATGGAGCGAACAATGTAAAGACGGCTCCAAGATGGGCGTCGGGTGTCCTGAATATATCCTGCTTTTCCGAAAACTGCCAACGGATACAACAAGAGCCTATGCAGACGAACCTGTTACAAAGGACAAAAAAGACTATACGCGGGGGCGATGGCAGATAGACGCTCATGCTTTTTGGAGGTCTAGCGGCAATCGGCTCTTGACGAAAGATGAAGTGATGGCCATGCAAGTATCAGATTTGCAAGCCGTCTATCAAAAGTATTCGCGGGACAGCATTTACAGTTATGAGGAACACGTCGAAATGGCGGAGAAATTAGATGAGGGCGGAAGACTTCCGGCATCATTCATGGTAATCGCTCCCGGCTCATGGTGTGATGAGGTATGGGACGATATAAACCGAATGAGGACAATGAACACTTTACAAGTCCAGCGCGGAAAGCAAATGCACGTCTGCCCGCTTCAATTCGACATCGTTGACAGGCTGATAAATCGGTATAGCAACGAGGGCGACACAATTCTAGATCCTTTCGGCGGGCTAATGACGGTACCCGTCCGTGCGTTAAAAGCGGGGCGAAAGGGCATCGGCATCGAACTAAATGCGGATTATTTCCGCGACGGCGTTGGCTATCTCAAAGAGGAAGAAGCACGGAAAACCGAGCTTTCACTCTTTGATTTTGTAGCATAAATAATATAAAGGGAGGACAACAATATGAAAAAGTATCAAGTCACGATTTCGGGCGACATTGTGGAATACGAGGACGGCGTGAAGAAGGCCGTCGACGGCTTTACGGGCAACATCACGCTTGAGGCGGAAGACGCGGAAAAGGCGATAAGCGCGGTGCGGAATATTAGCCTGTATGAGCGCGACGAGGTGAAAGTGGAGCTTGTGGAGCTGGCGGAGGAGGAATAGAAGGATGATGTTTGAAATCTCGTCTGGCATCGAGGAAGGAGCGCAAAAAGTTGTGCTTTACGGCCCGGAAGGGATAGGGAAAAGCACCTTTGCGGCGCGTTTCCCTGATCCACTTTTTATTGATACCGAAGGATCGACGCGGCAGATGGACGTTCGGAGACTGCCGAGGCCCACAAGTTGGGAAATGCTTGTGCAGATGGTTTCCGAAGTACATGACAATCCGAACGTATGCAAGACGCTTGTTATTGATACTATTGACTGGGCGGAAAGATTTTGCGCGGAGCATATCTGCAAGAAGCACCAAAAAGACAGCATTGAAGCCTTCGGATATGGGAAAGGGTACGTTCTTATCAAGGAAGAGTTTGGGCGGCTATTGGACGCGCTTTCGGCAGTCATTGAGCGCGGCGTGAATGTGGTTTTGACGGCCCATTGTATCCTCCGAAAATTTGAGCGGCCCGATCAGTCAGGCGCGTATGACCGCTATGAGCTAAAGCTCGGCAATAAGACAGGCTCGCAGATATCCGCGCTTGTGAAAGAGTGGAGCGACATTCTGCTTTTTGCGAATTACAAAGAAATTGTGATTGAAAGCGGCGACACGAAGAAGAAAAAAGCCTATGGCGGAGAGCGTGTCATGTACACTCAACACCATCCCGCATGGGACGCGAAGAACCGATACGGCTTGAAGCCTGAACTTCCGTTTGATTTTGAAGCAATCGCCTTTATATTGCCGAATCCGCTTGACGATTTAGTGACGGAGCCGCCCGCGCACATCGAGCCGCCTGTCGAGGAAAAGCCCACGAAGCCGAAGGCAAAGACGAAGAAGAACGCGCCGAAAGACGCGGAACGAAGGGAGGCGGAAGAGTTTGACGGTATCCCGCCCGCGCTGGTCGGTTTGATGAAGGCCGACAATATCAAGCGGGAACAGATTGAAGCGGCAGTTTCGGAGCGAGGATATTTCCCGGCGGGAACGCACATATCAGATTATCCACAAGATTTTATCGACGGGTGCCTGATAGGTGCATGGGAACAGGTCAAGAAAATGATTGACGATATGTATGACAATGAGAATGTTCCATTTTAATTTAGGAGGTAAAAGACAATGGCAGATATCAATATGGGTGTAGCTTTAGATTGGGATAGCGTGATTGAGAAGGAAAGCGAGTTTGTGCTTTTGGACGATGGCGAGTACGATTTCACGGTCACGGATTTGGAGCGCGGACGGTTCGACGGTTCGGAGAGAATGGGGGCCTGCCCGGTTGCGAAGGTGACGCTCGAGATCAATTCCGCCGCGGGGAAAGCAAAGCTGACGGAACGGCTTTATCTTATCAGTAGTAACGAGTGGAAATTGTCGGCCTTCTTTGGGTGCATCGGTCAGAAGAAGCACGGCGAGAAATTACAAATGGACTGGAGTAAGGTTGTAGGCTCCACAGGCCGCGCGAAAATCGGTCATAGAGAGTACAAAGGGAAGACGTACAACGATATCAAGACATATATCTATAAGGAAGACACGGCCCCGGCGGCGGCTGGCGGTTTTAAGGCGGGCAAGTTTTGATTATGGCGGCGGGGGCGTCGTTTGATGCTCCCGCCTTTGGAGGTCGGTTCTATGTATAAGCGCGGCGACATTTCGGAAATGTTGTCATTCATCGATCCGGCGGGACTTGATTATAATGACTGGCTCGCCGTCGGCATGGCGATTAAGCACGAAGGCGGAAGTTTGCACGATTGGGACGAGTGGTCGAAGCGGGACGCGTCAAGATATCATGCTGGAGATTGCGCTAAAAAATGGGAATCTTTCCGCGAAGAGGCGGGCGGCATCGTGACGGGCGGCACTTTGTACCACTTAGCGAAAGACGCTGGCTGGTATCCGGGCGCGAACGGTGACAAGGGCGTTGCCCTTGATTGGGACTCCATCATATCAGACGAACGAGATCCCTTCGTTGTCGTTGATACAAACTGGATAGAGGGCCAGGAGATTTCGGAGCCGTCACAATGGGAGCCAGTTAAGGAAATCACAACGTATTTGCAGACGCTTTTCGATGGTTCGGAAAATGTCGGGTATGTTATGGAAAGCTGGTACAACGAGGACGCGAAAAAATATCTGCCGACGCGGGGCAGTTGTTCGCGGACGGCTGATGAACTTATAGGCGAGCTTGGGAAATGTGGCGGCGATATCGGAAAAGTTTTCGGGGACTATAACAAAGAGTGCGGCGCGTGGATCAGGTTTAATCCGCTGGACGGTCACGGCGTCAAAAATGCGAACGTCACCGATTTCCGCTATGCGCTGGTCGAATCAGATGATACAGACATAGCGCGGCAGAATGAAATTATCAGGAAGCTGGAGCTTCCCGTCGCCGTCATGGTTTACAGCGGCGGCAAGAGCCTTCACGCGATAGTCCGCATTGACGCGAAGGACTATGACGAATACCGTCAGCGCGTCGATTATCTGTATGCAGTTTGCGAAAAGAACGGCCTATCGGTTGATAGGCAAAATCGGAATCCTTCCCGCCTGTCTCGGATGCCGGGCGTAGAACGGAAAGGCAAAAAACAGTTTATTGTAGATAAGGAAATAGGGAAAGCATCTTGGGACGAGTGGCGGGAATGGATCGAGGCGGTAAACGACAATCTTCCCGATCCTGAAAACATGGCGGACGCTTGGGATGATTTGCCCGCGCTGGCTTCGCCTTTGATTGACGGCGTTTTGCGGCAAGGACACAAGATGCTATTAGCAGGGCCGTCTAAGGCGGGCAAGTCTTTTGCGCTTATCGAGATGGCAATAGCGATTGCCGAGGGTGGTTCGTGGTTCGGCTGGAAATGTTCACAGGGGCGCGTCATGTATGTAAATCTTGAGCTTGACCGGGCGTCCTGCCTTAATCGGTTCCATGATGTTTATGAGGCGTTAAGGTTACAGCCCCGGAACCTGAAAAATATTGACGTGTGGAATCTTCGAGGGAAGTCCGTCCCTATGGACAAGCTCGCGCCGAAACTGATACGGCGGGCGAAAGGGAAGGAATATATCGCCGTTATTATTGATCCCATTTATAAGATTATCACGGGAGATGAAAACAGCGCGGGCGAGATGGCGCATTTCTGCAATCAATTCGACAAGGTTTGCACAGAACTTGGGTGCGCGGTCATATACTGCCATCATCACAGCAAGGGCGAGCAAGCCAGCAAAAGAAGCATGGACAGGGCGTCAGGTTCCGGCGTCTTTGCCCGTGATCCCGACGCGCTTATTGACTTATTGGAAATCACGCTGAACGATGACGAGCTAGCGATAGAGCAGAATAAAGCGGCATTGGCGGCGGTTTCCGCTTGGCTGGATTTACGGTTCGATGGCTGGCGGGACGGCGTAACGGAAGAAGAACGCGGGACGGCATCGGCGTTGATGACGTGGGCGAATAGCAAACTGCCGCCGCCGGACTACAAAGAACTGCTTGAAACTGTATATGAGCCAGCAAAAGAACGGGTGCAGACTAGGACGGGCTGGATCGTTGACGGTACGCTTCGGGAATATCGCGGTTTTCTTCCGCGGACGGTGTGGTTTGATTATCCGATACACTACACGGATGACGGCGGAATGTTGGACGATATAGCAAAGAGGATACAGGCGAAAGCAACAAAGAAGACGGCAACGAAAGCAAAGCGCGGGGCCGAACAGAGAAAACTGGACAGAATGAAGGGCCTTGAGAGTGCCTTTAGCATTGTCGAAAGTACATACGGCGGCGTAACGGTTGAGCGGCTAGTCGAATATACGGGCAAGTGTGAGCGAACGGTCAGGAATTACATCGAAGAGCATGACGGATTCAAGGTCGAAAAGGACGGGCGAGTGATAAAAAATGTCTAGTGTTTCAATAAATAATAATATATCTGTATTTAGTTTAGCGAGTAAAAGGAAAAAAGAAAAATACGTGATTTTTTCTTCTTCTTCCTATTTCAAAAGAAAAATATTATACTTTCGAATGAAAGCAATAAATATTTTAAATGGTGGAAGAAAAAGAAAAAAATCCCTTATATATATATTTTTTTTTCTTCCGGAAAAAAGAGGTCACGGGAAAAAAAGATGGGGGGTGGGGGGCTAATAAATCGCCCCCACCACCTCCCCAGATCTTTTTCCTCCACGTGACAAGCAAATTTTCTTCCAAAGGGGGCCAGTAAATGACGAAAGAGGAATACGCAAGCTATTTGCAGACGGCGCGATGGGTGGAACTTCGGACAATGAGACTCAATAAAGACTGTTTTACCTGTCAGCGATGCGGGAGCCGTCGAGACTTACAGGTGCATCATATCAATTATGAGCGCGTCGGCGGGAGTGAAGATGTGGATCGCGATTTGATTACACTTTGCCGAAAGTGTCATGAGGAAGTGGAGGCAAACAAAAGACAGATGGTGCACGCTTTCCGCTTTGTCGAACGGTCGCGGCAGGAAGTCATAGCGCGGTGGGCTGTATTGGATTTCTGCTTGACTAGGCAACGAGAGGACTATTCATCGGGAGGCGGGAAGAACTATTGCAGACTTGATGTAATAAAGCCGGACTTGCGGTCATGGCTGGACAGTATCGACCGTAGTTTGACGATGTATCCGAAAATCTGTCAAGACTTCTTCGCCGCCCGACGCTATCAGATAATACTGAATCAAAGCATTATCGGAAAGACGGCGGCAGAAATCGAAAACGAAACGCAGTTTAGCCGTACTATGATTGATAAGGTATTATCAGATAAAACGGCGGCACTTCGGCAGATGCGTGAATGGGATTTAGATCACCGCTTGATATGGGTGGAGTACAAGCTAGAAACGAAAGGGGCGACACAATGAGCGATTATAGCGAGAGCCTATCGAGATTGCGACGGCTAAAGGCGCGGGCATTACAGGAGAAACGCGCGGCGGCGTTGCGGGCTTGGGACGGCAGGATGATGACGCGCGAAAAGGCGCGGGAGGTTGTGGCGTTTTGTAATAGGCGGCTGGCGGAGATGGCAAGGGAGGCGAGGGTGTATGTGTAAATGGTGCGAACAGCCGGAGGACGGCGGGCTGGACTTTGCGACGGATAGGGTGGACTTTGGCGCGTTGGGTGCGCTGGAAATCACGTCGGGGCTGTGGAATTATAAATTCCAAGACAAGGCTTTCCTGCTTTTCGACGTATGGCATCATTTCAACGATATGACGGGCGAAGATGTCGCAGATCAGAAAGTATATATTTCCTATTGCCCGTTTTGCGGGAAAAAGCTGGAGGAGGCGCGGAACAATGACGCGTGAAGATGTGGTGCAGGCTGCGTTGACGGTGGAAAGATGGTGCAAGGAAAACAAAAAAGGGGTTGTATGTGATTGCCCGTTTGCACAATATGATTCTTGTGCGCTTTTTGATGATGTACCTGCATCATGGGATTTAGAGGAATTTTTGAGGACGCGGGGGATGACGCATGACTAGGCTTATTTGCCCTCCGCTTCGGTGCGTATCTTTTGAAGGTACTCGGTGGAGAAACAAAATAAGGGCGTGCAATATGGTTTTCTTGTCCGTGTTTAGGAGGGTATGGCGGCATGATTGAATTTTTCGTTCCGGGGCGCCCGGTGCCTATGGCAAGGCCGAGAGTGACAAGGACGGGCCATGCTTACACGCCGAAAGCGTGCGCGGAGTACAAGGCGATAGTGGCGGCGGCGGCGCGTGAGGCTATGAAAGGGCGGGAAATGCTGACGGATGCGGTGCAGGTGCGCGTCGGGTTTTATTTCCCTGTCCCCAAGTCTTGGCGGGCGGTGAAGGCATTTGCGGCGCAGAATGGTATGTTTCCGCATACGGCGCGGCCTGACCTTGATAACTTGTATAAAGCGGTGACCGACGCTATGAACGGAATCGTATATAAAGACGATTCGCAGATTATATTTTGCACTGTCGGCAAGCGGTACAGAGACAAAGCGGGCGTTTCGGTGCGCGTTGAGAGTTGGGAGGGCTAAACAATGAACGATGACGGGATAGATCGCGACGAATTGACGGTGATGATATTTGCGTTAAGGTATGCGCTCCCGCGCCATACATACGCGCCGGAGATTGTTTGTCAATATATCGCAGGGCGGGTACAGGAAATGTCAGCAGGACAGCGGGCGCAAGTTGTGCGCGAACTAGAGGACGCGGATAGATATGGCGAATACGGAGACGAACTAGCGCGGGCGGCTGGCGAGAGGTTGCTTGCGGTGCTGAAGGAGGCGGCGAACGATGGCGAATGAGTATGTCCGGCCTTTGCCGTGCGTGCGGGACGAGGGCGGCGAGACAATAGGCAGGAAAAACAAGGAGCTTTTCGCAAAAATTTTTGAAGAATTATATGAACTGCAAGAAGCCGTCGTAAGATATGAGGAAAGCGACGATGATGAAGAATTGATTTATATAGCAGAAGAAGCGGCCGACGTAAAAACGGCAGTTACAACGCTTGAATATGCGTTATGTATTAACGAAGCGGCGCGGGACGAAGCGCAACGGCGGGTGAATGCGAAGAATAGAAGTAGGGGGCGGCTATGATGCTTTTTGTGTTGGTTATCGGCGTGGTGGTGGTCGGCTGGATGCTGGCGGATAAGGTGCTAGACGGGAGGCGGCTATGAACGACAAAGAGGCAAAACAGGCCGTGAAACTGATCGCGGAGTATTGCGATAGCCACAACGAGAACTGCAAGGACGCGGAAGGCAAGCTGTGCGTTTTCTGCTTGCAGGAGCGCGGGCAGTATGACAGGTGCAGACTGTACGGGAAGTTTCCGTGCAATTTTAGCGGATGACGGAGGGCGGCTATTATGAACTACGAACGGCGGGAGGATAGGCGGCGGGCGGCTCACTATCTGCTTTATTACAGGCAGGAGCGTGAAGCGTACCGAGACAGCCGGACACAATGGCTCACGCGGCCCGTGGATGAGAACGGCGGGCGGCGGGGCGGTATTTCGCGCCCGACTGAAAACATGGCCTTGCAGGGCGTAGAGTATGACATAAGGCACCCTGTCTATTATTGGTTGCGGGCTGTGGAGGCGGTTGTCGGTGCCCTTCCGCCGAAGCGCAAACAGTTTTTGGAACTGCGGCGGGAAAGTCTGCGGGCGCGGAACCGCAAGGAACGCGGGCGGCGGGCTTGGATAGCGTATATTCAGGCCCGGCTCCCGTACTATGTATCAGACGCGGCGGCAAAGCGGTGGTGGTCTGATATTGTCGAGGCGGTTGTGGATCGCCAGCTCCGCGAACGGCTAAAGATGGCGGAGCGAAAGATGATAGTCTGGTGGGGGCTGGCTCCCGTAGTGCAGGACGGCGGGGAGGCGGGAACGTGAAGCATACGAAAGAAGAGCTTTCGGCTTTGCAGTCTCTTCCGCTTTCCGAAAAAGTTTTGAGGACGCAGACGCGCATAATTGAGTGGTACATCAAACACAAGGGAAATGTTTATGTATCATTTAGCGGCGGGAAGGATAGCACGGTGCTTTTACATCTTGTCCGGCAGATTTATCCCGAGGTTCCTGCGGTATTTGTCGATACCGGGCTGGAGTTTCCCGAAGTAAAGACGCACGTCAAGACGTTTGACAATGTTGTTATATTGCGGCCAAAGATGACCTTTCCGCAAGTGCTTGAAAAATATGGTTGGTGCTATCCGGGGAAGGACGTTGCACGCGTTGTTTACTATGCGCGTCGAGGTTCGGCGTGGGCATTAAACAAACTAAATGGCGTGGACAATGACGGGAAAAAGTCAAAATTCAAGCAGCGATATAAAAAATGGCGGTTCCTTACAGACTCACCGTTTTTGATCAGCGATATGTGCTGTCATATCATGAAAAAAGCTCCGATGCATGAATACGTTAAAGAGACCGGGAGAGAGCCATACATCGGCACGATGGCGGCGGAAAGCAAAATGCGCGAAGATGCATGGATAAAAACGGGGTGCAATTCCTTTGACGGCAAGAATCCGCGCTCGGCTCCATTATCGTTTTGGACAGAACAGGATGTCTTGCAGTATATCGTAGATAATAACCTACCAATTCCGTATGTTTATGGCGACATAGTGCGAAAGGGAGAAAAGCTAATAACGACGGGAGAACCGCGCACGGGCTGTATGTTTTGCCCTGTCGGGTGCCATTTAGACAAGACAAATAGATGGATTCGTATGCGGTACACACATCCAAAGATATATGAGTATTGCATGGAAAGGCTCGGCTTGCGTGAGTTTTTGGAGTATATTGGCAAGCATCTTCACGTTGACTTCTTCTCCGAACAGCTATCTTTATTTGACGGCGAACAGGCATAAAGAAAAGGCCGTGACGGTTGCCTCGGCCTTTCGTGTTGTCTGTTGTCTAGCTTTCCAGTCTCATTCGCAAGTTGACGGCGGTGGTAATGTATCCGTTTAGGCTCTCGTCCATTAGCTTGGCGGCGGTGCGGATTTCGTCAAGGCGTCCTTTCGGGAAGCGCACGGACAGGGAGTCATAGGCTTTTTTGTTGTAGCGGTTCCGGGCGTCCAGCTCGGCGCGGCTGTAATTGCGTTTCGGCATTGTCAAGCCTCCATTCCTTTTTTTGCAAGCGCACGTTTCGCGGCTTCAATCAGGGAGGCGCGGGTTACGGTGTTGTATCCGATTCCGCCGCCGTTTTCGTCAAACAAAACAAGCTCGTTTTCCGTGTCGCCGTAGTTGCGCTCAAAATGTTTCCATGCGGGGCGGCTGTCAATCTTCATCGTCTGCAAGTCCAGCGTGATGCGCCATTCCGGGCATTTCGCCTTGACGTTGTTATTGATAAGGCTAACAAGGCCGCGTGCTATCGTGATTTTCTTTTCCATTGTCTATCACTCCTTTGCTTGTGTGGGCTTGGCGGGCTTTCGCCCGCCGTGCCTGTTACTCTACAATCCATTTCTTGTTTTCGGTGCTCCACTTTACTACAAGCGTACCGTTCGGGACCGTAAACGGTGGAAGGTGCTTCGGTTCTGCGTACCAACTCCCGCCTAGCGGTATCATTTCGAAGGTGTCGTGGATTCCTTCGAAAGAGTAAAACCTTTTCGCCCGCTTGAGTACGTCGTGAAAGTCTGCTCCGTGTGGCCTTTCCTTGTACCTGTTGCATTGTTTCCGTACTGCCATTTTTCTCGCCTCCCTTGTTTTTGTATAGGACTTTTGTTTCTCCATATCATGGCTACATTATATCAAGAACACATGATAAAGTCAAGCCTTTTTTTGAAATTTTTTATAAGCCGCTATCCCTTGCGACAGTAAGTAAAGCGGCGTTTTGGCTGGCTGTGGATAAACTTGTGCAAAAATATTTTTTTTATAGTACGTGCTATAAATAAGAAAATCCGTGCTATAATTGTTATGGCGGTGAAAGCCGCATGGCAAAACCTCCTAGCGCAACACTAAAGGGCATCGGCAACGGTGCTCTTTTTTGTTGTGCCGGGTGCGGAAGGTGAGAAGATGCTAAAGCGACTTTGTCCAGTTTGCGGGCGGAGTAAACTGCCCGGCGTGCCGTGTGAATGTCAGCGCGGGCGGCATCGGCTATATGACAAGATGCAGAGGGACGCGGCGCGGGCCAGCTTTTACCATTCGGGACAATGGGCGCAAACGCAGAAAGCGATAAAGGCTAGGGCTGGCGGGTGTGATGAGTATGTCAAAGCGACGGAAGGGCGGCTGGTCCCGGCTGATACTGTGCATCATATCGAACCGCTGGAAGATGCGCCAGCGGCGGCTCTCGCCCTGGACAATTTGATTTTAGTGTCCAGGCGAACGCACAAACGGATCCACGATCATTACGCTATGGGGCTGAACGAAAAGACAGCCATGCAGGGCAGACTTCGGGAAGCTCTTGCACGGGTGCGGCGTCCGTTTGAATTATGATAACGCGTTATCCCTTGCGAGAGTAGGGAATGGGATAGCCCATCGGTGAATTTTTCGTTTGTGCCTGATTTAC
>Ga0310786_10001417_pt1 | contig 38583 bp, 31 predicted proteins | sample AusTroGonzalo_MG_FD_203881 | JGI IMG/M metagenome (GOLD analysis project Ga0310786, IMG submission 203881) | Bovine rumen microbial communities from tropical cattle in Woodstock, Queensland, Australia - Gonzalo_03 (v2) (version 2) | ecosystem: Host-associated > Mammals > Digestive system >... | reverse complement strand
CGACGAGCAGAGTGGTCAGACCATTATCTCTGGTATGGGTGAGCTTCACCTCGATATCATTATCGACCGTCTGAAGCGTGAGTTCAAGGTAGAGTGTAACCAGGGTAAGCCCCAGGTTAACTACAAGGAAGCCATCACCAAGGAGGTTGAGATTGAAGAGACCTACAAGAAGCAGTCTGGTGGTCGCGGTAAGTACGCTAAGATGCTCGTAAAGGTTGGTCCTGTTGATGAGGACTACGACCTGAAGAACAATCCTGGCTTGCAGTTCGTCAACGAGGTTAAGGGCGGTAACATTCCTAAGGAGTTCATCCCCTCAATCCAGAAGGGCTTCGAGGCAGCCATGAAGAATGGTATCCTCGGTGGCTATCCTGTTGACTCGCTGAAGGTGGTTGTTGTCGATGGTGGTTTCCACCCCGTTGACTCTGACCAGCTCTCATTCGAAATCGCTGCCCAGATGGCTTACAAGGAGGCTTGCGCAAAGGCTAAGCCCGTACTGATGGAGCCCATCATGAAACTCGAGGTTGTTACTCCCGAGGAGAACATGGGTGACGTTATTGGCGACTTGAACAAGCGTCGTGGTCAGGTAGAAGGTATGGAAGAGGCTCGCAGCGGTGCCCGTGTCGTAAAGGCTATGGTTCCCCTGTCAGAGATGTTCGGTTATGTAACCGCTCTGCGTACCATCACTTCTGGTCGTGCTACCAGCTCAATGGAGTACGATCATCACGCTCCCCTCAGCAGCGCCATTGCTAAGGCTGTGCTTGAGGAGGTTAAGGGTCGTGCCGATCTCGTATAAAGCGTTAAGAGCGAAGAGTCACTCTTTGCTTAATCATATAAGAAATTCCGGAATCGCAATGCGGTTTCGGAATTTTTTTTGTATCTTTGCAATAATTTCCGAATTTGTGTGTATATATAGGTAGAAAGCATCAAATGGAACAAGAGACAGAGATTCTGATTCGCGAGTTGCAGCAACAGAAACCAGCTGCATGCCAACGGCTGTTCAAGGCGTATGGCCCTGTCGTCTATCGCATGGTGCAGCGTATCGTGACCTGCCGTGAGGATGCCGAGGAAGTGTATCAGGATGTGTTTGTCAAGGCCCTCAGGGGTATAGGCAGTTTCGATAGCCGTCAGGCGTCGCTGGCCACGTGGCTGAAAAGCATCGCCTACCATGAGTCGCTGAATTTCGTGAGAGGCAAAAGAGCCACCATGGTCTATATAGATGAAAGCGTGTTTGGTGCCAATCAGTTGGAGGATGCAGCCGATGCTCCTCAGGACGAGCAGACCATAACGCAGCTGGAGCAGGCGCTGGCGCAGTTGCCACCCCATGAGCAAGCTGTGGTGAGCATGTTCTACTACGACAATATGAGCCTTGCCGACATCGCCTTTGTCACAGGCTCCGTAACCTCTACCGTAGGCTCACAACTGAGCCGGATACGCAAGAAACTCTACCGAATGATTAAAACAAATGCGGAACAATGAACGATATCAAGAACGATAATAACCTGCGCGAAGCCATCAACCGACGCGAACAGCAGTTGGAGCCGATGCCTGCCGACCTGAACGAACGGCTGATGCTGCGAATAGGGGAGCAGCCTGTTTTAGAGCAGCCTGAGACGAAAACCAAGCATAGAGTGCTGTGGGCTTATGGCGCTGGTATAGCTGCTGTGGCAGCCGGCATCCTGCTGTTGGTGCTATTCAATTTCAAACCAATGCAGCAAGAACCATCACCCGTTGTGGCACAGCAGACTACGTCGAAGCCTCTGGTGGCCCAGTCGCAACCCGTTGTTGACGAGCAACAGCCTGAGGCTGAAACCTCCGAACAGCCTGAGCAGCAGCCTGTGGGGCAGCAGAACGAGGCTGAGTCACAGACAGCCGACCCAGCACCAGCTGAAGATGTGGAGAGTCCTCGCCCTTATAACCCTCAGACCATTCCTGATATCACATCGCCCAGAGATGAGTTGTTCTTGACTTCTACATCAGGTATGACCACTAATAGGGGTTATAACGATGCCCTTGCTACCTACACCGCTCATGAAGAAAGTGAGGACAACGACCTCAATGTGGAAGCTGACAAGAACAAAGGTAGGATGCCGGAGGGATGGAAGGATTTAAAGAGTTGGAGCAATGACCATAAGCTCAATCGTAACCTGACGAAGAAGGAACGCAAGCAGCTGGCTGTGGCCAATGCTGTAGCCGACAGACAATGGCATATCGACATCCAGTCGATGAACACGATGCGCTATGGGTCGCGTACAGTGACTACCGATTTCTTCCTCGAATTACGTGGCGATACGCTGCGTAGCTATCTGCCCTATCTGGGACAGGCTCAGGTATCGCCCTCGCTCTCACCCTCCATCGGCTTGAATTTCGAGGAGCGCATAATCCTGTATAAGGAGAGTCGTCCGAAATCGAAGTACACGCAGATTGATATCGATGTGAAAACCCATGAGGACTCCTACCACTACGTCGTTGAACTCTACGATTCCGGCAGTGCCAGCATTCGTGTGCGCTCGCTGAACCGTGACCCCATCAGTTTCGATGGAAGCCTTGACATTACTTATTAAAAACCAATAGACCTATGAAGAAAACTGTTACCATCATGCTGTTACTTGTGCTTGTTGGAATGACGGCACATGCTAAGAAGAGTAGTAAGATCATCAGTCAGACCGAAGGAAAAATCACCTTTGTGGTCGATGAGAATCTCGCACCCTTTGAGGGAAATTACACCTTGGAGGCTTCTCTTCAGTGGGGTGATAAAGCGCTCAGGAGCATCTTCTTCGATGAAGGGGTACCAGGCGATATACAAGCCATGATTGCCAGAAGCTTCTCTGACGACGAGTCGTTTTACACTTTTACGGGTAAAGACGTGTTTTTCCAAACCATTGTGCGCGCCTATGCCGAGCACCGTTCGTTGGTACTCTCGCCCGATATGGTGTGGGTGCTTATTAGTCAGGGCTTTGCCCGCTATGTCAACGCCCATCCCGAAGAGATGCGCGACAAACTTGTGAGCCATGCAGACAAGATGGATTTAGTGGTGATGTCCGACAAAGAGTTACTCTCTGAGGATGCTAACTGGGAGAAGCTGATGTCTGACTTTACTGCTCAAATCAACAAAAACACCAAGGGCGATATAGCACAGACCATCACCGCCGATTTTACCACTACAGGCATCACCGAGCGTATCACCTCTCAAATCACGCTGATGGAGACCATGAAGAGCTATTTCGACTATGTGGTCCACTATATAGGTTGCGGCATACCTTCCATCACGCTCACTGGTACGCCTGAGGATTGGCAGAAAGTGCTTCAGAAGACACAGCGGCTGCGTCAGTACGGCATCGGTCAGTGGACGCAAAGCCTCGAACCTATCCTCACCGAGTTTGTCAAGGCGTCAGAAGGAAAGCCAAACCAGTCTTTCTGGCAGGAGATGGTCAAAAAAGAGAGGGTTAGTCATATGGCTGGAGGCATATGCGACATGCGCAAGCCTACACAGTTGGATGGCTGGATACTCAAGTTCTTCCCCGACGAGAATGGACTGACGCTCGACCAAGTGCCCCACAACCACAAGATGCCGTCAGAGCGCGTATATGTTGATTTCATATACCAAATCATCAATCCTGTCGATGGCACCGTCCTTAATGAGACACCGCTACAGCTCGTTGCTGGCTTCATCGGCACAGAAGTAGACCGCCAGACACATACCCTCACGCCCAAGATGGGGTGGGTGGTACGACAGATGAAAGGCAAGGAAGATATCGTCAAGCGACTGGAGCAGATGGACTCCGAATCCTCTTTCATGGGTATCGAGTTACGTGTGAAAGAAGTGCCCGAGCACCTCTCCCTCCTGCCTCATATCCGCAGACTGACCCTTTATTTCACCTCAGACGTTGTGCTGCCCGAGTGGTTCTATAACCTGCAGATTGACAACCTGACAATAGAAGGCAAGATGAGCGACGAGCAGGAAGCCGCCATCAAGGCTCATTTCCCCCATGCCACCATCCGTCGTTACGTCAACGGCATCATTCGCATCGTCTCCAATATGCCAGAGACTATAATTAATGAAGCCCCCTCCAAGTCTAAGCTGACGGATAGTTCCCTTACCCAAAAGACGAAAAAGAAAAAAGGTGTTAAGATTTACAACACTCTTTTCGGAACGGTGAGTGATGGTGCTGGCCCGCTGATAGGCGCCACCATCTGCGAGATTGATGAGCAAGGTCGCATTATAAAATCCACCGTTTCCGATATCAACGGCCGCTTCAACCTCCTTGTAAACAGTCCCCAACACAAATTCCGAATTAACCATATCGGTTTTGATACCGTCACTCTTGATTACAGTAAGAAAAAACTTGATATCGTCATGCAGCCCAAAAATGGTTGGAGGGTTATACCTCTTAATTCATAAGCAAGCGCTCGAGCTATGCTTGCTACCAACGGGACGCAAGAACCACGACCCGAAGTTGGTGAAAGCCCCTGAAACAAAAAATCCCAAGATTGCTCTTGGGATTTTTGCGCTTCAGGATGGGCTTGAACCAACGACCCCCTGATTAACAGTCAGGTGCTCTAACCAACTGAGCTACTGAAGCAGGATGCGTATCATTTCTGATTTGCGGGTGCAAAGGTAAGGCTAAAAATTGAAATACGCAAACTTTTTGGGGAAAAAATTCGATGAAACGTGATTTTTTTATAAAAAGTGGGGAAAAAGGGGTAGAATTTGGGGAGAATACGCTAAATTTGCAGTCAAAAATAAAAAGAAGAGATATGAACAGATGTTTGAAATGGATACTGATGGTGGTGACGATGCTGCCAGTGGGCGCTTCGGCACAGGAGAACCATGAGTTGGAGGTAGGGAAGAACCTTGATATTTTCAACGCCCTATACAGTAACCTGGACCTTTTTTATGTGGATACGCTGAACCCAAAACAGACGATGACGGCAGCCATTAAAGGTATGCTGCGGTCGTTGGACCCCTATACAGAGTACTATCCTGAGGACGAGAAAAAGAACCTGCAGATGATGCTGACTGGCAAGTATGCGGGTATCGGCGCTTTGATTAAGTATCACACCAGACTGAAGCGTGTGGTGGTGGACGAACCCTACGAGGGTATGCCTGCCGCCGAGGTAGGTCTGAAGAAGGGCGACATCATCTTGTCGATAGACGATACGCTGATGACTGACAAGAATGTGAGCTATGTGAGTTCACACCTTCGTGGCGATGCCGGTACGACGTTCGTGTTGAAGGTGAAGCGCCCGTCGACAGACAAGGAGATGCAGTTCAAGATTACCCGTCGGAACATCAAGTTGCCTGAGCTGCCTTACTATGGCATGCGTCCTGACTCCATCGGCTACATCAACCTGAATCAGTTTACCGAAGGCTGCGCCAAGGACGTGCGCCGTGCCTTTGTGGAGTTGAAGAACCAGGGTGCCAAGGCCCTGATATTCGATCTTCGTGGCAATGGCGGTGGCAGCGAGATGGAGGCCGTGGATATTGTGAACCTGTGGGTGCCGCAGGAGCAGATGATAGTAGAGAACCGCGGCAAGGTGCGTCAGGCCAACCGTGTGTATAAGACCCGCCTGGAGCCTGTCGACACCGTGATGCCAATAGCAGTACTGGTGAATGGTGAGACGGCCTCGGCATCGGAGATTACCAGCGGTGCCTTGCAGGATCTTGATCGTGCAGTTGTAGTAGGTATACGCACCTATGGTAAAGGTTTGGTGCAGGTGCCGCTCGACTTGCCCTACAACACCAATGTGAAGATTACCACCTCGCACTATTACATCCCTTCTGGACGCTGTATCCAAGCCATCAACTACAAGCGCGATGGCAAGGAGCGTATTGCCGATTCGCTGACCAATGTGTTTCATACCCGTGGGGGGAGGGAAGTGCGCGATGGTGGCGGCATCATGCCCGACGTGGTAGTGAAGAACGACACGATGCCTAACATTGCCTATTACCTCTCGGCTGGTGGCATGGACTCTACGGAGGTGTTGTTCGATTATGTGGTGGACTACATCAACCAGCATCCTACCATTGCTGCCGCTAACGACTTCCATATCACAGAGGCAGACTGGCAGACCTTCCGTCAGCGTGTCATCGATAGCGGCTTTACCTATGACCCCGTGTCGAAGAAGCAGTTTGACGAGTTGGTGAAGACGGCTAAGTTCGAGGGCTACTACGACGAGGCAAAGGATGCCTTCGACGCCTTGGAGCAGAAACTGAAGCACGACGTGGCCAGTGATCTGGACAAGCATCGTGCCACCATCCAGCAGATGCTGGAGATGGATATCATCTCGTCGTACTACTATCAGAAGGGCAGCATTGAGGCAGGTCTGAATTACGACACCCAGCTGAAGGAGGCTGAGCACATCCTGAAATCGACAGAGGAATATCAGCGCATCCTCCATCCCGTGAAGCAGAAATAAAAAGAGCACTATGGCAAACATACCACAGGAATTCAACACGTTCTATCTGAAGGATGTGTCGTTTGTCAACTTGATGACACGCCGCATCTTCAACGTGCTTATCGTGGCCAATCCCTACGATGCCTTCATGCTGGAGGACGACGGACGTGTGGACGAGAAAATCTTTGACGAGTACACCGAACTGGGCATGCGCTATCCGCCAACCTTCACTCAGGTGAGTACCACCGATGAGGCTCGTCATGTGCTTGACACCACCAACATCGACTTGGTGATCTGTATGCCTGGTACAGCCGACAATGATGCCTTTACGGTGGCCCGCGAGGTGAAAGCCATCAAGCCCTCTGTGCCCTGCGTGGTGCTGACACCCTTCAGTCATGGTATCACCAAGCGTATGCAGAACGAGGATATGACCATCTTCGACTATGTGTTCTGCTGGCTGGGCAACACCAACCTCATCCTCTCAATCATCAAGCTGATTGAGGACAAGATGAATATTGAGCACGATATTGAGGAGGCTGGTGTGCAGATGATTCTGCTTGTGGAGGATAACATCCGCTTCTATTCCAGCGTGCTGCCCAACCTCTATAATTATATCCTGCAGCAGTCTAAGAATTTCTCTACTGAGGCCCTCAACCCCCACGCTGCTGCCCAGCGTAAGCGTGGACGCCCCAAGGTGGTGCTGGCCACGAACTATGAGGAGGCCATGCAGATCTATGAGAAGTACAAAGACAATACGTTAGGCGTCATCAGCGACACGCGCTTTCCCATGCAAACGCCTATAGGCAGATTGAGTCATGTGGAGGAGGGAGACCCAGAGGCTGGTTTGAAGCTGCTGCGCGAGATTAGGAAGATTGACGAGTATGTGCCGCTGATATTGGAGAGCAGCGAGGTGCAGAACCGTGAGAAGGCGTGGGCTGAGGGTTTTGACTTCCTGGACAAGAACTCGAAGAAGTTCAATGTGGACCTGCGTCAGATGATTGAGGAGCACCTGGGTTTCGGTGACTTCGTGTTCCGTGACCCTGAGACGCATGAAGAGGTGGCGCGTGTGTCTTCTCTGAAAGAGTTGCAGGACAATATCTTCAAGATACCTCACGACTCGCTGATGCACCACATACGCCGCAATCACATGAGCCGTTGGCTCTGTGCGCGTGCCATCTTCCCTGTAAGTCAGTTCCTGAAAAACGTTACATGGCACAAGTTGCAGGATGTGGATGCCCACCGACAGATTATTTTCGATGCCATTGTGCAGTACCGACGTATGAAGAACATCGGCGTGGTAGCTGTGTTCGACCGACTGAAGTTCGACCGTTACGCTCACTTCGCCCGCATCGGCGAGGGCTCGTTGGGCGGCAAAGGTCGTGGCTTGGCATTCCTCGATAATATCATCAAGCGTCATCATGAGTTGAACCAGTTTGAGAATGCTACCGTGCAGATTCCTAAGACGGTAGTGCTCTGTACCGACTTCTTCGACCGTTTCATGGACGACAACAACCTGTGGTCAATAGCCTTGAGCGATGCCCCCGATGAGGTTATCCTTCAGCACTTCCTCAAGGCTCAGTTGCCTGACGACCTGATTGAGGACTTCTTCATCTTCTTCGACGCCATCAAGACGCCTATCGCAGTGCGCTCGTCGTCGTTATTGGAGGACTCTCATTATCAGCCGTTTGCGGGTATATACTCTACCTATATGATTCCCTGGCTCGACGATAAGTACGAGATGCTGCGCATGCTGGCCTGTGCCATCAAGAGCGTTTATGCCAGCGTCTATTATCGCGACTCGAAGGCCTATATGACGGCCACACAGAATGTGATTGACCAAGAAAAGATGGCAGTCATACTGCAGGAGGTCGTAGGCAACCGCTATGGCGATCTGTTCTATCCCACATTCTCTGGTGTGCTCCGTTCACTGAACTACTATCCCATTGGAGACGAAACGGCCGAGGAGGGTATTGCCTCGCTGGCGCTGGGCTTGGGAAAATATATCGTTGATGGTGGACAGACGCTGCGCGTCAGCCCCTACCATCCACATCAGGTGTTGCAAACCAGCGAGATGGAGACAGCATTGCGTGAGACGCAGACTCGTTTCTATGCGTTGGATATGAGTCATGTGGGCGACGACTTCAAGGTGGACGATGGCTTCAATATCAAGAGCCTGCGCATCAAACAGGCCGATGCTGACGGCTCGCTCACCTATATCGCCTCGACTTTCGACCCCATGGATCAGGTCATCCGCGATGGCATCTACGAGGGTGGCCGAAAGGTTATCTCGTTCTGTGGCGTGCTCCAGCAAGGTGTATTCCCGCTGCCCGAACTGCTTCAGATGTCGCAGAAGCTTGGTTCGGAGGAGATGCGCCGACCAGTGGAGATAGAGTTTGCCTGCAACCTGAACGATGACCGTACGGGCGACTTCTATCTGCTTCAGATTCGTCCTATCGTCGATTCTAAGCAGGTGCTCGACGAAGATCTTCAGCAGATTCCAGATGAGCAATGTCTGTTGCGCTCAAGCAACTCTCTGGGGCATGGCATCTCAGAGGATGTGTTCGACGTGGTATATGTGAAGACCGACGAGAACTTTACGGCATCGAACAATCCTATGATTGCCAGTGAGATTGAGCGAATCAACCGCAAGTTCCTCGATGAAGACAAGAACTATATCCTCATTGGCCCAGGCCGATGGGGCTCCAGCGACTACTGGCTGGGCATTCCCGTAAAGTGGCCGCATATCTCGGCAGCACGTGTCATCGTGGAGGCGGGACTGAAGAACTATCACGTAGATCCCTCTCAGGGCACGCATTTCTTCCAGAACCTCACTTCCTTTGGCGTGGGCTATTTTACCATCAACACCTATACGGGCGATGGTGTGATGCAAAAAGAAATCCTCGACAGCATGCCTGCCGTCGAGGAAACAGAATTTGTGCGCCATGTGCGCTTCGATCGTCCACTCAAAGTGATGATGGACGGCAAGAAACAGACAGGTGTAGTACTTCTGCCTTCGGACGAAGAATAAGTTCTACTGTCCGCCGAGGCGCGAGAAGTACTCAATGATATCTTCCCACGTCTTGAATGTGTCGGAACCAAACTCCAGAAGGGTGGCCATCGTGTCGCCCTCTTTCTTTTTACTGATGAGGTAGTCGCCATAAAGCAAGTCGCGACGATGCGTATAGATGGTATGGCGCCATGCCGGTACGTTGATATACTCCTCCAACCATTGCCCATAGCGGTTCTCCGTTGGGTAATCATCCTCACATACAAAGAACACCTGATAGTTCTCAATGAGCATCCTCACGGCCTTCTGGCTGCTGCTGGTGGGTTTGTTGTAGGCATCGCAAAGCGTCTCTATACCTATATATATTATGGGACGCTGGCGGTTCTCTTGCTGGTCATCAATCCATCGGATTACTGGCACCACGCTGTGCATAAACGAGCGGTCGTCCATGCGGTGCTCGCCATGAAAGTGTGTGGCCAGGGGATAATGTTCGCGGAAGAGGTCGAAGGTGTCAACGATGTCGTCTTTGTCACCAAAGAGGCCATAGACGCGACGCTTCTCTTTTTCAAGTTCCTCGCCGCTGAGGGCTTCAAGCCCTGAGAAACGCTGCTCGGAGGCCAGGCGGTATTCCTTCACCATCGCCTTGTCCACATAGAACTGCTGTACACCGTCCAGACGGGGGTTCTGAAAGGTCTGAGTGCCCGTCAGACCATGAGACTGCATGGTGTCGGCAATGCATAGGGCGGGGTTCATGCAGATACGGTCGAAACCGTAGAGCTGCTCGGTGTACATGCCACCCATCGACGTGCCCAGAATCAGGTCGGGCTTCTCAGTCTCGCACAGCTCTTTCAGCAGCGCCTGTGCCTCTTCAGGATGTACGGGCAGGTCGGGTGCAATAACCTTGGCGTTGGGCATAATAGTGCGCAGACGGGTCACTGTGCCGCTCTGTCCGCTACTGCCAAATCCGTGCACATACATCACAGTTTTTCCCTTCATCAGTTCAGGGAATTGCTTTACATATTGGTTCTGTTGTTCCATAATTGTGTGCAAAGATACTTTTTTTTTCGTTATTCTGCAACTTTTCTATTGTTATTTGCGTCTATCATATAAAAGTAAAACTTAAAAAGCAGAAAAGACAATGAAAAAATTAGTATTGTGTGCAATGGCTGTGAGCCTGATGTTGCTTACCTCGTGTGTGAATTTTGACTTGGGTAGGAAGATCAAGCCCAGCGATGTGATTGTTGAAAAGGAGTATGCTATGGAGGCGTTTACATCGATGGATGTCGATGTGGTTGCCACCGTGAAGTTCGTGCAGAGCGAGGCAGGCGACTATCGTGTGACGCTGAAGGCCCCCGACAATTATATCGAATTGTTCAACTTCGAAGTGGAGGACAATGAGTTAGGAATTGAGTTTGTACGCCACAATATCCAGATTGTATCGAATGACGTGCTGATTACGGTCTATGCACCGACGATTAAGGAGGTGGAGAACTCTGGCGTTTCAGATATCACTATCGAAGGACTGAAGGTACCGCAATTGAAGATTGAGAATTCTGGCGTAGGCTCGCTGAAATTGAAAGACCTTTCTGTAGATAGGCTGACGGCAGAGTGCTCAGGTGTGGGAAGTATCAAGATGGGTGGTGTGGCCGACAAGGCTATTCTGAGATGCACGGGTGTGGGCAGTATCGAGGCCAAGCATCTGAAGGCACGTTGTTTGAAAGGTGAGGTGACAGGCGTTGGCGGCATAGAGTGCAATGTTACTGACTCGCTGAAAGCCCTTGTCAGCGGTGTGGGTGCCCTGAAATATACCGGTGACCCCAAAAGCAAGATTCTGAACCGCACGGGTGTGGGTAATATCTCAGAACTCTAAAAATACGAATCAGAATTGATTTATGTCAATTAGTTGACGAATTGTAAGAAAAAGGCTCAAAAAAGTTTGTAGTTGTAAGCAAAACTACCTAACTTTGCATCGTGTTTTTCATAGTATTAGATTTAAGGTTAACAAAGGTTGGGTCACAGCGGTGACCCTTTTTTTATGTTTAGACGCCAGAATACGACAACGTTTTTTGTAAACTGCACGTTGCATTTTCGTTGGTTTTGGTAGCCTATATATGGTATGGAATTTTAAAATCCGTGAAATACTTGAATAAAATAGGTCGGGAACACAAGAAATATGAAATATTATTTGTAATTTTGCGGTCAGAAAATTTTCGGTAACATTTTAACATCAAAAATTAATTATGGTAAACTACAAGGATTTGGGTCTCGTGAATACCCGCGAGATGTTCAAGAGAGCAGTAGCCGGTGGCTATGCTATCCCCGCTTTTAACTTCAACACCATGGAGCAGATGCAGGCCATCGTCATGGCTGCCGTTGAGACGAAGTCACCCGTTATCATGCAGGTGTCTAAGGGCGCTCGTAACTATGCCAACGCTACCATCCTGCGTTACATGGCCGAAGGTGCTGTAGCTTATGCCAAGGAGCTGGGCTGCGAGCATCCTGAGATTGTGCTGCACCTGGATCACGGTGACAGCTTCGAGCTCTGTAAGGACTGTATCGACATGGGCTTCTCTTCTGTGATGATCGACGGTTCACACCTCCCCTACGAGGAGAATGTTGCTCTGGCAAAGAAGGTTGTTGACTACGCTCATCAGTTCGATGTAACCGTTGAGGCTGAGCTCGGTGTGCTCGCCGGTGTTGAGGATGAGGTCAGCGCTGCTGAGTCTCACTACACCAAGCCTGAGGAGGTTATCGACTTCGCTACCCGTACTGGTTGCGACTCTCTGGCTATCTCTATCGGTACTTCTCACGGTGCACACAAGTTCACACCCGAGCAGTGCACATTGGTAAACGGCGTGCTCGTTCCACCCCCATTGGCATTCGATATCCTCGCTGAGATCGAGAAGAAGCTCCCCGGATTCCCCATCGTTCTCCACGGTTCTTCTTCAGTTCCTATGGACGAGGTTAACACCATCAACAAGTTCGGTGGCAAGCTCGACGCCGCTATCGGTATCCCCGAGGAGCAGCTCCGCAAGGCTTCTAAGAGCGCTGTATGTAAGATCAACATCGACTCTGACTCACGTCTGGCTATGACGGCTGCTATCCGTCAGCACCTGGCTGAGCATCCTGGAGACTTCGATCCTCGTCAGTATCTGAAGCCCGCTCGTGAGAACATGAAGAAGATGTACATCCACAAGATTGTGAATGTGCTTGGTTCTGACGGCAAGCTCGCTCAGTGCTAATCCGCATACGACATAAAAAAAGGAATCCCCGCCGATTGGTGGGGATTCTTTTTTTTATTCTGTATTTGATTCTTTATTTAGGCTGTTCCGAATCCAGTCGTTCTACGCCACCGGTAATGGAGTTGAGCCATAGGTGGGTGGTGTAGTGTTTGTTGAATAGCTCGCCGCTCAGCAGCTCTACATTGCCAAACTGAGGTGCAGGCTGTTCAGAGGTGATGATGCTGTTGATGCCCTGATAGAGCGTGACGCGCATCTTGCCAGGCACATTGACATAAACCCCAGCCTCGTAAATCTTTTTCTTGGCCTTGGCGGCAGCCTCCTCGTCAATGGGAGGAACGGTGTTCAGGTCTTCCACGCAGACATAGTAAGGAGCACCAGAGAGGTCGTCGGTATCAACCAGACCGTTGATCTGTGACAGACGGAACAGCAGTTGACGCTGGAAAGGACCGTCAGGACAGATCACCAGCGAGTGCTCGGTTGTGTCACACTCGTAGGTGCCTTTGAACATACTGGTCAGCGCCTTGTCCTGTTCGTCTATCTGGTTGAGCATCAGTCGCATCTGGTTGCCGTCCTGAGGCATGAAGTCGGCCTGTCCCTTGATGAGCAGGTTACGATTCTCGCGCAGGTCGTAAATCTCCCTGGCGGTTAGCTCTGCCATCTTTGCTGTGCTGCTGGCTGACAGAATCTCCTGATTCATCAGCTGTCGTGGGTTCACGGCCTTAGGCTTTGGGGCAGGCACGAAAGGCTTCAGCGGCTGTGCGGTCGAAGGCTCGGCATTGATAGCCAGCAAACGTCCGTCGTCGGCCAAAGCCACATTGGCAGCCACCGTCTTGGCATTAAACTTGATGGCAAAGGCCTTCGTTGAGTCAGCCACGCCCTCGGGAATCATCTGCACTCGGATGATACGATGCTGGATGCTGGGCTCCATGGGTACGTCCTTCAGTCGCATATAACGCTGGGCATAAGCGGCAAAGTCGCCAGGGGTGTAGGTGGTCTTCTCAACCAGCAGATTGATGCGGATAGCCGTCTTAGGCAGGAAATAAACGGCTCCTTCGGGCGTTACTCCTGGCTGATAATCGCTGATCTGCGTCTGGGCGCTTAAAGGTAAACAAGCCAACAGGTAAAAAGGTACCAGCCGTTTTACCCATTTACTCACCTTTGTGTCTCTGTTCTGTTTCATCTTTCGTATTTTCACCTTTTATTATTATACTCTTTTACTCGTTGCCCTTTTGTTATTTCACATTCAAAAAGGCTTTGGGCAGATACTGGATAATATCACTGGCAATGAGGCTCTCCTCGCCCAGGTCACGGGCTGCCAGGTCGCCGGCTAATCCATGCAGATATACACCCAGGATGCAAGCCTCGCGCTGCTTATAGCCTCGGGCCAGTAGACCTGTCAGGATGCCTGTCAATACATCACCACTACCAGCGGTAGCCATGCCAGCATTGCCGGTTGAGTTGAACACCACATGACCATCGGGCATACAGATGGCGGTGTAATGGCCTTTCAGTATGACATAACCTTGCAGCTTCTCTGCCAGCTGGCGGGCCTTGGTGAGTCGTTCGTAGCTGTCGGTACATTGTCCCTCCATGCGGTCGAGTTCTTTTGGATGGGGAGTCAGGATGATGCCTTTTGGCAATTGTTGCATCCAGGCGTGACGCGTAGCCAACATATTCAGCGTGTCGGCATCGGCAACCACAGGACAATGTGCCCTGCGTATCTGGGCAATCATGGCGATGCTGGTCTGCTCGGTGGTTCCTAATCCCGGACCTATGCCCAACGCCTGGAAATCCTCGGTGGCTACGGCTTCTGAGAAGATGGTCTCTTCGTGGTCCAGATGCAAGATCGCCTCAGGAACTGATACCTGCAGTATCTGCGCATTACGTTTCGGGGTATGTACCGTGACTTTTCCCACGCCTGACCGCATGCATGCTTTGGTTGCCAGCACCGCAGCGCCAGCCATGCCGTAGCTGCCACCCACAATCAGGGCGTGGCCCATCTGTCCTTTGTGGGCAAAAGTATCTCGTGGATGGAGTATCTCCCGTATGTCTTTTTCCTCCAAGAGGGTGTATTGCGCATCCATCTTGTCGATGCCCTCCTTGCTCAGTCGTATGTCGAGCGTCTTGAGTTCGCCTACAAACTGCTGGTTCTCGCAGAAAAGGAACGACAGTTTCTTCTGTTGCAGCGTCAGGGTCAGGTCGGCCTTGATGATGTTGGCACGCACGTTATAGGTGTTGTCCTCAGTCATCAGACCAGAGGGCATGTCGATGCTCACCACCTGTGCCGGCGATGAGTTGATGTATTTTACCAACGAGGCAAAACCGCCAGCCAGCGGCTTGTTGAGTCCGGAGCCAAACAGTCCGTCAATAACCACCATGCCTTTTTCCAGGCGTGGCGGGTCAAACTCCTGTGTCACCTCCGTCAATAATGGTGTGCCCCTCATGCTGTTCAGACGGTCTTTATTGGTGGCACAGTCAGCCGAGAGATGGCCTGAGATGTTAAACAGGAAACTCTGTACCTGATAGTTCTGCTCCATCAGCATACGAGCCACAGCCAATGCGTCGCCACCGTTATTTCCTGGACCTGCAAACACCACCATAGGCACGTTTGTAGTCCACCGTTCGGTGATGGCATTGGTGATGGCACGGGCAGCTCTTTCCATCAGATCAATTGATTTGATGGGCTCGTGGTCGATGGTATATTTGTCGAGTTCTTGTATCTGTGAACGGGTAAAAATCTTCATAACGATGCAAAAATACGAAATAATTGGTAATCTATAGCCATTTTTCGTGATTTTTTTGTAATTTTGCATCAAAATTCATTAAATAAGGTGTATGAGTAGAGTAAAAGTACTGGACAAGACGTTCGAAACGTCGATGCCGGAGGCTCAGATTAAGGCCCGCGTCAAGGAAGTGGCACTACAGATTTCCAAGGATATGGAAGGTAAGAACCCGTTGTTTCTGGCGGTGCTCAATGGTGCGTTTGTCTTCGCTGCCGACCTGATGCGCGAGATGACCATCCCCTGTGAGATTTCGTTTGTGAAGCTGGCGTCGTATCAGGGCACTATGTCGACAGGAAAGATCAAGGAGGTGATGGGTATCAACGAAGACATCAGCGGACGAACAATCATTATCCTTGAGGATATCGTAGAGAGTGGACTTACCATTCGTCAGATGATCGACTCGCTGGGCACCCGCAATCCGGCTTCGGTTCATGTCTGCACGCTCTTCTTCAAGCCCGAGAAGCTGAAGGAGAACCTCAAACTCGACTATGTGGCTTTCGAGATTCCCAACGACTTTATTCTTGGTTATGGCTTGGACTACGACCAGCAGGGTCGTGGCTTGAAGGACCTGTATACGCTGGTTTCGGAATGACGAATCGTCATAACGAAATGTTGTAATTACGTAATAACGTGATGTCGAAATAACGAAATAACGAAAAAACTAAATAACAGAAAGATATGAAGAATATTGTGATTTTCGGTGCCCCCGGTTCTGGTAAGGGCACTCAGAGCGACAAACTGATTGAGAAGTACGGACTGGAGCATATCTCTACTGGCGACGTGCTGCGTGCAGAAATCAAGAACGGCACTGAGCTGGGCAAGACCGCCAAGCAGTTCATTGACAATGGTCAGTTGATTCCCGACGACCTGATGGTCAGCATCCTGGCTTCTGTTTACGATTCTTTCGGCCGTGAGCACAAGGGTGTTATCTTCGACGGTTTTCCTCGCACCATTCCACAGGCCGAGGCCCTGAAGCAGATGCTCAGCGAGCGTGGTGACAAGATTGCCGCCATGATTGAACTCGATGTGCCCGAGGACGAGCTGATGAAGCGCCTCATCCTGCGTGGCCAGCAGAGCGGACGTGCCGATGACAACGAGGAGACCATCAAGAAGCGCCTCGTGGTCTATCACAACCAGACGGCTCCTCTCATCGAGTGGTATGCCAAGGAAGGCCTGCACCATCATATCGATGGTCTGGGTGAGCTGGACCGCATCTTTGGTGATATCTGCGCTGTGGTAGATAATATCTAGAACATCTAGATTATCTAGAGCATCTAGAAATTCTAGAAAATAGAATATGGAAAGTAACTTCGTAGACTACGTTAAGATAATGTGCCGTTCGGGCAAGGGGGGTAGGGGCTCTATGCATCTGCGCCACGTGAAGTACAACCCTAACGGCGGACCCGACGGCGGCGATGGCGGTAAGGGTGGCAGCATCATTCTGCGTGGCAACCACAACTATTGGACGTTGCTGCACCTGAAGTACGAGCGCCACATCTTTGCAGAGCATGGCGGCAACGGTGGCAAGGACAAATGTCACGGCACCGACGGCAAGGACATCTACATCGATGTGCCCTGCGGCACCGTGGTCTATAATGCCGAGACGGGCAAGTATGTCTGCGACGTGACCTACGACGGTCAGGAGGTGCTGCTGCTGAAGGGCGGCCGCGGCGGACTGGGTAATTTCCAGTTCCGCACCGCCACCAACCAGGCTCCGCGCTATGCCCAGCCTGGCGAGCCCATGCAGGAGATGACCATCATCCTCGAGCTGAAGCTGCTGGCCGATGTGGGTTTGGTGGGCTTCCCTAATGCTGGCAAGTCAACGCTGGTCAGCGCCCTGAGCAATGCCCGTCCGAAGATAGCCAACTATCCCTTCACCACGATGGAGCCCTCACTGGGTATTGTGGGCTATAGGGACGGCAAGTCGTTTGTCATGGCCGATATTCCTGGCATCATCGAGGGCGCAGCCGAAGGCAAAGGCCTTGGCTTGCGTTTCCTGCGACATATTGAGCGCAACTCGCTGCTGCTGTTCATGGTGCCTGGCGATACCGACGACATCAAACACGAATACGAGATTCTGCTCAACGAGCTCAAACAGTTCAACCCCGAGATGCTCGACAAGCACCGTGTGCTGGCCATTACCAAGTGCGACCTGCTCGACGAGGAACTCATCGAGATGCTGCGTGAGACGTTGCCTCAGGACCTTCCCGTGGTCTTTATCTCAGCTGTAACCGGCTTTGGACTGGACGAGCTGAAGGACGTGCTGTGGCGTGAGCTCAATGCTGAGAGCAACAAGCTTCAGGCCATCACCAGCGAGGACTCACTGGTGCATCGTGACAAGGACATGACCCTCTTTGCCCAGGAGCTGGAAGATGAGGGCGAGGACGAAGACATTGAGTATATCGATGTGGAGGACGTTGACGACCTCGAAGACTTTGAGTACGAAGACGAAGAAGAAAACGAATAAAATTAAATCTAATAAAAAAAACATCTATGCAGAAGAAACTATTCTTTCTAGTGGCTATGCTGCTGACAATATCATTGTCAGTAGTGGCACAGGTGACTACTTCGAGCATGGCCGGTAAGGTCTCTGTTCAAGATAGTCGCGAAGAAATTATCGGTGCTTCCGTCCAAGTGTTGCACGAGCCTTCTGGCACACGCTACACGGCAGTAACCAACGTGAACGGACGCTTTGCCATTCAGGGTATGCGAACGGGCGGCCCCTATTCCGTAACGGTGTCCTACATCGGTTTCCAGTCAAAGACGCTGAAGGGCATCACTCTGCAGCTGGGTGAGACCTACAACCTCGATGTATGGCTTTCCGAGAATGCCACCGACCTTCAGGAGGTGGTTATCAGTGGCCGCGCCTCGAAGTTTGCAGGCGAGAAGACTGGTGCCTCGACAAACATCAACCACGAACAGATGATGTCGATGCCTATGATTAGCCGTAGCATCACCGATATTGCCAAGCTGTCGCCATATTCTGGCGGTGGCATGAGCTTTGCCGGTGCCAACGGAAAGATGTCGAACTTCACGGTCGATGGTGCTAACTTCAACAATAACTTCGGTCTGAGCGATGGTCTGCCTGGCGGCGGAAGCCCTATCTCGCTCGATGCTATCGAGGAAGTGCAGGTAGTCATTGCGCCCTTCGATGTTCGTCAGACCAATTTCATTGGCGGTGGTGTCAACGCCATCACCAAGAGTGGTACTAACACGTTCAAGGGAACGGCTTACACCTATTTCCGCAATGAGCACATGCGCGGCAATAAGATCAATGGTGAGGACCTGGGAACGCGTGCCGAGGACAGGAAGAATGTCTATGGCTTCACGCTGGGTGGCCCAATCATTAAGAACAAGCTGTTCTTCTTTGCCAATTACGAATACGAGAAGACTCCTGGTCAGGTCATTAAGTACCGCGCCCGTCAGGACGATGAGGCCGCCAAGGGTATGGTGTCGCGTGTGTTGGCCAGCGATATGCAGAAGGTACACAACTATCTGCTGAACAACTACGGCTACGAGACCGGCTCATGGACCGACTTCCCTGGCGATGAGAAGAACGAGAAGCTGTTGGCCCGTATCGACTGGAATATCACCGATAATCATCATCTGGCCGTGCGCTATAACTTTACCAAGGATATAAGCTACTCTGGCGCCAGCCGCTCAACAGGTGACTATATCTACGGTGGCTCGGGCGACTATCGCACTGGCGAGAAAGCCATGATTTTTGCCAACACCATGTATGGCAATGAGCGCTCGGTGAGGTCTATCTCGGTTGACCTGAACAGCCGCTTCGGACAGAAGGTCAGCAACCAGCTGCTCTACACCTATTCTTATATGAAGGACCCCACGCGTACCTCTGATTCGTCAACGTTCCCCTTCATCGACATTTCATTTCCTTACGATGCAACAGCAACTTCGCCCAGCATCGAGCCTTATATCAGCGCTGGCTATGAATTGTTCTCATGGAAGAACCATGTGGAGAACAAAGTGCATACCCTGACCGATAACCTCACCCTCTATCTGGGTACCCATAAGCTGACGGCAGGATTCACCTTTGAGCATCAGTTTGCCGACAACTCATATATCCGCGAGGGAACAGGTCAGTACCGTTTCCGTAATATCGATGAGTTCTTGGCTGGTGCCGCTCCCGAGGCTGTCAACTTTACCTATGGCTTCAATGGTAACGACAGTCCCACATCGGGAGTACGTTTCAATCAGTATGGCGTTTATATCCAGGACGAGTGGAACATAGTGCCCAGACTGAAGCTGACTTACGGCGTGCGTTTCGACGACCTCGTATTCGACGAGCAGGATGTGGCACGCAACACGGCCATATATGACCTCGACTTCAACGGCTATCATGTCGATACTGGCATCTGGCCTGACAATCACATTCAGGTGTCTCCCCGTCTGGGCTTCTCTTGGGATGTCTTTGGCGACAAGAGCCTGAAGGTGCGCGGCGGTACAGGTCTCTTCACAGGACGTCTGCCCTTGGTGTTCTTCACAAACCAGCCTAGCAATGCCAACATCTTCAAGACCACCTATGCTATTGGTTATAACTACAGAGATAAGAAGTATGAGGATTCCAATGGCCACGATGAGGCTTGGATTCAGGCTAAGCTCAACGGACTGGCCGGACAGTTCAAGGGTGTCAATGAACTGATGGAATACTTCGAGGTGCCCACCACCAACGAGAACCATACGGCTGGATCGAAGATTTCGGGCGTGTACAGCGACTTCAAGATGCCGCAGGTGTGGAAGTCCAGCATCGCTGTTGACTACCAGCTGCCCGTGTCATTCCCCTTGTCAGTCACCGGTGAGTTCATCTTCAATAAGAGCATCAACGCCGTCTATATGAACAACATCAATATCAAAGATGCTGAAAGTGGCAACTGGGAGCGTTTCAATGGTGCTGACAACCGACTCATCTATCCTACCGACTATCAGTACTATACCAATAAGGACGTTATCATGCTCGACAACACATCAAAGGGTTATGGCTACACGGCTAATATTACCATCAATGCAGAGCCTGTACGCAACCTCAACATGATGTTTGCCTATACTCGTACTGAGAATAAAGAGGTGTCAGGTCTGCCCGGTAGCGACCCCGTTTCGGCTTGGAAGGGCGTCATCTCTGTCGATGGTCCTAACCAGACCGACGCACAGCGTTCATACTTCGTCACCCCCGACCAGATTACTGCTTCTGTAAGCTATTATCTGCCCATCAAGGTGAAAGGACTCACTTGGGGCACTCACCTCAACGTGTTCTATAAAGGCTATTCTGCTGGAAGCACCAGCTTCATGTACAACAACGACATGAACGGCGACAAGCTCGCTAACGACCTGATCTACATTCCTGCCAACGACAGCGAGATCAAGATTGGTAAGCTGAAGGGCGGTCAGTTCATCGAGGATACCGAGATGCGCGCTGCCTTCTGGAAATTCGTTGACCAGGACGACTATCTGCGTACTCACAAGGGCCAGTATGCTGAGGCCTATGGCGGTCGTGCACCTTGGGTACATCGCTTCGATCTCCGTGTGGCCGAGGACTTCTCGTTCCGCGTGGGCAAGACCGTACAGAAGTTCCAGGCATCTGTCGATATCATCAACTTCGGCAATATGCTCAATTCTGAATGGGGTATTCCTAAGATTAACTCCGTAAGCAACAGCGGACGCATCCTCAACTACGAAGGTAGGGATGCACAGAACAACCCCGTATTCTCAATGTATAAGATGAGCAACGGCAAGTACCCCACCCAAACCTACGATACCAACATGAGCTATGGCAACTGCTGGAGTCTGCAGGTCGGTCTGAAGTACTTCTTCAACTAATCATCACCCCTTCTCAACATAAAACCACACAAGGCAACCCCTTGTGTGGTTTTTTTATGAATCTGGCTACTTGGGAGGAAATTTTCGACTTAAATAATTGTTATCACCAAAATAATTTACTACTTTTGCCAACAATATGAAGAAGTATTGCTTGATATCGCTAATGCTCTGCTGGATGCTTTCGCTTTCAGCCCAATTTCTGCATTCTGGCGATACTATCGCTATTATATCGCCATCGAGTGCTACTGATACCATTACGATAAATGGTGGCGTCCGCACGCTTGAAAAGTGGGGTTATCATTGCGTGGTTGCACCTAATGCTCTCAATGATTATCATGGTTTTGCTGGCACTATCGATGAGAGGCTTTCAGATTTGCTTTGGGCCTTACGCGAGCCCTCGGTCAAGGCTATTATGTGTTCGAGAGGTGGTGATGGTGCAGCCCATCTTTTGGCTCGATTATCGCTTGATACACTCAGACAATACCCCAAGATGATTATTGGCTTCAGCGATGTTACAGCCTTGCTATGTGCAGAAGCTAGAGCAGGGGTAAAGGGCATTCATGGTTCGATGTGCCATGCGCTGAAGACTTACGAGGGTACAGATACCGTTAGTCAGGCTCTTCGAAGTATGCTTGCTGGCGATTTGCCAACCTATTGTGTTGCTCCCCATCCCCTAAATATAATAGGTAAGGCGGAAGGAACTATCGTTGGAGGCAATATGAGCGTGTTCAACGACCTGGCCGGCTCTGATTTCGACCCCATCATGCTGGATGACATCATCCTGTTTATCGAAGATACAGACGAGGGCATGAGCAAGGTAGATCGCATGCTGCATAACATAGAGGTTCGCGGCTTGCAATCCCATATTCGTGCCGTTATCGTTGGTCAATTCAATAAATACAAGCACCCAGAGAATGGTTTCGACGATATGTATGCCATTCTGCACGAATACCTACAGCATTGGCACATACCCGTTTGCTACGATTTCCCTGTAGGTCATGCACACTTAAAAAACTTCCCACTTCTAACGGGTGCAAAAGCTACGCTAAAAGTGGAAAGCGATGGAGTAATGTTACATTATTAATTAATAGCAAGAGATTAGTCCGTCACGCCCTACCTGCCATCGCAGACACTAGGTGCGCAACGGGCACTCAATGACACAATGTACTCTTAACTCAAAAATCTCTCATCTCTCCCATCATCGCTGGAATAGCCTTTGCACAAAGGAGTTTCGGCATGGGAGAGATTATTTTTATCTCTCCCATATCTCTCCTTCATCTCTCCCATCACCCTCATGGAAGGCACTATAGACGGCAAGGCGTCACAGCGGATACACTTACATGTAGCCTTCAGTGGAACGGCCTCGTAGAAAGTCACGCGGGAACCGACGTCTAAGACCGAAGGGAGAGATGACGGGAGTAATTTGGGAGAGAAATGGGAGAGATGACGGGAGGGATAAAAATGGCAAGATTCCTTTATTTAAAGGGCTTGACGCCATTCAACGGGAGAGATGAACACATTCCCGTTAATACTCCATCGTTATCTATAAATAAAGCGCGCTTAATTCTGAATAAGGCAGTCTTATTTGCGCTAAACCTAACCTTTTTTCTCGCCAGATGTTCCCTTACTGGGAACTATTTATTCCCAGTTTGGGAATACACTATTCCCAGCTTGGGAATAAGTCAATTAAACTTATTTGCAGGAGTTGCTTGCGTACTTCGATTTTATTGTGTACCTTTGTGGACGTAACATAAAAGGATTGTAATATGAAGAACTTAATTACCAGGCGTAGCATTCGCCAATACAGTGATAAAGAAGTGAGTCCAGAACTCCTAAACCGCCTCATGACTGAGGCCAGCAGAACCCAAACAATGGGTAATCTCCAACTGTATAGCGTGGTAGTGACACGTTCGGCAGAGATGAAGGCAAAGCTGGCACCAGCACACTTCAACCAGCCAATGGTGACGCAGGCTCCAGTGGTGTTGACCATTTGTGCAGACTTCAACCGCACGTCGACGTGGGCACGCTGCAGGAATGCAGAGCCGGGTTACGACAATTTCCTGTCGTTCTTCAATGCAGCAACAGATGCACTGTTGTACACGCAGACGCTGTGTAACCTGATGGACGAAGAAGGATTGGGCTATTGCTACTTAGGGACGACATTGTATCAACCACAGGCTATCATCGACCTGTTGAAATTGCCGAAACTGACGTTCCCCGTAGCAACGTTGACCGTAGGATGGCCTGACGAAGAACCTCCCCTGTCTGACCGCCTGCCGATGGAGAGTTTTGTACACGACGAAACCTACAATGACTATCTGGCAATGGACATTGACAAGTACTACGAAGCCAAAGAGCACCTCCCGGAGAACTTGGAGTTTATGCGTATCAACAACAAAGAGACATTGGCTCAGGTCTTTACCGACATCCGCTATACACGAAAGGATAATGAAGCCATGAGCGAGGGGCTCATCTATGCACTCAAACACCAAGGTTTCCTGCTTTGGACGGTCAGAGGATTTTAATCTTCCGTCAGGTCGTTGGTGTAGGTCTCGGTCCTGCCTTGGTCATTATAAAACAATCCCTTTCCTCCGTGTGGGGGAAAGGGATTGAGATAAGTTTATATCATCCTAAACCAGATAGCCAACGATAAGTATGGCGATTGGTATTAGTTGTATTTCAGAATCTGACCGACACGCAGGGTGACGTTCTTCTTGATGCCGTTGAGGCTGCAGAGGGCATTGACAGAGGTGCGATGCTTGCGAGCGATGGCAGAGAGGGTCTCGCCCTTCTGTACCTTGTGATAGCGCACGCTGCTGCTGGTCTGCTTCTTGCTGCTCTTGCTGCTGGCCATGTTGGCCTCGAGGTCATCACCACCGCGATATACACCACCAGTACCACGCAGACGGGTGGCCTGTGCCGATTCCTGATTATAGGTAGAGCGACGGAACATCCACTGGTCGCCCACAACGTCCTGATTCTTGAAGTCGAACATCAGGGCTGGGTTGAGGGCCACGCCGCAGAGACGGGTCTCGAAATGCAGGTGCGAGCCAGTGCTCTTACCTGTGTTACCACCAAGGGCGATGGGATCGCCAGCTTTTACTTCCTGATTCTCCTGTACGAGCCACTTTGACAGGTGACCATAGATGGTCTCCAGACCGTTGGTGTGACGTATGACAACATACATACCGTAGCCCTTGCGCAGACCTTCACTTCTAACGATGCGTACCTTACCAGGGAAGGCAGCACGGATGGTGTCGCCAATGTAGACCTTGATGTCGAGGCCTTTGTGCTGGCGCTTCCAACGTGCACCGAAGTTTGATGTGATGACACGGCTGGTGGTGGGCATGCAGAAGTCGCGCAGGTTCACAAGGAACGAGTCGGGCAGGGTAGTCTCCTGATGTGCATACTTATTATTCCAGTCGTTATAGAGGTCGGCCGCGGGCGATTCCCATACTTCGTTTTCCAACAGGCGCTGCAAAGCGATGGAGTCGATGGCTTTCATTTTGCGGTCGATAGGAGCCTGATTGGCCAAAATATCCTGACCGGCTGCAGGAAGAACTGCGATGGAAGCCAATGCCACGAGGGCGAATTTCTTGATTTTCTTTAACATTATCCTCATTAAGTTTGTTAGTCGATTATAAAAAAATCGTTGCAAAGGTACGAAAAAATATCTGATTGACAGCACTTTTCGCAAATCTTTTGGGGACTTTTAACATAAAAGTCGCATTTTTACACTATTTCTTCATCCTGATGTGCCCTTTTTCGTCGATAGTGGCCTGACTGTGAGGCACATCGCTCTCGCTGAGCATCTTAAGCTGGCGGATGACGCTGCCCGTCTTGTCATGGCGGGGGCCTATGCCTCGCGTCTGAATCATTGGATGTACGTCGCCCTTGATGAAGGCTCCGTCATCACCAATGGTAACCACCATGAGTGGCGCATGGCCGGAGATGCCTGTGAGGTTGACGTTATAGGGTGTGCAGAAGTTGCCGAGGCTATAGGCGATGAAGCGGTTGTTGTAGACCTCTACGGCTCGCATGACGTGTGGTCCGTGGCCATAGACGATATCGGCACCGTGGTCTATACAGAAGTGTGCCAGTTGGCGCAGCGACCCTCGGTTCTCGCCGAGGAAGGTCTCTGAGCCTTGTGGCAGATGGCATTTGTCGCGTCCCTCGGCACCACCGTGGAACGATACGATGACGATGTCGCAGCGGCTTACCAGATCATCGACGATGCGGCCTACGGTATCGAGGTTCAAGTGCTTGATAGTGTAGGAGTTATGTCCAAAGGCGCATAGTCCAATCTTCTTACCATTGCGCTTGATGACGGCACTCTCGATACGCCCTTCGATGCCTGAGTAGAGGATGCCCTGCTCCTTGAGGCAACGCTCGGTGGACTCGATACCTTCGAGGCCGAAGTCGTTGGCGTGGTTGTTGGCCATACTCAGGAAGTCGAAGCCGACGTCCTTCAGATGGTGGGCATACGATGTGGGGGTGCGGAAGGCATAGCTGTTTTTGCCAGTGCCCTTGGTACTCTTGCCGCCGTCGCAGAGTGTGCCTTCGAGGTTGCCCACGGCGAGGTCGGCCTTGAGCAGTAAATCCTTGGCATCGACGAAGAGGTCGTTGCCATTGTTGGCAGGCAGCATCTGCGATGGGAAGGTGGTACCCATCATAATATCGCCCACCATGGCGATGGTGAGAGTATCGGCGTGGGCAGGCATGATGCTTGCAACCACGAAAAGAATCGATGTGAATAGGGATTTCATAGGCTTGGTGTTTACTGCTTACTGCACTCGGCGTGCTCCAACGTAACGGCGGGTATAGTTAGGCTCGCTGCTCTTGCTGATTTTCACGCCGGCCTTGGTACTGGCATGAATGAATGTAAACACCTCGCTCACAGGGTCGTAGTCGATAACGATACCCACATGGCCCACACCCTTTCTGGATCCCGGGCTGGTGAAGAACACCAAATCGCCTGGCTGCAGCTCACTACGCTTGATGGGTTTGTTGCGGGCATATTGGTCGCGCGAAGAAGCGCCAATGTTCATGTTGCTCTGCTTATAGACATAGCTGGTGAAACCCGAGCAGTCGAAGGTGTTAGGACCCTTGCTGCCATAACGATAGCGGGCGCCGATGTGCTTGTAGGCCTCGGTCACCAGGTTGTCGATGAGTACCTGGTCGTAGTTGTAGTTCTCGCCAGCATAGAGGAAATCGAAGTTTTCAATTTCCTCTTCATCCTCCTCCTCACCGAGCTCAAACACCTCTTCGGCCTCTGTTTCTTCAGAGGCTATCTCTTCGGTTGCGGGAGCTTCGGATACGGTTTCTGCGCTCTGGCCGAAGCACGTGCTGGCAGACGCAAAAAGGAACATGATGGAACTGAAAACAACTTTTATCATCTCACTCGTTTTGGGTTGTGGTTTGGTTTTGAGTGCAAAGATAACACATATTTATGAGAAAACGTACAACTTACACCAATAATTAATAAGACTTAACATCTTTTTAAGTCTTTGAAGATAAAGAAATTATGAAATGGCGGCCCAGTTAATGTTGGTTTTGCGCAGTTCGCGCAGACGGTTCCAAAGCAGTTGATATTTAGACGATTGGCACAACGGGTCGTCGTCAATAATCTTCTGTGCCTCGTCGCGTGCCATCTGCACAATCTGCCCATCACGGGCAATGTCGGCAATCTTCAGGTCGAAGGCCATGCCGCTCTGCTGCGTGCCTTCAAGGTCGCCAGGACCGCGCAGTTTCAGGTCGGCTTCGGCAATGCGGAAGCCGTCGTTGGTCTCGCACATAATGTCGATGCGCTTACGGGTGTCTTCGCTGAGCTTGTAAGGCGTGACGAGAATACAGAACGACTGGTCGGCGCCGCGCCCCACACGTCCTCTGAGCTGATGCAACTGCGAGAGGCCGAAGCGCTGGGCGTCGAGGATGACCATCACCGAGGCGTTAGGCACGTTAACACCCACCTCGATTACTGTAGTAGCCACGAGGATCTGCGTCTCGCCACTAACGAACTTCTGCATCTCGTCCTCTTTGTCCTTGGGCTTCATCTTGCCATGCACCTTGCTCAGCCTAAACTCAGGAAAAGCCTGGCGCAACACTTCGAAGCCCTGTTCCAGATTCTTTAGGTCGATCTTCTCGCTCTCCTCAATGAGGGGGAAGACAATGTAAATCTGACGGCCCTCACGTATCTGCTGGCGGATGCCGTCGTAGAGCGATGTCATCCGTGTGTCGAACACATGACTGGTGCGGATGGGCTTGCGACCGGGCGGCAGCTCGTCGATGACACTCACGTCGAGGTCGCCATAGAGCGTCATGGCCAGCGTGCGGGGGATGGGCGTAGCTGTCATCACCAGCACATGAGGCGGATTGGTGCTCTTGCTCCATAGCTTGGCACGCTGAGCGACACCAAAACGGTGCTGCTCGTCGACCACCGCCAGTCCTAACTGTGCGAATTGCACAGTGTCCTCTATCACGGCGTGCGTGCCCACCAATATCTGTACCTCGCCCGTCAGCAGACCGTCGAGTACCTCCTGTCGCTTCTTGCCTTTTACAATGCCCGTCAGCAGTTCCACACGCACCGGCATATCCTTCAGGAACTCGCGGATGGTGACCAAATGCTGCTCGGCCAGTATCTCCGTGGGTGCCATGATACACGCCTGATAGCCGTTGTCGAGCGCTATGAGCATCGCCATCAGCGCCACCAGTGTCTTGCCACTACCTACGTCACCTTGCAGCAGGCGGTTCATCTGTCGGCCTGAGCACACATCCTGGCGTATCTCGCGCATCACCCGTTTCTGGGCGCCTGTCAGTTCGAAGGGCAGGTTCTGACTGTAGAAAGAGTTGAAGATGTCGCCAATGCGGTTGAATACATAGCCACGGTATTTGCGGCGCTGGTCGCTGGCGTACCTTAATATATTAAGCTGTACAAAGAACAGCTCCTCGAACTTCATGCGCAAACGGGCTCGCTCCAATGTCTTACTGTCTTTAGGATAGTGCAGCGTGCGCAGGGCCTCGTCGCGTCCCATGAGGTGCAACTGACTGGAGATGAAGTCGGGGATGGTCTCGGGCAGAGGGTCTTTCAGCACGCTGAGCAGCGTCTTGGTCAGGCGCTCTATGGCACGTGAGTTCAGCCCGCTCTTCTTCATCTTCTCCGAGGTGTTGTAGTAGGGCTGCATGCCCATGCCCGACAACTCCAGTGACTCGGCAGCATCGATGTCGGGGTGCTGCACTTGTATGCGGTTGTTATAGACGCCGGGCTTGCCAAATACCAAGTATTCCGTACCTATCTTATAGTTTTTCATGGCGTATTTGCCGCCATTGAACCACACCAGGTCCATGATGCCCGTGCCATCGGAGAAATGAGCCACCACGCGTTCTTTATGCGGTCCCATCTCGAAGGTCTCGAAACTCAAGATTCGTCCGATGACCTGCACAAAAGGCATGTCGCCAGTCAGCTCGTGGACGGTATAGACCTTCGAGCGGTCCACATATTTATAGGGATAATACTCTAGCAGGTCACCAAACGTCTCGATGCCCAACTCCTGATTGAGCAACTTCTGCCTGTTTGGGCCTACGCCCGGCAGATATTTGATGTCCTGATTGAGTATGTTCATTCAGATGAGTGTCTCTGCTATTTTGAGGTCGAAAGGTGTTGTAATCTTGATGTTCTCGCGATTACCTTCAACGATCGACACTTCGTGTCCGTAAGCCTCCACTACCGAGGCATCGTCAGTAAAGCTTTCCTGATAGGGCTGGCGGTTGGCCGCCTTCAGCAGCTGAATGTCGAAGGTCTGGGGTGTCTGTACCAAACCATAGTCGCTGCGCAGTACGTTTTTCTGTGAAGGCAGGTGACGTAGCGTCTCGACTACTGGCGTCACAGGGATGACGGCTTTCTTTGTGCGTGCCGTCTCGTAGCAGTTTCTTATTACCTCAATACTCACAAAAGGACGCACACCATCGTGCACACCCACCACACCCTCAGCATCGTCAGGTACCTTGGCTAAGCCGTTCTGCACAGAGTGGAACCGTGTCTCGCCACCATTGGCCAGCGTATATTCCACGTCGAAGTGATATTCCTTGCAGAGCTGGTGCCAATAGTCCTGCTGGGTTTCTGGCAATACCAGGATGATGCTTATCTCATTCGAATAAGCCCTGAATCGCTCGATGGTTCGCATGAGTACCGGCTTTCCGCCGATAGGCAGAAACTGCTTGGGAATCTCGCCACCCATACGTAGGCCCTTGCCGCCTGCCACGATAATTACGTAGTCCACTTTTTACCTTTTTGCTTTTTTATTTTTCCATGAGGTGTTTGAAACGCATGCCCTCGGCAATCTGGTCGCTAACCTCCTTGCTCACCAGCTGACTAAGCAACTCGTAGGCATAGGGGAAGGCAGCAGCAGGACCCTCGGCAGTGGTGATGTTGCCATCAACAGTAACCAGGTCGCCAGTATAGTGGGCCTTGGTCAGCATACGCTCAAAACCAGGATAACACGTGGCTTGCTTGCCATCGAGCACACCCAGCTGGGCCAGCACTACAGCAGGGGCAGCACAGATGGCCGACACTTTCTTTCCTGCTTGGAACTGTGCGAGCACAGCCTTGCACACACCCTTGTGGTCATAGAGGTTGGAAGCGCCTGGCATGCCACCAGGCAACATCAGCAGGTCAGCATCGCTATAGTCGCAATCGTCAAACATGGCATCGGCCACTATCTGCACACCATGAGCCGTTTCCACTACCTGTGAGTCCTCAACAATGCTCACCGTTACCACATCTGCACCGCCTCGACGCAGCACGTCGATAGGTATCAAAGCCTCTACATCTTCGAAGCCGTTAGCAAGAAAAATATAAACTTTTGCCATATTTTCAGAATTAATTTGTACTTTTGCAGGCACAAAGATACGAAATCTTTGTGAAACGCGAAAGAAAAATAGGAATTATGTCATCGAAGTCACTCACATTTGCCATCTTCGGCAACCTCTATCAGCAGGAAAAATCGGCTGCCATAGAGCAGGTGCTGGCCTGTTTGAAGGTGCATGGTGCACGCGTAATCATTCATGAGGAGTACTATCACTTCATCAATGAGATGTGTGATGTGCACCGTATTTTGAAGTCTGCGAAGTGTAGTTTCTCGACATTCTCGGGTAATGATTTCGAGGCCGACTTCGCCATTTCTATGGGTGGCGATGGCACTTTCCTAAAGACAGCCAGCAAAGTGGGAGGCAAGCATATTCCTATCCTGGGTGTCAACATGGGACGGTTGGGATTCCTGGCCGACATAGCCCCTGACGATATTGAAACCTGCCTGCAAGCGCTGCATGATGATGACTATGCGGTGGAGAGTAGGGCGGTGATTCAGGTAAAGGCTGACGATAAACCGCTGGGCGAGACTTCTTTCGCATTGAACGATGTGTCAATCCTGAAGCGCGACACAGCCTCGATGATCAGTATCCGCGCCAGCATCAACGGTGAGTATCTGGCTACCTATCAGGCTGACGGATTGATTGTCTCGACTCCCACGGGTTCTACAGCTTATTCTTTGTCGAACGGCGGTCCTGTGGTGGTGCCTGGCACTGGTGTCTTTATTATGACTGCTGTCGCGCCACATTCTTTGAATATCCGTCCTGTCGTCATTCCCGATTCCGCTGAGGTGACGCTCGATGTCGAGAGTCGCAACCACTCGTTCCTGGTTGCTATCGACGGTCGTTCGGAGAAATGTGGCGAAGGTACGCGCATCACCTTACGTCGTGCACCATATAACATTCAGGTGGTGAAGCGCAGTGGTACGCGTTATTTCTCTACTTTGCGAGAAAAACTCATGTGGGGAGCAGACGTGAGATGAGTTTATAGTTCACAGTTCATAGTTTATAGTTAAGGTGGGTTTAAGATCATTCTTCGACATTCCCGATAATCACTATACTGTGCGCCAGATATTCCGTTGGCTGTGGGAAGCCCTGCGAGGCAATCGCTTGCAGGCCATACTCAATGCTACCGTAGGACTGCTGGGTGTGGCTTTAGGACTGGCTTCCGTATGGTCTATGCAACGTGCCATCGATATTGCCTCTGGCGTGTGCGAGGGCTCTATCTATTGGGCCGTGGCCATCATGGCCAGTCTAATATTGGGCGAATTCGGTGTAGGTATCTCACGCGTCTGGATTAAGAACATCCTGGGCGTGAAGGCTCAGAACCGCATGCAGCAGCGCATTCTGGCCCGATTGCTCAGATCAGAATGGAGAGGACGTGAGGCCATGCATAGCGGCGATATCATCAACCGACTGGAACAGGATGTGAAGACGGTTGTGACCTTCCTCACCGAGACGTTACCATCAACACTCAGTACCATAGCGATGTTCCTGGGTGCTTTCTTCTATCTGCTGCAGATGGACCTCGGACTGGCGTTTACCATTGTGGGTATCCTGCCTCTTTTCATGTTGGTCAGCCGCATTTATGTGGCGTATATGCGCCGATATACCCGCAGGGTACGTGATACAGATAGTCTTATTCAGAGTCTGCTCACAGAGACCATGCAGCACCGTATGCTGGTGAAGACGATGGAGGCTGATAGTCAGATGCTCAATAGGTTGGACGGTACACAACAGACGCTGCGCCATTGGGTGCGTCGTCGTACGATGTTTTCTGTGGCCAGCAACTTCTTCCTGAATGCGGGCTTTGCCATTGGTTTCCTTGTGGCGTTTCTGTGGGGTGCCCTGCGTCTGAATGCCGGCACACTGACCTTTGGTGGTATGACGGCTTTCCTGCAACTGGTAGCTCGCATCCAAGGTCCTGCTCGCGATCTGGCTAAGTTAGTGCCTGCTTTTGTCAGCGTGTTTACAGCTACCGAACGACTGATGGAACTGGAAGAGACACCAGAGGAACAGCAGGGTAAGTCTTGCATGTTGGCTGCGCCTTGCGGCATACGTTTCAATCATGTCACCTTTAACTACGGGGCGCCTGGTCAGCAGCCGGCCTTGAGTGATTTTAGCGTAGATTTTAAGCCCGGTTCGTGTACCGCCATCATGGGTGAGACAGGATCTGGAAAGACCACGCTTATCCGACTGCTTCTGGCTTTGGTGAAACCTCAACAAGGAGAAATCTCAATCTATAATGTAGAGTGTAGAGACTATCAACTCTCCCCCCTCCATCGTTGCAACTTTGTTTATGTGCCACAAGGCAACACGCTGCTTAGCGGAACCCTCCGCGAAAACTTGATGCTGGGTAACCTGCAAGCCTCTGACGAACAGATGCACGAGGCACTAAAGATGGCTTGTGCCGACTTTGTTGAAGAATTGCCCAATGGACTCGACACCCCCATCTCTGAACAGGGTGGGGGATTAAGCGAGGGGCAGGCCCAGCGCATTGCCATTGCACGTGCCTTGCTGCGGCCTGGCAGCATCATGTTGCTCGACGAAGCCACCAGCGCACTCGATGCCGAGACCGAACGTAAGGTTCTGGAAAATATACTGAGCAACCATCAGCGAACCATTATTTTTGTCACCCATAGGACTGCCGTTGTGGATTATTGCGACCAGGTACTTGACATCGCTTCTTCCAACAATTGATTCCTTTATGGTCTTGTTTATAGTATATAAATAAGGTGGAAATGTTAAATCTTGGTTAACGACATAAAATAGTCGGAAGATTATTTGGTAAGTAATGTAATATTGTCTACTTTTGCAGTGTACTATTGAACTGGTACACTATGACGCAATGTTTTTAAGTTATTAAATAAGTTATGATTAACGTAAACAACATCAGTTTTAAGTATGCCGGACAGAAACGCCTGGTATTCGATGGCTTCAGCCTCCAGCTCGAAGAAAACCGCATCTACGGTCTGCTGGGTAAGAACGGCACGGGTAAGAGCACGTTGCTCTATTTGATAGCAGGTTTGCTGCGCCCCTCCAAGGGTACTGTATGTTGCGATTCAGTCGCAACATACAAACGCGAGGCAGAAACCTTGCAGGAGATATTCTTAGTACCTGAGGAGTATGACTTACCTGCAATGACTCTGGAAAAGTATGTCAGTTTGATGGAGGGCTTCTACCCTCATTTCAGTCGTGAGGTGCTGGAACGTTGCCTGAAAGACTTCGAACTCTCCACCGACCTGAACCTGAAAGCCCTCTCGATGGGTCAGAAGAAAAAGGTGTATATGTGTATCGCCTTGGCTGCGCAGACCAACTACCTGCTGATGGACGAGCCCACCAACGGCATGGATATTCCCTCGAAGAGTCAGTTCCGAAAGGTGGTGGCAGAGAATATGAGCGAGGACCGCACGCTGATAATCTCTACCCATCAGGTGCACGATGTGGAGGCTTTGCTTGATCATATTATGATTCTCACAGAACGCGAGCTGCTGCTCAATGCCAGCATGGCAGAGATTACTGATAAGTATGCTTTCGAGATCCGTCTGCCGCAGGATATGACGGACGATGTCATCTATGCGGAGCCATCGCTGCAAGGTAACATCGCTATGGTGCGCCGCACGGCTGATATGTCTGAGACACAAGTGAACCTCGAACTGTTGTTTAATGCTGTAACGAAAGGACTGGTAAAATGAAAAACTTTAATATGACACGTTTTGGTCGTGTGCTGAAACTCGACTTTACTGAAGGCCTCAAGCCAATGATGTGGGGCACACTCTGTATGCTCCTGCTCTATTTGTTCTTCTTCTGGTTTGCATGGAATATTGGATTCCACTCTTTCGAGCCAAAGAATCTGATAGTCAATCCCGTATGTGAGTCTGTGGCTGCGTTTAGTGGGATAGCCATGTATATCTTTTTCCTCGTCACCGCATGCACACTCTATCGTGGTGAGCAGAAGAAACAGCAGCGCATTGCCTGGCTGATGTTGCCGGCATCGAATCTGGAAAAGTTCACCTCGCGCTGGATTTACATGCTGGTATTCTCGATTGTTGGTGGATTGTTGCCATTCTTTGTGGCCGACTTGATTCACATGGGGTATCTTTGGGTAACAGGCTTTCCCGTGAAGGATGCCACATCCTATTTCTTCAATTTCTTCCCACATGTCCGTGAACCATACGAGACGTTATCGGATGTCATTGGCCTCTATTTCTGTTATGTAGCCATTCACTCTTTCTTCCTTCTTGGCGGCGTATTCTTCAAGAAGTTCCATTTCATTGTCACTTCAGCGGTGTTTGTTATAGGGTTTATCACCATTTCGGTAACAGCCAATACACTTGGTTATCGTAACATACCGACGCCGGAGTGTATTTGGGATGACATCATCGCCATTGTCTTTGCTGCTTGCCTCATCACGCTCTTCACTTGGCTCGCCTATCGTCTGTTCTGCCGTTGGCAGGTTATCACTCATAAATTTGCGAACGTATGACATTCAATTCAGATAAACCGATTTTCATGCAGATGGCCGATAGGCTCTGCGATGAAATACTGGCCGACAAATATCAGGACGACGACCGCATCCCCAGTGTGCGAGAGTATGCCGTGCTGCTGGAGGTGAACACCAATACCGCCGTGAAGGCCTATGATGAACTGGCTCGCGCGAACATTATATATAATAAGAGAGGACTGGGCTACTTCGTGACCAAAGGTGCGAAGAAACAAATCCTGAAAGAGCGTAAGCGGGTGTTCGTGAAAGAGCAATTGCCAGAGCTGTTCCGGCAGATGCAATTATTGGGCATTACGTTAGAAGATGTTAAAGTTGCGTATGATTTGCAACAAAATGAGCATTCTTAGCATCTAATAGTCAAAAGCAACAAGAACAAAGTAGAAAGTGATACACTTAGAAAACGTCAACAAGACTTACTTCGGTGCTCAGCCGCTGCATGTGCTGAAAGGCATCAACCTCGATATAGAGACAGGTGAGTTCGTGAGTATCATGGGTGCTTCAGGCTCTGGCAAGTCCACCTTGCTGAACATCCTGGGCATTCTCGATAACTATGACTCCGGACTCTACACCCTGAACGGCGTCCGTATCTGGAACCTCTCAGAACGCAAGGCTGCCGAGTATCGTAACCACATGATTGGTTTTATCTTCCAATCGTTTAATCTCATCTCGTTTAAAAATGCCGTGGAGAACGTGGAGTTACCACTCTTCTATCAAGGGGTGTCGCGCAAAAAGCGACACATCCTTGCGATGGAATATTTGGAGCGACTGGGACTAAAGGAGTGGGCTGATCACTATCCCAATGAGCTCTCGGGTGGACAGAAGCAGCGTGTGGCTATTGCCCGTGCGCTGATTACTAAACCACAGATGATTCTGGCTGATGAGCCCACAGGTGCCCTCGATTCAAAGACAAGTGTAGAGGTGATGCAACTGCTGAAGGACCTGAATGCTCAGGAGCACATCACCCAGATCATTGTGACCCACGACCCTACAGTGGCTCAGCAAACCAATCGTATTATCCGCATCAAGGATGGTGTGATAGAATAGCTTAATTCGTTGTTGAAGAATGATAGAGTTATTTACTGAGATATGGCAAACGGCGCGACGCAATAAGTTGCGTACAGGGCTTACCGGCTTTGCAGTGGCATGGGGTATCTTTATGCTCATCGTGTTGTTGGGAGCCGGTAATGGACTCATCAATGCCCAGCTGACACAGAGCGACCGCTTTCTGAGCAGTTCGATGGTGGTGTTTGGTGGTGAGACCTCGATGGCCTATCAGGGACTGAAAGAGGGTCGCTGGATTCGTTTGAAGGAACGGGACATCGACATCACCGATCAGGAGTTCAAGCAGGTCATCGATGAGGTGGGTGCACAGTATCGTACGGCAGGCATGGTGAGCAATGGTCAGCAGTATCTGAGTGGTCAGATTGCAGGCGTTTATCCCAACCACATCAAGATAGACAAGGTAGAGATGATGCAGGGACGCTTCATCAACGATATTGACATCAAGGAAAAACGTAAGGTGCTGGTCATCAGTAATAAGCAAGCCAAGGAACTGGCAGTACGCGAAGGACAGCATGTGAAGGTGGGTAACTTCGCCTTCAAGATAGTTGGCATCTATAAGGAACAGGAGAATGGACGTGCTGATATGTTCTCGGCCTACACTACTATCAAGAATATCTATGGTGCAAGGACTGATGATGCAGGTCGTATAGAATTTACCTTCCACGGACTGGAGACTGAAGCAGAGAATGAGGTGTTCGAAAAGGAATACCGACAGCGTCTCAACACGGCCCATCAGGCTCATCCCGATGATGAGAGTGCCATTTGGATGTGGAACCGCTATACGCAGAACCTGCAGATGGAGACGGGTATCAAGATTATCCGTACTGCCTTGTGGATTGTAGGCCTCTTTACTTTGTTGAGCGGTATTGTAGGTGTCTCGAATATCATGCTTATCACCGTCAAGGAACGCACTCATGAGTTTGGCATCCGTAAGGCTATCGGTGCCAAGCCCTGGAGCATCTTGAAACTGATTATCATTGAGAGCATCATCATCACCACTATCTTTGGCTATGTAGGAATGATTCTGGGTATTGCCGCCAATGAGTATATGGATGCCACACTGGGACACACCAAGGTGGATGCAGGCTTGTTCAAGGCAACGATGTTTGTTGATCCCACCGTGGGACTCGACGTATGTTTCGAGGCTACGATGGTGATGATTATCGCAGGAACCATCGCTGGACTTATTCCTGCGTTGAAGGCATCGAGAATACGACCTATTGAAGCACTAAGAGCAGATTGATTATGAAATTCGATTTAGATACATATAGAGAGATTCTCGACACGCTGACACGCAACAAGAGCCGTTCGTTCCTTACGGGCTTTGGTGTCTTCTGGGGCGTGTTTATGCTGGTGGCCCTCATAGGAGGCGGACAGGGCATGAAGGAAATGCTGAACCAGAACTTCGAGGGCTTTGCCACCAACAGCGCTATGGTGTGGGCGCAACCCACAACCAAAGCCTATAAAGGATTCAGAAAGGGACGCAGATGGGATATGGAGTATAAGGATGTGGAGCGTCTGAAGAGCCGTATTCCTGAACTAGACGTGGTGAGTCCTGTGCTTTTCTCGAATGGCGGTACTGCTTACTTCGGTGATCGTAAGACCACTGTTGGCATCAATGGCGTACAGGAAGACTACCAGCGGGTGAGTGAGCCCAAGATGCGCTATGGCCGCTATCTCAACGATATGGATGTGGCACAGCGTCGTAAAGTGTGCGTCATTCAGAAGAAAATATATAAAGACCTCTTCCCTGGTGGTGGCGACCCTTGCGGCAGTTTCATCCGTGTTGACTCTGTTTACTATCAGATTGTGGGTGTTGACTATAGCTCTGCTGAGGGTGTCAGCTTTGGCAGTGAAGCAGGTACGACGATGCTCCTGCCTATCACCCTGATGCAACAGACGTATAATATGGGACAGAATGTGCACATGATTGCTGTAACTGGTAAGAAGGGAGTGGTGATGTCTACTGTTACAGACCGCATCCGTGAGACTATAGCTCGTGCCCATACCATTGACCCAACTGACGAACAGGGTGTGATGGTGTTTAATACTGAGGTGTTGTTTCAAATGCTTGACAGCCTCTTCAAGGGCGTTAACTTCCTGATATGGTTGGTAGGATTAGGAACCCTACTGGCTGGTGCCATTGGTGTTTCGAATATCATGATGGTAACTGTTCGAGAGCGTACCATCGAGATTGGTATCCGTCGAGCCATAGGAGCCACACCTCGTATGATTCTCTCGCAGATTATCTCTGAGAGCATTGTGCTGACGATGGTAGCTGGCATGAGTGGCATCCTCTTTGCCGTCATGATTCTACAGATGTTGGAACTGGCCAATACGGAAGACGGCATCCTGGCTGCTCATTTCCAAGTGGGCTTCTGGACGGCTATCTTCGCAGCCCTCGCCATAGCAGCTATGGGTGTGCTGGCAGGCTTGGCTCCTGCGGCAAGAGCTATGAGCATCAAACCAGTGGATGCTATGCGTGATGAGTAAAGGTAAAGAATAAAAGGGTAAAAAAAGTAAAAAGGTAAAAAAATATAGATATGAAAAAGTATTTCAAACTGTTTATCGCTGCGGTTATCGCATTGATTTTCATTGGAACATTTGTGTTCCTCTGGCAGAAGAGCCAACCCAAGGAAGTGCTGTACACAGAGTTCACAACGAGTATGGACACCATCCGTAAAACAACCATTATTACGGGCAAGATAGAACCCCGTAATGAGGTGAATGTGAAGCCGCAGATCAGTGGTATCATTGCTGAACTGATGAAGCAGCCTGGTGACCATGTGCAGCAGGGCGAGGTCATCGCTAAGGTGAAGGTCATTCCTGACATGGGACAGCTGTCGAGTGCTGAGAGCCGTGTACGATTGTCTGACATCAATCTGAAACAGG
>Ga0310786_10001416_pt1 | contig 38590 bp, 38 predicted proteins | sample AusTroGonzalo_MG_FD_203881 | JGI IMG/M metagenome (GOLD analysis project Ga0310786, IMG submission 203881) | Bovine rumen microbial communities from tropical cattle in Woodstock, Queensland, Australia - Gonzalo_03 (v2) (version 2) | ecosystem: Host-associated > Mammals > Digestive system >... | reverse complement strand
CACAATTTCCGCCGTCACCCCGTGCTCCGACACGGGGTCTATTCAGTCTCACTGTATCTGCAGAGGCCCCGACTTTCGTCGGGGTGACGATGATTTTTCCCTGGGCGATTCGGGGTGGACATAAACGAACGTTTATGTCCAGTGTTTTTTTCGTTTTTTACGATTTTTAAAAACCCCAGAAATCTGGGATTTTTTGTTTTCGTTTTTCGCTGTTGTCACCCTGGACATAAACGTTCGTTTATGTCCACCCCGAATCGCCCAGGGAAAAATCATCGTCACCCCGACGAAAGTCGGGGCCTCTGCAGATACAGTGAGACTGAATAGACCCCGTGTCGGAGCACGGGGTGACGGCGGAAATTGCGGGGTGACAGCGCGAACGCGCCAATTATACGCTTTGCTGGACCACTACCCCGCCAGGTGCTATCTGGCACCCCTTCGCCAGCGAAGGGGACGAACGGTCTCTGCAACCCCGCAGAGACCCCGCTTTTCAGCGGGGTGACGGCGGAAAATCGAGGTGACGGGAAAAATTGCGGGGTGGTGGGAATGTGTTATTTTTCAAACACTGCGGCGATTTCCCAATGTGGGCTGGCGACGAATTGGTCAAACGCCATAATGTCGGTGACTTTGTATCCCGCCCCCATCAGGGTTGTGGCATCGCGGCGTAATGTTGTTGGGTTGCACGAAACATAGATAACTTTGGCTACATTACTGTGTGCGATTTCACGACACTGGGATTCCGCACCCGCACGTGGCGGGTCCAGAACCACCACATCGTAATTATTTAATGCTTTGGCGGTCAATGGCTTTTTAAACAAATCGCGCGTGACCCATGGGCCGACAATATCAAATCCATCCGCCCCCAGTGCAAATGTGAAATTTCCAATACCACAGAATAAATCAGCCACATGTCGCGCGCCCGCTGCGTGTTTCGTAACAAAATCACGCATGGCCGATTCGCTTGTCCGCGTCGGTTGCAGAAATGCGCCAATGGGATAATCGACAATCCGATCACCGAATCGCACAGTGGGCGTCGCCACCATGTGCACAATGGTGCCATTCCACGAAACGCGTATAAAGCGCGACTTTTCGGCGGCCAATTTGAATTCGCGCGAAAAATATGGCACATCAGAATTTATTGCTAAATCCAGTCCGTTTTCACACAGTGTGACCAGCGCAGAACCAGTGCCATTCCACGGAAAACGCGCCAATTCAGGCAAAACTGCATTTATTTCAGGCACCAGATTCGGGCAATTTGATATGGGCACTATATTTTTCGTGCCACGTTCAAAGAATCCAAACTTGCCATCGCCAAAGCAAAAGTCTGCACGGCGGCGGTGACCAATTGGTGTCCAGAAAACATTGTCTGTGACATTCCAGTCCGCCAACAGTTTTAATTTCTGTTCGCGGTAATCGGGCGATGCAAAATCATATTTGCACCCACCACAGACGCCAAAAAACGGACACGTTTTCATCAATTCACCACTTTGTATCACGTATATTATAATTTCTTTTTAGGACAATCGCAAATATTATAACTTGATTCACATTCGTTTTGCGACTATGATATAATTATGCGGAAAAAGTCAGATAAAAAGATTGCAATTGTTGCGGGGGCGCTGGATTTGCCGTTCCTTGTGCGTGACGCGTTGCGCGCACGGGGATGGGATGTGTTCGTGATTGGCATTAAAAACTTTTATGACCCGCGGTTGAATCCTGATATGGTGATGCGCCTTGGGGGTGCAGGTGCAGGTGCACGGGCATTGCGTCGACATGGTATAACCAATGTGACCTTTGTCGGCGCGATTGGACATCCGAATCTGTCGGATTTGCGGCCTGATTTGTGGACACTTTTCGCATTGTTCAAAATATTAAAACATCAACGGGGGTATGATTCTATGGCGGTTGCATTAAATAAAGTTGTCAAAGATTCTGGTTTCAACGTGGTCGCGGCCCAAGATTTGGCGCCTGAACTGACATTTGAACATGCAGGGGTACTGACGCGGAAAAAACCAAACACAACCGATAAAAAGAATATTGAACGCGCGATTGATGTGTCACACACTATTGGTGCCGCAGATATCGGTGCATCGGTTGTCGTTGATAAACAAGTCATCGCAGTCGAAGCAGCCGAAGGCACTGCGCGTATGCTGGCACGCGTGGTTGAAATGCGCGCATCACGCAGAAAACGGGGTGGGGTTTTCGCAAAAATGACAAAACCTGGCCAGGATCTGCGGATTGATATACCGGCCATTGGCGTTGATACAGTGAATGCGGTCGCCGACGCAAAACTGAATGGAATCGTCGTAAACACAAAAACCTGTTTCGTTGTAAATAAAGATTTGGTAATAAAAACTGCAAACAAACGCGGAATATTTATTATGGCGGTTGATGAATAAATTATATAGTTGTAAAAAGTCCGCCAAAACAGGCGGACTTTTTTTACATCCGACAAAAACTATTTCTTTTTGATGTCGACAACTTTTACTTTGAATACAACATCTTTTCCCGCCAAGTTTGGCACATATTGTTTCGGGAATGTAATATTTACATCGCGTTCTTCGCCCTTTTTCGCACCAATCAATTGATCTTCAAAGCCCGGAACGAATTGGCCACTGCCCAAAACCAATGGATATGCCGATGCCGTTCCGCCGTCAAATTGAACGCCATCAAGGAACCCTGCAAAGTCAATTATAACCGTATCACCATTTTGTGCAGTGATATCGCCCGCATCACAACCAGCGCAAAACAGCGCGCCACATACACCAAACACACCAAGCATTTTTTTCATTTTTCATCCTTTTGTTTAAGTTTTGTTTAGTTAGTTATTATAAACACACCGAAAACCGTATTCGCGCATTGTTGCGCCTTCGGCCTCTATACGATAATCAAAAAATGGTGTCGGGCGCATTGTTTCAAACGATGGATTATCGTATATCAACACGACGCCATCGGCATTACGTCCGCACACGCGTTTCATTTCATAGTCGGCAACTTTGCCCAATACAGTGCGAATATCGCCGTCGATATCCATTCCATCTGCATTTTGCATAAAGCGCAGGCGCATTTCGCGGATGTCGCTGTTCCCAAGTAATATTTGGACACGAATCATTGCACCTTTGTATTCTTGCCAGCGGGTTTCCATACGCGATGTGTTCCAACGTTTATTTTTTTCTTCCTTTTCAATGTCGGTTTTCGGACGATAGGAATCAATATCGGCATACGGATTATCCGACTGCATCAATGCACTGGTGCGTTCATTATACAGCGGTGCATTCGGTCCACCGTTTTCAAAATCATCAACATCATATGGCCGATCCGCGCCACCACAGCCAGCCAACGCAAAGGTTATACCCAAAAAAAGTAAAAATAATTTTTTCATTTTCTTTCTCTCTTTTTTTTTATTTTACCAAATAAACTTTTTTGATTCAAGCACCGATTTATGATAAAATGAATTTGATGTCAAATATTGTACTGGAATCTTTATTGAAACCGCTGGCAGATTTTTATCGGCCATCGTTCGTCGAAGAAATCGCGATAAACCACGCGGGTGAAGTTTGGATGCGGCTGCATGGTGCGCCCGTACCGTGGGTTGCGTATGATGCGCCTGTGCTGTCAAAACAATACTTGGTTGATTTGATTCATACTGTCGCAAATATATACGAACGGCCATTTGATCCGATTCACGGTATGCCGGTTGTCTATGCAACTTTGCCGGGCAACCATCGTTTCAGTGCAATTGCAGGTCCAAATGTGCAATATGACGAACGCGATGTAACAGGTGGCGTAGCGTTGAATATTCGCGGCGGTGGTGTATCTGAGACATCGTTTGAGAATTATCATCTGAAACGCGGTGAAAAACTGATGCGGGTAAAACCACGCGAAACGAATCGCCCCGACGACCCATATGACCGTTTAATGTCGGCTATCAATGACGGCAGTCCGATTATAATCAGTGGTGCAACCGCAACAGGGAAAACAACATTTTTGAATCATATGCTTACACTGATTGACCAAAACAGTCGTGTTATTACTGTTGAAGATGCACGGGAAGTGCATGTTCCGCAAAAAAATCGGGTACATTTTGTCCTGTCGCGTACCGAACAGACAAATGAATTTAACTATGCGCGGTTGCTGGATTTGGTTGTACGTATGACGCCCGATGTGATTATCGGGGGTGAAATATCAACAGATAATGCCGCGGTTATGTGGGAAATGTTGGGGACGGGGCATGAACATTTCTATACTACTATTCATGCAGAAAGCGCCGATGCCGCCTATGCCGCGTTTGCAGACCGTATTCTGCACACACAACCCGCATATAATCGCACCGATTTAATCGCGGAAATGAAACAAAAAATACGCGTAGTGCAACTTTCGCGCGATGGATCGCTGCGCGCCGTGACCGAGGTTGTATAAGAAATTAAACAAAAAAACAAAAGGACAAAAAATGCTTTATCCACAACCAAGCAAAGAACAATTTTTTAAGGAAATGATTCGCGATGGCGTAATGAAATCCGACTATACTGTCGTTGATAAACATGAATATATGCATTGGCTGGAACGAAAGAAACATGCAATTATACAAGAAATCGCAACCGAGTTTCCTGAATTTGGTAATTATGACAGATATGCGTACGACCAAAAAACAAAAGAATTGGATTTAATACAACAAATGATGGCAAGCGAAAAACCGTCAACATCTGATACAACCCAACAAAAATTGGCCGACCACGAAAATGAATTGTTAAACACGCCTTCGGTATTTATGCGCGCGGTCGAAATGATAGGTAAATTAAAACAAAAGTTGCCAATTCGAATGCCACAAAACGAAACAAAGCGATAAAACAACACCGTGCATTTGCACGGTTTTTTGTTACATAAAGTTTTGCGGGTTCACATCTATTTTGATTCGTATGTTTGCGGGTACGCGAACACGTGACATCCATGATTTAACAATCGGTTGCAATGCAGTTCGTGCATCGCCACAGACCAAAAATCGCATACGATAAAAACCACGAACTTGGTATAACTGGGCAATAACAGGGCCCATTATGCGTACACTTTGGGCATTTGGAATATTTCGCGCCAATTCGTCACAAAATTGTTTTAACCGCGATTCGTTCTTACATTCCAGAACTATTGCAATCAATTGTCCAAACGGTGGCATTTTCGCACTGTGGCGCGCATCCATATCGGCGCGCAAAAATGCATCACGGTCACCATTACATATTGCAACCAGTACCGGATGCGTTGGTTGATATGTTTGTAACAACACCCGACCAGGCATCGTGCCGCGCCCTGCCCGACCTGCGACCTGGAACAATTGTTGAAATGTGTGTTCAGGCGCACGAAAATCTGTACCGAACAGCCCCATATCGGCATCAACTGCACCAACCAAAGTCAGATTCGGGAAATGGTGACCTTTTGCCAAAATTTGTGTTCCGATGATTATATCCAGATCGCCCGATTCCATACGCGCAACTATTCGTTCCAACGCACCACGCGACATCATAGTATCACTGGATACCAATGCAGTTCGTGCCGATGGAAATTTTGCATGCACTTCTTCTTCTATTTTCTCTAATCCTGCACCACGCATAGAAATATCCCCGCCACATTCAGGACATTTTGACGGTAAATTCATCGTACGGCCACAAATATGGCAAAGCAATTTTCCAACCTTTTTATGGTATGTCATACCAATTGAACAATCAGGGCATGTCGCAACCCAGCCACATTTTTTACACTGGACAATTGGCGCAAATCCACGTCGATTGATGAACAGCATCGCCTGTTGGCCTTGGTTTAATACTTCACTGATTGCGTCACATAATATTGGCGACAGATTTCCAGGCTGGACTTCATCCGTATCGGGGTGTGCGTGATATTCAATTGGTCTGTTTTCGCGCAAATCAATTGTTTCAATTTTGGGTAATTCTGCGCCCCCGTATCGTGATTTCAATACTAAATGTCCATAGCGGCCAATTTCCACATTGTGCATTGTTTCTTCGGACGGAGTCGCACTTGCCAACACCACAGGAAAATTCGCCAGTTTTGCCCGCAAAATCGCCATATCGCGTCCGTGATAGTTCCCCATGTCTTCCTGTTTATATGATGAATCGTGTTCTTCATCTATAACTATCAGCCCAAGGTTCTGCCACGGCAAAAACAGTGCGCTGCGTGTGCCGACTACAATACGAACATCACCCGTCATAACACCACGCCATATATCGCGTCGACGCGCAGATGTTAAATTACTGTGCCAAACCACAGGCGGTGCACCAAAGCGTGATTCAAACCGCTTTATAAATTGTGCAGTCAATGCGATTTCGGGCATCATCAGCAATACCGACCGTCCCGCGCTGTACGCGCGCCAAACAGAATCAAAATAAACCTGGGTTTTGCCGCTGCCAGTTATGCCGTCCAGTAAATTGACTGAAAATCCCCCGTTCGCAACATCGTGTCCAATTGCGTCCGCGGCGGCACGTTGTTCGTCATTCAATTTTATTGTCCCAGCATCAGAATATTCATACCGAAACGATTTCACAATATTTCGCGATGCACAAGGCACAATCATTCCGCGCGCAATCATTGTCCGAATAACCGATGCACCAACATGCGCGATGTTTTGTATATCCCCCGCCGACATAGGTTCATTATCATTCATTTCGAATGCATCAGCGACCATCTGGCGACTTTCGGTCATCTTAGGTTTTTTATCTGAAAAGTTATACGCATATAACTGTTCCGTGCGTGGTTCACTGAATGCATCGGGCACATTCAGAATCAACCGCAAAACCGCGCCTGGGGCCATCATGGTCCAATCTGACATTTTCTGAATCCATTGCAGGTCGGCAATCGACATTTTCCATGGAAAAACCGTCACGACATCTTTGATTTTATCGGTCCCAAGGCCACTGTCACCGATGCCGAAAACAACGCCGATGTACGGGCGATTCATCAAGGTCACACGCACGAAAGTCCCCAAATCTGCATCGGCGGTCAATCGATAGTCGTACCCCGCATTCACAACATTTGGCAGCAAGATTTTGACAACTGTCCCAGATTTAAACATAAAACTAAATTAGCGTTTTTTCAGTTCTTTTTCAACATCATTTTCATTTGGGACATGCTCTATCACAGTATCTGCATTGAATTGTGTTTTAAACCATGTTCGTTGCCGTTTTGCGTATTGATTTGTTTTTATTGTCCAGTTTTCAATTGCCGCATCGTATGAAATATCGCCCTGGACCCAGGCACACAGTTGCTCTGTTCCGATTGCGCGTCGCACATCAAAGTTGTTTGCGATGACATATTTTGCTTCATCGATTGCGCCCCCTGATATCATTTCGCGAATTCGCATTGCGATACGCGGGCGCAGGTCGTCCATTGACGGATTTATCAGGATTTTATATGGTGTCGGCACAATTGCACCAGTGCGTGGCGTACTTTGCCAATCGGACAAATGCCGCCCCGTTTCAAGGAACACTTCGACGGCGCGGGCAACACGTTGGGGGTCGGTGGCGGTGCATGTTGGGACCATCGCACGGGCGGCATCCAGATCAGTGGCGACCATTGTGCGTGCGCGCCGACGATTTGATTCAGACACATCTGGGATTGATGAAATGCCATTCACGATGCCGTTTATATAGAATCCTGAACCGCCGACAAAAATCGGCACAAAGCCGTGCGCGATTAAATCGTCGTATTGTTCGCGCGCCATTTTGATATAGTCTGCGACGCTGATTTGTTTGTCCAATGTCAAAATTGAAAACAGACGATATGGCACGCCGTCGATTTCATCCGTGATGGCGCGATTCGCAAACGGGCTGGCTGCGATGTTTTCGATACCGCGATAGATTTGCACACTGTCGGCGTTGATAATTCCGCCGTGGACGCGCCGCGCCAGTTCGTGTGCAAATGACGATTTGCCCGACGCCGTTGGCCCAGTGATAATATATGCATTGGTGTTTATCATATTCACATTATACCGTCACAATACATAAATTCAAGTTCATCTGAAATAATAAATTTTCTTTGTTGCGTTTTGTTTTGATGTTTTGCTAAAGTGACTTTGTCGATGTTTTTTCGGTATTATGTCGCCCAAAACGACAGAGGGAAATGAGAAATCGGATGCGGAAATTTTTATCGGTAATTGTGTTTGCATGCGCGTGTGCGTTTGGCACGGGGGCCTTTGCATGCACTTCGGACCAGATTGACTATGGTTCGGGCTGCGCCGATACAAAATTTTCGGTCAACACCAGCGGGCTGGGACCCGTTGGCACCGGCACAATAGTGCAATTTGACTAGTTCATACGGTCGCGATTCGGATTATCAACAAGGTTTGTAAAATCTTGGATAGACGCCCCCGTCGAAGCAAGAATCTTTGAAATGCTGTTGGTCGACGGCCAGCGCGGTTGGCCTTCTTTGGTCCAGCGTTTGCTTTTGTTGAATGTCGTCGGGTCCAGTCCGCTGCACCGCGCCAGCCCCGAACAGGACATTCCATGCTGCATTGCAAATTTCTCGATTGCGCGCCAAATATCATCGTGTGTCATTGTTTTTCCCCTGTTTGTTGAATATATCGATATTTTATGCCCGTATCGGGCACCCAGCAAGGGGCGGTATTTCCTAGGAAAACAGGGGCCGTGTTTTGACCAAAAAATTTTTTTGACAAAAACACTTGACAAACCTATTTTGTTGTATTATATTTCGATTCGTCAAAGGGGCAAAACCCGATGACGGGACACTTAAATGTCCACGGGGTCCAGAGGTTCCAGACTCCCTCCTACATTCTCTCTCCTCTGGACTTTGGGCCCCACCAAAGTTTTGAATGCCCATTTCTTTTTCTCCTTTCCTTCCTTTCAGGGCATTCGAAAATACCGCCGGAAACGGCGGTATTATTTTATTTTGATTTAATCGGGCAATATATAAATTAAAAACACTTGTCAAACGCACATGCACAGAATATAATCACAACGTGTAAACCAAAAGGAGAACAAATGAAAAAAATTATTTTGGCGTTATTCGCCGTTTTGACTCTGGCCGCCTGCACAGGTTCATATAAGTCTGGGAATTGCGAATATGATTTCTTGTTCCACAAAGATTTGTCGATTTCTAAATGGATTGGCAGCTGCAATTAAAAAAACAAATCCCACAGAAAATTTTCTGTGGGATTTTTTGTTATTTTATAACTGCGGTTTTTATCAGTGTTAAATCTTCTTTGATGGCGTCGATTTTTAATTGCAACTGGCCTATTCCGCTTTCCAGAACCGTAGTGCGATTTTCCAATGTTGTCATACGGACCGTCAATCGGTCTAATTCGACCAGCGCATTATCTTGACGCGCAACCCAATAAATCAATCCAGCTATGAATGCGATTAAAAACCAACCGTTGCGTAATGTGTCAATGATGTTCGCCAATCCGCTATGTTTTTGCATTGTCGCGCCCCCGTGCAACCAAGTTTTCAATCTGGTGAACCAGCGCGCGCATACCTTCGACCGTGCGCAATTCTGATTCGGTTGCGTTTGGCCCCAGCACACGTTCAATTGTCGTTTTGCGCAGGTGCGCCAACACATCTTGGCCCGACGGGGTCAAAAATGTTCGCGCATAGGCAATTTCTGTCTTTTCCATATTATGCCCCTTTTGCTAAACCAGTGTTTCGTTTTCGGCGACCATTTTTGCGATTGGCGCGATGTATTTTAATTCTGCGTCACTGTGCAGCGATATTTTATCTATTGCGCCACGACGTGATAGTATTTGCAATCCACGATCGCACAACGGACGGATAAATTCATGCAACAGCCGTCCATAAGTTGCACCAAGGATTCGCAACATATCGGCATTACGCGCCAATATTTCGGTTGCGGTCATCTCTTTGTCCGACAGCAACCCGATTCGGTCTGCTAATAAAGTATGGCGAATGCGTTCGCGCAAATCTTTCAAGACGATTTGTGACACATCAAAGTTTGCACCACTGGTCAGTGGGGTCAGACCACTGCTGCCGACGGCTTTTGGAATAATAGCCCCAGGGGTCAAATTGATGTTGCCAAGGTTTATCACGCCATCATCGTCGGCTTGCCATATACCGCTGACCGCGATAGTTGCATTTTTCAAAACTAATTCAACAACTTTGTTTGCGGTTTTAATATCAGGTAATGCGCGAATAACAGGCCCCATACCGTACAATTCACCGCTTGCCACCGCCCAGCGGAATATTAAATATGGATTCGTTTCAAATGTTCCACGTGACACGATATTGTTTTCAATGTCGCCACCAATATCAATCCAGGCGGTAAATTCCGTGTCAACCAATGCCTGGACAATGCGCAATTGGTATTCTGGGTTCTGTTTCATTTTATCCATAATATCGCGCGTCGGTGTCCATGTCGGATATTTTCGCATCACATCTATTGCGGTCATCGTCGCAGTATGAAACACTGCATTAGGCAAAATCGCGATATCCTGCATTGGAATCGCAGTGAAAGAAAACGCACTGGCCGAGCCAATTGGATTTTCGGCCATAAACAGGCATGCGGTACCCAATGTGACTAAATCCATATAGCATTGGTGAATTGTTGTATAAAAGTTGGATTCGTTCAAATTTGCACGCAATGCGGCGGTGGCGGTTTCTGCATCAGGCGAATCCGCACTTTCGGGAACCAACGTCAGCCATAATGTTTCGGGTGGCGTCAACAGCGAATACATACATGCCGCCAGATTGTCAGCTGCGTCGGATGCAGTTGCGTCAAACAGTGTCGCTAAATCGGCATCTGATGTTGGCATAGTATATTTGCGTGCATCATTCCAGCGTCGTATCCATGGTTCGCGCAACGCCAGCGCACGTGTGTACATTTGTTGTAAATCATACTTCATTTTTTATCCTTTTGGTTATGTTGTTAAATTTTGAAATCTGTGTTCGCAGTATATCGTGCAAACGAATTTCCAATGGGGTGCAGCACGACAGGCGTACCAGTAATTGCGCCCGATACTGCATCCAATCCATCGTCGTGTTCGGTTCCACCCATTGGCGACCAGGCCAACATTTCAGATATAAATGGCGTCTGGGTAATGCGCCGATGTGCATATAATCGCCCCATAGACAGCAAAGGTTCGATTGCATCGATAATTCGATCTTGTTTACGGCGCGAGTTGGTAATAGGCCTGATTTGAATACTGTAGCCTGTGCGTTCAATTGTGTTGCGCATCATTTCGGGCAATGCGTTTCCAATTCCGTTCGTTTCCAATGCCAGCATACGCATTTTATGGCGACGCACAAAATCCAGCACTAAATCGCATTGATATGCCAATGGATAATCAATATTATCAGGCACAATCATATACATGATGTCATGAATAAAGACGCGCCGATTCGAATCATCGCGGTATATCATCACACAAACGCTGTTATCTGATCCGCGACGACCACCTGATGGGTCCCAGTATATGCACGCGCCAGTAATGGGATATTCGCCGATTCGCGCGGTACGCAAATCAAATTCGGATTCATAGAATTTTATGCCACCTGGATCAAGGCAAATTTTGTCTGGGGCGACGAATTCCAGCATCATTTGAGCCGAAAAATGCCGTTCGCCAACCGTCTGGCGAATTTTTTCGATTTTTTCAATCGGAAAAAGCGCCGGCCAGGCAGAATTTCCATCAGAATCGACAATCGGTATTTTCAATTCGGCATACCCCGATAAAAAAGGCGTTGAAAAAACATTTTTTTCATATACTATATTGGACATGGACTTCACTCCCAAAACTTTACCGACAAATCTAGAGGCCGAACAGGCCGTGCTGGCGGCGGTTCTGATGAACAATCGGGCGCTGGAAAAAGTATCCGAATTTTTAAAGCCCGAAGATTTTTCACACCCTGCACACCAAGAAATATATAAACTGGCTATGCACCAGTTTGCCGCAGGTGTGCCGTTTGACATCATTACCATCAAAAACTATCTTGACCAACAGGGCACATTGGAATCGGTTGGCGGCGTTGATTATCTGACCCAATTGGCGGGTGCTGGGGCGACCGTTGTAAATGTTGAACAGTATGGTCGCATAGTGCACGATAACGCATTGCGTCGCGAACTTATCAGCATTGGCCAGGGAATAACCGATGCTGCATTCGTCGAAGATTTGGACAATCCTGTGTCAACCCAAATAGAGGTTGCAGAACAAAAACTGTTTAACCTTGCGACCGTGGGCGAAACTGGACGTGATATTACACCAATTGCAAATGCATTAAAAGATGCACTGGCCGAGGCAGAAATTGCATACAAAGCCGATGGGAAACTGTCGGGCTTGACGACGGGGTTGACCGATTTAGACCGCGCAATAAGCGGTATGCACAAATCGAATCTGCTGATTATTGCAGGGCGACCAGGTATGGGAAAAACCGCACTGGCGTTAAATATCGCATTTAATGCGGCAAACGCTATATTTTCCGGTCGCGCGAACCGCCAATATACTGGTGCAGTCGCATTTTTCAGTCTTGAAATGGGCCAATCCGAATTGGCGGCGCGTATTTTGTCGTCCCAGGCACGGATTTCGGCATCTGCAATGCGCGAAGGTTCACTGGGCGATGAAGATTTCCTGAAACTGGCACAGTTTTCTGATGCAATTGGTCGTATTCCGTTATTCATTGATGATACGCCAGGTATGTCGGTTCCTATGATTCGCACACGTGTACGACGGCTGGCCCGAAAATATAATGGTATTGCATTGATTGTCATTGATTATTTACAGTTGTTGACATCGCCAGGGGGCAAAAACAAAGATAACCGCGTCCAAGAATTATCTGAAATCACCCGCGGTTTGAAAATGCTGGCCAAAGAATTTAATGTTCCGGTGGTTGCATTGTCGCAATTGTCGCGCAGCGTAGAATCACGCGATGATAAACGCCCCCAGTTGGCTGATTTGCGTGAATCGGGGTCAATTGAACAGGATGCGGATATCGTTATGTTTACATACCGCGAAGAATATTATTTAAGTAACCGCGACCCATCGTTTCGTTTGTCTAATACCCCAAGTGATAAATCCAAAGATTCGTGGCAAAATCGTCTTGAAAAATCTCGTGGCAAAGCCGACATCATCATCGGCAAAAATCGACACGGTCGAACCGATACAGTGCATGTTGCGTTTCTGGCCGAATACAGTTTATTTGATAATCTGGATGAATCGGCGGGTCGTATTCCGAACTTTGCCGACGACACACCAACGCCAGAGCCGACGGACGATGTGTCCCCTGCACCGATTGATTTAACCGAAATCCCCGATGATTTCAGTTAGACAAACTTCTCCGATTTCGGAATCATTCTATGATTGCGTATATATTCACTCACTTTTCACTTGCCATAGTTCTAAAAATTGCGTATTATTTTGTCAAGATTTACCAAGGAGTTTCACATGGCCCAAGAAGAAATCATCTTTCCAAACAATATTCGTAACATACGACTTGCCGCAGGGATGAAAATGACCGAACTGGCGCGGCGTTCGAATCTGTCGTTGTCGGCGGTTTCAAAAATCGAAAAGGGTGTACGCCGATTAAACCAGAAACAACTGTTGAATATATGCAATATATTGGGTTGTAAACTGTCTGACATATTTATCAAAGATACTGACGAAGTCGCATCCAAGTGGCAAGACGAAATTAAACGCCGTATGAATGACAACGAAGACAGCGGTCTGAAAATATTCGGCAGCGGTCTGCGTCGAATTCGGCAACAATCCGGCAAAACTATTGCCCAGGCTGCAAAAGATGCCGGTATGACATTGTCCGTATACCATAAAATCGAAGTCGGTCAACGCGAAGTCTATAAAAACGAGATTGAACCATTGGCGCGTTCATTTGCACAATCTGTCGAAGGCATATTTGATAAGATTGCCGAACTTTACAAATCGGGCGAATTAGATAAACAAATGGACAAAGTCAAAGAGAAAGTCTCTGCAATCCTTGTGCCGGGCGATTCGTCGGGCGATGTTGGCGATGCGCGCAGTTATATGTTCGGCGCGAAACTGTATGAAAATGCCCGCAAAAAATTGGTACCTGTGTTCGGCAAACCCGAAGGCAAATCAATATCATTCAGAAAATCTGATACAACGATGATTGCTGCGCCTGCAAATATCGAAGGACGTCGCGGTGTTTACGCTGTGATTCCAAATTCAAAGCGGACAGGCGGTTTTATTCCGGACAAAGCGTATGTCTTTGCCGACAGCAGGACACCCGCCAAAGTCGGTGATGTCGCGGTGTTCATTGATGCCGATTTTAACGAATTAAAGGCGGATGATGTGGTTACGGCGCAAATTGCGGTTATGCGTCGCGATTCCAAAGGCAATATTTATGGCCAAATGGTATCACCCGAAGAAAAAATTTCGTATAAAACTGCGCACAAAGTAATTATGGTTATCACCGAATAAGTCCACAGCAAAGGGGGTAAGCGAGATGAAGGCCAAAGCAAGTGTCACAGCACAAAAATTGTTAAACCTGTATCGCCAGGCACATGTCATTGATGGCGGATGGGCGACGGTCAATCGCGTTTTTGTGGACGAAGCCACCGACGACGTTATCACGGAATTACAGGATTTGCCAACGGGCAAAATGCTGGTCGCGCATATTAAAAATCTGCGTTCTGGTGAAACACCAATGGATTCTATTGCACGCGACTTGTTGCCGTATGGCGGAATGATGGTTGATGCAACACTGAATGTCGACATTTCACCAAGTGATGTCAAACAAATAATCACTGCGGTAAACGATTTTACACCCGATCAAGATGGACTGGAATCATTTATGAAAAACCCAATCATCCAAAAATTTGGTGCAAATTGGATTGCATTGGTTCAAAGTGCGCTGTCCAGTAATCCATCTGAATTAGAACGTTTTGACGATATTGTACACACATGGAACGCGTACCGCGCATGGGACAATGCAAATGCAATTATGTCAAAGCCTGTGAATGATCGCACCCGCGCACAATTACAGGCAGATATGCTGGAATACGATACATATCTGCCGATGTTTGGTGAACAAGGCAGTGAACTGCTGGATAAATTACATAATGTTGTCAGTTCATTGAATAATCCAAACGCTTAATGATGTTATACTGTACGATATATTGTATCCAGCGTATGTGGTGTGCCGATATAGATCATTGAACCATTTGGTGACAGTACAAAGTCCAGCTCTCGTAATCTTTCCCTTAAGTTCGCGCGTTTTTGTGTTGTATTACAGGTGTTTGGCACTTCCACATCGTCACAAATTATTAAATCTGCACGCATACCGGTTATATTTCCGTATATTCCCTGGCATACTACCGATGGTTCACGTATCCCGATTGGGCGGTTGACAGTGATTTTGTTTTCCGCCCATTCACGACGATTTTTGGGAATCATATCGATACACCATGGATGATTTTCCAATATATTACGAATATGCATTACCATACGTGTCGCCTGGTGCGTTTGTGCCGACAATATTAAAATCCGTGTTTCTGGATGCATAAATAAAACACAGGCAGCAAAAATACCAACGATTGTAGATTTGCCTGAATGCCGAAACGCCATCAATAACCCACGATGTGTATCATCTTCTAAAATGCTGGTCAAAAAATCTGTCATACGATAGTGATGTTCGGGTGTCCCCAGTCCCAACACAACGTTCCATGCATCTAAGAATTGGCGATACTCGTTCATATTATTTAATCAGTTCATCCATATGTTCCAACACCGACACCAAAATGTTTTTCTTTTTTGCGTTGGTATTTTTCAATTTTTCTAAATTTGTGCGACGTTTATTTTCATACGGCTGTTCCGTTTCATTTTTCATACGTTTTAACACGGTTTCTTCGGTCAGACCCTTGGGCGACATGCCAGACGCACCGTATTTTGCGCGTTGTGATGCCAAAACTTTTTTTACCAAGTTTTGCTTTTCGTTTTCATCTTTTGCCATTTGGTCCAAGATTTGTTTTTTGCTTGCGGCTACTTCCCGCTTGCTGTCTTGATAGTTTAAAATATCTGTAACATCTGAAAGTATTTGACCCATAGTTTTATCCTTTTTGTTATTGTATTATATTTGATATCTGCCATAAATCGTGACAGACAACACCGTCAGCGGTAATGAATCGCTGGTTGATATTTCCCACGGTGCATCAACCAGTTCGCGGATTGTGCCAAGTATATTCACCGATGTATCACCCGAAAAACCAGCGGAATCATCAGAATAGATTTCGTTTGGAAATTCAACGCGATAATTGTTTATGAACAATGTCTTTGATTCGTACACTCGCACAGTTATCTTTTTTATGCGCGCTTTTTTTGTATTGTGAGCAGATGACATCAACGGCAGTCCGCGTGCGCATGCGGTATAAGAATACGTGCCTGCATCAATCATTTTGCTGGCATCAAAGCGTTCAATAAAATATTCTGATTCGCGTTTAGTCACAACAAATGTATCAGTGCCCGATACCGCAACAGATTTAAATTCGCCGTTGGTGGTATAGCGTCCCCATGCGGATATCTCTAGTCCAGGATTTCTGTTTAATACCGCCATATTCCCATCCGACATAACAACAAACAATTGTTTGGTTTTTTTGTTATATGCCATATCGATTGGATTGTTCATCAGGTGTTCTGATAATGCACAAATGTTGTTTGCATTATAATTTTTGCTGATATCATCCAAAACCATTTCGCGAATATCTTGTTTGTTTTTCGATACAAAAACGGTTTTGCCTTCGATTGATTGCGTCGGCAAGAATCTGTCCGATGGGCATCCAATTGACGTGTGCATTTTTACATCGATGTTTTCGGGCGTCAGTGGTTTGCTGGATACAGCCCATTCGCCTGCAGATGTAAAGATTTGTAAATTATCGCTGCTGGTTAATGTGCATATCTGTTGGCGCTGGCCTGACATCAATGTAAAGTATATTGCTTCGTCATCCAATCCAGTCCCAAGGTCAAAGTTTCCATGTGCGCCTACGCGTGACATCCAAACTGTGCCAGGGCAAGATTTTGAACCGCCGAACACTAAACGGTTTTGATGAAATGTTATACTGGTTGGCCATCCGCGACGCACACTGAATGCGGCTTCTTGCCAGTCTGTGACCGGATCAACAGGTAATGTATATGTTCCGTTACAGGTTGCGATAATATCACGCGGTCCGATATAGGATGTCACCAACCAACTTTTTCCAATCAGCGACAAATAGCCTCCGACATTTTGGCTGGTCCAAAAATCTTCATTTGTTTCAAAATGAATGTGACCGTCTGAATATGTAACAGTGATTGAAATATCTTCTGAATCTTCGAAACGCATAAACGGAATATAGTATTCTTCATCGTTACTGGATGCCATAAATGCAAAGTTTTTTAATACAAATACGCCATTTTCACGCGATAGCACTTTGGGTTGATAATTTGGATGCACAAAAATTATCGTTCCGAATCGTTGTGCATATTGCAGCAAGTCTGTATCAGCATAAGACCATGGCACTGTCAAATCTTGGGCCAGTGTATCGCCCGCGAAAATGCGCATTGTATTGTTCATAATCGCCAGCGTATAATTTTCACTTTCGGACACAGAATACGGAATTAAACGCGCAACGCCCGATAATTTAGCAATTTTCTTTAATCCGCTGCGCCGCGCGATTCCGCCACCAGATATGACATCCATATTTTCCATATGTGCCAATCCATGAACATCTGGATTCGCATAAAAGTTTGGCGAAACTTCACCATTTGCAAATGATGTCTGGGTTTTTATAAAGTTTACCATATTAAATTCCCCCTTTGGATTTTAAAATCGGATATCTATCAAAGAAAAATCTTGGATTGGTGAATTGATGGATGTTGTACTGTCTATAAATTTCGCGGATTGCAATTCTGTTTCGTATAATGCAACCAAAGTTCTGAAAACAGTTTGATCGGAAAGCAACGGCATACAAAATTCTACAGCAAGTTTCGTCGCAACCAATGAAGCAAAATAACTTGGGAAATCGTTTGGCGAAATACGCACAATCGCATCAATTACAAGGTTGTCCACATCGGACACTATACGATTTTCCATTATTTTCCCGTTTGTTTTGATTACACGCAATACATCAGACGGAATGTGAAAGTCACCATTTTCATCTTTCACTAAATTATATGTACGACATGCGAAACGCCACGGGTGCAAAGAAAGTAAACTATCGATTACAAAATCTATCAATGTTCGCCCCAGTTTTGCCGCGGCTGTATCATCAGACAGCGATTGAATCGGGTTTTCACCTAATTTTAACAGTGCCATTGAACATAAATCTATTTTCGTCAGCATTTTATTTTCCTTTTTTATGCAACACTAAAATTTGGGCCGGAAAACCCGGCCCGATTTTTATGAACAAACAATAATCAAATCGGCGTTAATCTAATGCGCCTGTTGTAACCGCACTGTCACCGACCGCGATTTTTTTGATTGATGTTTTATCTGATGCATTGATAATGACCAAATCGCCACTATTCATCAGAGTTTTTACTGCATTAAAATATCCACTTGCAGTAATGGTAGCCAATGTTTCGCTTGCGACATAGTGCCACAGTGTAAAGCCGTTCGCATACGCAATTACCGACAAATTTTTATTCTGAAAAGCCATCGTTTACCCTTTTGTTTGATTATTAAATTTATTCACCGCATTCAACGCGAACGATACCTTCGGCGTCAATCATTACGGCACCCTGGGACATGCTGTTGCTGATAAAGTGTGCTGCACGTTCACCATGCCATGTGATATCCGTTTTGACTTCTTGGCCACATGCATGCCCAATACTTGACGCGTGATAGATAAAGCAATCACGATGGGTCGCCGCTGGTAACGGCAGTCCGTTATACAGAACCCATGTAATTCCTAACCATTTGCGGGTTTCACAGCCATTGATAAATGGCAAGTTTTCACCGACATAATCTGCCGAAGAAAATTCTGAAATCCCCAGCAATTCATTCCACTGTTTTACACCGACAACACCGAATCTGCGTCCGTCATCTGGGACATCATTTTCATTCAACTTTTCGACAGCCGACAAAATCAGCGTTTTGGTTAAACCCGTAGAATAGTCGCCAACATATTGTGTTGCATTATTCATCGCACCAACAATCAATTCATCGGTCTTGCGACCCAATGCATACGCGCCCGCCGATGCAACAACACGGCGTTCGTCAACATTGATTTTCAATTCATCCAATGCATCAACCCAATCGCCCGCATAGTAATCCTGCAATGTGCATTCAACAGGTGTGTGATTCAGGTTCATAACAGGTACAATACCATGACGTGATTTAGTGCTGGCTGTGCCTTTGCCGATTTTTTGAAATGTTGTAGTTGCACCGACAACACCAGATTTGCTGCGAATCGTAGAACGCAGTTTTGTGCCCATTTGCTGGTACGCAAGATGGACATCTGCTTCAAATTGTTTCACAAATGCTTGATCTATGGAAACAGACATAATTATTCCTTTTGTTAAAAAATTAAACCTATGACGAATAATGTTTCGTCCACCAAAAACTTATTTTGGTTATGCCATACGGCGCCACAAATAAATTTGAATGGGTCCACAGTGTGGATTGTCCAACGATAAAAAATTCAGTCAGACACAAAATCTGACTGAAATTTTTATACATGAAAAATGCCCGCGATTTGCGGGCATTTAATCAACATCTGTACAAAAGATTATTTTCTTTTTGCACATTTTGCACATGGCTTTTTTGCACATGGCTTTTTAACCGCAACTTTCTTTGCAGCTGGTTTTTTCGCTGCAACTTTTTTCACTGCGACTTTTTTTGCAACTGGTTTTTTTGCTGCAACTTTTTTCACAGCTGGTTTTTTTGCAACTGGTTTTTTCGCAGCTGGTTTTTTCGCTGCAACTTTTTTCACAGCTGGTTTCTTTGCTGCAGGTTTCTTAGCAGCTGGTTTTTTCGCAGCAGGTTTCTTTGCCGCAGTTTTCAAGAATGTGAATGCCATCCTTCTCTCCTTTTTATTTGTTTAGGTTAGAACAAATTCTTTTGTTCTTGATTTATATTTTATATTAAAGAAAAAAATTAGTAAAGCAGAAAAGTTATTTTTTATAAAAAAAATTGCATCACGAATATAATTTTTTAAAACCGTTTTCTATTTTGCGAACATATTCTGCGTCATGATCGCGCCAATATTTTGGATCACTCATCATGCGACGCAAATCCGCATCTGTTAAATTTTTATTATCTGTACCATCGGTTTCAACATGTGGTTCCATTGATTGCATCATCTTGTACAAGCATTGGATTCCCTGGGCGCTGGCGCATAATTCACTGAATGCATCGGCGGGCAAAAATCGTTCACCGAATGATTTTATTTCAACCAATGCATCGTGCATTTTTTCATCAGAACCGAAAAATTTTTTTAATTCAGACATCGCATTTGATTCTTGTTGCACAGAAAAAATTTCGTTTATCACTGGTGATAAATATTCTTCGGCAATATTGTAAATTGTTTCCACTTGATGATTAGTTAAACCGATTTTATGAAATTGTTCGCGTACATTTTCATCATCAAATATCGCATTGTGTGGATAATCATCTGACTTTTCTGGCACGCCAATCGCACGGTAAAAGCGGCTTTGCGCGATTTCATCCGAATCGGCTGTGGGTACAGAAACCATTGTGCCAATTTTCTTTTCTAATTCATTATACGATTTTAACAATGCATCACTGTTCAGTGTCCCGTCTTTGTTTAAAAATTTTTCTGGTACATTTTCCATTTTATTTTCCTTTGTTTTGTTTTGATTTATGCAACATATAAACACCGCAAACCGCAATCAACGCCTGGGTTGCAGCAAACAAATCCGAATCGCCGACCAAGTATGCACATATTGCCGATACAATTCCGACGCATGTCATAATCTGTGTTCTGCGATTCGCAAAAAATCCGCCACGAATAAATTTGTTCATGATTAAATCCATTTATGCGTAAAATAAAATTCCATCAATATCTGCAACATATCCGCGTGCAAACGCCCACGATGGCATGTTTTCATCGCGATGAAATTTTGTTGCACGATTGCACATATCGGGCAATTTCCCGTGCAACATAGTCTGGGCGACACGAACGCACATTTGAAAATCGCGACGCGATGCATCAACTGATAAATATGTATGTCGATTCGATTCGTTGTTCAAAGATTCAAAAATTGTTTTGTCGCGAATAATATCTTTGATACTGCGCGCTTCATTTTTTGCGACATTTGCGATCATTGATGTCATCGCTTCAACAACCCGCAACGATTTCGCCAGTGTCTCGGCATAGACGACACGAGCAATCGCGTATGCTAACGCCATTGATTCGTTTTGCATTTCTATCAGTTTGAATTGCATGATATGATTCCCTCGGTTGTGAAAAAATAAAATGCCGCACAAAATGTACGGCATAAAAAAAATCCACACAAACGTGTGAATATAACTTCCCCTGTTGATGCACATAGTATATCATAAATCGCATCAAAAGTCAAGCAATTTATCAAAACTGTTGCACCGTAATTAAAACACAGCACTTGAAATTCCAGAGATTTATAATGCTGTTTTGCCCGTCACCCCGCAATTTTCCCCGTCACCCCGACGAAAGTCGGGGTCTCTGCGGTGTTGCGGAGACCATTTATCCCCTTCGGCTCGCGAAGGGGTGCCAGGTAGCACCTGGCGGGGTAGTGGTACAGCGAAGCGTATAATTGGTGCATTCGTTTTGCGTTTTCCCGTCACCCCGACGAAAGTCGGGGTCCCTGCGGGGTTGCAGAGAGCAAGTTCTCCTCCATTGGAGGAGTACCCGCAGGGGGATGTGGTTAGAAAATACGAAATAATAACGAACGCTCTGACCACCCCCCGGCCCGCTGGGCCGTACCCCTCCACAGGATGGGAACTTGGTCTCAGCGTAGCCGAAAAGACCCCGTGTCAAGCACGGGGTGACGGCGGAAATTGCGGGGTGACGCGCATACTATTGATTTTGTGGCATGTATATATTATTCGCTTGCTCTGGCCCGGCGGTGAATGTGCCTGTGCCGGCATTGGTTAAAAATGTATCGCGCACAATGTCGTATAGCCCCAATGCGTTATCACTATTCCGACGCGCAGGGATAAAGTGTGCCACCAATGTATCGCCGTTATAAATTTTGGCCAGATACAGTTTACCTGTGATTCGACGTACCGCAGATGTGGTCCCAAACAGCGCGATTTGACTGTTGTTTGGGAAATGATACGACGATGTGGTACGGTTTATCCCGTCTGCGGACATTGTTAAAGATGTGTTATCGTACGTTATATCGTATGTTCTGCGAATTGCGCTATCAAATACGGTTGGACCAGTTATTTGATCGCGATATACACCGAAACCGTTTTCCCAACTGCTGGCATTGATTGGGGCATACATGAACGCAACCATCTCTGTACTTATATGTGGTGCCTGCATATCAATGACTGCGCGTGTCGATTGTGTGATACCTGTATCAATATACTGTGTGCTGCTGGATTGAATATATTCCAATTGCGTATAGCCCGTTGGCAGGATGGTTGTATCGTCATCTGCTTCCTCGATTCGGATACTGGATATTGTATCGGATGTGCCAGTTTGGCTTGTATAAAAATACACCTTACGATTTAACATATCTGCAGTTATGGTTTTAACAGTTCCATTGTACCAAAAAATGAGGTCATCTTCCTTTTTATACAAAAGCATCTGTCTATTTGATGATGTCGTTGTTATTGAATATTTGTATCGTTTACCAACCTCTAAACCTGGCGCCAGTTCTGACAGTTTTTTAGTGGTGTTTACTGCGTAACCCGTGATCGTGATCGAACCGTCGGCATTACGTGTAATTGGTGACCATTCGGGAATCCGATCCATAATAAAATAATTTGTCTTTGCGTTTGGGTTTAATGCACGTATTTCCCAGAGCCAGCATTTGTCGGGCTCGGCTGGGTCATATTCCGCACAGATAAATTCATTGTTCAATCCATTGGCCAGTGCGCTGTTGAATGTTTCCGCGGTCACCAAGTCGTCCATCTGTTCCGCGTATGTACCACTGTCTTGGTAAACGCCTTTGCTGCCGATGTTGCCCGCGACGCCTGTGTATGTTAAAACACTGTTCGAATCGTTTGCGGGGATTGTGTCCTGCTTTGCGTCCAGTGCAGTTTTTGCCGCACCCGCCGTTGGTAATGAATTGTCCGATGTGCTGTTGCCCATGCTGTCCGTCACTGTGCGCGGAATATTTTGACCCGATTCGGTGCCGAATGTGACCGCTTTGGTGCCCGATTGTCCGACAAAATTGTCCTGTAACGGCGCCATTTGCTCGTTCACAAAACCGACGGTTGTAATCGCACGCGCATCCGCCGCAGGCGAACATTTGTTGGACTCGCTTTGCACATGGCCCTCATCACATGTCCATGGACAATTAGACGTGCCGTCTGTGGTATTTGTAGCGCTGTATGTTGCATGTTGCGGCGGGTTCGTGCACGACAAGCAAGCACTCGAACTGCCTGATGTATTGCTCGTCGTATATGTGCCCACAGGGCACTTTGTGCGGGCTGTATTATTCGCAGGTGAATAATATCCATACCCAACCGATGCACAATGTTCGGCATTTATTGTTGTGGCAAAGTTTCCAATTTGATAGTTAGCCGAACCACGCCAAGTATAATATCCTGCGTCACACTTTGTTTGACCTTGGTTTTCCACTTGACATGACGAATGATAATAGTCGCCATACGTTGCATTATAGAAACAAGCAGCCCCCAACAGGCCATGACCGATAGGCATATTCAAGTAGAAAGCGCGACAATGGCCGACACTGGAATTCAGATTGTCTGATGCCCATCGGGCATAAGAATAAAAATATTGTTTGTATTCGTCATTTGGCACACTGGGGCATGGATGCTGGGTATCGTCACCAGGGCAATATGTTGAATAAGTCCCATTGACACATCTAACACAGGTTTTGCCGTCACTGGCCAAGTAATACCCGCGTCCGCATTTATATTCGTCCGCGTGTGCAAATTGTGCGAAAAGTCCGATAAATCCCGCAAAAATTACAAACAATAATTTTTTCACAACATCTCTCTTTTTACTTACACACATTATGGACATAAACGAAGGTTTATGTCCAGTGTTTTTTTCATTTTTTTGGATTTTTTAAAACCCCAGAAATCTGGGATTTTTTTATTCCTGTTTTTTCACTTTTTTGCTTTTTCGCCCCCTGGACACAAACCTTCGTTTATGTCCACCCGAATCGCCCAGAAAAAAATCGCCGTCACCCCGTACCTTTTTGCCGTCACCCCGACGAAGGTCGGGGCCTCTTCAGTCTCACTGTGACTTCGCCATCCCCTTCGGCTCGCGAAGGGGTGCCACCGAACGGTGGCGGGGTAGTGGTCTTGCCATAGCATTTATTGAACTTCGTTAAAACTTCGTGCGACGACCCAAACAGACCCGTTCCGAAAACTGTCGCGACATCAGCGCAATCTTTTTTCTTGCAATCGAAATATTTTGGTATAGAATAAGGCACGTTGCACCCATAGCTCAACTGGATAAAGCGTCTGACTACGGATCAGAAGACTGAGGGTTCGAATCCTTCTGGGTGCGCCAGGATAAAGGCAACAACGTCACTTTGTGTGGCGTTTTTGTTTTTGCCATGGCCACAAACAGGGGCGCGGACCGATAAACCCGCAAACCTGGTTCGAACCAGAGTAGATTTTAATCCGTGCACCAAAAAAACGCAAATCCCTGCGGTATTACGGACACCCCGTACAATTTTTAGACTGTTAACGGCGCCAAAGAGATCTCTCCACATTACTCTCTATCTGAAAAAATGCGCCAAAATACGCTACAGTTACAGACAAAAACTCATACTGTTTTACCCTTAAATTATATCTAACTCTGTCTTGTTATAAATAATCTGCTACACCCTGTCTACACCGGGCGGTCTACACACCATCTACACACCCTTTTCAACCCCGCAAAAACCGCTACCGCAATTCCTTGTTCTCGCCACACTCTGTCTACATTTTCGCTACATTCTGGCTACATATTTGCTACACCATGGTAAGCCAACAGAACCACGGACACACGATCCTTGTTCTCCACACTTTGATCTTGCTATACAGAACAATGTGCTTTTTTAGATAAAATAACAAGACAGTGCCAGACAACACATTTATTTTATATGAATTTTTTCTTGCGGAAAATGTTATAAACTAATATGATTGAGCTGTTCATGTGTAATGTCTTTGAAAACACGAAAAAAACATAAATCCTAAAAACAAGGCCGCTAAAATGAAAAATCAAAAGAAAAATACTAATAAATTCGGATATGAAAGTAACAAAAGTTTATATTGGGCAGTAGGAACCGCTCTCTTTTCTGGCTTATTGATGTCCATTATGAACGCAAATGCTGTAACGATGTTTGTAACAGTAATATTCTGTGCCAGCATGGGTTGGTTATTTGGTTACGATTTAACTAAGCATACATATAATAAATCCTGGTATCCAACAATCGGTATGCTAGGAACATTTGTTGGGATATTTATTGGACTTTATGGCTTGGACATTTCTAATGTTAACAAAGTTACAGCAAGTTTGTCAGAGTTGCTTAGCGGTTTAAAACTGGCATTTATTACAAGTATTGTTGGTTTGATATTTTCTATTTTACGTAAAGTTTGGGATTCTTTTGGTTTGAACAAGATTGAAGAACTTGATACAGATAAGGTCCTACAATCGATTGATGAAAATACAAAACAAATAGATCCTAATACTGCCATAGTTGATGAATTGGTTGCACTGAAGGCTGAATTTAAAAAATTTGCAGTAAAAGTTTCCGAAACTGCCGCAGTCCAGTTTTCTAGTGCTTTAAATGAAGTTGCGAGCGATCTAAACAACAAATTATCTGAACAATTTGGTTCTAACTTCAAAGCATTTGCGGATTCTGTAGATAAGTTAGTTGATTGGCAAGCAAAGAACAAAGAATATATGGAAAAATACACAAAGTACCTGACGGATTATACAAACACCTATAATGAAAAACTTGAACTCTTAGCAAATTCTGCATCAAGTGTTGAAAAGATCATGGCACAAACACAGCAACATATTGATACTTTAAACTCCTCTCTGAAAGAACTAGATTCATTGGGTGAGGAAGCACACAAATTTATCCCTGAAATAAAGGCTGTAGTTACTGAAGCTAAAACAGAGATCCAGACAATAAGTGACACGAGTCAGGCTGTTGTTACATCCGTTCAAGAAATAACAAAATATTCAGAAGAAGAACTACAAAATTTACATATTGAAATCAGAGAAGCAGTTGTAGAGAACCTTAAAGATACATCTACTAAACTTGTTGATGGAATCAAAGATATCTCTAAAAAGAACATCGACGAAGTTCAAAAGATGGCCACAAACACCGCCGCTACGGTTGATAACATGGCAAAGACATTTGCTGAAGAATCTGTCACAAAATTACAAGGTGTTGTTGGCAGAATGGATAAGCAATTGGGAGAAGCCGGTGGCTATATTGCCGGTGCTTTAAGCAAAATGGGTGATGATCTGTATGAATTGCATAACAAACTTGAAGATCAGAAAGAAAAAACAGAAACCCTTAACCAAGAATCAAAAAAAGCATCAAAAAAAGGCAAATAATAAATGTTTATAAAAAATCGTGATGATTCATCACACTTTATATCTTTATCAGACATTATGACCGCCCTTATGATGGTGTTCTTGTTTGTGTCTGTGGCTATCATTATGCAAATTCAGAAACATAATGAAATCGTCACAAACATTCAAGCAAACTATAAAAACCAGAAAGAGATGTTGTATGCCGACCTACAGGCTGAATTCAATGATGACATGTCTAAATGGGGGGCAAAAATCAATGAAGAAACCCTTTCTGTTTATTTCGTTGGAGACGATGTTAGATTTGACACAGGTCAATCTGATGTAAAACCTGAATTTAAAGCGACCTTAGCAGAATTCTTCCCACGTTATGTACAACTTATAAAAAAGCACAAAGATGCTATTCAAGAAGTCCGCATAGAGGGGTACACAGATTCAACAGGGAAACCTGGGCAAACTATGGAAGAAAGATACTTTTACAATATGAAACTTTCTCAGGATAGAACACGTAGTGTATTGGAATACTGCTTAACATTACCTGATTTTACCAAAGACGATTTTAACTACATGAAAGATTTTATAACTGCCAACGGATTAAGTTTTTCACGATACATTCGTGATTCTAAAGGCCATGAAGATAAAGCAGCATCAAGACGTGTTGAATTTAGAATTCTAACCAATGCAGAAGCAACCATCGAAAGCATTGTAAAGGAAATGAATTGAAAATAGGATTAAAAGACACAGGAATTCATATCAATGACGTTCATCATTTAGATGACGCTGTTTCTGTATTAAAAAGCATAGCAAATAAATTAAATGCCCAACCTATCAAAATTCCGAAAACCTTTTATGGAACTTTAGCAGAATTGGTTTCTGACGGACTAATTGCGCCACCTAGACTTGATGACAAAGGCGAATTTATAAATACGCAGAGAGGCCAAATATTACGTGCCGCCAATGGCGAAGTTGCTTACCTGTACATTCCTGATCTAGAAAATGCTTATAAAAACCAATCAGAAAGAAACAAGGTTCATATGTATTGGTGCAGAACCCTTGTTCAAATGTGGCAAGAAAATCGTAAGGATAGATATTGGGGGACAACAGACACCGAAGGACTATTCGGCATGGAAAATGGTGCAAGGATCAAATTAAATGTTTGTCAGAATTGCTATCAGTACATTGGAACATCAAAATATGGTTCTATAAACGATTTCGATTTCCGGTTATTTTCTGTTGATCATGCCAATAAAGATAAAATCTCATACGGTAAAAAAACTTCAAATGAACAATACGTTTGGACCTGTTGCAAATGTGGCAAGACGATTCTTGATATAAATGAAGTTGAAATAAACAATTCTGAAACATATTGTTCTGATTGTTTTGATATCGAAAGTGTGTTTTTACCACTAGCGAAAGCAGAAAATATTTCTGATCTAGATAATTGGATTTTACACACAAAAGACATAAACATAACAGATTATAATGGTCAAAATGCACTTATGTATTTATCTCAAAAAAATCCAAATCCTGCCCTTATACAGGCAATGATAAAAAAATATCAATTTGATGTTAATGCCGTAGATAAAAAAGGCAAAGACATCTTGATGTACTTAGTAGATCAGCCTAAAACTAAAAACGAAGAACAACAATACAAAGCCTTATTGCCGGCCATTAACTTATTAGCAAAGCATGGCATAACCGTTAAGGGCCATTCAGACAACAATCATAAAACAGCTATTGGATACACTAAAAATTCACTTATTCATGATTATCTGTTGTCTCAATATACCGCCGCTGGTGGACAAGTTCGTAGCAACAAACCGGTCAGCACAGTCTATGTAACAGATTCGAAAACAGGAATAATATCTCAACAGGAATAAAAAAATGGAGCCGCTTATGTCAAACTTAACCAAATCTCAACAGGAATTTGTAAATAGCTCTAGTAAATTCATACGCTTGCTTGCACCAGCCGGATGTGGGAAAACATTTTCAATAATCGAAAAAATTAAGAGCATTTGTGCGCATAATCCTAAAGATAAAATCAGTGTTTTCACATTTACTCGTGGTGCAGCCGAAGAAATTCGTGAACGTTGTGATAATGATACATGTGTAACAGTAAATACATTAAATAGTTGGGGAAATAATTATATAAAATCTAACGTATTAAAAAATGCTCAGATTATTTCAACACCTAAAGATAGAAAATTCTGTTTGTTAAATCACTTGCAACCAATTTGGGATAAGCCCGAATATCGTCAAACTTTCGGTAAATTATTTACCAGTCGTTCTAAAACGAGATACAGCGAAACATTCTTAGAAATGATGGACGAATTTAAAAACATCGGTTTTGTGCATACCGCATTCACAAAAGATGAAAGAACAGATAAAACAACATATGAAAAACACGTGAGATTTATTAAAGAAGTCGGATTACAACGTTACTATGAAGCTTTGACAGAAATTCTTATGCATGCCCTTGGAATTATTTGCACAGACGAAGCGCAAACAGCCGATTTCATGGTTAAAACCTGGATCCCTTTTTGGAAAGACTGTTGTGATCAAATGCAAGCTGCTGGTTTATACACCCTTGACGATCAAAAATACCTGGCAAACATCGCCTTGCTCAAGAAAGTTGAAAAACGCGAAAAATGGAACGGTACTGCTAAGATTGATTACATATTTGTTGATGAGTTTCAAGACACCAGTCCTCTTGATTTGATGTTAATATCAAATTTACAACAATTAAATGATGCAGGTTTAATAATTGTCGGTGATGACGATCAGGCTATTTATGAGTTTCGTGGTGCAACACCATACTTTATATTACACCCAGATAAAATATTTGGTCAGATATTTACAACCTATATTTTGGACGAAAATTTCAGATCCCCTGCGAACATAGTTGAAAAATCCATGGATCTGATATCAAACAACAAAAACAGAGTAGAAAAAAGAGTATCTGCACATAATACAACTGACTCTGCGGAAATAAAACTATTAACGTATTCTACACAAGAGGAAATGATAGATCATGTTATACAAGATATCAAAAACACAGTGGACACTGACGGCGAAACAGTCGCTGTATTATCCCGTTTGAAAGCAAGTCTTTTGCCATACCAAGTATTGTTAACCAAAGAATCAATACCATATTATGTTAGCGATGATTTAGCATTCTTTTTAACTGGTGCAGCAGAAAGTCTTAATCGAGTCATGGAAATCAAAAAGAAAAAGACAGAACCAACTCGTGCAGATTTAATCGAATTAGTTTGTTTGGACAGTAAAAACGAAATCTATAAAACACAAAAAGACACCCTAACTAGACTATTTTTGGCAAACAATGTAAAAAAAGCCAACATTGAAGAGGCATTACGAGCCATAGGTGAAAAATATCCTAAGCAGTTTCAAAACTTGTTTACAGATGCTTTTATAACGCATTTTATGAATGCAATGGATAAGTTCTTAAAGGCAGACAACGTATATAATACTCTTGAATGCATGCTGCGTGATTTCCAAGGATTAAAACAAAACTACAGCAGATCACTAGAAGATTTGTATTATAGAGATCCGCCACTTGCTAGCTTGTTAGATTTTGCCTCTAAGTACGGCGATGATTATGAAAGTTTTCTTGAAGACTTTAATGCCGCAATTGCAACTGCAAGCATGTCTAAAGATTCAAATGACAGATTATTTGATACGGAACCAGCTCGTGTGTTCTTATCCACAGCATTACGTGTAAAAGGACAACAATTTGATAAAGTCATCATCTTAAATGTTGATGATGGCACATGGCCAAAGTCTCAAGCTCAAACAAATGATGATGCATATGAGGCAGAACGTAGATTATTCTATGTTGCAACAACAAGATCAAAGAAAACTTTGCATTTGTATCGAGGGAATGAATATCACAACGAAAGCACAACTATCTCGCCTTTTGTGTTAGAAGGACATTATAATGAATAAAAAACGTCTTTTATCAACAAAAAACTGGGCAATATATTGACGACGAAGAGCGGTAAAAAATCTTATAAATAAAAAACAACGGACTGTTAACGGCCAGAGAAGCACCTTTCCCCATCACTACAAACCTGAAATTTTCCGTGGATTTCCGCCACAGTTTTGGCAATATGTTATATACGATTCCCTGCTCTGATACCCCACAATACCCCCAACAAACGAATAAAAAGTTATACACGTGTTACACATTTGCAGTTATACATTTGTTATACCAGGCCAAAAGAGTTTAAATTATATATTATACCCTGGATATTTTATAGAAGTACCTCCATCTATATTTATGGATTGACCATTTAAACACATAGCTTTATCAGATAATAAAAATTCGACCATGCTATTTATTTCTGCAAATGTTAAGAAACGACCAGTAGGTATTTGTTTGATATCATTTTTTTTATTTTTGATTGTTAATTTTTCGTCATATCTTATAACTTTTGTTTTTGAACCATATATATTCAAATCACCAGCGACGCCAGCTATTCTTATAGAATTACAAACAATACCTTTATCTGCATATTCTACGGTCAAATTTCTAGTGAAAGCCTCTAGAGCGGCTTTTGATGCAGAATATGCAGCGCTTTTTTTTGCGCCAAAAATGCTTAATAAAGAAGAAATATTCACAATATTTAAACTTTGACCTTTATCAACTGATTGTTGCACTAACATTTTACTTAAATATACTGTTCCAACATAATTTATATTTATAATATTCTGCAAATTTTCGTAACTCAATCTTTCTATAGTGTCAACATTATCTGTTGCTGCATTATTAACAAGACCTTTTATTCGCAAACCACGCAAAGAATCAACAAAACTTTCAATAGATTTTTGATCAGCTAAATCTAGTTCCTTAAAAACGATGCTGTTTTTATATTCTTGAAATATATTTTGCATTTCTTCTAAATGTTCAATATTTCTTGATGTTATAATCAGCGCATAACCCTTGTTTAACAAAAAATAAGCAAGTTTATTTCCTATATTGCCAGATGCGCCCGTCAAAATAATATAATTATTAAGCATATTTTTTCCTTTGTAATTTTAATGAATGCAACAAACCTGGAACACATTCTACTGTGACGTTATCTCTGCTAATTTTTAATTTATCAGATAATATCTTTTTAATTTCTTCTGTATGTTTTAACATATCCGAGTCAAAGAATCGTATATTAACTTGTTTGTTTGGAAGATGTTGTATCAAAACGCACTTTTGCATTAAAATATCAGCTATCGATTCCATTGTATCCTTGGGGTACATACCGTTAATAGCAATATCAGTTGCGCGTCCCAAAAGTATTAAACGACCATCTTTATCAAAACGGGCAATATCGGTTGTTTGATAATTATCATTTTCATCTTCAATAAATTGTCCATCAATATTTATCCTACGACCTATATTTGATGAAACAATCTTTACCATTGGTTTTGAATCAAATTCCACCAATTCAGTTGATATAGATTCATCCACTGGGAAACCAACAGAACCTATTGATTCATCGTTTCCTTCTGCATCAAAATGTGTCAGAGATGCTGTTTCTGTTAAACCGTATCCTTCTCTGACATCAAATCCTTTATGTCTAAATATTCTGATTGCTTTGGTACTTAATGGAGCCCCACCAGAATCAATCAACACATTCGCACCCATCATATTATCTATTTCTGATAACATATCCAGAATAATAGGGTTGGCCAGAATTACAACTTTATCGTATTCTTTAGCATGTTCATGTAAAAACGTCATAATATCCTGTGGTTTTTTATGATAATATTTTGCACCGTTATAATTTGCATTCAAAACGCCAGCGATAAAACTAAAATTATAAGAGGTTGGCATTGGTGATATTATTACTGACTTATTCGTGACACCATATATTTTTTTATACCAAGACAAAGTTTTTTCAATTTTGGTTGTATTAAACGCATATATTTTTGGATCGTCAGTACTGCCGCTTGTGAACATCGCCAGAACGAAATTATCCAGGTGTTTTGAGTCATCTTTGCGAACATATATGAAAATAACACCATCGTTATACACAGGTTGTAAATCAAAATGTTCTTTTAATTGATCCGGCAATAACATAACTTGACAACCTTTTTTTATTGCCCTGGTTGCAATTTCTGCATAAATATTTTGATCGATTGCAGATAGGTATATAAGTTTGTTATTATCCAATATTTGGTCAATTTCATACATTTGCCACCCCTTTGGTAAAATTAAAAGTTTCAAGAAAATGATATATTGCTGAAATTTTCCAATATAGTTCTGGTGCAAGATCAAATTTTTCCGATTTTATGTTGGTCCACAAAACACCGTCAAATAATTGATTCATATATTCTGAAGCGCATATTTCATCTATGTGTTCTTGTAAATATTTAACAGCCAATTCGTCGTATTTATCTGATGGATTAACAAACGCTTGTTTTCGACGTTTTATTATTTCATCAGGCACATATCCGACAGCAATATCTTTTATTGGTGATTTTTCTACATTTCCAACAACTTTTTCTGCGCCAGATAAAGCAAATGCCATTTCTACAAACTTATGGTCTGTAAAAGGTACCCTACATTCTACTGAACTTGCCATAGACATCCGATCTTCTTGCATAAGATTGCTCTGCAAATATGTCTTTGTGGCCCAATAAGCCATTGAATTCAGATGATCCTTTTTATCAAAACGGCAATAAAAATTGTTCAAACAACGCTCAGCATTTCTTAACAAATAATCATTAGTTACGAAAGATTTATTGTACACAGATAAATTTTTTAAATGTTTTTTAATAAAATATTCTGATAAATATTCTAGACTTAAGGAATCCATTGCATAAAAAGGAAAATCATAATAATATCCCAACCAAACTTCATCAGATCCTTGGCCATTTATCACTATTCTAAAGCCATTTTCTGATGCAAATTTATAATTTCTAAACATTGAAAAATATACTTTATCCCATATTACTTCTTCCATATGATATGTAAGATGCTTTAAAAGCGGTACAGAAATATCGTTTTTTGAAACTAGAATTTTATTATGGTTAATATTAAGATATTTTTTTGCTACTGTCTTTGCATAATCAAAATCAATATTATTTTCAGAATCATCATATTGTATTGTCATAGCAAAAATATTTTTTTGTGTGTGTTTAGCTATAATAGAAGTTAATAAAGAGCTATCCAAACCGCCAGATAACAAAGTTGCATATTTTGCGCTACATTGAAGTCTCGTTAAAGTAGAATCTATTAAACAATTTCTTATTTCCTCTATAGCGCATCTTTTATCGTACGATTGTTTCAAATCCCAATATACATGTTCAACAAAATCATTTTTGGTGATTTCAAGATAAGATCCTGGATTTACATGAAAAACGTCTTTGAAATATGTTTCCTTTTTGTCATCCCAAAACCACATATATAAATCGTTAAATATTTTTTTTGTATTTGGTTCCTTTACCACACCAAAATTAAACAACGCTTTAACTTCCGATGCAAAATAAACCGTTCCATTATCGATTTTATATACTATTTGTTTAACACCTAGGCGATCACGCACCAGATATGTTTTTGTTTGTTGTTTGTCGTAGATACCGATTGCAAAATCACCGTCAATATGTTTTATAAAATCTATTCCTAACATATCATACAATTTTGAAATCACAGCAGCATCTAGTAAATCTTTCTCTAATTTGAACTCCTTAATAAGTTCTTTATAATTGTATATCTCACCATTAAGAATAACGACAGATTTTTCACTTTCTACGGGTTGATTCGATTTTGCTGAAAAATCTAATATGGAAAGTTTAACATGCCCCATTATGGCAATATTGTCATTGAAAAGACTTTGAAAATCTGGTCCACGGTGATGAATAGTTGTCAGCGCAGAAAACGCATGATGGACATCCTGCTGATTTATTTGTTCTTTTTGTTTAAAAACACCTAGTATCCCACACATATTATATCTATTATTTTAATTTGTTGTTTATATACTCTTCTGCAATCGATAAAACCGTAGTATCCCGTTCATTTGCCTCATGCATAAAAGTATTCACTTTATCATAAATGGTACCGACACGTTTATACACATAATCAGGACAATATTTGTCACCTTCACAATCAATATCTATTACACCACCAGCATTACATAAAAAATCTGGAATATAAGTTATACCACGTTCAAATAAGACATTATCCAGTTTTCTGTTTTGCATCTGGTTATTGGCGCCACCAGCGATAACCTTTGCCTTTATCTTATCAACACTATTTTCATTTATTATATTACCCAATGCACACGGTGATAAGACATCTATTTTATCCGAAAACACATCTGTCTGCTTAGCAGCAATACAACCCAATTCTTCAACACAATTACGCATTACATCTTCGTTTATATCGTAAACATAAACGTTGGCTTTTTCTGCACGCAACAACTTTGCAAAATTGTACCCTACTTTTCCAAGCCCTTGTATAAAAATATTCATATTATCCAAAGACGATGCATTGAATAAATTTTTTACAGCAGCTTTCATTGCCATACATACACCATAAGAGGTTGCCGGTATTTGCACCCCGTTATAATAGACCCCACGTGCATAAGGTGTATATTTACGCATAAAATCCATATCCTTAACGGAAGTGTTAACATCATCGGCAGTCATGTATTCTCCCTTGATGGAATTTAACAACTTACTAAATTCTATCAAAAGCGCTTCCCTAGAAACATTCTGATTCCAGTCATATATCAATGTTTTTCCACCACCAAAAGGCAAATCTACAACGGCGTTTTTATATGTCATTGCCTTAGCTAATAAAGCGACATGCCTTAATGCAGAAAAAGAATTATCCATTTTTAACATTCTGCATCCCCCAAGCGCCGGTCCCAGTTTTGTACTATGAATCACAATCCATAATTTTAAATTTTCGGATGTATAAGATATCGCTTTATAAAAATCTTTTCCTGTGAATATCTTGGTTGACATTTATTTACCCCTGCTCATTTCTTGTAAAAAGGAACGCTGTTTATCTCTGTTTTTTAATTGTTCGTAAGCATATTTACAAACAGATTCACTTAACCCATTTAAATACTCAAAAACAGGTTTATATTTTGGCGACAAATTTGACGGTAAATAATTCACACAAGAATCCGTAATTTCAGAGGTTTTATCTACAAATTCCCATTTTTCTTGAAATGTCCAAAGCGGCGGATGCTCCACAACATCAATAACATTTGCAATCATATCACTTATTTTAACAATTTTTGAATCAACAGAAATGATTCTTGCATGAGGAACTTGCCAAGCACGTTTATCTTCTTCTTTAATTCCTGGTGGATTTGACAATTCGTAAACCATTTCAGATATGTTTGTTGCGTTTTCCGATCCGCCAACAAAACAAGAAATACTGCTTGCTAACTTTTCCTTTGAATTACATTGCGTGTCCTCTATAACATCATGCAATAATGCCACAGATGCAATTTTTATAACCCATTGTGACATTTTTGAACATAAATACGGCTTTAACGGAGTATCAACCAACGAATTCATAGATATTTCAAAAACCCTTAATAAATGATTTAAATGAGGTATTTTTTCTGTACCTTCCCTTAACTGGCCTGCGTGTTTTTCAGCAACAAAATTATACACAGGTCTTAAACTGTCATTTTTTAAAATATCTTCAACTGGAATATATTGGTATTTTCTCATAAATCCTCCAGATATTTCATAATATCTTCTATTACTTGTATCTCTCGCTCTGAAGATTTACGATTTTTGCGTTTACGCAATAAAACATTTAATCGTTCGCGAAATCCATCTTTGCAAATTATCCCCCCCCTGTTTTTATTTATACAATTTATAATTGGCGTAAATGTTTCTACATCTATAGGTAAATCACCATCTTTTGCTCCTCTGATAAATACCTTTATTTCATCATAGATTTTATCTTTTTCGAACTTGTTTAATGTAGATTCATACCCGGCCGTGGCAGATTGATGAAAGGCAAAATCAATAAAATGCACTATTGAGGCATTGTTATCCAACTGTCTTTCATATCTCTCTTGCGTAGATATAAGACTTTCAATTGGATGTACCGCCATCGCGTAAATTTTAACCCCGTACCCCTGGTCTTTTGCATGTTTTACTATAAAATTCTGTGCAAAATCGGTATCTCTCAAGGTTCCCACATATATAATATTTTTCTTGTGTGATGTAGCTGTAATTATGATATCTTCTTCCATATCAAACAAAAAACTATTTGTTAACATAACAGCATCATTGGGAAAACGTCTAATTTCATCAAAATCTGGATGAATTTTTCTGTAATCATCGATATCAATTATAACGAAATCTTCCGCAGGGTAGTCTTCTTTTATTTTTTTAATCATATATGTCTTTCCAGATCCCGGCTGCCCGGCTGCAAAAATCAGTTTAGGACAGTTCGTACCTGCGACAGGATCAATATCTTTATGAATTAAATAATTCTTTTTGTCTTCGTATTCATCGGCCCTAACTTGACGATTAACAGTAAACTTCGTTTTTAATTCTTCAAAATTCATCATTTCTCCCTTAATTTATAAACAAAAAAGACACCGAGAAAGTGTCTTTAAAAACTGTTTCCAACGAATTTTGCGTTTTTTTCAACACACAAAAAGTGCACATAACCAAACTATAAAAAAAGAAAATGCATCGCATTATTCGTCCCTGATTGCACTGAATCCTACAATATATATTTACAAAGTCAAGTATTTCCTTCTATTTTGTGTTTAATACTATATATAATTTTCATTTTACAATAACATCTTGAAAATCAAAATAAACATGTAAAAATAATATCTGAACAAAGGGTATTATTATGCCGGAACGGGCTATGTTTAAAGGTGTTATTAACCTTATCATCAAAAAAGACGATAAAGTTTTATTGTTTTTCAGAAATGATGGATTTTTTAACTATGATGGTGGTTGGTGGGTTTTGCCAGCCGGCCATATTGAACAACATGAAACAGCGCAAGATGCTGCCATTCGTGAAGCCAAAGAAGAATTGGACATTGCGCCATCTGATATAAAATGCGTTCATATAATTAGCAATTTGGCTAGCCGTACTGAAAGTTTTGATTTCTTTTTTGAAGTCTCTAAATTCAGTGGTCAGATTCGTAATTGCGAAGGCGATAAATGTGCCGATATGCAATATTTTACATCGGATGAAATAAAAAATCTGAAAAATGTTGTATCAACAACTCGTATTTCCTTAGCAAATATTGCAAAGGGACAAATTTATTCCGAATGCAAATCGTATAAAAGTGCAACCAGATAAAAAGGTTACATATGATAAAAGATAAAAATATGACATCAGATATTCCATATCAATTCACTATGAGTGTGCGGCATAAGTATTTTGAATTGATAAAATCAGGACAAAAAGATATTGAATTGCGTGCATACGATGAAAAACGTAAAAAGATGAAAGCCGGGGACAAATTCTTGCTGTTTGACGCAGAAAATCCTGATGAATATATCATTTGTGAAATATTAAATATGCACGTTGCTCCAGATTTTGAATCATTATTCAAAAAACTAGATATAAAACGTTCGGGGTTTCAAACCATGGATGAACTGATTGATGTTGTCACTAAATTTGTATCCCGCGAAGAATTAGCCCGTGAACAAGTCGTAGGCATGGAAATCAAACGCATAAGATAAATTCGTTCAATTCCAACATTCACAATGAACATGCCGTCAATATGTCAGCGTACAATTGTATGTTTAAACCATTGTTCTTGGAATGCTGTTTTTTGTTCTATGTATTCATTTGTTAGATTTTGACCGTCTGGTACAACAACCAATTTATCATCGTTATCATTCGTACGATGAATAATCGCGATACATCTGCCAGTAAATGTTGCCAATGGTGCATCCACACCCAGGACATATGCATCTAATT
>Ga0310786_10001415_pt1 | contig 38597 bp, 40 predicted proteins | sample AusTroGonzalo_MG_FD_203881 | JGI IMG/M metagenome (GOLD analysis project Ga0310786, IMG submission 203881) | Bovine rumen microbial communities from tropical cattle in Woodstock, Queensland, Australia - Gonzalo_03 (v2) (version 2) | ecosystem: Host-associated > Mammals > Digestive system >... | reverse complement strand
AGATCCAGAGCGGTATCATGACAACAGTTCACGCTTACACAGGCGACCAGATGATCCTCGACGGTCCTCAGAGAAAGGGTGACCTCCAGAGAGCAAGAGCTGGTGCTGCTAACATCGTACCTAACTCTACAGGTGCTGCTAAGGCTATCGGTCTCGTAATCCCTGAGCTCAACGGCAAGCTCATCGGCGCTGCTCAGAGAGTTCCTACATTCACAGGTTCTACAACAATTCTCCACGCTGTTGTTGCTGGTGAAGCTACAGTTGAGGGCATCAACGCTGCTATGAAGGCTGCTACAAACGAGTCTTTCGGCTACACAGAAGAGAAGCTTGTTTCTTCTGATATCGTAGGCATGAAGTTCGGTTCACTCTTCGATGCTAACCAGACAATGGTTTCCAAGATGGAAGACGGCAACTCACTCGTTCAGGTTGTTTCCTGGTACGACAACGAGAATTCTTACACATCTCAGATGGTAAGAACAATCAAGTACTTCGCAGAGCTCGGCTAATAGCTTAGTTTAGAAGAACTTAACAAGCCCCGGTTCTTATGAGCCGGGGCTTTTCTTATGCTTGTTTTTTGAATATCAAACGTAGATCTCTACGACGGAAACCTCAGGAACGGAACCGAGCCTTAAGGGGAGCTTGTTGCAGCCTACGCCGCGCGTGATGAACAGGGAAGTTCCGTTATGCTCGAAAACACCTTCGATGACGTCCTGCTTGGGAAGATTGTCAGACCGGAGCACCAGAAATTCAAACTTGAAAGGCATTTTGATCTGGCCGGCATGAAAGTGGCCGCTAAGCATGAAGTCAACATGGTCACTCTCTTCAAAGTGCAGGATAGCGTCGGGATTATGTACCACGAGAACAGAAGCACAATCAGAAGGAACCTCAGGAACCTTATACCATACGCGGTTCTTTCTTCCGGAATCGTCAACTCCGAAAAGGACGATCTTCTTTCCGGTTGCATGTGACGTAAAGCTTATCTGTTTATCTTCTATGCTGCTAAAGTATGCTTTGCCGTCAGAGACGTCGAAACCAAAATCGTGGTTTCCTGAGACGCCGTAGAAGGGAATTCCGAGCTCTTTGCAAGCGGAAGAGATTTTTTCCATATAGGAAAGGCCTTTCGCGTTGACCTGGTAGTTGTTGCAGATATCTCCGCCGAAGACTACTGCATCGATAGGCGCAGATGCGTGAGCATCTTTTAAAGCTTGTATAAGGCGTTCAGGCTTGATCAGGCAGATGTCTGCGTGGAGATCAGAGAAAAAGAACAGTCTTACGCCGGGTTTGCCGGAAACCTGCGGCCGGTCCTGCTTTTTGAATCCGGGCTCTTTTCCTGCAGGATGCATCTTTACCGTGTTTACATCCAGGATGTGGGGTTCGATAAGAGCCCATACGCTGACGAATACAACAGCAAAAGCTATTACTGCGAGGATTATGACCGCTATCAATGTCCCTGTGGGCAGTTCCTGCACTTGAATCTCCTTATTTATTGTTTTAATTTATATGTATATTCTTTTTAATTATAATATACACAGAGCAATCCTGTGATATAATCCTACATAACAGATATTAAAACCTTTTAACATAAGGAGGGTGAAAAAATGCCTAAGACAGAGATTACCTACGAGATCATTGAGCAGATCGGCATCCTTAAGGAGAACAAGTCCGGCTGGCAGCGTGAGGTCAACATCGTTAAGTGGAATAACGGTAAGCCGAAGCTCGACATCCGTGATTGGGGCCCGGACCATCAGAAGGTCGGTAAGGGAATTTCTCTTGATTTCGAGGAATACAGCACGCTTAAAGCATTTTTCGAGGACGGAGATTTCTCGAAGCTCGACGTCTGATATCTGCCGGGTATATACCGGTTAATTCTGATTATTTATGAGAAGCAACGAACGCGCGGGAATAGTCAGCGTTATTATGCTCTTTTTGTGGGGGACTCTGTTGACAGAGCCCTTCCATATTTTTGTGGATTATATTTCCGGAGCAGCGAGGCTTTCGGTAAAAGGTTTAGGCGGCAACGATATACTCTGCGCGCTGGCTTCATATGTTGTCCTGATCCTTGTGATACTGCTTCTTCAGAAGCTGATAAACACCAAGGCTGGAACATACATTCCCTGTTTCGTAGCTATAGTAACCGCAGGAGCATTCTGCTTTAAATCGCTTTACGACGGCCACATCGATCTGAAGAGAGGAATAATACTCGCTGTTTCTGTAGCCGTTGTAATGTTGTTTTACATTATAAAGAGCGATTCGCTTCTTCTGTGGGCTGCAACGGTATATACGTACAGCATTTCAACCGCGCTTTTGACATCGCTTCTTTTCGTTCCGCTTTCCAAGCTCAACAGTACGATCGACAAGATCCTCTATATCACAAGATATAACACCATCAAGATCGCTGAACCTTTCAACGGCATTGCGGGTCTTCCTGAATTGGTATGGGGATTATTCCTTGTCATTGTCGCTTCTTTTCCGATCGTTTTTCTTGCCACACAGAAAGGGAAGTCATGATCTATGGAGCAGCTTGATCTGTTTGCCAGCCTTGAGCAGGCCAATAACGTATCCGAACCTGATCCTAAGCAAGAGTATCTTGAACTCGTCAAGACGCTCAATTATCATGCCGAGCGCTACTATGCACAGGATGAACCTGAAATATCCGATTATGAATACGATACGATGAACAACCGCCTCAAGGAGATCGAGAAGGAACATCCCGACTGGGTCGTTCCGGAATCTCCCTCGAAGCGCGTCGGCTGGAAGGCCGAGAAGGGCGTTCTCGTAAAGCACAACGTACCCATGCTCTCACTGCAGGACGTTTTCTCACGAGAAGAAGTAGATGAGTTCGTGGCTTCCATGAAGGAACAGTTCGGTGACGAAGCCGAGTTCCTTGTTGAGACAAAGATCGACGGACTTTCAATGGCACTCAGATATGAGGACGGTGAGTTAAAGCTTGCTGTTACGCGCGGCGACGGCATCACCGAAGGCGAAGACGTCACCATGAACGCCAAGATGATCAAGGATGTCGTCAGGACCCTTCCGGAGCCCGTTCCCTATATCGAGATAAGAGGCGAGGTCTACATGACCAGAGAGGCCTTTGCGAGGGTCAACGAACAGGCTGAGGAAGAAGGCAAAAAGCCTTTCGCTAATCCCAGGAACTGCGCAGCGGGAACACTCCGTCAGATCGATACGAGGATCACTAAAGAGCGCGGCCTGTCACTGTTCATCTTCAATGTCCAGGAGACAAGAGGAATCACTTTCAAGACGCATCTTGAAGGTTATGAATACCTTAAGCGCAACGGCGTTAAGGTAATCGAGACTTACTACAAATGCAAGACTGCCGATGAGGTCTGGGATGCCATCCAGAAGATCGGCGAAGCGAGAGGGTCTCTTGCTTACGATATAGACGGCGCGGTCGTTAAGCTGAATAACCTCGCCGAAAGAGAGACACTCGGAGCAACTATCAAGTTCCCGAGATGGGCGATCGCCTACAAGTACCCGCCTGAAGAGAAGGAAGCTAAGCTCCTGTCAGTCGAGGTAAATACCGGAAGGACCGGAAGAGTCACGCCCGTAGCCATTTTCGAGCCTGTAAGACTGTGCGGTACTACCGTTTCCAGAGCTACGCTCCATAACCAGGATTTTATCAACCAGTTAGGACTGGGAATAGGCGATACGATCGTCGTATACAAATCCGGCGAGATCATCCCTAAGATCAAGAGCGTAGTCGAATCCAAGCGCCCTTCTGACTGGCAGCTTTATCAGATGCCGAAGGAATGCCCCGTATGCGGCCATGCGCTCGTCAGAGAGGCTGACGCGGCTGATCTCAAGTGTGTTAACATGAGCTGTCCTGCGACAGTTGCAGGACGCATAATCAATTTCGTTTCCCGTGACTGCATGGACGTAAAGGGATTTGGAGACGAGTACATCAGAAAACTCGTTGAGGCGGGTTTCCTGAAGGATATCTCAGACATCTATAACCTTGCTTCAAAGCGTGAAGAGCTTATTGAAGCGCATATATTAGGCCTTGCAAAGAATACCGACAAGCTTCTTGATGCGATCGAGACTTCGAGAAAAGACAGTCCCGCTGACCGTGTCCTCGGAGGTTTGGGAATTCCGGGTGTCGGCAAGGCAACAGCAAAAGAACTGATCAGGACCTTCGGTTCCATAGATGCGATCGCACAGGCTGACAAGGAAGCGCTCTCACAGGCTTCAGACATCGGCGAGATAACGGCAGAAGGCATTTACGGATTCTTCCATGATGCTGACAACATAGAGTTGATGGCACGTCTCAAGGACGCAGGCCTCAATATGGAACGGTCTGAAGAGAATATCGGAAGCAGCCTGGCAGGCCTTTCGATCTGCATTACGGGAACACTTCCCGGAATGTCCAGGGATGAGGCTTCTTCGCTTATCGAAAAGAACGGTGGAAAGGTCGTATCCTCAGTTTCCAAGAAGACTTCCTATCTTCTTATGGGTGAAGATGCAGGCTCCAAGGAGCGGAAAGCAAGGGAACTCGGTGTTCCGATAATCGACCTTGAGCAGCTTAAGTCCATGATCGGCGGTGAATGACATGAGCATCATCGAAGAGAAAAAGGCAGTCAGATCAGAGATCAGGCGCCGCCGTCTTCAGCTTGATGACGAGTTCCTTGAGCAGGTGGATGGCGAACTTTCTGATGCTGTCTTTTTGCTCGATGACGACGATTTCAAGGCACGTTTGAAAACTTCCAAAAGGATCGCTCTTTATAGGGCGACCGGCGGTGAACTTCCCTGTGACGGACTTGCCAAAGCTCTTATGAAGAAAGGCAAGATCTGCTGCTTTCCGAGGGTAGAGGGAGACCGCATGGTTTTCTGTGACTGCAGTACGCTCGATGAAAAGTGCTTTAAGACAGGTGCTTTCGGGATCAAGGAACCTGTTGATTCATTGGCTCCCATTGACCCTGAGTCCATCGATATTGTTGTACTGCCTGCAGTTGCATATAATGAAGAAGGAACAAGGCTCGGACAGGGCAAAGGCTATTACGACCGTTTCTATGCGGGAATTAAAGGTACAAAGCCGTTCCTGCTCGGTGTCTGCTACGATTTTCAGATAAGCTCTGAGATCCCTGTCGAGGAGCATGACATAACCGCGGACGTGATATTGGCGATCCCGACTGCGGAAGATGACGACGAAGAGGAAGAATGACAGATGCGCTATTATCTGGTTAATCTTGCAATTCATATGCTGATCCTTGCAGTGCTTATCCTGCTTGCATGCATATTTGCTTTGCGTAACCGTAAGCGTAAGACAAAGAGCGTTATCGGTTATTTTCTGCCGACTTTCTTTGCCATTCTCGCAATACTCGATCTTTCGCTTCTCACAGCCCCCAGGCTGATGGATATCAGCAGTGTTGCAGGCAGAAGCTACTATTACGATACCGGCGAAGTTACCGAAGTATCTTTCCTTAAGACCAGTTTCGTGGTTGACGGCAAACGATATTACATGAATCCTATGCGAATGAAGATAAAGGTGGGAGATACGGTGCGTATCAAGCACACGCAGTACGCACGTTTCACGTCTGAAGTTATCGATGTTTCAAACTTTGAGACATTACCTTCAGAAACGGAAGAGAAGAAGTAAACTGTCCACGAAAAATAAAAGTCTCATTAAGGTCCCAAAAGTCTCATTTTTGGGCCTGTTTTTTGAATTTGCTTCACATTGCACCCAAAAGCGTCTCCGGCCGTTATAAACTTCAGGCATGTAAGGAGGTGACAAAAAATGGCAGAAGCTATTCGTGAGTACAGAGGCGGGATAGAGATGTCTGTTGTCTGCAGCGATCTGAGCCTGCTCGAGAACATCAACACATTACTCGGAAGCAACGGAGTTATAAGCATTCGAGGAGAAGACGGAGTGGTTCATTACATCATTGACGGAAGGCATAACCGCCAGAAAGCATCTGCGGCGGTCACGGCTCTTGTAAAGGGAAGTTCCGCACGTTTGGACGATGAGTTCTTCGATGCCTGTCTCAAGAGTGTTTTCAAGGAATTCGGTCTGGATATGTCGCTGATCGGAACGACTGTGCTGTTTGATGCCGTTAAGACAATATACCTCTCAGGATCAAGCGTTCCGCTCAACATGAAGACCATCTATGTTTCAGCAGCAAGGTCATACAAGATGACCTTAACCCAGATCGAAAGGGACGTCAGGTACGCGGTGAAGAACAGCGCTTTTGCGGGCATGAGGAGCCGCTATATCGTGCAGAGCCTTGTGACCAGGACGGGAAGAAGACTGAAGTTCGGCAGGGAAGGCCTGTAATGGTTTAGGAAAACAAAAAAGAACGATCGGCATTTGCCGATCGTTCCTTGGTTACAACTTAATCAGTTAAGAAGTAAATTACTTCTTCTTGCCCTTCTTAGCGTTGACCTTATCCTTGAGGGACTTACCAGCCTTGAATGTAGGAACTGTAGAAGCAGCAATCTTGATTGTAGCGCCTGTAGCAGGGTTACGGCCGCTGCGAGCAGCGAGCTTCTTTGTCTTGAATGTACCGAAACCAACAAGAACAACCTTGTCGTTCTTAACAAGAGCACCCTCGATTGCGTTGAGAGTAGCCTTGAGGGCAGCCTCTGCGTCCTTCTTGCTCAGACCGGACTCAGCAGCGATTGCGTCGATAAGCTGTGACTTATTCATGTTATTTTCCTCCTAAATAGCCGTATCACGACCTTTATTGCAAGCATATTATTGACTTAAAACCAAACGATGTCAAGGGTTTTAGGGCGTTTGGGGCCAAATTTATCAAAAATATTTACCAATGTGCCATATTTCATGACAGTGAATGACAAAAGCCTTTCCGTAGTGTATTCTTTTACTGCTTAAAATAAATATTAGGAGGCCTAAAATGGTTGTTACTAAAGATACTATTATCGGTGATGTAGTCAACGTTGATGAGGGTATTGCTCCCATCCTTATGTCTGCAGGACTTCACTGCCTCGGCTGCGCTATGGCTTCAGGCGAGACTATCGAAGAAGCATGCATGGTTCACGGCATGGATTGCGACGCTCTTATCGAGGAGCTCAATAACTATCTTCAGTCTATAGGCTGATCAGTAGGTGGCGTTGAAGACCACCTCAAAGGTGGTCCCGACACCTATCTTGCTCTTTACGGTGATCTTGGCCTCGTGCTTGTCGCAGATCAGTTTAACGATGGCGAGGCCCAAGCCCGTTCCCTTAATGTTAATTCCCGAATTCTTTGCCCTGTAGAAGCGGTCAAATATACGGGAGATACTGTCTTCAGGAATTCCAATACCATTATCAGTTACAGTAACGTGGATGTTCTGCTTCTCTATCGGCAGATCCGCGCCTGTTCTCCATGCCTTGATGGCGATCAGTGCTTCCTCACCGGTATAGTTGATGGCATTTGATACCAGGTTCTCGAAAACGCGGGATACCTTACGTGGATCGCCTTTGATCATGAGAGCATCGTCCTCGGGGATATCGAGCGTGATATGCTTTTTCGTTCCTTCAAGATCCATCGAATACATCATGGTGACTTCATCGAGCATCTCGCACAGGGAAATGTCTGAGAAGTTGAATTCTGAATCGCTTGCTTCCATTCTGGTGAGCTCCATGATGTCGGAAACGATCCTTTCCATCTGCTCTGAACGTCTGACGATGTTAGTCAGGTAGCCTTCGCGCTGTTCGGGACTTAGTCTGTCGCCTGATGACAGCATGAGTTCAGCGTAACCTCGGATGGCGGTGATAGGCGTTCTAAGATCATGTGAAACGTTTGACATGACGTTCTTACGCGCCTGCTCGCCCTGCATAAGTTTCTTGTTCGTTTCAATGAGGTCGCGGTTGATCTCTGAGATGTACTGGGTCTTTTCGCGCACCTGACGCTTGAGGTTGGCGGAGTCTCTTACGAGCTGCCTTTTCTGGTTGATATACCTTGAAACGAAAATGACCTCGACTGCGATGACGAACAGGATGTAGAGGATGCTGTAAGTCGGGAGCATGTATACTGCGGTTCCGTCCAGCAGGATCGAGATATAGAGAACGAAGAAAACGAAACTTACAGACATTGCAATGAGAAGCTGGTTAGGATTTCTGTGCCTGTAAAGAAGGATGTCTTTCAAAAGGTTACCCGTGATAACAAGCAGACCGAAACTGATCGATGCAAACTCAGGAGCGACCTTGCCGAAAAAGATATCGCTGATGATGTAGACCGCAAAATAGACCGTACCTGTCAGGAAGACAAGATGATGGTCGATACGCAGGAACTTGATATGTGATTTGCGTGTCCTTCCATACCTTAAGATGCAGGTGTTGATCGCGTATGCGAAAACGGCCGATACGGTTATCAGCATGAATCTTTCGATTGCCCGGTAATGAGCATTTACAGGGATGAACCTGAAGTCGACGAGATAGTAAACGAATACTGAAGTGAATGCGATGATGAACGACCAGATAAGCAGGCTGTCCTTGAAGTTGCTTGCAATAAGATAGGAACCTGCGATAATGCCGATCGCGAAAAGAAGAAGCATTACCGAGAAGTGTCCGCCCAGGAAAGCAGTCCTAAGGCTGACGGATGCTCTGTTCTGTATGAGGGGATATGAGATGATTCCCGGGTTGGTAACCTTGGTCGGGCAGGAAACGACTACCGTAAGATCGATCCTTCCGTTTTCAGGTACCAGCATGCAGAAATCGGCAAAAGCCCTTGTGTTGAAATACGGGGTCATCTCGCCGATAACGCCTGCATATACGCCGTTGCAGTAGATACGTGCAATGCCGTTGATGTGATGGAAACTCAGATATAACGTTTCGACCGACGGATCGCACTCAAATGAGTTGACGTATGCGACAGAGTGTGTCTCAGTTCCGTCTACATAATAGGTCTTATAGTTAACGGGACCTGTTCTGTTAAACCACTGTGCGCTTTTTTCGAAATCTTTCCATCCGCGCCAGCTGTCCGTGATGGTTACGTCTTTGGCATGCGGAAGATCGTTGTAGAGCGAAAAACGACCGGTTTCTGTCCTGGAGACCGCATCGTAAGGGGAGACGTTTGGGATGATGTCCCAATGCTCTGAAATATAAGTGGAGCAGGCGTTTGACTGGGCAAGATCTTTTGTTATCAGGTACGCATTTCTTGAATAGTCATATTGGGATTTAATGCCTGTGAGTGAGTTGAACGAACTGACTGCTCCGGCACAGGCGATCGTCGCGATCATGAGGACGATGAAAGTAAGGAGCGCAAAACTTACTGTTTTCCTGCGTTCCTTTTCAAACTCTCCCAGAAATCTTCTGGCATGCTTGCTGTGCCTGTATTGCGGCATTATTATCCCTCGTAGCCGGATGTTGGTTAAAATACCCCGGGAAACTGTAAGTCTGCCCGGGGTTTGTTGTTCCTTTACGTATAAGCCCGATCAGGCTCACGCGATATCAATACTGGGTATTCATGCTGTTCTTGACCGGGGGATAAGCGAATGAATATCCGATACCCCATTCAGTCTTAACGAACGTGATCTCCGGTGCGATCTTCTCCATCTTCTTTCTGAGATAGGAGATGTTAACCATTACGAGATGGTTGTCACACGGTGAATCGTCACCCCAGACATGAGAATAGATCCTTGTGAAAGGTACGATGACGTTCGGTGTCTCTGCGAGCAGGCAGAGGATATCGAACTCACGGTTTGTAAGATGCAGAGGCTTATCCTTGAGGGTAACCTCACGTGTCTTGATATTGATCTTGAGCGGCGGATACTCTACGAGGAATCCTTCACTCTTCATATTACGCTTGATGTGAACGTTGATACGAAGGCTGAGCTCAGGAAGTGAATAAGGCTTTGTGATATAGTCGTCTGCACCAACCTTGAAACCCTTGATAACGTCTTCCTGCTGATCTTTTGCTGTAAGGAAGATGATAGGGCAGTCAGTGAATGTGCGGAGCTTCGGAGCGAGATCAAAAGCTGATCCGTCGGGAAGCATAACGTCCAAGACTATGCACGCGAAGTTGTGAACCTTTACCTTTTCGATTGCTTCAGCACAGGAAGTCGCCGTAATGACTTCATATCCCTCACCTACGAGAAAATCGTGGTTCAGTGTAAGGATATCGGTATCGTCATCAACGAGAAATACCTTTTGTTTTGCCATTCCATTTACCTCCAATCACAGTTTAAGGCCGGCATATTTATCACTGGCCGACTCAGTTTTACAAATTTTGGAATTTTTGATAATTACACGGTTATTATATACCCTCAAACGCAAAAATGCACACGGTTTTTTCTTTCCTTATATATTTACCTTAAATTGCCGGGACCATCTGCAATATAGAAAATATGTTCGTTTTATAGTAATATCACACTATGAAAAGGATAATCTTCCACATCGATCAGAACTGTTATTTCGCTTCCGTCGAGATGATCTCTCACCCCGAATACCGCAATGTTCCCATGGCGGTCGTGGGTGATCAGGAAGCGCGTCACGGCATTGTTCTGGCGAAGAACGAGCTTGCCAAAAAATTCGGCATCAAGACCGCTGAGGCGATATGGCAGGCTAAGGCGAAATGCCCGGATCTTGTTCTTGCACCGGCCCACCACGATAAGTATGAGTTCTATTCGATGAAGCTCAGGGAGCTTTACTACGGCTACACGGACCGCGTTGAACCGTTCGGTCTGGACGAGTGCTGGCTCGATATGACCGATGCCTGCAAGGATTTCGATGAAGCCGTTAAGATCGCTGATTCCATAAGGCAGATCGTGAAGGACAGATTCAAGCTGACGTGCTCTGTCGGCATCAGCTTCAACAAGATATTTGCCAAACTCGGCAGCGACTATAAAAAGCCCGATGCCACGACGGTGTTTACTGATTTAGACTGGAAGGAGAAGGTTTGGCCTTTGCCTGCCGATGACCTGCTTTTCGTCGGCAGGAGCACCATGAACCGGCTTAAGAAGATAAACGTCAGGACTATCGGTGATCTCGCGAAGACCGACCAGGATTATCTGATCAGATATCTCGGCAAGGCGGGAGACACCCTGTGGCGTTACGCTAACGGACTTGACGATTCTCCTGTCGCGGTCGCCGGTTATAAGCGAGAGATCAAGTCTGTTGGCAATTCAACGACTACTGCATCTGACATGACCTCTGATGCTGCCGTATCGAGAACACTTCACATGCTTTCAGAGAGTGTTGCTGAAAGGCTCAGGAAACATAAGCTCAAAGGTACCGTGATCCAGATAGAGATCAGGGACAGGGACCTTGTCAGATGTGAGAAACAAAAGGTCCTTTTCGAACCGACGGACAATGCGGGAACGATCTATAATGCGGCGAAAGCGCTTTTCGATGAGTCATGGGACTGGAAGAAGGGCATAAGGAGCATCGGCGTCAGGTGCGCAAAAGTTATACCTGCAGATGCGGGAACGCAGATCTCCATGTTTACCGATGAGGAAACACGCAAAAAGACGAGTAAACTTGATAAAGTAATAGATGATATAAACAGACGCTACGGCAAGGGCGTGATCACCAGTGCCGCGGAAGCGAAGATGCAAAAGGATGAAGACGGTGCAGCGCCTATAAGCAATGATCCGTTCCATCCGGAGGACAGGTTCTGATGCTGACGGCCAATGAGCATTATAAGAAAAGATTCGGATGCAAGATGTACAAAGCTTCGATAAGCTTTGCTAAGACATGCCCGAACCGCGACGGTACGAAAGGTACTGGAGGCTGCATTTTCTGTTCTGCAGGGGGATCTGGTGAGTTCTCTTCATGCATTGAAAAGAGCATTACCGAACAGATAGACGATGCAATCTTGCAGGTCTCAAAAAAGGCAGGTCCTGATGCAGGATACATCGCATATTTTCAGAGTTTTACCAATACATACTGCCGGCCCGAAGAGCTCGCAGATGCAATGGATGAAGCCGTTTCGCACCCTAAGATAAAAGCAATATCGATCGCGACAAGACCGGATTGCCTTCCTGACGAGATCGTTACCGTGATATCTGAAAAAGCAAAACGGATACCTGTTTATGTTGAACTCGGGTTTCAGACTTCGAGCGATCAGACTGCAAAACTTATCAACAGATGCTATGAGACAAGTGAATACGACGATGCCGTAAAGCGTCTCAAACAGGCAGGCGTCAACGTGATTACTCACGTTATTTTCGGTCTTCCGGAAGAGTCTGAAGAGCAGATGTTGGACAGCGTTAGGCACGCAGTAAATGCAGGCACTGACGGCATAAAGTTCACGTGCCTATATGTGCTTAAAGACACAGTTCTTGAACAGATGTGGCGCTCCGGGAGATTTGAAGTATTGGGGGAAGAAGAGTATTTTGATATTGTCGAAAAAGCATTGAAGCTTTTGCCTGAGGACATCGTTATCCACCGGCTGACCGGCGACGGCCCGAAGAAGCTTCTTTTGGCACCGATGTGGACTGCTGACAAGCGCAGCGTGATCAATTACATCAACAGGAGGTTCGCATAATGAAAGAGTATGTCGTAGCGACTATGGAAGCCTGCCAGGCTTATATAGATGATGACATGAAAGCGGCAAGCGAAGAGAAGACCCGCCGCGTGCTCGCAGAGTTCGAGATCAAGATAGCGTACTTCCAGCACGAGAGGCTGATTCACCTGATGGTCACGCTTTCATTTGCTCTTTTCCTGCTTCTTTCGATCGGCGCATTATTCATTATGCCGCGCGAATTCATGATCAGTTCGATACTTCTCACATGTATCTTTTTCGGCCTTACGATAGGCTATGTAATACACTACTATTTTCTCGAGAACAGCGTTCAGAAGATGTATCACATGCGTGATGACATCATCGCTTTCCTGGATAAGGATCTGAAGGAAATAGGGTTTACCGAGAGCGGCTCTAAGAAAGGCTGACACTTTCCTTTGTAATTAAATACTTACTGTGTGATAATAGACGGAGTTTTTGGGGAGGATTACTATGAGCCCGTTTCTTAAATATGTATGTGTATTTTTCATTTCCATGGTTCCGCTCATCGAGCTCAGGGGTGCGGTTCCTTATGGCATCACGGTACTTGGATTAAATGAGTATCTGACACTTGCGATCTGCATCGTAGGCAACATGCTCCCGGTACCGATCATCTATCTTTTCGCACGTAAAGTGCTTGTATGGGGCAGCACCTGGAAGCACGGCAGCGGCCTTTTCAAATGGATCCTCAGAAAAGGTGAGAAGGCAGGCAAGAAGCTTACCAAGAACGGCAGCAACGGAACTTTCATTGCGCTGATGCTTTTCGTAGGAATCCCGATCCCCGGAACAGGCGCTTGGACAGGAACACTTGCAGCTTCCATGCTCGACATGGATTGGAAAAAGACTTCCGTAGCAGTAATCCTGGGCGTTCTCATGGCCGGGATCATCATGCTGGTAATCAGCCTTCTTGCAAAAGCAGGTATTACGTCGATCGCAGACTTCTTTTAAATGAAAATCACTTCGTAGTATAATTTGACAACCAAAGCATTGAAAAAGGGTGTGAAAGCACCCTTTAATTGTGCATATTGCACAAACAAGTGATTTTCATTTAGTATTGTTGCAGTATTGTTACAGAGCGGGGGAGGTTGTACTATAAAGTCAGCTCCAAGGAATACGGAAGCGATAACTTCCAAGCTCCAAGGAAGGCCGCCCGAAGCCAAAGTCGAATTAGACACAGGGAAGAACCAGAGTGGACTCACTTGTGGCGAAGCCGAAGAAACGAAGCCGGAGGGAACTACCAAAGGTTGAAACGAAGTCAGAGACGGGAAAGCTGAGGGAGAGACGAGCAAGCGGTTGAAGGTGAGAGATCATACAAGCCGCAGGTTGTAACAAATAGTTGATTCGGTATTCGGAACCGCGATCGGTGAGATGTCACCTTCGATAGGAAAGAGCCGAAGCCGCAGCAGATGTTACACCGGTTCGTGCAAACCGAGTAGCCGATACCAGCTACGCGATGTCATTAATCGAAACCCGTTGTGGGAAGATTAAGGCAACCTGAAGCGAATAGCAAATGTTCGGCGAAGGGAGACATGAGATGCACGGTGTGATTGAAGTTGCAGCAGTCAGTTAGTTGTGACAATATCACATAAGCTCGGGTTGGTATTAAAGAAAAGGGCCTTTAAACGGACGGAAGCAAAACAAAGGCAGCGGAACCTCCGCAAAAGCCTGAGGACCATCGGATTTGGTTCGTTGGAGCAAAATAGAATCCCGCAAGTGAAGAACTTGCGGGATTTCTTATTGCTTAAGAATTTCCAAAGATGCAATTACTCTTTTCTTTTCTTTATTTGTGCAATGTAAGGAAGATTCCTTCCGATCTCATCACGGTCAAGACCGTAGCCAGCCAGCCAGAGATCGTTGATCTCAAAACCGCAGTAGTGGACCGGGATCGTCATAAGTAGTCTGTCAGGGTTTACCAGCATGGAACAGAGCCTGATCTCCTTTGGACGCTTCATCTCGAGATTCTGGATGATATAAGCTGTGGTAAGGCCCGTTCTGATAATGTCCTCAACAACGAGAACATTTTTCCCTGCGATATCCAATTCGATATCTTTAATGATGCGTACAACACCTGTCTTGGAAGTCGTGTCAGGAATATTGGTAAAACCGATCATGTCGACCTTGATAGGAAGATCGATAGCGCGCGTCAGATCCGCAAGGAAATACATCGCGCCGCGGATAAGGCCGATGACTATAAGTTCCTGGCCTTCGTAATCTTTCGCGATCTGCGCACCCAGTTCTGTAATACGCTTCTTTATGGTTTCTTCGCTGTAAACTACATGCTCAACATTGAGAGCATCAGAAAGATTTCCCATCAGTTATTCTCCCCATTGCCCGGCATGCCGCCTGCGAGCTTGAGGCGGTTTACGAGCTCATTGAAATCCTTTTTGTACACGATGCGGATGTTCGTGCCGGGATAGAGTTCCCTTACAAGACGCATCTTCTTGTTTTTCTTGGTTACGTATTTCTGGTCCATTGTCGTAAGCTCAAGATAAAGGTTGAACTTAGGCAGATAGAAGTCAGGTGATATAGCCATCGTAACATTGCCTTCGGCATCCCATTCGACAGGGAATGTCTTGGGCTCGTAGATCCACTCGATATTGAACATGTCGAGTATGCGCGCGAACTCTTCCTCGGTCTCGTTCTTGAAAACGGGAGTGCGCGTCTGGTGATTTACAGTGCCGTAAGCCATGTTTTCCAATGCAATCTTTGCACGCATCTCGTGCTTTCTGGAGAGCTCGCAAATGGCATCGATGCACTCATCGACACTGAGCCTGTCGGTATTAAGTATGAGATCAAAGTTCTCAGGCGCCGTGACATCTTTCGAAAAGATATTCTGGACGAAACGCTTATGCTTGCGGTCGCCTATAGTAAGGACTTCGCGCGCCTCGTCATCGGTCATGCGGTAGCGTTTAGCAAGCGTTCTGATACGGGTATCTTCGCTTGCCGTGACCCTGACATGAATTGCACCCGGATAGCCTGCTAGTATCGTGCAGCCGCCCAGACCCAGGACGACGAGATTTGAATCTGCACAGGTTGAAGCCATTGTGCGGATCCTTTCGACAAGAATGTCAGCATATGTTCTCTGGCTGCCGGGAAGTGGAGTCTGGAAAAACTTCGGACTCTCATTGAGTCTGGCTAAAGTTCCGGGATTGATCTCTCCGTAGAAATTATCGAGGGCATACTGACGCGAGATAACTTCTGTTCCAAGGCGTGTAGCAAGACCGGAAGCAATCTCGTCACCGAGGCTGCCGTTCTGCCTTGAGATTGTTATTATCGCCATAACTTATCCCCCGGATATCTGATATAACAATTATACCCTAACTATCGGCTATTCAAAAATAAATATAGAAATAATATGTTGACTTTGAATATTCTATTGGTTATAATTCTCCGTGCTATGCGATGCCATCTTAGCTCAGTTGGTAGAGCAGCTGATTTGTAATCAGCAGGTCGTGGGTTCGAGTCCCACAAATGGCTCCAAGATAAAACCCTTGATTCCGTAAGGTTTCAAGGGTTTTTCTTTTGTCTGTCTACGTGGCAGTTTTACCTTTCATAGCGCGTCTTATCTCTTCGTTGATGCTTTCGGCTGAAGCGCTCTCTTCGGGGCTGAGGCTGTGAGGCACTATCGTGACTTCAAGATCTCTTATCGGTCTAGAAAAATAGTTCGAAAAGATAAATATTTCAAGAAGTGCTAAGACGAGACAGAAAACACACCCTATGAATGGTTCTTGCAGTTTTCCGGCGTTAACTAATCCCGCGACTGAAAGAATAATTGCTGCAAACGTAGCGGTAATCATCAGGAAATAAAGAAGGTTTTCCAGCGGAGCATTAAATAATCTGTTTATCGGCAAAACGCAAAACAGAATAACGGCCGGGAGAAGCGCCGTGATCAACGCCGGTAAGAAAAACGGATTTTTTTGTCGGTTACCATAAAACATTATTCTGACTCCTTATATTCCGTATCACACCATCGATTCCAGACGCAGTGCTCTCTTGTATTCTTCTCCGCCCCACTCGACGACCGTGAAGCCTTTACGCTCAGTCGGATTTATGGAGCCGAGCTCCTGAGGTCTGATATTGACCTTAACTTTTGAAGGGTACCAGAGCATGTTGACCCTGATGACCGTATCCGGCTTGGGCGCGACGTGAAGAGATGCGACTTCTTCATAAGCCTTTGTCTGGAAAGTGATGACGTTGTAATTGTTTCCCTGCATCATTGGAAGCCAGTATGTGATGAAGTCATCTGCCTCCTTGTCGGTTAAGCCGAGCTGCTTTAGCGCGTTTTCGAGGAATTCTGCGGTGTCTTCGCCCTTTACGCAGAATCCCCTGCTCATGTCGGGGCTGATGTTGATGTCGCCCTCCCAGTACAGATAGGAATACTGCCTTCCTTTATTGTCAGTGAGAGTTCCGTCGGGTTCTGCTGTAACTGTCCACCCGTTTTCCGGGTCGTAACTGGGATATACAACTGTCAGTCTGCCGTCTAACTTGAGTTTTACGCTGACTTCGGTCTTGGTCTCCGGATACAGGTAGATGACGGGCTTATGGGCTTTGGACAGATAGGCCGCAAACCATAGAACAAACAATACTTCAAAAACAGATAAGACGAGACAGAAAACACAACCCATGAAGCGTTTATTACGAACTAGAGCGGAAATTAATCCGGCAACCGAAAGAATGATTGCCACACCCGGAATGATAAATAACAGATAAGGGCTGATAAAAAAGAGGAGAAAGAAAAAAATGATCGGGATAAGCGTAACGATCAGTGCAGGTAAGAAAAACGGATTCCTTTCATTATCATAATTATTCATAAGCTGCCTCCCGGAAAAATGACGTTTTAACCTGAGCAGGCATAATGCCCGCTTTCGAAAAAAGTAAGTTTTGCTGCTTAGTTATTCTTTTGCCTGAGAAAAAGATCTCTTGCGTGTTCCGATGGCGATTACCAGTCCGAAGAAGACACATAACGCTTCGTTGAGAGGAATCGCGAAAAGTATCATCTCCGGGATTACAAATGCTTCCTTATAAGCTCCGCTGAATATCAGATATACGATCAGGTTGAGTACCAGAAGGACTCCGGCGGCCAAAACGTACAAGGACAATCTGATCATCCTGCCGGAGATAAGGAAGCTGTAAACATAATATGCGAGAAGGAATGAAAGGCCGGCACATACCATTGCGCAGAGCGCGATCATTATCCCGTATCCAGAGTGAGTGAGCTCGGTTACGGGTTCAAGCGCGATGCGGCTCTCAAAACCGACCAGTACGAGAAGGAGATCTGCAAGGCCCCTGTAAATAAAGAAAATAACACCCAGGATACCCGTTTTCCCGATGGGGAGCTCATTGTTGATCGTCTTTATGAGGCACGATATCAGCGTGATGGAAAAGTATCCGTTAAAAATGATGTCTATTGTCGAGAAAAAAGGAAAATACCAGTGATCCGGAGTGAACAGTTCTTCAACAAAGCAGTCTCCGAGCCACCAGCAGGATAAGAACCAGGTTCCGAGACTGATCATGACGCAGAGGGCGATCACCATCGTCTCGATCTTGCCGGAAAGCATACCGTATGACTTGGCTCTCTGCTCGCTGTTCATCTTTTCGTCGTCAGCCAGCAGAGTATCGATTGTCGTGTCCAGAATGTCAGCCAGATTCTTTGCCGTGACGAGATCAGGATAGCGTGAGCCGCCTTCCCATCTCGAAACTGTCTGTCTGGTCACGAAGAGAAGATCAGCAAGATTTTGCTGTGTCATTCCCTTTGCTTCCCTCAGCTCTTTTATCTTTTCACCAAAATCCATAAACAGTACCACCTGCATCCGTTTACTGGCTTCAGTGTGTCATTTTTCTCGAAAAAAATAAAGCACCACCTGCGATTTTTAACGCACCGTATTGGTAACATGCTTATTTTAAAGGCTTTTAATCCTGCGGGAACATGTCGTTAAATTCGCATCTGATGAATACTATCAGATACGAGTATCTGCGTGTCGGATGATTCGTATAGTCGAACCATTCATCGTTGATATAGAGCTTCATGTTCTTGTCGTACATGACGCTTGCCTGTCCGCCGAAATCACCTTTGAAAATCAGGACGTCGCAGGCCATCGCCCGTTCCCGGTCATAAGGATTATCACTTCCATTGGCATAGTAATCGCCGTCTTTCATTTGAGCCCATGTGAAATAGATATGTTGATAAAGAGGGTAGTCGAGACCAAGTTCCTCATGTGATTTGGTTTCCATTTCCTCATATGTGATGAGCCTTCTGGGGCCGCCTTTCATGTTATCTTTTGAATCGTAATAAACCGAATGATGGTGAAAATGTTTGCTTGCTGCAAATTTCTCGATGGAGTCGTAATCGTTTTTCGAGCCCCAGTCCTGATCGGGATGCTCGCAGTCTATCAGGAAGAATTCTGTCTCATCGTAAGGTTTATTCTTTGTCAGATGATCTATGATGTATTCATCCGTAATGTTTGACTGACAAAAGACATTGAACTGAAGTTCGATCGTCTTTTCCTTCGGGTCATTTACATTTACCGTGTATCTGACCTCTTTTGCTTTGTCATAGTGCGTTTTTCCGCGCTCTTTGGTGTACATGTCATAGCCGCTCTCGGTGTTCCTGAAAGCGATGAATTCGGTCGTTCCCTTGAGCACAGGACTTACGATGGTACTTCCCATGCGCCATTTGTATGCTCTTTTGGCAATTCCATTCTCGAAAAGGTTGTCGTAACTTCCTTTCTTGCAACTGTAAACCGTCAGGAAAGTCCTGTCGTTATGCCCTGCAATGCCGCCTGTTACGATCTGGGCATCGTAGGTGATCCTGTATATCTCTCCGGGTGTAATATCGCAAAGGTTATCGGGATCATACGAAAAATACTTCTTCTCGTTGACGGGATAAAGCATGACCTTGCCGTCATCAGCCTTATAACAGATGAAGTTGTCCGTATGGCGTCTTTCAACGGCGTAGGCCATTCCGTCAGCCATGGCTCTGTCAGACTTTTCGATATAAGGCTTGCCTGAGGTCTTGTAAGTGCAGGAGGCCATTGTAAGACAGACTGCAATCATTATTGTCAGTGAGGTTATCTTTCTAAACATATTCCGTCACCCTGATGTATATCTGATATGCGGCCGTCACGTTTCTTCTGGCTAAAAGATATCATGCGGAAAAGCGCTGCATAGGGGGACAAATTTCAGACATATACTCTGCAAAGGCGGACAATTGGATAACTGCCCTTATGAACCTGATCTGACTTGATATAATTAGGACATCGTTAAGTTTTAATTGAGCATTCGGGTGATCTTATGATACATGCAATTAAGGGTGACATTACAAAGATCGATAATGTTCAGGCGATAGTCAATGCCGCCAATGAAAGCCTGCTTGGCGGCGGTGGTGTTGACGGAGCCATTCATTATGCTGCAGGGCCTGAGCTCCTGGCTGAATGCAGGACTCTCGGAGGCTGCAGGATGGGCGAAGCAAAGCTTTCAGGAGCATATAAATTACCTTGCCAATACATCATTCATACGGTGGGCCCGAGGTGGCACGGAGGCGCTGATGGCGAGGCAGAGATACTGTCCCGATGTTACACCAATTCACTGCTTTTAGCGGAGAAGAACAACATCAGGACCATTGCCTTTCCTTCGATATCTACAGGCGCTTTCGGATATCCGGTAAAAGATGCCGCAGTGGTTGCGGTCAATGCTGTAAGCGGATTTCTTAAGCAGCATCCGGATTCGTTCGATGAGATCTATTGGGTGTTGTACGATAACCAGACTAAAAGCATATATGAGAGAGTAATTTCAAATCTTGGTTGATCTTATATTGTTTTAGAGAGGTTAAAAATGTTTCGTGAAGCAAACATAAATGACTCGGCAAGGGTTGCCGAGATAGAAGTATTGAGCAACAGATATGCATATAAAAACATCCTTTCAGACGATTATCTGTTTAACGACTTATCAGTAGAAAACCGTCTGCCGGTATTTAGCCGCTGGATATCAGAAAAACGTTTCGGAATATATGTATATGAAGATACTGACACAGGCATCGTCAAGGGCATGATGGGCATCGGAATGTGTGAAGATGAAGACAAAGAAAAAGCCTTCGAACTGCATTTCATCTATCTCGATCCTGATTACGTGAGAATTGGAATAGGTTCTGAAATGCTGGCGTTCTTTGAGAAAACAGGTAAAGAGAAAGGCTGCTCTGAACTTGTTATCTGGGTCCTTGAAGAGAACGGTATGGGAATAAAGTTTTATGAGAAACATGACTACCATCCCGACGGAAAAGAAAAGATCTTCAAGCGCTGGAACAAGCGTGAGATAAGGTATGTGAAAAGCATCTGACCATTAGGAGGAAATATATGAAAAAGATAGGTTTGGTTGGCGGAACTGGCCCGGAGTCCACTCTGATGTACTATAAGGAACTTAATTCGAGGATCGACACTCTGACTGACGGAAAGGCAATGCCTGATATCGTTATCGACAGCGTGGATTTCCGAAGGGCATGGAGTTACGTCGTTGATGAAAGATACGATCTTCTCGCAGATTATCTTTCCGAAAAGGTTGAGAATCTGAAGAGATGCGGTGCCGAAGTTATCTCACTGACTGCGGTTACCATGCATGCGGTAGTAGATGAGATCTGCGAGAAAACAGGTGCAGATCTTGTCAGTATCCCTAAGGCTGTATGCAAAGAAGCAAAAAGCAGGGGATATAAGACGATAGGCCTTCTCGGAACTGCTCTTACGATGGATAAGGATTATATGAAAAAGGATTTCCGCGAATCGGGAATAAATGTAATTGTTCCTGATGAGAGCGATCAGGAACTTGTTGCCGGAAGGATATACGAGGAACTAGAGAACGGCATCGTAAAGGAATCAACTCTTAAAGAGTTTCAGGATATCATCACGAAGATGAAGGAGAACGACGGCATAGAAGCTCTCGTTTTGGGATGTACTGAACTTCCGCTCCTGCTCAATAACGATAATTGTCCGGTACCCTGTCTGGACAGCGTTGAGATACATATAAAGGAATTGATAGAACTGGCATTGTAAATCGCAGGTTTGTTTTGAAAAAACTTATTGCTGGAGAATTATCATGTGCCCGGAAAAAGCAAAGACCAAGATCAACAAGACAGCCGTTTTCGCATGTGCGATAACGCTTTTGGTCCTGGCTTTGGGAGCTGTGATCTGCCGCTTTTTCATGCTCAGCCCGATCCCTGAATTAGAGAGATTGGCGGATATTGAAGTCAGTCATTTCGAAGCAACGTTTATTTCTTTTGATGGTGATAAGCTTACAAGTATATCGCATCACGCCAAGACGCTTGACGTGCAGTTCAATGACATTCTGAAAATACGCCGTTTCTGCGGATTGAAAGGAGTTAAGGTAACGGACTGGACACCGGATAAGATCAAGTATCCGGTATATGCGCTCACGATAAGACCGATAAACTTCAAGAGTGAAAAATATCTGCCCGGAGAAACCATTGTCTGGAGTAACGGGTATCTCATAACTTCTTCTGGTGACGTGTACAGATGCAATCCTGATTTCAGTTATTTTTCGAAAAAGGATGACGGCGATTATTACGCTGAAGCGGCTGACCGCAGACTCGATAACGTTAAGAATTTCCGCCCGCTCGCTTTGGCAAATAACAAGTGGAATAAAGATCTGCTGAATCCTTCTTCACGCAGCACGAGGGAACTTAACAAAGACATCGAAGCCAAGGTTAAGAGCGTTACCGGGGAAGAGGCAGAACGGATAGTAACTGTAAGCTTAAAGAACAATGGTACAGACATTTGGAATTACAGTGACCAGTCTTTGTTTGCCGGCCTGGAAGTAAAACTTGATGGTGAATACTACAGCATCTATCACGATCCGAATGTTGACGACATTTATCTTACCGTGCTCTTTTACAGCAAAAGCATCGGAGCAGGCCGCGACGACGTGCAGGATTACAGCCTGGGCTTTTTCGGGAAGCTTCCTCCGGGAGAATACAGGATCGTGGTGTTCGGTCAGAATGATGGCGTGCAGGATTACGTTTTTGCGGAGTTCTCGATCTGACGGTTTTCAACTGCCTTATTTTGCACGTGGATTTTGATCCGTATTGAGTTAGAATGTCTTAGACCGTTTAACCCGGGGGATATTTGATATGGATAGATTAAAGAGATTTTTGCTATGCCCTTTGATGGCTGTAGCGATCGTGCTTTCCGGATGTTTATTTGATCATGAAAAGCTCGCGGCAAGGAACAAAGAAGAGCTTGAAGCGAGAAAGAAAACCGTTACCGATCACATGGAAGAATGTCTGAACGAGAAGTATGCTGAAGCCCTGGGCAAAGATCCTTCAGATAAACTGTTCGAAGTTTATAACCTCAGCAAGGGGCAGAATCAGGCATGGTTTAACAGAGGCACATATCCGGCAAAAGCTAAATGCAGTCTTGATGATTATTCAAACGAATTCAGTGCTGAGATCTACCTTGAAAGAAACGGGGATTTCGGTGTTTTCAAAGACAGCTTTTACGGTATCCTCTACGGTGTTGAAGTAAAGCAGTCTTTTGAAGAAATGGTATCTGAATATCCTATAACCGACACGAATATCTACTATATGCCCAATGAGGATATAGTCAAAGAAGAAGCCGAACTTAAAAAGAATCTGTGTATCTTCGGGAAATACGACCCTGTAAAAACGCCTGAGGATGTTGAAAGACTCTGCGGGTTCATAGATAAACTCAATGAGATGGGATGCATTCATGCAATAGCCATTACGGATGGTACGACGACCAACCGATCAATGAGGAGCGATAACATAACTTCTTCTGAAATAAGGGATTATTTCAAGAACATCACGTAAGCGATCAGGTGTTGCTGCTGTTGTGCCAGTCCATCTCGGGATGTCTTGAGTAATATTCGGCCTTGACCTCATACATTTCAGCATCGGCTTTCTGCATTGCCTTGATAACGTCATCAACGTCATCGCTGTGGCATGAACCGACTGCGAAATGAGCCCTGCCATGACGCTCGGAGTTGTCTAGAAGCGACTTGCTGAATTTCTCGAAATCCTTACGTTTTACATTGGAGTTGATGACCATGAATTCATCACCGCCCACACGGTAAATATCGCAATCCGAAGTCTTGAGCTCATTCAGTATCTCGGCAACATCCTTAAGCAGTCTGTCACCGGCCTCATGGCCTTTCATGTCGTTGGTAGCCTTAAGTCCGTTAACGTCAATGAAGCAGATTCCGTAGGGTCTGTGTATCGGCTTGGTACCGTTGAGATCTTCGCTGATCCTGTTGTTCATGGCATTACGGTTATAAACGCCTGTCAGCAGGTCTGTGGAACTCATAATCTTCATCTTGCGGACGTTCATCTCATTAGCGATCTCCGCTGACAGGATAAAGGAAGTGATTCCGAGGGTTTCCTTGATCATGAGCGTCTTTGCAGGATCGAAATTACCCGCCCAGATATAACCGATCGTCTTATTGTCTGAACGGAGAGGATAGATTACGAGAGTCCTGATGCCTGCGAGATTGAGCGACTCAACCCACTCGGGAGCGATCTTTGCCGCATCATTCATATCTGTTTCATTTGAAATTACAAAGCAGTTGCTCTTATGGATAAGTCTCGGCCATGTCTCTATGATCCTGTAGAAATCCTCGTTAAGATAATCGGTCATCGGAAGTTCGCCCGATTCCTTTTTGAAATCTTCGCAAAGGAGTGAATATTCGCGCTTGTCGAAATCGGTGAGAAGGATGCTGCATCTCTTTGATGAGCACTGTTCGCGGATATCGGCAATGACCGAATTCATAGCCTTCTGGAAATCCTTGGTCTCACGAAGTTTGAGGCACGTCTTGATAACGTTTGTCGCCGTCTCGGAAGAGACGTCAGCTAGCTTGTCGACATCTGCTTTAGGATTCATCTCGTAGGAGAACAGGATGAGTTTCTTGTCGGGATCATCCGATGCGAGAGGGGTAAGGAATACTTCCATCCAGGCATTGTACAGTTCAATGTCGAAATACGTGTGGATAGGCTTGTCGTTCAGCGCGCAGCTGTCACATAGGTCTTCGAAATTCTTAGCCTTGGGGATGTATCTGGTGTAGGGAACGTCAACCTCGAAGTCCCCGATGTTCTTTACTACGGTGCGCTTGTAGGCGTCGTTGGCATCAACGATCAGATACCTGATATTGCTGTCAGTCTCCTTGAGATCGACAGACAGAACGCAGGCAACGCGGCTGAAATTGTCTACAAAGCTCTTATAATCCATATCCCACCCATAAAAGTGATACTATGCGTATTATACCCCCGCAGTTACGGTTATAGTAGACAACTATTTAAATACTTTGTTACGATATGGAAAACTAAAAGGAATCGGGGATGACCATGAAAAGAGAACTCGGTATTGCCAGATGCGGCTTGGCATGCTGCCTTTGCTCTGAAAACGTAGAGTGCAAGGGCTGTAAAAAGGACGGCTTTATGGAATTGTCCTGGTGCAAGGATGCTGACTTTTGCGAGAACCGCAGATGCGGTATCGAAAAGGGGATTGCCGGCTGCTTTGAATGTAATCCCGCCGAATGTTCCAAAGGTTTGTACAAAGAAAAGATCAAGGCGAAGGCTTTTGCCGAATTCGCGAAAAGGTACGGCGTGGAAGAACTGCTCGACTGCCTCGAGAGAAATGAGAAGGCGGGCATTATCTACCACCGTGAAGGGATAATGGGAGATTATGATGAGTTCGATGATCTTGAAGAGCTCATCGGGTTTATTAAGACAGGGATAAGGAAATGACAATTCTTAAGAGTAATCTATGTAAGCAGTGCGGCGGTCTTCTCGATATCGACGTCGACCGTCAGGTATATATCTGTCCTTTCTGCGGAGTTACTTTCGACTACGAGTATTTCCGCGAAGACAACATTAAGGAGATAGCCAGAAAGTCTATCGTCAGGCGTGAATTCGGCGCTGCCAAAGACGCTTTTGACTTTATGCTCAAGAAGAATCCTCATGACTTTGACGCGCTTCTGGGCCTGTTTTTGTGCCAGAACAGATGGCAGTCGATCCATCCGCTTACCAACGCGGATAACGTCCATTTCACTGAAAATGATAAAGCTCTGAAATACGCGATCGATAATGCTCTGCCTGTGGACAAGGAGTACTTTGAGAAGATCAGGGAAGTGGCCGTGGTTCTTGAGAAGTACAGGGAGAGCAGACGTGAACTCGCAAAACTCGAATCGGAGAGGTCTTTGCAGGATTCGCTCTTCAGACAGCTCATACAGGAGCTTGATTATAACGAGCGCCGCTTTTCGATCTTCTGGGATGAGGTTATGTCGATCCCGGACAAAAACGGTTTTCCTCTTGCGATCGATATGGTGCCTATTCTCCTGATTATAATCGGATTAGCAGTATATCAGATCGGATGGGGAGTCCTGGTTTTTCTTGCAATCGTCATCGGACTTGCGATAGGTATATATAACGCTAAAAAGGCTATTGTCAGGATGGGCATTAAAGCCGATATCAATCCTGCAAAAGAAAAGCTTGATAAGTGTACCGAAGACTGCAATGCGAAGAACAAAGAGGGCAACGAGCTCATGAAGGAGTTCCGCGAAAAATCAAAAGCGGTCGTCCTGGAACGCCCCGTGGAAAAGCCTGCGGAGATAAATCACGAATAAGCTTCCAATGCGCGTGAATAGTAATTCTTGAGCTTGCTCTTTAATGAGCGGGGACTGATCACGACTGCATCTTTTCCGAAGCGTCTGAAGTAATCCTCGAGCTGCATTTCCGGCCAGTCGAAGTGATAGAGGTCACCGTCGATGTAAGTGACGTACGGCCTGTTCTTAACGATCATGGTGTACATCTGCTTGCCGCGCTCGGTCATCTGTACGACTGCGTGTATATCCGCAGACATGGAGTGAGGGCTCCTTAAGCCCTTCCTGATAAGCTCGTCTTCGATCTTCTGATCCTTTGTGAATGTATGTGAAGTGATGAAGATGTTGCTGAGTCTTGAGATCCTGAAAGAACGGTTCTTCTTCTGCCTCTGGTCGTGGCAGAGAAGATAGCTGAACTGTTCTTCCTTTGAAGTGGCGATCATGTAAGGCTCAACGATGGCCTTATGATCATGGCCTCTTGAAGTGAAGGAGAGAAGCCTGCTCTCGGAGATGGCCTTGTTTATTGCTTCGTAGGTGTCCTTGAATATGATCTCCTCACGCTTGCTCCTGGGAATCGACAGGTAAGAGAGGAACATGTCCTTGATGTAGCCTGACAGGGAATTCTCCTTAAGAAGATTGTTCTCGATTATCTTGATTATCTCGTAGGACTCACCACTGACAGTGAGCGTAATGACCGCGCTCTTTCCTGAACCTGATTCCTTATTGGTTATGTATGTCTTGATTATCTTGCTCGCAAGGTCAGATGCTGCTTTGGGCTTCAGTTCCTTAACTGAAGTCAGTTCGCCAAGTACGTTATTGAGCAATTCCTCATTGTCATTCCTGTACTGGTCGAAATAATTGACGATCAGTTCTTTAAGGAAACCGTTGAGATTGACGGTCCCGTTCTCCCTTGTGAATTCGAAAAGCTCTGCGTCTGTCGCGAGCCTTGTTTTGGTGTCTTCTGAAAGGTAGATCTTGTATTTCTCTGTCATATGTAACTCCTATTAGGGGTTGTGTAAAACTATAAAAACCCCGAAAGTGCCTTAATATTCACATTATATTGGGGTTGCTGTATCAAGTCAAACTGCATCTATTAAAACCCCACTATCCGGGTTACCATACAATTGCAACGAGCGAAGACACTCACAGCAACTGATTATCGAAAGTGGTTACACAAAGTTAAAGGCTTTGCTACGCAGGTTCGAATCCTGCCGAAGAATAAGTGTCTTGTAAAGCGTGTTGACTAAAGGTGCTAACAGCAAAGAAAAGATCGATGAACTGTTAATTCATAGGGATTTACCAAAGCACCTTGTAAAAGGAGAAAAAAGAAAATGTTGAAGTTTTTAAAGAGAGAAGCTAATACAGCTTATACAGTGAACGGAGCTGTATCAAATGCAAGCACAATGTCCGATAACCTGGACTTTTTCGCTACAGCCGGTGCGCTGAGAAACGCAAGTGATGAAGATATCACTGAAAGATTCATCAGGGCATTTGCTGAAGACCGCGATATCGCCATTAAGACACTCTTCTATGCAAGAGACATCAGAGGCGGTCTGGGTGAGAGGAGAGCGTTCAGAGTAATAATCAGATACCTGGCGGATAACTATCCTGACACAGTCAGAAAGAACATCGCCAATATCGCTGAATACGGCAGATACGATGACATTCTGTCATTGATCGGTACTGCAAGCGAGGCGGAGGCAATCGCTTACATCAGGGAGACCCTGGAAAAGGATATGGTGTCCATGCAGGCACAAAGACCCGTGTCCTTAATGGCTAAGTGGCTGCCCTCCGTCAACGCGAGCAGCAGGGAGACTGTAATGACCGCTAAGAAGATCGCCAAGGCGATGAATATGTCTGACGCTTCTTACAGAAGGATGCTGTCTGCTCTGAGAGCTTACATAAAGATCCTGGAGAACAATCTGAGGGAGAAGGACTATTCTTTTGATTACATGACGCAGCCTTCAAAAGCTCTGTTCAAGTACAGAAGAGCCTTCATCAGAAATGACGGTGAAAGATATTCGGACTTCATAGAGAGGGCGAAAAAGGACCCTTATGTTCTGAATGCAAGCACATTGACCCCTTACGATATTGTAAGCAGGATAGTTAACTCCAGAACTTCCGAGTTCCCGATGTTCGGCAGGGACAATTTCAAGAGCTCTCTGTCTGCTGAGGAAAAAGAAGTACTGGACGTAACCTGGAACGCATTGGAGAACTATGTGAACTCTGACAACACGCTTGTCGTGGTTGACGGTTCCGGCTCCATGTACTGCAGCATGTTCGCAGTAAAGCCTGCGGCAGTCGCAGAGTCGCTTGGTATTTATTTCGCAGAGCGTAACAAGGGCGCGTTTAAAGACTACTTCATTACGTTCTCGGCAAACCCCAGGCTGGTAAAGATCAAGGGAAAAGATATTTTCGAGAAGGTAAAATATGCTATGAGTTTTAACGAATGCAGCAATACCAACATTGAAAAGACTTTCGACCTGATACTGAACACCGCGGTAAAGAACAGACTGAAGCAGAAGGATATGCCTTCAAGGCTGATAATCATCTCCGACATGGAGTTTGATACAGCTGCAAGCGATGCGTCCAAGACTAACTTTGAGAATGCTAAGGCCAAGTTCGAAAGAGCCGGCTACAAGCTCCCTCAGCTGGTCTTCTGGAACGTAAACAGTTTTAACAGACAGCAGCCTGTTAAGATGAACGACAGGGGCACGGTCCTTGTCTCCGGCATGTCTCCTCAGATCTTTGCGATGCTGAAGGATGACAAACTCGACCCTTATTCTTTCATGATGAGCGTAATCTCATCCGCAAGGTATAAGAGAGTCGCTGCCTGAAGTGTTAAGATTCATTTGGTTCTCAATGGCCTTCTCAGTTTTCGTTGAAATTGAGAAGGTTACAGAGAATGAAAAACATGAGGTTATAAATATGGAAGTTATAGAAATAAAAGGAAAGGTAAACACAGCTCTCTGCTACGCGAAAGTCGTGGAAGATGAAGCAATAGAACAGATAAGACGAATGTGCGATTACCCGATGACTGCAGGGTCCAGGATAAGGATCATGCCCGACGTTCACTCCGGTAAGGGATGCACGATAGGAACTACAATGACTATCAAGGACAAGGCAGTTCCCAACGTCGTAGGCGTTGATATCGGATGCGGTATGTACACTGTAAATCTCGGTAAGGGTGACATCGATTTCCTTAAGGTCGATGAAGCCGCTCACTACATTCCTTCCGGAAAGAACGTCTGGGAAGGAAGAAAGGAACAGTTCGATCTTACGGGACTTACTTGCTACAGACAGCTCAAGGATACAAAGAGACTCGTCAGATCACTTGGCACATTGGGCGGCGGAAACCACTTCATCGAGATCGATGAGGCAAAGGACGGAACAAAGTATCTCGTCATACACTCCGGTTCAAGAAACCTCGGAAAGCAGGTCGCAGAGCTCCACCAGAAGCTTGCGATAAACTTAAGCAGAGGTTACGACACATATCTCGAAAAGAGAGATGAGATCATAAGAACATACAAGGAGGAAGGCAGAAAAGAGGAGATCCAGGCGGCATTAAAACAGCTCAAGTGGGAAGTATATGAAGGCGATTCTCCAATGCCTGAAGATCTTTGCTATCTCTCCGGCAAGTATCTTGAAGACTATCTCCACGACGTGGAGATATGCCAGGCTTTCGCGAAAAGAAGCAGAGAGCTTATGGCGGAGATCCTCATCGAAAGAGCCGGACTTACTGCAGGCGAATCCTTCCACACGATCCACAACTACATCGATACGGAAGAGATGATCCTCAGAAAAGGTTCCATAGCCGCACACAAAGGTGAGAAGGTCCTCATTCCCATCAACATGAGGGACGGATCCGTAATCGCCATCGGTAAAGGAAACCCCGAATGGAACTACTCTGCGCCTCACGGTGCAGGAAGACTGATGTCCAGAACAAAAGCGAAAGATACTCTTACCATGGAAGAGTATAAGAAAGCAATGGAAGGAATCTTTACTACATCAGTTAATGAAGACACATTGGATGAAGCGCCTATGGCTTACAAGTCACTTGAGGACATCATAGATGTCATCGCTGAATCCGTAGATGTCGTAGAAGTCATCAAGCCCATATACAACTTCAAGGCATAAGAAAAGGACGATTTTAAAGATCGTCCTTTTCTTAGAGGTGGATGGTTTTATGGCAAAGATTATTTCTTAACGCTGGTTGAGATTGAGAAAGGATTTTCTCCGACGAGCTGTTCCCAAGGGAGTTCTCTTACGATCTTGATGTAGTTGAATGCTACGACTGATCCGATGATTACGATGATTGCGATGACGCAAATGAGTTCTACGAGTGAGAAGCCCTTCTTGGATGAATTCTTATTAAACTTTTTCATTTTTCTTTCCCCCTAAATGTTTTTTGGTTTTGTTTTTGGTTTGTTGTTTGTGTTTTTGTTTGATGGCTTCATTATTGCAACATCAAGGGGGTTAAACCATCAGCAATGTATATGCCGTTTGATGATTAAGCAACACCGGGAGCCCCTGGTGTTGCCAAACGTGAAAAAAGTTTTGTTTTTTTAGTTGGAGATTTTCGTTTCTTTCGGGATCTTCGCGAAAAAACTGATGGTAAAAGGTATGCACGCAAGGCTCGTCATGACGTCTGCGATAGCCTGCGAGTACTGAATTCCGGTCAGGCCGAAGAGCCAGCTTGAAATAAGGAGAATCGGTATGAAGAACAGACCGTTTCTAAGTGACGAAAGGAATGTCGCGTTGAACTTGTAACCGATACTCTGGAACATCATGTTATTGCAGACCTGGAAGGGCACGAAGAACAACGCAAGGCACTGCGCCTGCAAAGCGGGTATGCCGATCGTTATGACTTCCGGATCATCTCTGAATATCTGAATGCATGCGCCTGCGTTAAGGTAAACAGCGAGAGCAGCTATTCCGAGTGAAACAGTTCCGAATCCGAGCGTGAAGAAAAAACCTTCGCGCACTCTGGAATATTTCTTTGCGCCGAAGTTGAATCCTGCAACAGGCTGGAAGCCCTGTCCGATTCCCAAAACCGCGCTGAAGATAAACATGCTGATCCTGTTGGCGATGCTCATTGCCGCGATCGCAGCGTCACCATAGACACCGGCGGCGTTGTTGAGGAGCATGGTGGAGATGCTCGCAAGGCCCTGTCTTGCAAGGCTCGGAAGACCAGTCGTAACTATGTCTCCGAGGGTTGCCAAATTAAATTTGGCGTATTTGAAATTGAGCGAAGTCTGAGTCTTCTTAAGAATGAACATAGTAAGAAGCAGTATCCACGAAACATACTGTGATATTGCTGTTGCGAGGCCAGCACCGAGGATACCCATATTCATGTACTGCATGAAGAGCATATCCAGAAAGATGTTTAAGATGCCGCCTGAAGTAAGACCGATCATGGCGAAAAACGCGCGGCCTTCGTATCTTAAGATGTTATTCAGGACGCAGCTTGATACCAGTGCGGGTGCTGCGCAGAGAATGCATATCGCATATGTTTTCGCATATGGAAGGATGGTGGGTGTGCTTCCTAAAAGCAGCATCAGTGGCGTAAGGAATATGCTTCCGAGAATGAGAATGAGAAAACCCGAGAACAGTGCGGAATAGAATCCTGTCGCTGAGAATCTGCATGCGTTTTCGATCTCTTTCTGACCGAGCTTTCTGCTGATTATGCTGCCCGATCCGTGACCGAACATGAAGCCAATTGCCTGAAGGATGGCCATGAGTCCCAGAACGACTCCGGTAGCTCCGCTCGCAGATGTGTTGATCTGTCCGACGAAGTAGGAGTCAGCCATGTTGTAGATGCTTGTGACGAACATGCTGATCATAGTCGGAATGCCGAGCTGTACTATAAGGCTCGGAACCGGCTTCTGGGTCATCATTTCAAATTGTGTCTTGTATTTCTTCATCTGGGGCACCTTGAAGATAATAACACTATTAGTGATTATTGGCCCCCGTCAATGAAAGGAAAAATACATGGAAGAATCAAGATGATCTGGTCTTCTTTGTTTTCTTTTCGAGATACATGGCTTTGTCAGCCTTGTTCATGCATTCGAGAAGGTCTTCCCAAGCGGTAACTTCACATGTTCCTATACTTGCGGAGACAGGATAAGGATAGTTTTTCTCCTTGTTGGCGGATTTAACAAGATTTCTCAGATTCCTGATGAACTGACCTATTCTTCCGGGACTGTCGAGCACAAGAACAGCTGTGAATTCGTCACCGCCCATCCTTGCGGCGAATTCTTCTTGGTTGAGTGCTTTTGAAATACAGTCGGCTATTGTCTTTATCGCTTCGTCTCCGGCACTGTGTCCGAAATTATCGTTTATGTATTTAAGTCCGTCCATGTCGATGCTGGCTACGGCGATCGGGGTCTTCATTTGGCCTTTGGATTCGAAATAGTTGTTGATGTTCTTTTCGTAACCGCGTCTGTTGAAAAGACCTGTCATGGCATCTCTTACATACATGTCCATAACATCGCTCATGGCAAAGAGGTTGCTGTAGAGACGTGATCTGTTATTGGCCTGACCCAGGAGCATTAATATGAATTCGAGTTTTTCACTGACGAATTCTTTGGACTCCGGCAGGATCTCGACAGCACAGTAGCCGTAAACTTCGTTCTTATAATATATCGGCAGGAAGATCCTGATACCGGAATCGGTATTGAGGAAGCGCTCTGGAAGGAGCATATCGTTGGGGAAGGGAACTTCAGTCAAGTGGATCTCGCCATCTTCTTCAAAATAACCGAAAACGTTCCTGTCGTTCTCGCGGTATTCGCACAGATAGCACCTGCTGAAGATATTCAGTTCCTTAAGATATTCCATAGTTATCTGATGATATGCTTCAGGCGAGATCGCGTCTTCATAACGTGCACTCATTATGACGAACTCACGCGTAAAGTCGAAAGAAGTCTTGCGTATTATGTCGAGCTTTCTATAAGCGTCAAAAATGTCTCTCTTTTCTTCGTCGAGCGTGCTCTCGCGAAGGATTATCTTTCCCGGAATGCTGATGTAGAAATCTACGGATTCGTTATTCAGAACTTTTTCAAGCGTATCAAGAGCGGTGTTTGCAAGATCCTCATCCGGAATGTTCGAAGTAGTGAGTGAAGGAATGTGGTTCGCCGATGCTTCGATGTTGTCTATTCCGGTGATCATGCAGTCTTTCGGAAGAACGAAACCGCGGAGGGTCAGTTCATCCATCAGAGCAAGTGCCATGTAGTCATTTGAACAGATGATCGCCTCAGGCAGCGTGCCGTCCTCTTTGGTAAAGAAATCAGCAGTTTGAGGTCCCTGGGTAACCCAGTAATTGCCGTGGAAGATCATGTTTTCTTTTACTTCAAGACCTGCCTCTTTCATTGCATCTTCAAATCCGGCGAGTCTTTCCTGGGAATCGATGAGATCATCTCTTCCGGTAACGAAACCGATGTCAGTCGTTTTGCACTTGGAGATCACGTATTCTGCGATGTCATGCATGATCATTCTGTTGTCTGGGATGATGCTGAAGAAACCGTCATCTATCGACCTGATGCTTATAACCGGAGGAAGGTCTTCGGTGCACGCAAGATTCTCGATAAGCTCCTTTGAGATACCGCCCTGAGTGAGGGTATCTGAACAAAGGATTATTCCGTCATATTCGCTTAATTGCGGAAGTGAAAGGACGCTTTTCAGACCGACGGCATGGAGCGGATTATCGCTCGGAACGGAGCAATTGCCATAGACGTCAATATGGTAGCCCCTCTCGAGAGCCCGCTCGCGTAAAGTCCGGACGATCCCGGCTGAATAATCACGATACAGATCACCAATGAAAGCACAGATCTTCATACTCTTCCCCTGAATTCTTATTTTATAGATTCAGTATACTAGCGAGATTAAAATAATCGGTTAACAGAATATCAATTCTGAATAACGTTTCTATGTAGCATGGATCTCATCCCACTGTTTTCTGTATTCTCGTGGTGATTTCTCGAAAAACTTCCTGAAGGTTTCAGACATGTAGCTTACGCCGCCAAAGCCCGTCTGAGAAGAGATCTCGGTCATTGACATCTTGCTTGCACGCAGGAGTTCCGCGACTTTGCGCGCTCTGAGGTGCATCAGGTAATTGATAGGTGATTCGCCGACGTAGCGGTGGAATAACGTGTTGCAGAGCGATTTGCTTATGTTGCCGCTTGCCGCTATGTCGCCTAATGTTATCTGCTGTTGATAGTTATTTGCGATGAAGTGCATCATGGATTTGAAAGACTGCATACCGGGGTCTGATACGGTCTCTTCGGTCATGCCGTATGTTTCTGCCTGCTTTCTTATAATGTCCCAGATCTGATAGAACTGTTTGGTAACAGCAAACGGATCGTGCCTTACATCGGGGAGAGCCAGGATGAGTTTTCTCATGTCTTCGGCATATTGGTTTATGTAGCGGAATCTTAAATAGGGAAGATCGGGATTGTCCGTAATCGGCCTTATTGCCTGCATCTCAACAGCTACAGAATTTGATAAGATCCCCGGATGGATAACGCAGATGACGTATTTGGCGGTCCCGCCGTTTACGCAGGTGTTGTAGTGGATCTGATTAGAGTTGACTACTATCGTGTCGCCTTGATTTAACAGCAGATTCTTGCCGTTGACGGTATACATCAGCTGGCCTTCTTTGATAGTCATTATCTCAATGTCTTCGTGGAAGTGCGGAACTCCTTCCCAGGTTGCTTTAGGTACGATCCAGCCGTCATATATATAAGAAGGGAAATTAGGATCATCGTAATTTACTATTTCTGAACCGTCATCGCGCTTAACGATGAGACCCATGACTTCTCTTTTCATAACAAAATTACTCCTGAAGCATAAAAACTATAACTATATTCCATTTGCGTGGAATATAGTTATAAAAATCGGGCATTTACAAACTATTATCACGCTGATAACTACAATATACTTGTAATCGCACAGAAAAGAAAGAGGGAAAATGAAATGAGTGAGTATTCTGGAAATGAAGCAGTAATTATGAAGAATGTTTGTAAAGACTTCAAGGTATTGAACCGTCACGAAGGACTGAAGGGCAGTATCAAGGACCTGTTTTCGAGAGACTACAAAACAGTATCCGCTGTTAAGGATGTAACTCTTACCGTAAACAGGGGCGAGATCATCGGATACCTGGGACCTAACGGTGCGGGCAAGTCGACGACCATAAAGATGATGACCGGCGTTCTTGAACCCACGAGCGGCGAGATCCTTGTAAATGGAAAAGTTCCTTACAAGAACAGGACAGAGAACTGCGAGAATATCGGTGTTGTTTTCGGACAGCGCAGCCAGCTCTGGTGGTCGCTTCCGCTGATCGAATCGTTCAAGCTCCTGCGTGATCTTTATATGGTTCCCGAAAAGGATTATCAGGACATGATCGCTCTTTATCAGTCGCTGGTCGATATCGAACCTATCTTACATAAGCCTGTACGAGAGATGTCTCTTGGTCAGAGAACGCTCAGTGATATTCTTGCGGCGTTCCTGCATAATCCTCCCATCGTATTCCTCGATGAGCCTACGATCGGTCTCGACGTTTCAATGAAGGCAAAGATCAGAGAGCTTATCCTGGGCCTTAATAAAGAAAAGAATACAACCGTTATCCTTACCACACACGATATGGGTGACGTTGATGCACTCTGCAAAAGGATCGTCATCATCGATAAGGGAACTAAGATCTACGACAACGACATCGATCACCTTAAGACGTATTTCGGTTCATACAGAACATTGAAGATTAAACGTGCTGACGATACGTGGGAAGAAACACTCATTGATGATAAGACGACGGACGTTATGGACGTCATCATGGAAAAGCGTAAGACAATGAAGATCAAGGACGTTAAGATCGACGAGATCTCAACAGAAGAAGTCATCAAGAAGATATATGAAGGGAGCGCAAAATGAATCCTAAAAGACTGCTCGCGATAACGAGAGCCGGCATAATGGAATCGCTCCATTTCAGGCTCGGCATCTTCGTTACGCTTTTTGCGAACCTCATCTATCTGGTTCTTGTTTACTATCTCTGGAAGGCGATCTATGCCTCATCCGGAACCACTGTTGTAAACGGCATGACGTTCGAAGACACGATGATCTATCTGATCCTTGCTACAGCACTTTTCAACTTCCTTGAGATGTTTGTCGTGTGGGATATGAGCAGATCGATCCAGTCCGGCAAGATCGTACTGGATCTGCTCAAACCCATGCGGTTCAGGAAGTACACCTTTTGGAGCTATACGGGAAATCACATCGTTCAGTTCGTTCTGACTTTCATACCGACATTTGTAGTCGTCATGATAGTCACCAAAGGCGCAATACCGATGGGACTTAACCTGGTGTGGTTCTTGGCAGCTACCGTGATTGCGCTGATGATCAATTACAACATCGAGATGCTGATTGCCCCGATCTGCTTCTTCACTGAATCTACTTGGGGTGTAAACATTGTAAAAGAGACGATCGTACTGCTTCTGTCAGGCGCTACGATCCCGCTCGCTTTCTTCCCCGAAAAGGCGAGAATGGTAGTATCTTACCTGCCGTTCAGAGCGGTGTACGACATACCGCTTTCGATCCTTTTGGGAAAGAACGGATCGGATACGTGGCAGGGACTGGTAAGTCTTTTCGCACTTCAGCTTGCATGGCTCTTAGTGCTGACTCTGGCAGGCAACTTATTCTGGAACAGTGCGGTGAAGAAAGTCACCGTGAACGGAGGCTGATATGCATAAAAGAGGATTAGGTTTTTATGCGAGGATCTATCGCAAGATACTTATCCAGGATCTTAAGAGCAAGATGAGCTACCGTGCGGACTTCATCATCTCCACATTCGGAATGATAATGACCAATCTGTCAGGCTTCATCACTTTCATGATCCTGTTCCATAACTTCCCGACGATCAACGGATGGGACTATTACCACATGCTGTTCCTGTACGGTTTTTCGCTTGTTGCACTGACGCCCGTCCAGTGCTTCTTCGACAACAACTGGAACCTCAGGTTCATGGTGCAGAGCGGCGACTTCATAAAGTACTGCTTCAGACCGGTCAATGTTTTCTTCTACTTCATCTCTGAAGTGTTCGACGTAAAAGGCCTGGGACAGCTTGCTTTCGGTATTGGCACGATCATCTATGCTTGGATCAAGATAGGGATTCCGGTGACGCCTTTGGTAATAGGAAAGCTTATCGTATTCCTTCTTACGGCATCGCTCTTCATGATCGCTCTCATGAACTTTGCGGCTGCGACATGCTTCTGGATAAAGGGCTCGGGTTACGTAATGGTAATCATGTTCCGCTTCAAGGATTTCGCGAAGTATCCTTCTTCGATCTTTGAAGGAATCTTCAAGATAATCTTTACGTTCATCATCCCGATCGCGTTTATCGCATACTATCCGAGCCTTGTCATCCTGACTCCGGACAACGTTCCGCTGCTGTCGTGGATTTCGCCTCTGTATGGCATACTGTTTGTATTCCTGAGCTACAAATTCTGGATGCTCGGCGTACGCAAATACGATTTCACGGGTTCTTAAAGGAGGTATCTTTTATGAACGATCTTGTGATGATAATCAAGAGAACTGTTGTCCCGAATTTTCTTAATATCAGGACATCAATAAAAGCATACGACAGGGACGCGCTGTGTTGCGGCGCGCCATGCTGGAGATGGGTATACCACGCGCTTCATTCTGCGGATAAGTGGTTCATCAATCCCAATGTTTATGAGGAACCGTCATTCCACGAAGAAGGTATGGATAACCCTGATAATCCGACTTCTGTTGTGCTCTCTGATGAGCAGCTTCTTGAGTATCTGGATGCCGTTGAAAAGAAGACGCTTGATTACCTCGATACGCTTGACGATTCAATGCTTTACGAGTGCCCTGAGAACTGCCGTTTCACAAGGATGGAACTGGTGCTCCGCCAGTACCGCCACCTGTCTTTCCATACAGGAATGCTAAACGGCCAGGTCGCAGTTGCTACGGGCAAGTTCCCGATGTGGGTGTCTGATGCTGATAAGTATGTTGATGACGGTGTTTTCTTTGGACGTTACCGCCAGGGACAGACTAAAATCTGAAGATTACGGCGCAGGTGTCGGCTTTTTATACTCGCATAGAGGATTATCGTAATCGCAGCTGCTTTCCGTGCAGGTATATGCTTTGATTATCCTGCCATACTGCCTTGATGTAGAGATCAACGCATAACGCGGCTCACCGTCAGAAGAGGCCAGTTCATAAATGTAGGTGTAACTGCCGCCGTTATTATTTGCTATGGCAACGTTGGGTTCGCCGAGCTGTTCGATTACGGGCTTGATCCCTTCGTTGCGGTTACCGGTAAGAAGTTTTCTCATTTCATCTTCAGTAAGCTTCTTGGCACCGGTATCAAGCCATTGATAAGGTGTCTCATTGATGAGCCTTGCCTTTACGGTGTCTTCGCCCAATATAATGCATATGAGGGGCACTTCCTTGGTGTAATCGTAATCCGGGTTCTCATACAATTTCGCGTTGTTATCGGTTATGAACAGGGCATATC
>Ga0310786_10001414_pt1 | contig 38614 bp, 26 predicted proteins | sample AusTroGonzalo_MG_FD_203881 | JGI IMG/M metagenome (GOLD analysis project Ga0310786, IMG submission 203881) | Bovine rumen microbial communities from tropical cattle in Woodstock, Queensland, Australia - Gonzalo_03 (v2) (version 2) | ecosystem: Host-associated > Mammals > Digestive system >... | reverse complement strand
AGAGCGTGGCCTCGAAGACTGGCGACGATGCCGGCGACGGTACCACCACCGCTACCATCCTGGCTCAGGCTATTGTCAGCGAAGGTCTGAAGAACGTCACCGCAGGTGCCAACCCCATGGACCTGAAGCGCGGTATTGACAAGGCCGTGAAGGCTGTCACTGACTTCATCGCCAAGAGCGCTGAGCAGGTCGGCGACAACTACGACAAGATTGAGCAGGTTGCTACCGTTTCTGCCAACAACGATAAGGAGATTGGTGAGCTGCTGGCCGAGGCTATGCGCAAGGTCTCTAAGGATGGTGTCATCACCATCGAGGAGTCGAAGAGCCGTGACACGCACATCGGTGTCGTCGAGGGAATGCAGTTCGACCGCGGTTACCTGAGTGCTTATTTCATGACCGACTCTGACAAGATGGAGTGTGTGATGGAGAACCCCTATATCCTCATCTACGACAAGAAGATTTCGAACATCAAGGACTTCCTGCCTATCCTGCAGCCTGCTGCCGAGAGTGGCCGTCCTCTGCTCGTCATTGCTGAGGATGTCGACTCCGAGGCTCTGACCACGCTCGTCGTGAACCGTCTGCGTGGCGGTCTGAAGATCTGTGCCGTCAAGGCTCCTGGCTTCGGTGACCGTCGTAAGGCCATGCTCGAGGACATCGCTACGCTGACTGGTGGCGTCGTCATCAGCGAGGAGAAGGGTCTGAAGCTGGAGCAGGCTACGCTCGACATGCTTGGTACGTGCGACAAGGTGACTGTCTCTAAGGACAACACCACCATCGTCAACGGTGCCGGTGAGAAGCAGGCCATCCAGGACCGTATCGCCCAGATCAAGAAGGAGATTGAGGTGACCACCTCTTCTTACGACAAGGAGAAGCTGCAGGAGCGTCTGGCCAAGCTGGCCGGCGGTGTGGCTGTGCTCTATGTCGGTGCCAACAGCGAGGTGGAGATGAAGGAGAAGAAGGACCGCGTCGACGATGCCCTCTGCGCTACCCGCGCTGCTATCGAGGAAGGTGTCGTTGCTGGTGGCGGTACGACCTACATCCGTGCTCAGGAGTCTCTGAAGGACGTCAAGGGTGACAATGCCGATGAGCAGACTGGTATCAACATCATCTGCCGCGCCATTGAGGAGCCGCTGCGTCAGATTGTCACCAATGCTGGTGGCGAGGGTGCCGTCGTCGTCCAGAAGGTGCGCGAGGGCAAGGGCGACTTCGGTTACAATGCCCGTACTGAGGTTTACGAGGATATGCGCCAGGCTGGTGTCATCGATCCTGCCAAGGTGGCTCGTGTGGCTCTCGAGAATGCCGCTTCTATTGCCGGAATGTTCCTTACCACAGAGTGCCTCATCTGCGACAAACCTGAAAAAGAGCCCGCTATGCCCATGGGCGGCGCACCGGGAATGGGTGGCATGATGTAGTAGATTTGTCAACTCGACATAACAAATTAAGGGGATGGACTTTTTGGTTCGTCTCCTTTTTTTTCGTTTTTTGATATAGGTCAATGAAAAACGTAGAAAAGCTCTTGCACCATATATTTTTTCTTCATACCTTTGCAGCGTCAACAAGTTAATGACTGCCGCGAGGCAAGACAACGATATTTTTGATTTGTTTTAGTAGATTAGTTTTTAAGTAGTTTGTTTTTTCATAAAAAGCGGAGCGTCGTGACGACGTTTCGTTTTTTTTTCGTACCTTTGTCGCCGTATCTTTTTTCGACGTATGAGAAGACAAACACTACTAATCGCGCTGACAGCAGCAATGACTACCTTCGGACAGACGCAGAAGGTGGGCGACTTCATAGAGTCCACATCCTATAATCTCGACAAGATTGGTGTCGAGCGCAGCCAACAGTATTTCCCGGAGGACGGCGGCTTCGTTTGTGAGAACGGCACAAACCGTTTCACCCGTGCGCTTTACGGTGGTTGGACTGACTATCGTATTGAGACCAGCGACCGACCTGTCATTGCTGTCGTGAAGAAGAACCATCACCGTAACATCCGTTTCCGTGTCAATGGTGTGGCTCTCGATTCTACGGAGTATTGTAAGGCGACCTATGTCAATGGTATGCGTATCTACAGTCTTCGCGACAGCCGATGGGGAAGTGAGGCGGAACTGGCGCTTCAGGTGGTGGCGTTGCCCGACCGTGAGGGAGCCGTGTGGCTTTTCGACGACCGGAATTTCGAGGGGCAAGGTGCCTGTTTCGAGGCGCGTGTCTGTGCCATTGCCAATCCGAAACTGCATCGCAATGGTGACATTGGTGCCGACAAGCCCGGCGTCTTCGAGGCTGCTGCCGACGAAAAAGACCTGGCGATCAAAGAGTGGGAGGGCGGTCACGAGACGTGGTTCGTCATCGACAACATCAACCAGATAGCCAACATGTCCGACGATGAGGCACGCTCGATGTTCATGAAGGCCGTCTTGTACAACGGCCAACTCTCCGAGCGCATCAAGTTCGAGACCCCCGACCCTTATATTAATACCTTGGGTAGCGCCCTGGCCTTTGCTGCCGATGGCGATTGGGACGGCAAGACGTGGCTTCATGGCTGTGTCGGTTGGCGTATGCCGCTGGCTGGCTGGCGTGCTGCCTATGTGGGCGATGTGCTGGGATGGCATGACCGTCAGCGCTCTCATTTCGACGCCTACGCCAAGAGTCAGGTGACGAACGTTGAGCCCACCATTCCGCATCCTTCACAGGACACTACCCTGAATCTCGCCCGTGCCGAGAAACGGTGGGGTACGCAGATGTACTCCAACGGCTACATCTGCCGCAACCCCGAGCGCAACGACCAGATGCATCATTACGACATGAACCTGAATTACATCGACGAGCTGCTGTGGCATTTCCAGTACGATGCGGACAAGGACTATATGCGTCAGATGTGGCCAGTCATCACGCGGCATCTGGACTGGGAGAAGCGCAACTACGACCCTGATGGCGACCACCTCTACGATGCCTATTGTTGCATCTGGGCTTCGGACGCCTTATACTATAATGGTGGAGCCGTGACCCACTCGTCGGCCTACAACTATCGTGGCAATAAACTCGCCGCTCGCATTGCCGAAATCATCGGCGAGGATCCGGAGCCCTATCGTCAGGAGGCTGAGGCCATCCTTAAGGCGATGAATCAGAGGCTTTGGTTGAAAGGAAAAGGTGTGTGGGCTGAGTATCAGGATGCTATGGGACTTAAACGTCTGCACGAAAGCCCTGCCGTTTGGTCGGTCTATACGCCTATTGACTGTGGTGCCTGCTCACCCCGTCAGGCTTACGATGCTACCGATTGGGTGATGACGCATATCCCCCATATCCGTGTTGAAAAAACGGGCTATCGTACCATCGCCACCTCGAACTGGATGCCCTATTCGTGGAGCATCAACAACGTGGCGGCGGCTGAGGTGATGCATACCGCGCTGGCGTTCTTCGAGGCTGGCCACAGCTCATGGGGCTACGAGTTGCTGATGGGCAATGTCATGGACCAGATGTACTACGGCCAGTGCCCGGGAAACTTCGGACAGATCAGCTATTACGACGCAGCCCGTGGCGAGTGCTACCGTGACTTCGGCGACTGCATCGGCATCTCTTCGCGCACCTTAATTCAGGGTCTCTTCGGCATTGTACCGCAGGCTCTTGACGGTGTGTGCTATATCCGTCCGGGCTTCCCCAGCTCGTGGGACAGCGTTGCTGTGAAGACCCCTTACCTCTCATATACCTTTACGCGCAAGGGTGGGGTGGAGCGCTACGAGATTACCCAGAACTTCCGCCAGCCCCTGAAGATTGTTGTCCGTCAGAACGCAGACCGCTGGGGCTATTGCGATACAGAGGGCACTAGCGAGCTGCATCAGGTCATTGAGTGCAAGGTACCTGAAAAAGTTTTGAGGTTCTCTGACCCGATAGTGAAGGAACGACCCAAGCTTGGCCTCAATATGTCAGAATTTACACAAAAAGAACCGTCCCTTTTGTGTAATCTCGACAAGCTGTTCAATGCCAACGTCAGCGACATTTTCAAGAATAAGTATCTCTCGCCCCGTCCTCAGACCACGACGTTGCAGATTCCCGTGCAGGGCATCGGCGAGTGGTGTCATCCTGAACTGACGGCCGAGATCAACGACTCGGTGTTCCGCTCGTTCATCAAGAAAGACCAGCTGTACATCGCGGGCATCCCCTTCCGAACACCAAAGGAAGGTCGTAACATCATCTACACGAGTCTTTGGGATAACTATCCCGACAGCGTTGTCATTCCTGTCAGTGGCTACGTTCCCAATGTGGTTGGCGCCTCGACGGCCCATCTGCTGATGGCCGGCTCAACCAACCACATGCAGAGTCGCATAGACAACGGCCTCGTCATTGCTACCTACGATGACGGCACTACAGACACGATGCCGCTGCGCAATCCAGACAACTGGTGTCCCATTGAGCAGGACTACTACATCGACGGCAAGGCGTTCTATGCTGCCCAGCCCCGTCCCCTGCGTGTCTGCTTAGGCAAGGCTACTGCCGACGGTCAGCTGATGGTCAGTCGCGATCTGGGGAAGGAATTGAACATCAAGGGTGTCTATGGCCGTGAGATTCCCGGTGGTGCCGCGCAGATCCTGAGTATGCCGCTCAATCCGCAGAAGAAGCTCCGTTCGCTCACCCTGCGCACCCTCTCCAACGACGTCGTCATCGGCCTCATGGCTGTCACGCTGCAGTAAAAAAGAACCAAATTTATTTGCATTTTCGCTTACTTATTCGTAACTTTGCGGTCAACTATGGAGAAATTACTTGAACTATATAAGCAATGGAGTGGGGCAGAATCTGCCACCACCGAGAAGTTACCTGGCGCAGGCTCCAACCGTGAGTACTACCGCTTTCATGCCGTTGACGGCAGCACCGTCATCGGTTGCATAGGCACCAGCCGCGACGAGAATCACGCCTTTATCAGTCTGACTCGTCATTTCACCAAACGTCAGCTGCCCGTACCCGAGGTGCTCGCCGTCAGCGACGACGAGCTGCGCTATCTGCAGACAGACCTTGGTTCGGTCTCGCTGTTCGACGCCATCCGTGGCGGTCGTGAGGCTGGCGGCCGATATACGCTGAAGGAGCAGGAGTTGCTGCGCCAGACCATCCGTCAGCTGCCCAACATCCAGTTGCGCGGTGCCCGCGGCCTTGATTTCTCTAACTGTTATCCGCAGCCGGCCTTCGACCAGGACTCCGTGCTCTTCGATCTTAACTACTTCAAGTATTGCTTCCTTAAAGCCACTGAGCTCGACTTCCATGAGCTGAAGCTTGAGGCCGATTTCCGCCTGCTGGCCAAGGACCTGACGGCCGCTGGCGACGAGCAGTGCTTCCTGTATCGCGACTTCCAGGCTAGGAATGTGATGCTAACCCCTTCTCCGTTTTTCATCGACTTCCAGGGCGGACGCAAGGGACCGTATTACTACGACCTCGCCTCGTTCCTCTGGCAGGCCAGTGCCAAGTACCCGCACAAGTTGCGCCGCGAACTCGTCTACGAGTATTATAACGCCCTGAAACAGTACACAGAGGTGCCGTCGCCCCATAAGTTTGTCGAGCGTCTGTCGCTCTTCGTGCTCTTCCGTCAGTTGCAGGTGCTCGGTGCCTACGGCTTCCGCGGCTACTTTGAGCGCAAGCAGCACTTCATAGAGTCCATTCCGCCGGCCATGGAGAACCTGCGTGAACTCCTGCACGACCGCACGTTCCCTTATCCCTATCTTGTTGACCTCCTGCGCCGTCTCACCGAGCTGCCTCAGTTCCGTCAGATAGAGACCGTTGCCTCGCGTGCTGACGGCTACAAGACGACGGACAACAACCCCTATAAGCCCCATCCGCAGGACGGCCCCGCAACGTTCTCTAAGTACGATGCCCAGGGTCCGCTGGTGGTACGTGTGTTCAGTTTCTCTTATGGTAAGGGCATTCCCCAGGACGAGAGCGGCAACGGTGGCGGCTATGTCTTCGACTGCCGTTCCACGCACAACCCCGGCCGTTACGAACCATACAAGCAGCTGACGGGACTCGACGAACCCGTCATCCGTTTCCTCGAGGACGACGGCGAGATACTGACGTTCCTCGACTCCGTCTATAAGCTGGCTGATGCCCATGTGCGCCGATACATCCAGCGTGGCTTCACCTCGCTGATGTTCTGCTTCGGCTGTACCGGCGGTCAGCACCGCTCCGTCTATAGCGCCCAGCATCTGGCCGAGCACATCCACCGCAAGTTCGGTGTCGAGGTGCGCATCTGCCACCGCGAACAGGGTATCACCCAAGTGCTTAAAAATACTTAAGGCAGAAGAAAAACTCTCAACTCTCAACTCTCAACTCTCAACTTTTTACTACCTTTGCAGGCATGAAACAGGCGATGATCTTTGCCGCAGGGCTTGGGACCCGGCTGAAACCGCTCACCGACACGATGCCGAAGGCATTGGTTAGGGTGGGGGGCGAACCCCTGCTGTGGCATGTCGTCCAGAAGTTGAAGGCTGCCGGCTACGAGCGTATCGTCGTCAATGTCCATCACTTTGCCCAGCAGATTGTCGACTACCTGAAGGCGAACGACAACTTCGGCCTTGATATCCGCATCAGCGACGAGAGCGACCAGTTGCTCGAGACCGGTGGCGGCATCAAGAAGGCGCTACCGCTTTTCGACCCCCAGGAGCCAATCCTCATCCACAATGTCGACATCCTCAGCAACCTCGACCTCACACAGCTGCCCATGGACACGCCACTCTTAATGGTCAGCCAGCGTCAGACCAAGCGCTATCTCCTCTTCGACGATGACATGCGCCTGCAAGGCTGGACCAACATCGAGACAGGTGAGGTGAAGGGAAATATCTCCTCCCTCTCACCTCTCTCCCCTCTGAAAAAGCTTGCCTTTTCCGGCATCCACATTTTTCATCCTTCATTGTCGCCCCTGCTTGCCGAGTGGCCCGACCGTTTCCCTATCATGGACTTCTATCTGAAGGCCTGCGGTAGCCACTTGATACGTGGTTACGAGGCTTCGGGATTGCGCCTTCTCGACGTCGGCAAGCTTGATACGCTTGAAGAGGCTGACAAATTCATCGGAACCCTTTAATGGTCAATGTTCAATAATTTAAAATAGAATCATGCAAAAGATTATCATTCTGGACTTCGGTTCGCAGACCACACAGCTCATCGGCCGCCGCGTGCGCGAGCTGGACACGTTCTGCGAGATCGTGCCCTACAACAAGTTCCCTAAGGACGACCCCTCCGTCATCGGCGTCATCCTCAGCGGCTCGCCCTACAGCGTCCACGACCCTGAGGCCTTCAAGGTCGACCTCACGCAGTTTGTCGGGCGTCTGCCCGTGCTGGGTATCTGCTACGGCGCACAGTTCATCTCCCACTCGTTGGGCGGACGTGTCGAGAAGGCCGACTCCCGCGAGTACGGACGTGCTAACCTCGAGACTGTCGACACCACGAATCCCCTGTTCCGTGGCTTCGACCAGCATTCTCAGGTATGGATGTCCCATGGCGACACCATCACCGCTATCCCCGACGACTTCAAGGTCATTGGCAGTACAAAGGACGTCACCAATGCCGCCTTTGCTTCGACGAAGCAGCCTGTGTGGGCTGTGCAATTCCATCCCGAGGTGTTCCACACCTCGCAGGGCACGCAGCTCCTGAAGAACTTCGTTGTCGATATCTGCGGCTCGCGTCAGGAGTGGAGTGCCGCCTCGTTCGTCGATAGCACCGTTGCCGAGCTGAAGGCGCAGCTCGGTCAGGACCGTGTCATCCTCGGCCTCTCCGGCGGTGTCGACTCCAGTGTCGCTGCCGTCCTGCTGAATAAGGCCATCGGCGACCGTCTCACCTGTATCTTCGTCGACCACGGCATGTTGCGCAAGAACGAGTTCCAGCAGGTTATGGACGACTACAAGGTGCTCGGTCTGAACGTTATCGGTGTCGATGCCAGCGAGAAGTTCTTTGCCGACCTCGCCGGTGTCACCGAGCCCGAGCAGAAGCGCAAGATCATCGGCCGCGACTTCGTCGAGGTCTTCAATGCCGAGGCCAAGAAGATTACCGACGCCCGCTGGCTCGCCCAGGGCACCATCTACCCTGACCGCATCGAGTCGCTCAACATCACCGGTAAGGTCATCAAGAGCCACCACAACGTTGGCGGACTGCCCAAGGAGATGCACCTCCAGCTCTGTGAGCCGCTGAAGTGGCTCTTCAAGGACGAGGTGCGCCGTGTAGGCCGTCAGATGGGAATGCCCGAACACCTCATCACCCGTCATCCCTTCCCCGGTCCCGGTCTTGCCGTCCGTATCCTCGGCGACATCACCCCCGAGAAGGTTCGCGTCCTCCAGGATGCCGACGATATCTACATCCGCGGCTTGCGCGACTATAAGGTGCGCCTCAGTGGTGAGGATGCCCGTCGCGTGCTCGCTGCCGGTGTTCCTGCCGACATGAAGGACGGCACCATCGAGGTGTCGCTCTACGACCAGATATGGCAGGCTGGTGCCATCCTCCTCAGCACTGTCCGCTCGGTCGGTGTCATGGGCGACGAGCGCACCTACGAGAACCCCGTCGCCCTCCGTGCCGTCACCTCCACCGACGCCATGACCGCCGACTGGGCCCATCTGCCTTACGACTTCATGGCCAAGGTCTCCAACGAGATTATCAACAAGGTCCGTGGTGTCAACCGCGTCTGCTACGACATCTCCTCAAAGCCACCCGCAACGATTGAGTGGGAATAAATCAATACCCCTTTGATTTCTGAGAAAAGTATTTTCAATTTATAGTAAATCAATAAATTATACCACTATTTTGAGTAACTTTCTGATTCTCAGAGTAGTGGTATTTTTGTACAAAGCGGTTGGAAACGACCCCTTGATTTGACCCCTTACGACCCCTAAGATTTGGTAGTTCCAATTTTTTTTCGTACCTTTGCACCAAATTCTAACGGATATGGCTAACAAGAAAGGAAATATCAATCTGAACTACAATCTGAAAAAATCATCATCGACTTGCACCGTTTCACATGACATAGGAAGGGCGTTTAACCTTCATCCATACCGTGAATCTGGACAAACCCACCGTAAAACATGGAAAAGACATACACGCTCCCTTCTGTACCAAAATATGTAATGAGACCTCGCTAGACCTCAAAACAGTTGCAAAGATAGTAGTTTCCATTGACATTAAGCAGCATATTTGAGCTTTTTTGTTGCACAATTTATATGGTATTGTGCAAAATGGAAGGAATGGAAAACAGAAAAATAGCATTTTGAAATCGTATGTGGAATTATTTTCGTAATTTTGTAGTCAGTTATTAACTTAAAACGTATTATGCCAATGGAATAAAGACAAAGAAGTGAGGACATATAGATAAGAAGCGTTAGCTTTCTATTCTTGCTTTTCGGATAATTGGAGAATTAGAGAAAAGTCACAAGAGTAAAAGTTGATGCTCACGTGGTAGCACGTGGGCTTTTACTCATTGAAGTGACTAAGGTTATCCCCAATACCTCCGAAAGCGTAGATGAAGTAACTAGTCCACGTTTTCTTTTTGTATGCTATCAAACTACAGATTATAAGAGCAATCAGTAAAACAACAATATTAAAACAAATTGAATTATGAAAAAAGTACTGATATTATTAATGATGATGTTGGGCATTATTCAAGCTCATGCGAAAGAAGCTTATGCAGTGTTTGAGAACGGCACTCTGACACTCTATTATGATGATGCAAGGAGCAGTAGGAGCGGTACTGTTTATAGTGTACCTAATAAAACATGTGGTTTACCGTCTCTTCCTAACGAATGGTCGCCTACTATCATAGGTGGGATTCCTCCTGGGCATCCTTGGCATGAAAAATCAGAGGAAACCAATAAGATTGTATTTGACCCTTCATTTGCTGAGTATAAACCCACTATCTCTTATGGGTGGTTTACATGCTTTAACGCCAATAGCATACAAGGGTTAGAGTACCTAAACACAAGCGAGGTCACGGATATGCGATATATGTTTGCTGGCTGTGAATATCTTACACAGTTAGACTTAACCCATTTGTCTATTTCAGAAAACGCACTTTCTAGTAATCTTTGTGAAGCGTGTTTGAAATTGGAATCTGTATCTTTGGGTAATTCCATTAAAAATATTGGTGAACAAGCCTTTTATTGGTGTCTAAAACTTGGAAGTATAGCTATTCCCAAGACAGTGTTACAAATCGGTGATAATGTTTTTGGAAGATGTGACAATCTAGCATCTATCTCTGTAGAAGAGGGAAATCCGAATTACGATTCACGTGGTGGTTGTAATGCTCTGATTAACACATCGACTAATGAGTTAATGCGAGGTACTATTTCTACTGTCATACCTAATGGTATAATTGCAATCGGAGAACATGCTTTCAGCTTATTAACACTAAACGGAATCAATATTCCAAACTCTGTAAGTCAAATCAAACGAAATGCTTTTTACGGTGTTCGTGGTATTACTGAAATAACTATCCCTAATTCTGTATCTGAGATAGGAGAAAGCGCATTGAATACGGATGGTTTGGTAACAATTAATAGTCTTATCGAGCACCCCTTTCCAATTCCCTCTAATTGTTTCTCAGATAAAACAAAGCAGAATGGAACGCTCAACATACCTTATGGCACTATGTCGTTGTATGATGTTTGTGAAGGATGGAATGAATTTGCAAATATCGTTGACCCCTCTGGAGAAAAGAAAAAGGAGAAATATGCTTTCCTAAAAGATGGTGTCTTGACCTATTGCTATGATGGTGAAAAAACTAATCGAGAAGGCGAAATACTTGAATTATACAGGAATGGTAGTACTGGAGATTATGGCGATTTGCGAGTCAACATTGATTGGAATAGAAAAGGCGAAATCAAGAAAGTGGTGTTCTTGCATTCTTTTGCTGTAATCAAGCCCCAATCACTTAAAGGCTTGTTCCGTTATCTCACAGAACTATCAGAGATTGAAGGCTTACAGTATCTTAACACTTCCGAGGTAACAAATATGAGCAATATGTTTAACGGTTGTGCTGTAACAAGCCTTGACGTGAGCCACTTCAATACAAGTAATGTTACCGATATGAGCGGAATATTTAGTAGTTGCAGCAGTCTTACAAGCCTTGATATAAGCAGTTTCAACACGTCCAATGTTACCAACATGAGGGATATGTTCAGTGGTTGCAGAAGTCTTACAAGCCTTGACGTGAGCAACTTCAACACAAGTAATGTAACCAACATGAGCAGTATGTTCAGCGATTGCGGCAATCTTACAAGTCTTGATGTTAGCAACTTTAATACAAGTAATGTTACCGATATGAGCGGAATCTTTCGTTCTTGTAGAAAACTAACAAGCCTTGATTTTAGCAGCTTCAATACAAGCAATGTGAAATATATGAACGGTATATTCAGCGGTTGCAGCAGTCTTACAAGCCTTGACGTGAGCAAATTTAATACAGATAATGTAACCAACATGAGCACTATGTTCAGCGATTGCAGCAGTCTTACAAGCCTTGACTTGAGCAACTTTAATACAAGCAATGTGGGAGATATGATGGATATGATAACTTCTTGTAGAAATCTTCAAACCATTAAACTTGGTGCGAGATTCATTCCCAAATCAGGATTTTACAAATTCGACACCCCAACAGAAGATTCAGCCCTTTCTACTATCATATCGCTGAATGAAAATCCAACAAATATAGCTTCCGACTGTTTCCCAGACAAAGTAAAAAATACGGCTTTGTTATTAGTACCAAAAGGAACGGTGGATAAATACAAGTCAGCCGATGGGTGGAGAGAATTTGCATCTATTATAGACGAGCAAGAAGATATTTATGGTGTGTTCAAAGACGGCATTTTGACAATTTATAGTGATGGTAAAAGAAACGAGAAAGATGGTGATGTCTATGATGTCCCAGATAATAACAATCGTACTGGATGGGCAGTCATAAAGAAAGATATTAAAACATTCATTATAGATTCTTCTTTGGCATCTGTATATCCCATCAATTTGAATGTGTGGTTTAGGGAGAGTTATGCTACTTCGATTAGCGGATTTGAGAATCTTAATATTTCTGGCAGCATGAATAAACTGTTCTTTGGTTGTCACGGTTTGGAAACTCTCAATTTAAGCAAACTCAATACAGAAAATGTTATGGACATGAGCGAATTGTTCGCTAAATGTGATAGATTGAAAGAATTGAATCTTAGCAACTTCAACACAAGTAAGGTAACAGATATGGAAAATATGTTTTATGCTTGTTCCCAATTAACCAAAGTTACTATAGGAAAATCATTCACGATATTCCCAGAAAAGTTATTTGCTGACTGTAAAAAAATATCATCATTTACCACATTGATTGATGAGCCTTTCGATATTCCATCCAATTGTTTTACTGACAATGTAAAGGCTAATGCAACATTGAGAGTACCCAAAGGAACTGTTGCATTATACCAAGCAAAAGAAGGTTGGAAGGAGTTTGCTCATATCACAGACGAAGAGGGCATTGCCCCAATAGATACAAGTGACAACGTGGACTATGGCAATGGAGGTGGAATCAATGGTGACACAGACCTTAACGGCAATGTCGTTGGTAATATCTATTATAATATATCCGATGATAACGGTGAATACAGTTCTACTGAGGGTTGTATCATTCTGAAAAAGCCCACCTCTGATACAGACATGAACAACTTGGAAGGTCAAGACATATTCGGTGAGGATTTCAAGAATGGTTTTACTGGCATTGTTTTCATGGTGCAGGCTGGTAGTGGCACAGTAAAGGTAAATGCAGAGACGGTCGGCAATATGACGTTGAATGTGAAATTTGGTAATAATGCTCCTATCACAATGGAACTTGAAGGGAAGATGAAAGCATCGTTCCCATACAGTGTTACAGAACCATCCTACGTTTATATCTATGGCGGTGAAACACAAACAGCCAATGCTAAAGGACTGAGAGCAGCAAGTTCTAACAATGCCCTAAAGATATATGGAATTGAATGGAGTGATGAATATGAAACAACAACTAATATTGAATCCGTACTTGATAATGTAAATACCAATGCTATTATCTATAACCTCCAAGGACAACGTATGAAAGCAGTAACCAAAGGCATTAATATTATCAATGGAAAGAAAGTAATTGTGAAGTAGAATAAAACTATCACTAAGCACAGAAGTGAAAGTTTCAAAATCGTCTGGAACCTCAGTGTTTAAAGGGGTTTCAGACGATTTTCTTTATTCGGTGAAAAATAGCAAGTATCACTCTTATGCCTCAACAAAGCAAAGTGAAAGTTTATAGGTCGAAATCCGCATACATAAAATTCTGCGGAGCGTGGAAGTCCTTAATCACTTCCTTGGGGTCAATGGGATTGTCTAGCTTAACCACTTCACCAATCTTTATTGCATGAGCCATGTCACAGTTCTTGAAGTAGGCATAGAAATACTCTTTGTTAATTCCACCATCCTTATGTGTTTTTTCCCACATATAGGATTTCTTATCTTCAATCACTTCATCAATGGTGAAGTAACCGACTATCCTACAGATTGGCTTGGTGGCATAGATGTAAACCTTATCCACGTCCGAGCGAGTGAATACCCTTTTACGGTACTCATATTTCTTCTGGCCACTGAATATCATCTTGCAGAAGTTGGGTCGGATGGATAGAATCACATTCATTGCGCACGTACATTATCATATTAATGATGGCGCAAAGTTACTAGAAAAGACTGAATCCTGCAACTGGATTCACAAATAAGCATAAAAAAAGCAACCACTTGAAATGAATATGAGGGAAAATGAGTAATTTTGTACCAAAATTTAATAGCATATCTTATGTACAAGAGAATTGCAGTATTACTACTTTTTCTGTTCTGTATAAATGTGGTAGGCTTTGCTCAGACATGCAGAGACAAGAATAATATGACCATTGGAAAGATAGAATCCGATGGAACTGTACGTAATGCCTCAAACATGAAGATTGGCAGCTTTGACCGTAATAATGTCATAAGGGATGCTAGCAATATGAAGATTGGAAGCATTGATGGCAGCACAATCAGAGACAAGGCAAACATGAAGATTGGCTCAATTGATAGTGATGGAACTGTCAGAGACGCAAGCAATATGAAAATCGGCTCTGTGGAGAGGAACGGCACTGTTAGAGATAAGTCCAATATGAAGATAGGTAGTGCTGATGGTGTTAACGCTACCTATGCAGCTGTTTTCTTTTTCTTTAATCTGTTCTGAATATGATAGGGATGCTGATGTCTTCTGTTTCCTACAGACCTTTCATTATATAAGAAGAAATAGATAGTTAAAATGATGTTGTTTTGCTGGGTGATTTCTTTTTAATTCAAAATAAAATGCCTAATTTTGCATAACAGATTGATAATGAGCATGAACGAAATTACCAAAAACGACCACCGAAAACGACCCCTACGAGTCGAAAATACGCTGCAAGTTATTGATATTCAGTCTAAATATACAGTAGAGTGGGAATAGTTGAGCATTCCCATCATAGATGATTTCTTCTCCGAAGCCTCACCGCTTCGGAGATTTTTTGTGCATTTTCTTGGAACTTTCAGAAATAACATCTATCTTTACAGCCGAAAAGTGTTTGCGTTATGACATATGTCCAGAGAAATTATCAGGGGTGATTAATACTCCGATACGACTCGACAATTATGAGAATGGTATGGGGTATAGCTTGTTCTTCCATTTTATAGCAAGAGACATACATAGCGACATTGTCGAAATGCTGAAAGAAGACATCAAAGAAGTAAGTGGAAAATAGTTTCTGACTTTGTGTTAATTGAAAGAATACGTTTTTAATCCTTATGGCAATAAGTGTTGAGAAAACAATCAAAAGCATAAAGTGACGAAAAAAGCACTTGAAATTGCGTTGTTCTGAGAAATTCTGCGTACTTTTACAAAAAATACAGCTCACAATGAACGTCGTTTACTAAATTTTGCTTATCTTTGCACCGTTCAAAAACATAAGAATGAGTAGTAGAGAAACTATACAAAGGTTTTCCAGCAATCTCTTTTGGGATGCCGACATTTCTATGATGTCCATGGATACTTCGTCTGGCTATATTATTCAGCGTGTTTTAGAACATGGTCAGATGAAGGACTGGCGCCTTATCAATCAATATTACGGACTCGACAAGATAGTAGAGGAATGTAAGCAGATGCGTAGCCTTGACCCTGTCTGTCTTGCGTTCATCACAACAATATCGAATACAAAAGAAGAGGATTACAGATGCTATCACTTCAGACAGTCCTTCCCGACACCTTGGAACTCCTAAAAGTTCTCATGCGACAGCCGCTATTAGCAGACATGAGGCTCGTTGGCGGAACATCACTTGCTTTGCAGTACGGCCATCGTAGGTCTGTAGATTTGGATTTCTTCGGACACACGACAGAGGATATTGAAGAATTGACTGGCATAATGCATGAATGCGCAGAAAATGTTGTCCGCGGCAATTGTACCAAACGAATTAAGGCATATTATCTTAACAATGTCAAAGTGGACGTTGTCAACTATGACTATAAATGGATTGATGACCCCGTTATGGAAGATGGCATTCGACTAGCTTCCCCGAAGGACATTGCTGCCATGAAAGTGAACGCTGTGATGGGACGTGGAACAAAAAAGGACTTTATTGACGTGTATTTCTTGCTCCAACATTATTCCTTTGAGGAACTTATACAGTTCTATCTACAGAAATATACAGATGGTTCAGAATATCGAGCTCTGCTCAGTATGTCATATTTTGCAGATGCAGATCCACAACCGATGCCCTATATGTTCCAAAATGTTGATTGGAATACCATAAAAGACGAGATTCGCCATCAAGTTCAAGTTTATAATAATAAACATCTTTAAGCTTATTCTTGCCTGGTACGACATGGTAGTTTCTTCCTTCTTTTTCCTTTCCCCTCATTTTTCCTCAGAAAAGGGTGTTGAGAAAACGACCAAAGCATAAAGTGACATCTCTATATCTCCGAAGCCCCACCGCTTCGGAGTTTTTTTTGTGCATTTTTTTGGAACTTTCAGAAATAATACCTATCTTTGCCCCTGAAATATAATAAAGGAACAATTATGTCGTATAGTCAGTTAGCACAATTGGAACTCATGAATGCCATCAATAGCATTAAATCCGAATCTGAACTCAATGAGTTTAGAAATATGCTGGCACTCTATTTCGCCCAGAAAGCCCAGAAAGCCATTGACGCTTTGTGGGAAGATGGTGTTATTAATGCTGACACTATCGAAAAATGGGGTGAAGAACACATGCGTACTCCATATCACTATGAGGCGAATCGTCCTTGATACTAACTGCCTTCTTTCAGGAAACCTATATCCATTTCGGTCTGATAACAGTTGATGTAGACGACAACAAATTTGTTGATTGTGCTGTTGCTGCAGATGCAGAATATATTGTTACTAACGACAAACACTTTGAGGTCTTAAATAAGATACCTTGACCCAAGGTCTCCGTGATTAAGATTAAAGAGTTTGTTTCACAACTACTATAGAAGCTTATCCGTATAAGGTATTCCTCCGAAGCCTCACCGCTTCAGAGATTTTTTTGTGTTAAAAAACTTGGAACTTTCAAAAATAATACCTATATTTGCAGCGTCGCTTGTTAGCTCACTCGTGGGCGGCGGGCGGTCTTATATATGAGAAAGACGTTTTCGAACGTCTGTCGTTGTGAGCTGTGAACTTCGCAAACTCAACCGTCACAACAGGCAGATGACAACGAGGCGTCTACGTGGTGCGTTTCTATATACCATAATTATATAGTCCGTACTGGCGTGGGCTAACTGCGTTGTCTATCCTGTGTGACGGGGGCAATGCGAAGGCCTACAGCTCCAGGATGGGCAAAGAAACAGACACCTACGCCTTTTTTGTATCATAAGCTGAACCTAAAACAATCAATTAACTGCCGAATCAGGGGTGTTTGAGAGGCAATAACTATTTATTTGTAATTATGACTTTGAATAAAACAATCCGGGAAGTTTATGATGACTTTAGAAAACACATGGAGAAGAAAAAATTGTTTTCCATTTTCATTGTTTGCGCAACAATTGCTATAGGGAGTCTTTTTGTTCCCAAATGTTCAATGCGAGAAATCTGTAATATCTATATTTCTATTTTTTCTTCCTTGTTGGGTTTTACAATTGCAGCACTAGCAATACTATACTCGCTTGATAAAGAAAATATAAAGAAATTGCTTATAGATGCAGACGACGGAACAAAACCTTTTGATGTACTCTTTACTTCATTTACCTTATCTGCATTAGTGCAGTTATTTGCGATTGTATTAGCTTTAATTTATATATGTATCTTATCTAAGAATGCATGTCCCATCGTATTATGTGCAGTCGCATATATATCAACATTATTTAGCTTGATGTCTTTAGGAATCATTTCTGATGTTGTTATACATTTGTTTACAATTCGAAGTTTCTTAAAAGATTAAATAATGATATCGCGTCTTTAGTTAAGTTGGAGATTGTCAAACTTTTAAGATTAATAGACACTAGTGACTTACTATATGAAAAGGAAAATAATGACAATCATGACAATGCTCCTATGGACTATAGTTGCATTGGCGCAGGAGTTTGAGGTTGACGGGATTAAATACGATATTATGTCAACAGAGGACCTAACAGTTGAAGTCATAGGCAATGGGTATAGCGGAGATATCGTTATCCCAGCCTCTGTTCAGTATGATGAAAATACATATTCCGTAACATCCATTCGCAATCAAGCGTTCTATGAGTGCAGTGGCTTGACCTCAATTGATATTCCCAACTCGGTGACAAGCATTGGAAATTTTGCGTTCTGGGATTGCAGCGGCCTGACCTCAGTTACCATACCCGACGGAGTGACAAGCATTGGATATTTGGTGTTCTACGGCTGCAGTGGCCTGACCTCCATCACCATTCCAAACTCCGTGACTAGCATAGGAGAAGCTGCTTTCTCTGGTTGTAGTGGCCTGACCTCCATCACTATTCCCAATAGTGTGACATCAATTGGTTATGGGGCTTTCTATGACTGCACGGGTTTAACGTCCGTACATATAACTGATATAGCTTCATGGTTAAACATTGATTTCGCGTATAGTGAATCTAATCCTCTTTCTTATGCTCATCATTTGTATGTTAGTGAAGAAGAAATTACAGATTTGGTGATTCCCGATGGTGTAACTGCCATAGGCAAATACTGTTTTGCTGGTGGCAGTAGCATTACATCTGTAATCATTAGTAATTCTGTGACTAGTATCGGAAACAGTGCTTTCGAGAACTGTAGTAATCTTTCATCTATCATCATCCCCAGCTCGGTGACAAGCATTGGCAATTCTGCTTTTTCTGGTTGCACGGGTCTAACCTCAATTGATATTCCCAGCTCGGTGACAAGCATTGGCAATTCTGCTTTCGAGCATTGTAGCGCCCTTACATCCATCACCATACCCGGCGGAGTGACGAGCATCGGAAACAGTGCTTTTGTAGGATGTAGTAATCTAACATCAGTCACTATCCCCAATTCCGTTACGAGTATAGGAGCTAGGGCTTTTCATGGAACAGCATGGTATAATTCAATGGAAGATGGTCTTGTTTATTGTAACGACATTTTGTTGGGCTATCATGGAGATAGGCCTACCGGTGAAATAGAGATTTTAGAAGGGACAAGAAGAATCAGTAGTAGAGTTTTCGAAGACTGTGTCAATCTGACTTCCATCATAATCCCTAACAGCGTGACAGTCATCAATGACCAAGTTTTTAAGGGGTGCAGTGGCCTAACCTCAATCGTTGTTGATGACGGGAATGCCGTTTTCGATTCACGCGACAATTGCAACGCAATTATTGAGACAGCAAGCAATAAACTGATTGTTGGTTGTCAGAATACAATAATCCCCAATTCTGTAACATCAATTGGTAATCATGCATTCGAAGGATGTAGTAGTCTAACCGCAATTTCTATTCCTAACTCCATAACAAGTATCGGAGAAGGAGCTTTCAATGGTTGTAACCTCAATTCTGTCTACATTGATAATTTATCAGATTGGCAGAATATTCTTGGTGGTTTTCCCTATTATGGCCCTGAAAAAGATACGATTTCTATCACATTAGGAAATTCAATAACGACTATTCCAGTTTTTGCGTTTCGTGGGTTTGGGTATAATTATTGCCATTTCAAGATAAACTTACCCAATTCTGTAACAACAATTGAATTTTCCGCTTTCTCCAATTTCGATAATCTGATAGAGATAAACATTCCCAACAGCGTAACATCAATTGGCGAGTGGGCTTTCTCTGGTTGCAGTAGCCTGACCTCCATCACCATTCCAAACTCCGTGACGAGCATAGGATACGAAGCTTTCCGTGGTTGTAGCGGCTTGACAGAAGTGGTGTCAAAGATAAAAGATCCATCTGCAATTATTAATGACTGGGGCTTCTCGAGCGTGGATACAGACAACATCCTCCTCTATGTACCCAGGGGAACAAAAGCACTCTATGAGGCCACAGGAGGATGGGACGTGTTCAAGACTATCATTGATGCAGAGGACATAGAGAATACGGTTTATCTTGACGATATTGTCGCCATACACGGAACCCAACTGACGCTGCCGCTGAAGATGAAGAATACGGCGGGGATCCGTGGTTTCCAGTTCGATATGTATCTGCCTGAGGGTGTGACCGTGGCCAAGACTGAAGGAGGACAGCCGAAAGTGTCGCTCAGCAGCGGACGACGCGCCGAGGGCGACCAGCACACGCTGACGGTGAGCGAGATGGAGGACGGTGCCTTCCGCTTCCTCTGCGGTTCGATGTACGACGAGACGTTTACTGGCAACGACGGCGAGGTGGCTACGGTGACACTCGACGTGGACATTGATATGGCGGAAGGTGACTATACCATCGCCTTGAAGAACATCAAGCTAACGGAAACGAACATCAACAACTATTACGAGACGGCGGAACTAAAAGGTTTATTGACGGTCAACCCCTACAAGATCGGTGACATCAGCGGCGACGGCGAGATTGACGTGAGCGACTACATCGGCGTGGCGAACTACATCCTGGGCAACACGCCCGAGGGCTTCAACGTCCTGGCTGCCGACGTGAACGGCGACAACGTCGTGGACGTGTCGGACTATATCGGCGTGGCCAACCTCATCCTGTATGGTGATGTCTACGGCAATAGCAACACCGCTGCAAGCAGGGGTTACAAGTCGTTACGAAAGGCGAACACGGACGTCAGCGGTATGGACAATGTCATCTATATCTCTCCGTTCCAGGCAGCACAGGGCTCACAGATGGCTATATCCATCAAGATGAAGAACACGGCAGAGATACGCGGTTTCCAGTTCGACCTGTACCTGCCTGAGGGTATGAGTGTGGTGAAGGACGGCATCAACAGAATACAGGGATTCCTCACTAACGCACGTAAGCCCGTAGGCGACCAGCACACGCTGACACTGAGCGAGCAGCCCGACGGCGCCATCCGCTTCCTCTGCGCCTCACAGTACGACGAGACGTTTACTGGCACCGACGGTGAGATAGCGACACTTCTGGTAGATGTCTCGTCGGGGATGGAGCTGGACGATTATCCGGTTCTGCTGAAGAAGATGAAACTGAGCGAGACGGATATCAACAACTACTATGAGACGGAGCTGCTGGAGACCACCGTCACCGTGACGGAGGCCCTGGATACGCGTACCCTGCTCAGCGAGGAGTCGACTACGCCCGTGTCAGCCTCTGACGGTGCCGTGGATGTCCGCGTGCAGCGCACCATCAAGGCAGGTGAGTGGAGCACCATCTGCCTGCCGTTCGCCATGACAGAAGCACAGGTAACGACGGCATTCGGAGACGATGTGGCGTTGGGCGACTTTACGGGTTATGATGTGACAAAGGAGAACAACGTCATTGTCGGTATCACGATCAATTTTGATGCTGCCACTGCCATCGAAGCCAACCATCCCTATGTCATCAAGGTTACGGATGACGTGGATGAGTTCACGGTCGACGGCGTGACGATAGCCCCCGCAGACAATCCGCGCGTAGAATACGACAACGGAAAGACGGGCAAGCAGCGTGAAGTGTTTGGAACATTCGTTGGTACATACGTTGCAGACTATGATTTCTACAACGAAGCGAAAAAGTATCCTCTGTTCCTTAGCAAGAACAAGTTCTACTACGCAACGGAAAACACTAAGCACATGAAGGCATTCCGCGCATTCTTCGATTTCGAGGATTTTCTGCCAGAGGCAGCAGGGGGCGCCAGTGCGCGTGTCACGATGTCGTTTGGCGACGAGACGACGGGAGTCGGTACAAGGCTCAATGCTCAAGGCACAATGCATAGTGATGTGTACGACCTACAGGGCCGGAAGGTGACGAAGCCCGTGAAGAAGGGTGTGTATGTGCGTGACGGCAGGAAGGTGGTGGTTAAGTAAAGGGAGGACGAAGCTATGAAGAGAAGATATATGACTCCCGAGGTGCAGACAGTGTCTGTACGCCTGACGACCATGATAGCCGACAGCAACGCGGTCACAACGAACCTGCCGACAGAGACGCCCGTCAGCTATGGCGGCGTGGACGAGGACGGCGAACTGGATCCCGCTGCCCGCCGCTATGATAGCATCTGGGGCGAGGACTAAGAACTTCGGACTAAACGAACTGTTTATATAGCCACGGACTGAACGGACAGGAACAGACTTCTCGCGCTCGCGCGCGTATATTATAGTGGCTTAATCGGAAAACACCCTACCTATCCTACCTATCTTACAGTTAAACCTAAAAAACGGGACCTGCAGATAGGTAGGATAGGTAGGTTGTTTTTTTGTTTCACTATACATATATACGCGCGAGGAACTCACCCCCGAAGTCACACTTGAAGTCACACCTTCGTCCCACGGCGTGGGACGTTTCTAAAGGTAAGCTTTAGCTCCGAAAAGGTAAGCTTTAGACGGCTAAAGGTAAGCTTTATCGGGAGTTGGGTGGCCGAATTTTCCTAATTTGTCATTGATTTTTCCTTTTCAGAACATTTTTTCGTGATTGTACATATTTAATGACATCTGAAATGGTAAAAATAGAATATTTTTGCCGAATTTTGTAGCCGAGAAAACGTAAAACATGCTTTTTGATACTTGAATTAAATAGGATATGGGGAAAATGAAAAGGATATTATTGATGATTGCGGCTGTGCTGATGGTTAGTACAGTAAGTGCTCAGCCCGACAGCGTCAGTCTGGCAAGTCAGAAGACCGGCCCGCAGACCAGGAAAAAAGTGGGCGTCGTGCTCAGTGGCGGCGGCGCGAAGGGTATGGCACATATCGGTGTGCTGAAAGTGCTGGAGAAGGCGGGCATCCCCATCGACTACATCACCGGCACGTCGATAGGCAGCATCGTCGGCGGACTGTATGCCATCGGCTACAACTCCCATTCGCTCGACTCGATGGTCAGGACACAGGACTGGACCTACGTCATCACCGACAAGGAGGACCTGCGCAAGCAGAGTCTCAACGACCGTAAGAAGGATAACACCTATCTGTTCTCAACGGGCTTGACCATCGGCAAGCGCAACGTGAATGCCGGAGGTCTTATCAAGGGTAAGAACCTGGCCGAGCTGTTCCAGAAGCTCTTCGTGGGCTACACGGACTCGCTCGACTTCACGAACGACCTGAAGATCCCCTTCGCCTGTGTGGCCACGAACATCATGGACAACAGCGAGGTGGTGTTTCACAGCGGCCGACTGCCGCAGGCCATACGTGCCTCGATGTCAATCCCTGCAGCCTTCGCACCCGTGAGGCTTGGCGACAAGGTGCTGGTTGACGGCGGCCTGAAGAACAACTATCCCGTCGACGTGGCCCGTGAGATGGGGGCCGAGATTGTCATTGGCATCACGCTGTCGGGCAAGGCGAAGGCAGCCGACGAGATCGGAGGTACCATGAGCATCGTCGGACAGATTATCGACGTGAACTGTGTGAACAAGTACGACGAGAACAAGGCCATCACCGACCTCTACATGAATGTCGACCCCAGACAATACTCCACCGCCAGCTTCACGTCGGAGGCTATCGACTCGCTGATACGCTACGGCGAGGAGGAGGCCATGCGCCACTGGGACGAGATCATCGCCCTGAAGAAGCGCATCGGCATCGACGACTCGTTCCGTCCCACCATCTATCACCCGCTGCGTCCGGATGCCATGACGGAGCGCCAGCGTGTCACCAGTTTTACTTTCGAGAACATGACCCCGCAGGCAGAGCGCTTCCTGAGACAGAAGTTCCACCTGAGCAGGGTTGACAGTATCGATGCCAAGATGGAGCAGGAGCTCACAACGAGTATGCGTATGGACCTCTTCTACCAGACCGCCGAGTGCCAGCTGGTGCCTGAAGCTGACGGTGTGCGCGTCGTCCTCTCGGCGGGCAACCGCAAGTCCCTGCAGCTTCATGCCGGTGCGCGCTACGATACGGAAGAGTATGCCGCCCTGCTGTTGGGCCTCGATATTCCGCTGAAGACGGCAATCCCTGTGGAGACCGACATCACGCTGCGTCTGGGTAAGCGCCTGATGACCCGTGGTGAGATTACCGTCCACCCCCGATCATTCACGCGTCCGACACTTAGCTATACGTTCCGCAGAAACGATGTCGATGTGTTTACGCACGGCGATCTCGGCTATAACATCCGTTACAACCAGTTACAGGCGGAATTCCTGCCTATCCACTTCGACCTGCGCCATTTCAACCTGCAGATGGGACTCCGATGGGACTTCTTCCACTACCGCAACAAGCTCGGTTCAGACAAGGCCAGGCAGGTGACACTCAAAAACGAGCACTTCTTCAGTTATCGTGCCCGTCTGGCTTTCAACAGCGAGGACAACTGGCACTTCCCGACACGTGGTGCCCGCTTCAATGCAGAGTATGTCTATCTTACCAATGACTTCTCCCAGCTCGACGTCCGTGATGACGACGGCATGAAACTGGGTAAGGTGACGGGTATGAGTAGCGTCAGTTCCAATTGGCGTATGTCGTTTGCCCTCGGCAGCCGATTTGTCATCCAGCCGATGTTCTATGGCCGCCTGCTCTTCGGGTCGCTCGTTCCTCCTGTCTTCGGCAATACCGTCGGCGGCGAGTGGTTTGGTCACTACGTTGAGCAGCAGATGCCGTTTGCCGGCATTGGCAACATGGAGTACGTAAACCATCAGTTCGTGGCGGCTCAGCTTCAGGCCCAACAGCGCATAGGTAAAAACAACTACGTGCTGCTGCGTGTGGCCGGCGGCCAACAGGCGGATAAGACGAAGGAGCTCTTAGACCATCATACCTTACTGGGTGTCCAGGGCGCCTACTATTACAACACGATTTTTGGCCCTGTCGGTGCCACGTTAGGCTATAGCAACCATACCAAGGAAGCTTATCTTTTCGTTAATCTCGGATATGAATTCTAAGTGAAAAAATTAGTTCTGTTCACGTTGATCCTCGTTTCGTCGGGAGCCTTTGCCGGTGGGCCGGTGAAACGGTTGCTGGTAGGTGCTGACAGCCTGTTGCAAGTGTTCTACAAGAAGGTGGACTACGACACTGCCTACGTCAGCCGTTCGCCCGGCACGATGGGCCTGAAAGCGTGGGGCAGCCTCTCGGGGTCCAGACTTAGGGCCCGTGGCGACAACCTCAAGTCGAACCTGCGTCCCGACATGAAAGGCTCCGTCAGCCTGGAGTTCGACTACTACGACCTGGCGCTGGAGGTTGCAACAAACCTGACTGGCTCTTCCAGTGGCAGCAAGCGCGACTTTGAGATTAATTTCAATTTCTATCCCCGTCGCTTCGTCCTCGATGCCAGCTATCAGAAGACCTGGAGTGCCGCCGGCTCCATGACCTACAAGGGACAGTCGCTTGACGTGGAGAACGGCTGGCTGAAGACGCAGATGGTGAACCTTGACGTCTACTATACGTTCAACTACCGCCATTTCTCCTACGACTCTCCTTTCTACCAGTTCTATGTGCAGAAGCAGTCGGCAGGCTCGTGGCTTGCAGGATTGTCGTATCAGGGGGGTAGGATAGAGACCACGGAGCAGGTCCCCGACTACATTCCCCAGATGACCTTCAGGGCTAACCACGTGGGCATCGGTGGCGGTTATGCCTACAACCTCGTGGCAGGCAAGCGGTGGCTGTTCCACCTGTCGGTGGTCCCCAATGTGATGGTGTGGACCATGAACAGCATAGAGAGTGACGGCGAGAAGATACATACCCAAACGAAGTTCCCCACGTTGCAGACGAACAGCCGTGCCGGTGCCGTCTACTACTTCAACCTGCGCCACTTCGTGGGACTCTACGGTGTTTCCAACACGCTCTTCAAGCGCAAGAGCGAGGCGGAACTCGTGGAGAGTAAGTGGATTGCCAGGGTGTTCTACGGTATGAGACTATGATTCATATATACTACCACAGATTGAACGCTTTTTGCGACCACGAATTGAATGTTTTTACGACTACGAATTACACGACTTTCACGAACCAACGGTCGACGGCCGAAGGGAAAGTCAATAAGCGAGTGCAACAAAAATTTGTGAAATTCGTGAAATTCGTTGTAGAAAAAAGAAATCATGTAGTCAAAAGAGATCTGTGAAATCAGTTAAATCTGTGGTAAAAAACTTGTTTAATGATAATTAACGGGTGCGGGCATGAAAGAAGAATCCTTTTTTCTTGGCAGTCTCGTGGCAAATTGCTAACTTTGTCGCCGATTTTTAAGTTAACCTCTCGTCGCACCCTCGGGTAGGGTGGGAGTGTGCTGGTAAAACGACGGCTCTCGGGTAGGGCTGGCATAGTGCAAAGAGGCATGTATAACAATTTAAAATTTAAGCTATTATGGCAGAAATGAATTTTGGTGGCGTTATCGAGACTGTTGTCACCAGCAAGGAGTTCTCACTCGAGAAAGCACGTGAAGTATTGAAGGATGAGGTTATCGCCGTCATCGGCTACGGTGTGCAGGGACCTGGTCAGGCCTGCAACCTGCGCGACAACGGTTTCAACGTCATCGTCGGACAGCGTCAGGGCAAGACCTACGACAAGGCTGTGGCCGACGGTTGGGTGCCCGGCAAGACGCTCTTCTCTATCGAGGAGGCCGCCGAGAAGGGTACTATCCTCTGTATGCTGCTCTCTGACGCTGGTCAGATTCAGCAGTGGCCCACCATCAAGCAATATCTGAAGCCCGGCAAGACGCTGTACTACAGCCACGGCTTCGCTATCAACTGGAGCGACCGCACGGGCGTTGTTCCCCCGAAGGACGTCGACGTCATCATGGTGGCTCCTAAGGGTTCCGGTACCAGCCTCCGCACGATGTTCTGCGAGGGTCGCGGCCTGAACTGCTCATACGCCATCTATCAGGACGCTACGGGCAAGGCCAAGGACAAGACGCTGGCCTTCGGTATCGGTATCGGTGCCGGCTATATGTTCGAGACCACCTTCCAGCGCGAGGCTACCTCTGACCTCACCGGTGAGCGCGGCTCGCTGATGGGTGCCATCCAGGGTCTGCTGCTCGCTCAGTACGAGGTGCTGCGTGAGAACGGCCACTCTCCCTCGGAGGCTTTCAACGAGACCGTCGAGGAGCTGACACAGAGCCTTGGCCCGCTCTTCGGTGCCAAAGGTATGGACTGGATGTACGCTAACTGCTCGACCACCGCTCAGCGTGGTGCTTTGGACTGGGCTCCCCGTTTCCACGATGCCATCAAGCCCGTCATGGAGTGGCTCTACTACTCGGTGAAGACCGGTAACGAGGCTCAGATTACCATCGACGCCAACTCGAAGCCCGACTATCGTGCCGGACTGGAGAAGGAGCTCGAGGCTATGCGCAATCAGGAGATGTGGCGTGCCGGTGAGACCGTCCGCAAGCTGCGTCCCGAGAATCAGGAAATCTAAAAAGACTGCGCTCTTGTCGCAATCCGAGAATAAAGACCTCACAGGCACCCCTGTGGGGTCTTTTTCAGATAAAAAGCCTGCTGATTTGTAATAAAAAACGTTTTTTCACGTTGGTATCTTAGACCATGACGAGCGATAAGGCAACCGACAGCTACAACCATGTACTGAAGTACACGGGCATCTTCGGCGGCGTACAGGGACTGAACATCATTGCCAGCCTTGTACGCAACAAGATTGTGGCGTGGCTGCTGGGACCAAACGGCATGGGACTGGCCTCGCTGTTCAATACAACGGTGAACTTCTTCTCGCAGGCCACCTCGTTCGGCATCTCATTCTCGGCCGTGAAAAACGTGTCGGAGCTCTTCGACCGCGGCGATGAGGAAACCGTGCGCCATTTCGTGAAGGTGGTACGCGCTTGGGCGCTGCTGACGGCCCTGCTGGGTATGTTCGTCTGTATCGTGGCCAGTCAGCTGCTGAACAGCCTGACCTTCACCTGGGGTGACCACTCGCTACACTTCGTCGTGCTATCATTGGCGGTGGCGATGATGGCCATCACCGGCGGCGAGACAGCCATCCTGAAAGGGGCGCGCCAGCTGCGTTCGCTGGCGGTGATCCAGATGGTGACGGTGCTGGCGGCACTGGTCATCTCGGTGCCACTCTACTACTTCTTCTACATGACGGGTGTCGTGCCGGTCATCGTGCTGACGGCTTTCATCACGATGGTGCTCACCATCCGCCACTCCTACCGTCTGTACCCGCTGGAGCTGAAGGGCGCCCGCGGACTGCTGGGCGAGGGGATGGGCATGGTCCGACTGGGTGTGGCCTTCGTCGTGGCGGGCATCATAGGCAGCGGTGCCGAGATGTTTGTGCGCTCGTACCTGAACGTCAGTGCCCAGACGCTGGACCTCGTGGGCCTCTACAATGCCGGTTATATGCTGACGGTGACCTATGTCGGTGTAGTGTTTTCGGCTATGGAGACCGACTACTTCCCACGCCTGTCGGCCGTTCCCCACGGCGACAGCGAGGGGCTGAGCCTGACCGTCAACCGCCAGATAGAGGTGACGCTACTCTTGGTGGCACCGATGCTGGCGGCATTCATCGTCATGCTGCCGTTGCTCGTGCCCCTGCTCTTCACAAAGGCGTTCATGCCCGTGGTGCCGATGGCCCAGGTGGCAGCCTTCTCGATGCTGCTGAAGTCGTTGTCGCTGCCCATGGCCTACACGAACCTGGCCCGTAGCAACTCGCTGGGCTATCTGCTGCTCGAGGCAATCTTCTACGGTGTCTTTGTCCTGCTCGTCATCTTCGGCTTCGAGCGCTGGGGACTGCTGGGCACGGGTATCGCCCTGGTGGTGTCGTATGTCGTGGAGCTTCTCACGGTGGGACTGTATATACGCCGCCGTTACGGCTACCGGCTGTCGGCAACGGTGGTACGCTACACGGCCGTCCAGCTGTCGCTCTGCGTGCTGGCCTACCTGACGACGTTCATCGACGTTGCCGCCCTCCGCTGGGTACTGGGAGCTCTCCTTATTATAACAAGTGCGGGCGTCTCGATAGCTATTCTCCGTAAGAAGACATCGCTATGGAACGCCCTGACTCGAAAAGTGTTGAAAAGGCAGGAGGATTAGCAACCCTCCGCCCGTTTCTGATTAGAAGCGGAAGTCCAGCTCCACGTCCACAAAATTGTAGTTGTGCTTGTCGGGATTGGCAATCGAACGGTCGTTGACGCGGCCATACTCCATGTTCAGCTGCAGCTTGGGGTTGAAGAAGTAGTTGGCGCCTACCTCGTACATCGTCTTGGAAGAACTCCACTCCTTGGCTGGACGATAGGTCTGGTAACGGGCCTTGGCATGGAGCTTCGACTTGATGACAGGCACGATGCCAAAGGCATACCAACCGTCGGCCTTGTTGCCGTAGGCTTTATTGGCACCCATACCCTGGCTGTGCAGGTACTCGGCACGGAAGGTGTACTCGTTCTTGTCGTACTCGGCAGAGAGGGCGTAGCGGTTCTTCTCGCCAACGCCGGCACGGCTGCCCGTCCAGCCGAAAGCACCGATGCGCACGCCGCTGACAGGCATGACCCATGCGCCGCCGATGATGTCCTTGCGGTTGTCCTTGTCCTTGTTGTTGATACCCTCGCCGTTGTAGACGCCCACCTGGTAGTGGAACAGCCGACGGCCGTCGGCGTTGGGGAAGAGGTCGCCCTGCACCTGGATACCGATGTCGCGGCCACCGCTGGACTTCTCGCCCGTACGGTCGCCGAAGCCCGAGAGGGCGTTGATGACGTTAGCGTAGGAGTACCAGCCCTGTGTGATGGGGTGGGTGGGGTTCTCGAAGGTGAAAGCACGCTTGAACTGTCCGGCCTTCACACGGAACGACTTGTACTTGTTCCACTCGGCGTAGAGGTCGACGAGATAGGCGGTAGAGGCACCGGGGCCGGAACCCAGAGTACCCTGCATCTGTGCACGCCAGTCGAAATCGCCGATCTTACCGTCGAGGATAAGACGCATCAGGCGGAGGTTGAACGTGTTGTCGTGGTCTTTCACGGCAACCGTCTCCTTGGTACCATCCTCGTTTGTAATGGTTTCGTTACTATACTTGTCCGTACCTTGGTACTGCAACATGCCGTAACCGCTGACCTTGATGTTCTTTACCCATGCGGGCACCTCAACGGTCGTGGTCTCTTGTGCATTGGCGGTCAATGCGAGAGCCGTCAGGCTCAACAAAAACAGTTTCTTCATAGTCAGTTATTTTCTTGTTAGTAATACAACATTTTCTACATGTGGCGTGTGGGGGAACATGTCGACGGGCTGAACGGCGGCCACGCGGTAGTCACTGTCCATGAGCTGCAGGTCGCGAGCCTGTGTGGCAGGGTTGCAGGAGACGTAGACGATACGCTGGGGAGCTGCCTTGAGGATGGTCTTCACCACGTCGGGGTGCATACCGGCACGCGGGGGGTCGGTGATGATGACGTCCGGACGGCCATGCTCGGCGATGAAGTCGTCGGTGAGGATGTCCTTCATGTCGCCGGCATAGAACAGCGTGTTCGTGATGCCGTTGAGCTCGGAGTTGATCTTGGCGTCCTCGATAGCCTCGGGGACATACTCAATGCCAATGACCTTCTTGGCCTTCTTAGCTACGAAGTTGGCGATAGTGCCTGTGCCGGTGTAGAGGTCGTAGACCAGGGGCTTGTTGGCCCCATTGGTCTCATGGGACTCATTGGCCTCATAGGCCGAGAACGCGAAGTCGCGTGCAACAGAATAGAGGTGATAGGCCTGCTCGGTGTTCGTCTGATAGAACGACTTTGGGCCCACCTTGAAGCGCAGGTCCTCCATCAGCTCGAAGATGTGGTCCTCGCCCTTGAAGACCAGGATGTCCTGGTCGCCGATGGTGTCGTTGCACTTCTGGTTGTCGAGGTAGAGTAGGGAGGTGATCTGCGGGAACGTGTCAGCCACGTGCTGCAGCAGACCGCGTGCATCTTCCTCGCTCTGTGCCAGCCTCTCAGCTGAGCTGCGGTCGTAGTGGAACTGGATGATGACCATCAGCTCGCCCGAGGCGGAGTTACGGATGATGACATCGCGCAGCAGTCCCACCTGTGCCCGGAGGTCGAAGAACGACAGCCCGTGGGCGATGGCGTAGTCGCGCACCTCGTTGCGTATCTTGTTGTGCAGGTCGTCCATGAGCCAGCACTTCTCGATGGGCAGTATCTTGTCGAAGGCGCCGGTGATGTGGAAGCCGATGGCGGGAACGTCCTTAGCTCCCCCTCCTTGGGAGGGGGTAGGGGGGAGGCTTTCTATCTCCTCCTTCGTCAGCCAACGCTTATTGGCGCATCCGAAGTCCAGCTTATTGCGGTACTCCTGCGTCTTCACGCTGCCGAGGATGGGGAGGAACTCGGGGAGCTCCACCTTGCCGATGCGGTGCAGCTGGTCGTAGACCTGCTGCTGCTTCATCTTCAGCTGCTCGGAGTAGGGGAGGTTCTGCCACTTACAACCGCCGCAGACACCGAAATGCTGGCAGAAGGGTACGGCGCGTACCTTACTGTATTCTACGAAGCGCACCACCTCGCCCTCGGCAAACGAGTGCTTCTTACGACGTATCTGCACGTCGCACACGTCACCGGGGACGCAGAATGGCACGAAGACCACCAGCTCGCCCCAGTGGAACAGACACTTGCCCTCGGCAGCCGTCGACTCGATGGTCACGCTTTCGAGCAATGGCAGGGGTTTCTTGTTTCTTCCCATTATTAAGAATCTGATTAATTCGTGAAATCTGCGGTCTTAGACCTCGAAGTCCAGACAGCTGCGCTGCACCGTGTAGGGGCGCACCTTTGTATTGGCAACGGCCACATGCTCGGGGTGCTTGGCATAGCCCTGCAGAGCCTCCTCCGACTCCAGGGTGGAGTCGAGCATCACGTCGGCGTTCGACGAGGCCAGTCGGCCGTCGATGTTCACCTTAACGTCGAGCAGTCCGGGCACCTTGCCCACCAGTCCTTCCAGTCCGGCCTTGATGCCAGCCTTCACTTCACGTTTCTGTTCCTCCGACAGCTCGGGGTTCAGTGTCCATAGGATGATGTGTTTTACCATAATCGCTAGTTGTTAGTTTACAAAAAACCTCACAGGGTGTTATCCTTGTGAGGTGTTCTCTTGTGGGTGCTGATGGATTCGAACCACCGAAGTCGAAAGACAGCAGATTTACAGTCTGCCCCATTTGGCCACTCTGGAAAACACCCTTTTTACAATCTTGCTGCACGCGACAGGCAGCTTTCTTTCTTATTGTTCTGTGGGCGTTGACGGATTCGAACCGCCGACCCTCTGCTTGTAAGGCAGATGCTCTAAACCAACTGAGCTAAACGCCCTCGATTTCCAAAGCGGGTGCAAAGGTACGCTTTTTTTTGCTACCGTGCAAACTTTTTTAAGATTTTCTTTGTTTTACGTTTAACTTTTCGTATCTTTGTAGCCACAAAAACTCTAAAACGGATTACTTTATGCTTCGTAAAATCAGAATCGCGCTCGCCGTAGTGTTCTTCGTGGGTATCACCCTGTTGTTCCTTGACTTCACGGGGACGGCGCACCACTGGCTCAGTTGGATGGCGAAGGTGCAGTTCCTGCCGGCAGTGATGGCGCTGAACGTGGTCGTCATCGCGGCCCTCGTCGTGCTGACACTCGTTTTCGGACGTATCTACTGCTCGGTCATCTGTCCGCTGGGCGTCATGCAGGACGTCTTCGGATGGCTGGGCAAGAAACAGAAGAAGAACCGCTACACCTATTCGAAGGCTGTCAACTGGCTGCGCTACGCCATGCTGGCGGTGATGGTCGTCGCCGTGGTGGCCGGCATCGGCTCTGTGTTTCAGTTGCTGGCGCCCTACAGTGCCTTTGGCCGTATCGCCACGATGCTGCTGCAGCCCGTGTGGATGTTGGGCAACAACGTGCTGGGCTACCTCGCCGAGCGTGCTGACAGCTACGCCTTCTACACCGTTGATGTGTGGATGAAGTCGCTGGCGGTGTTCATTGTCACTGCCGTGACGCTGGTGCTGCTGGCAGTGCTCGCCTGGCGCAACGGGCGCACCTATTGTAATACCATCTGTCCTGTGGGCACGGTCCTGTCGTTCTTCGCCCGCTTCTCGTGGCTGAAGATCCGCTTCGACGAGAAGAAGTGCAAGAACTGCTCAATGTGCTCTAAGAACTGCAAGGCCGCCTGCATCGACTACAAGACGCACACCGTCGACTACAGCCGCTGTGTGGTCTGTGGCGACTGTATTGACAAGTGCAAGTTCGGGGCGCTGTCGTATACCCGGGGGTTCGGGGGTTCGGGGGTACGGGAGTACGAGAATAGTTTAAGGGCAGTCAGGGATGACTCCAGCGAAGATACTGACCTCGTTCCCCCGTTCTCCAGTACCCCCGTACCCCCGAAAAAGGAAGCTGTTGACAGCAGTAAGCGTGCATTCCTCCTTACCTCCGCCCTCATGGCTACCGCGGCGATGGCGCAGAAGAAGGAGAAGCTGATGGATGGCGGACTGGCGGAGATAGAAGACAAGGTGGCACCGGAGCGGCAGACGCCGCTGACACCGCCGGGTTCGCTGTCGTTCCAGCACTTCGCCCAGCGCTGTACGGGTTGTCTGCTCTGTGTCTCGGAGTGTCCGAATCAGGTGTTGCGCCCCTCAGGTGACCTGATGCACCTGATGTTGCCCGTGATGTCGTACGAGCGTGGCCACTGTCGTCCGGAGTGTACGCGTTGCTCGGAGGTCTGTCCGGCAGGAGCCATCACGCCCATCGACCGTGAGGAGAAGTCGTCGACACAGATTGGCCACGCCGTGTGGATCAAGAAGAACTGTGTGCCCCTGACCGACGGTGTGGAGTGTGGCAACTGCGCCCGCCACTGTCCGACGGGAGCCATCGAGATGGTGATGCTCAACGAGGAGGACGAGGAGTCGCCCATGGTGCCCGCCATCAACGAGCAGGCCTGTATCGGTTGCGGCGCCTGCGAGTATGTCTGTCCGTCCCGCCCGTTCTCGGCCATCTATGTCGAGGGGCACGAGGTGCATAAGACTATTTAATGAGGAATGAGAAATGAGTAATGAGGAATGAAGATGACAATGAAGGAGAATAGAATATCGAGACGTGGATTCCTGAAGCTCTTTGGAGCAGGGACTGTCGCTACGGCCACTACACTGGTAGGCTGCAAGCAGGGTGACAAGGCTGGGAAGCAGGCTGCCGATGAATATAAGAACCAGGTGGAGCCGCCGGTGGGGAAGATGACCTACCGCGAGAACCCGAAGACAAAGGAGAAGGTGTCGCTGCTGGGCTACGGCATGATGCGCCTGCCGACAGTCCCCGGTGGCAAGGACAATGAGTTCGACCAGGAGATGATTAACCGTCAGGTGGACTATGCCATCGAGCACGGCATGAACTACTTCGACACGAGCCCCGTCTACTGCCAGGGACTGTCGGAACGCTGCACGGGCATCGCCCTGAGCCGCCATAAGCGTTCGGAGTACTTCGTCGCCACGAAGCTCTCGAACTTCAACCCCGACTACCACTCGAGGGAGAAGGCCATCGAGATGTACCGTAACTCGATGAAGGAGCTGCAGGTAGACTATCTGGACTACTACCTGCTGCACGCCGTCGGTGGTGCGATGGAGGAGTTCCAGCGCCGCTATGTGGACAACGGCATGATGGACTTCCTCATGGCTGAGCGTGAGGCCGGCCGCATCCGGAACCTCGGATTCTCGTTCCACGGCAAGCAGGAGGTGTTCGACGAGATCATCGCCCTGCACGACAAATACCAGTGGGACTTCGTGCAGATAGAGCTGAACTACCTGGACTGGGACTTCGCCAACGAGATAAGCCGTAATAATGTCGACGCTTCGTACCTCTATGCCGAGCTGGAGAAACGGGGCATCCCCGCCGTCGTCATGGAGCCCCTGCTGGGTGGTCGTCTGGCTAACCTGCCGCAGTATCTCGCCACGGAGCTGAAGAGTCACGCCCCGGAGCGCAGCGTCGCCTCGTGGGCCTTCCGCTATGCCGGCACCCCCAAGGGTGTCCTCACCGTCCTTAGCGGCATGACCTATATGGAACACCTGAAGGACAACCTCCTCAGCTACTGTCCGCTGCAGCCGCTCAGCGACGAGGAGATGCGCTACCTTGACAAGGAGGTGGCACAGAAGATTGTGGGCCTGGAGAATATCCCCTGCAACGATTGTAAGTACTGTATGCCCTGTCCCTACGGTATCGACATTCCCGCTATCTTCGTCCATTATAATAAATGTAAGAACGAGGGTGCGCTGCCTCTGGACGCCGGCGACCCCGAGTACCGCCGACAGCGCCGCCAGTACCTCATCTCGCTGGACCGCGTCGTGCCCCGTGACCGCCAGCCCGACCACTGCATACAGTGTGGACAGTGCGAACCCCACTGTCCGCAGAGCATCCATATACCTCGGGAGCTGGCAAAGATAGACCAGATGATAGAGGAGTTAAAGGTAAAAGGGTAAAAAGGTAAAAGGGTAAAAAGTGGCGCTGCGACCTTTACTTTTTTACCTTTTTACTTTTTTACCTTTAATATTTTTACTACCTTTGCACCCTGAAATATGGGAAGAAGGATTGTTACGGTGCTGATAGCCGTCATCACGACGCTGACAGCAACTGCTCAGGAGACACCAAACGCACAACAGGCACGCCGTGTGTTCGACAAGGCCTACAACCAGGTCTTCGGTCCTCAGGGCGCTACGCTCCACTACGACGTCAACATCGTGGGTGTTTACAAGACGCAAGGCACTATCTGGTATAAGGGCAAGAAGCAGAAGTTCATCGACGAGAAGGTGAACACTTGGAACGACGGAAAGACGGCCTACATGGCCTATCGCAAGAAGCAGACCGTGGAGATCCACGAGGCACAGTCGGACAAGAAGGACAAGTACAGCGGGAAGTTCAAGTTTACACCCAACGACTTCGACTATGCTATCAGCGAGGACGGTAACGACCTGCTGTTGTACCTGAAGCAGAAGAAGCACGCCAAGGGTACCATCAAAGAGGTCTATGCCTGGGTGAAGCGCGGCACGTTCGAGCCGCTGCGCCTGCGTATCAAGGTGGCGTTCATCTGGACCACCGTCAAGATCAGCAACTTCCGCTCTGGCGGCATCACCGACGACATCTTCGTCTTCCCCCGCAGTCAGTATAAAGATTGGAAATTCATTGATAAACGAAAAGAATAAGAACGAATGGGAAAATTAGTCATCAACAGCTACGACGATTTCGCAGCACATCTCGGTGAGGAACTCGGCGCCTCGGAGTGGCTGCAGGTAGACCAGGAACGCATCAACCTCTTTGCCGACGCCACCCTCGACCATCAGTGGATACACGTCGACACAGCGCGCGCGAAGAAGGAGAGCCAGTATCAGAGCACCATTGCCCACGGCTACCTGACGCTGTCGCTGCTCCCCTACATGTGGGACCAGATCATTGAGGTGAACAACATCAAGATGCTCGTGAACTACGGCATGGACAAGATGCGCTTCGGACAGCCCGTGATCACCGGCTCGCGTATTCGCCTGGTCACGAAGTTGCACAACATCCAGAACCTGCGCGGCATCTGCAAGGCTGAGATTGACTTCCGTATAGAAATAGAGGGACAACGCAAACCCGCTCTCGAAGGCATCGCGTCGTTCCTCTATTATTTTACATAAAGGTCTAAAAAGGTATAAAAGTAAAAAGGTAAAAAGATAAGATAAGACATGGGTGGTTTTTTCGGAACAATCAGCACTAAGCCGTGCGTGAACGACCTGTTCTACGGCACCGACTACAACTCACACCTCGGCACGAAACGTGCCGGTATGGTCACCTTCGACGAGGAGCACGGTTTCAACCGTAGTATCCACTCGTTGGAGCGCGACTACTTCCGTTCACGTTTCGAGGACGAGCTCGACTCGTTTAAGGGTAAGCAGGGTATTGGTGTCATCAGCGATACTGACCCGCAGCCTATCATCGTCAACTCGCACCTCGGACGCTATGCCGTGGTGACGGTGGCGAAGATCAACAATCTGCGAGAGATAGCTGAGGAGTTGCTGGAGCAGCGTATGCACTTCAGCGAGATGTCGGCAAACAACATCAACCAGACGGAGCTCGTGGCACTGCTCATCAACATGGGCAACTCGTTCGTGGAGGGCATCAACAACGTCTACCGTAAGATTGACGGTTCTTGCTCTATGCTCATCCTCACCGAGGACGGCATCATTGCCGCCCGCGACTTCCTGGGACGTACGCCCATCGTCATCGGCCATAAGGAGTTGCACCGCCTGACTCCCATCGGCACAGAAGAGGTGATTAAAGCCCATGCCGTGACCAGTGAGACCTGCAGTTTCCCGAACCTTGACTACAAGGTGGTGCGCGACCTCGGCCCAGGCGAGATTGTCCGACTGAAGGCCGACAGCATAGAGGTGCTGCAGCCCGCCTTTGACCACGAGCAGATCTGCTCGTTCCTCTGGGTGTACTACGGCTTCCCCGCCAGCGACTACGAGGGCATCAACGTCGAGAAGGTGCGCGAGGACAACGGTCGCAAACTGGGTGAGAAGGACGATACCGAGGTAGACTGTGTCTGTGGTGTCCCTGACTCCGGTGTTGGTATGGCCCTGGGCTATGCTGAAGGTAAGGACGTTCCCTACGAGCGTGCCGTGCTGAAGTACACACCGACATGGCCCCGCTCCTTCACCCCGGGTAACCAGAGCCGTCGTGACCTCGTGGCCAAGATGAAGCTCATCCCTAACGGGGCGATGCTGAAAGACCGCCGCGTGGTGTTCTGCGACGACAGTATCGTCCGCGGTACCCAGCTGCGCGATAATGTCCGCACATTCTTTGAGTATGGTGCCAAGGAGGTCCACTGTCGTATCTCTTGTCCGCCGCTGGTCTATGGTTGTCCGTTCATCGGTTTCACGGCATCGAAGAGCGACCTGGAGCTGATCACCCGCCGCATCATCCGCGACTTTGAGGGCGACGACAAGAAGAATCTTGAGAAATATGCCAAGACCGACTCGCCGGAGTACCAGCGCATGGTCAGCGAGATAGCCCGTCGCTTGGGCTTGACGACGCTGAAGTTCGCCAAGCTCGAAGACCTCATTGCTGCCATCGGTATGCCGAAGTGCAAGGTCTGCACCCACTGCTTCGACGGTACCAGCTACTGCCACAGCCCCGAAACGGAGAAATACTTCTAATGTGATGGCTGTAAAAACGTTCTTGCAGAAAGCCGTCGCTATTGTTGCCCTGACAGTAGCTTTCAGCCCCCTCTCGGCAGCTACCGTTGCTACTCTGGGCAGTCCGTTGAGCGGTATCACGGTCGATGTCGACGTGACCTCGCAGGTACCCTATCTGATTGTGAAGAATGCGGAAGGGAAGCAGCTGACGAAGGTGCGCCTGGGACTGGCCCTCACGGGGTCGATATTCAGCTCGGGATTGACGTTTGTCAGCGCCACCGACTCCGTGACCATCACCGATTCTTACAGCAACCTTCACGGCAAGCGTGCGGTGAGCCAATGTACAGCCATCAGCCGCGAGGTGACTTTCACAAACAACAAAGGCGAAGCCATCGCCGTCGAGATACGCGCCTATGAGGATGGTGTGACCTTCCGCTATAAACTGACGGGCGAGGCTGGCAAGAAGACGTTCAGCAACGAGTACACATCCTACCAGATTCCAACTAAGGCCCACCGCTGGCTGCAGGCTTTCAATACGTCGTACGAGGGTGATTTCCCCTATCAGGCTTCTGCCGGGAAGACGGGCACGTGGGTGTTTCCCGCGCTCTTTGAGGTGGAAGGCACCTTCATGCTGATCACCGAGGCGAACATCGGCCGGAACTACTGCGCCACACATCTTGACAACTCGTCAAACTCCAGCCAGTACAAGGTGAGCTATCCCTTCGACTCCGAGGGCTACGGTATTGGCGATGCCAAACCGTCGTACACCGGTGCCGACTGGGTGTCGCCCTGGCGTGTGATGATCATCGGCAGCCTGGGTACCGTCGTGGAGTCAACGCTTGTGGAAGATGTCTCCGATCCATGTAAGCTGACCGATACCGACTTCGTAAAGCCGGGACGCGCCGCATGGATATACTGGGCTTATAACAACGGCACAAGGGACTATAAGATCTGCAAGCAGTATGTCGACCTGGCCGTGAAAATGGGATGGGAGTATGTGCTCTTCGACTGGGAATGGGAAATCATGGGTAATGGCGGCAATGTTGAGGATGCCGTTCGCTATGC
>Ga0310786_10001413_pt1 | contig 38638 bp, 48 predicted proteins | sample AusTroGonzalo_MG_FD_203881 | JGI IMG/M metagenome (GOLD analysis project Ga0310786, IMG submission 203881) | Bovine rumen microbial communities from tropical cattle in Woodstock, Queensland, Australia - Gonzalo_03 (v2) (version 2) | ecosystem: Host-associated > Mammals > Digestive system >... | reverse complement strand
GTCTTCCGGGATGTCACAGGTCACCAGCACGCTCGGATTGATGGTCGGCTTGTCATAATCGCCATTGAACTGCCAGCGGATGTTCCAAAAGGACTTCGGTCCAATACTTACGATGTGGTTATGACCGCAAGCTGGGCACTTGAACTTGAGCATGTCGGAATACTCCGGCTTGTCTGGAAATGCTTGTACTATCTTCATGGCTATTTATCTTGAGTGGGTTGCTCATCTTCCTTCTTCGGCTGATCCTGGTGCTTCTTGTGCCTGGCCATGCGCTCTTTCTCCCTCTCAATCCTCTCCTTGTCGTGCTTGTCCATTTCCTCCTTGACTTGCTCCTCGGTGATGTTTAGCTTCCTGGCCATTTCACCGATGAGGGCCTTGCGTATCAGCCTCAGCCAAAGGAAATCCGGGAACAGAATCAGCATCGAAGCAGAGCTGCTCCAGAACTCCACCAGCACGATGGCGGCGCCAACGATACTGGCCGTAATCGTGCTTTCGATGAAGCGGTCAAGACCGACAAAGACGAACATGGCGCAGCCGTATACCGCCAGCTTGCCGATAGTCAGCCTTGCCAACTCCGATAAGGCAAACTTCTTCTGGCTGATGCTAACGGCAATCCCCCAGATGGCATCCATCAGCGTGGTGGCCACTACCAATCCAATAACAAACGCATGGCCGGCAAAGTAGTCGGCAATGACAAGACCGAGTGCGACTAGCCATCCCGCGCCTGTGTGCAGGATGTAGTCCAGCTTCGTGAAAAAGTGTGTAAGTACGTGTAACATATCTTATGAGGTTTTAATCATGCCAACCATAGGTGTTGTACAGAATGAAGTTGAAAGAACCGTCATTATTTGTATCGTCATCAGCAGTCCATACTTCAACATAGTACATGTTCGTATTGTTCGACGGACAAGTTGCAGAACCTATGGAATGAACGTTTGCATACATGGCTCCTGTCCCTCCGGAAATAGCGCCGTATCCGCACACCATACAGAATATTGCAGACGTGTCAATATACCAGCTTGTAGGTATCCACAATCGGTAAATACCAGTTCCGGTGCGAGTTGCATATAACTTGTCATCGTCCGCTATTGGTGTCGATAGCGCGGCATTCTGCATGGCGTTTTCATATGTCAGCGATGCTCCGGACGAATAGCCGGTGACTTTGCCGAACGCCATCGAGCGAAGGTCTCTGCCGTAGTTTCTGGTGTTGAACACAATCTGCCTGTTCAGCACGATCCAATAATTGACACCACTACGCCCAAAGCCTACCAGTTCAGTAAGCTCGTAGGACGTCTGGAACGTTGTCACCATTCGCCCATTTACGATATACTTGTGATTGCTAGGGTCTGTGCTATGCGGCGCGAATTTGGCAGAACCGACAACCATAATCCTACGACCGCAGCTGGCCGAAGTCCAGTCCAGCGTGATTTGGAGGTGGCCATCAACATTCATCCTGCTGGGGTCTCCAGACGCGCAGGTATATACGGTATCGTCATCAACCGCAGAAACGCTCGAATACTGCGCGGAGAACGGATTTCGAGATTTCTTTATCAACAGATCCTCAAGCTGGCCCTGCTTTGCTACAAGCGTACCGTCTTCCCATACTTGGAATATTGCATTCTTTGCCGCGCTGATTTGGGACGAACCGGCCCACATCATCAAGCGCCCCTTCGTGCTATCATAGAGGTCTGGGATTGAGGCAGATCCGTTCATACCAGCAACAACGTTGTCTGTTGCTGCTTCCTTCACACCTATCACCTGCGAAAGCACAACGCCCTCTCCGATTTCCGTAGCCGCTCCGTCACCAAGCGCCTCCTTCAAGTACTCAAAGTCACCTGTCAAGGCATCGTTGAGCGCGGTTTCCAGATTCTTCTTCGCCACGAAATAGGCGTCGATATAGCTCCATGAGTACGTGCCGGATGTCTGTATCTCGATGCTATCTTCCCATCTGGTAGGGTCAAGATAGTGGGCAAGCGCAGTCGTGAAGTTCGACGATGCCGATGCATAGCTTCCCCACGCCGTAGTCACCGCCGTGACGGTCGAAAACTTGTTTCTTTCTGCCAACAGACGATTCCACTCCTGGGCCTCCTGCTGAACGAGAGTCTTCAGCGCGAGCTTCTCCGGAGGCGAAACATACCCATCATCCGCAATGAGGTCAAGCTGCTCTCTGGCGTCCATGACCTCCCTCTGGAGCACGTTCTGGACGGCATTGTAGTAGTCCGTGAACAGCCGAGCCATTTCCTCGCGGTCAAACGCGGTCTTGACGACATCGGAGTACAGGTTGGCATCACGGAGGAACGACTGCAATGCAAAGAAGGCAGCATCCAGCTCAGCAACGCCGGCATAGTAGAACGTGATTTCCTCCGCTGCGCCACCAAGGGACGGGTTGTGGAAGTACAGATGCTTGTTGTGGAACAGTGGGACTATGGACTGCGTGATGGCGCCCATGTCCTCGATGATGTTCTTCGTCTTCATGTAGCTTCCTTCGGAGCCAATCTGGTCCGTGGTCGGCAGTCCGTTGATGGCTTCCCACGATGTGCGGATATAGCCCTTCTCGCTCACGTCAAGGATGTTGTCATCATTGATTTCTGCGAGGGTGGCCTTCACCCTCGTAAGCTCATCCTCGATGTCAACAAGGGCATCGTTGATGGCCTCTGTCATATCCACCTCATCGATGTAGGCATCACGCTTCACCCAGTGGGCGGCGTTGTAGGTCTGTGAAGTGGTCGTGGCAATCACGAGCGTCCCGGCACGGTACGCCACGCCGTTCAGCACGTAGGCCTGCTCAAGAATCCACAGGTCGCGGGCATTGTACGAGGTCGGGCGCGTCACGTACACACTGGCCTTGCCGTCAATGGCATCGAACATTTCATTGGGGATGTTCTGCTGGCTCCAGCTATACGTGCTCCCGGACTTCGTGTAGATGGCCGTCTTGAAGCTGCCTATACCGCTCACTGTGGACTTGCTGGAGTTCAGCCACATATCGCCGACGTGCAGATCCTTCAGCGCGTTCGTAGTCCAAGCGGCCGATGGGTCGGAAGACTGCACGTAGGTATCGGCCTTGGCGTCAAGCTGGGCGTTGACAAGTGCGACATACGGATTGTAGGTCTGCGAAATGAAGGCCGTGAGGGCTGCATCGTCAGTGTAGGCCACCTCCTGGAACGTGGGCGTACTGGCATTGGTGCAGCGGTACATCTTGTTCGCCTTGTAGGTCACACCTCCCTGCGTGGTGTCGGAGGCCGGGATGAAGATATCCTTCAGCTTGAGCTGGTTCACACTGTTGACAATCCAGGCTCCCCAAGTGACGTAAATCGCGGCTTTGCCATCAATCTTGTCAAACACTTCCTGCGGCACGGTGCTGACCTGCCAAGCGCTTCCTGTCCAGATGGCAGACTGGCCAGCTTCAACTCCAGCAATCGTTGTGTTGCTGGTGTTCATCCAGATATCACCAACGTGGGCCGCTTTCTGGGCATCAGTCCAGTTGGCGGCAGGGTTGGCGTTCTGGTAGTAGGTTTCAGCCTTCCCATCGACCTGCGTCTGGATGGTGGTCACAAACGGCTGATAGACTTCGAGCAGGAAAGCGGCCAAGGCCGTGTCATCCGTGTATTTGTCCTTCTTCGTCCAGTGATTGGCATTCCAAGTGGTCGAATCCTGCGTGGCAACAACAATAGTCCCGGCAGAATAGGCAACTCCGCTGAGCGTGTACGACGCCTCCAAGATCCAGAGGTCATTCGCCTTGTAGGAAGACGGCTTGGTCACGTAGATGCTTGCCTTTCCGTCGGCCATGTCAAAGACGGAGGTCGGGACTCCGTTCAGTTCCTCCCAGCCGTAGGCATTGTTCTTCTTGCGGTAAACGTAGGTGTGCGTGTTTCCGTTGGCATCTGCAGTGGTGTTCATCCACAGGTCGCCAAGGTGCTGGTCACGCACGGTGTCGGAAGTCCATGCAGTGGACGGGTCTGTGGCACGATACCACGTTTCGGCCTTTCCGTCCACCTGCGTCTGGATGGTCTCAAGGTCTTGGGCGTATTCACCATTGATGAACTCCTGCAAGGCGTCCTCAATCATCGCCTCGGCATAGCAGTTCTGCGAGTAGTTCACAAGCGCCTTCTCGGACTTGTAGTATATCGTGAACAGGTTGGCAAGATGCTCCCTATCGAAGCCCTCCGTATTGGTGTTCAGATACAGATTGACCTCAATCAGGTAGTCGCGCAGGCCAAGGAAAGCATTCTCCAGCTGCGATTTGCCGATAACCCAGAACTTGAGGTGGTTGCCATTGAACAGCAGCTCCTGGGTATCAAATGTCAGCTCGGTTTCCACGCCCTCCGTGGCGCCGCAGTCCTCGGCCAACTGGAGCGTCTGCATGAACGTGCCGGCGCCGATATCCACCAGGCTTGCCTCGCCATTGATGTTCTCCCAGAGGGTGCGGATGTAGGACTTCTCCGAGGGGTCAAAAACGGTGTCATCGTTCATCCGGCCGATGGCTTCCTCCATTTCGTCAATCTCGGCGTTGATGTTGGCAATGGCCTGGTCAAAGCTCTCCTGCAGGCCTGTCAGCGCAGCCTGGCTTGCGTAGGTGTTGGAATCCACCCAAGCAGTGCCGTTCCATATCTTGAGCGTTTCGCCATTGCTCCACATATCGCCAATGGATAGCGTCACGCCGGTAGGGGCATTGGCGCCAAAGTAGTTCGTCCTCTTGCCGTCGGCGGTGTCCTGTGCGGCAGCTGCTGCGGCAAGGGCCTGGGCAATCGCCTCATCACGAATCTGCACCCATTTGTAGGTGCTTCCATCGAGCAGGAATCGGTACGCGAATCCGGTCAGCTTGTCATAGTACAGGTCACCAATATGCTGCTGCTTGAGTTCGGCAGTAGTCCATGCGCTCGCAGGGGAGTTGGAAAGCGTAGGCACGCCTTCGTAGTACCAAGACGTGATGTTGTCATCAATCTGGTCCTGCAGGTCTTGGATGGCCAGCTCGACGGCGGCTTCATACTCCTCAAGGTCACCGGCCACGGCCGCGATTGCTTCGTCAATCTCCGACTGCCTGGCGGTGTACCCCGCAAAGTTCTCGATGCCGGAAGATCCTGCTCCGATGGTCAACTTGCCCTTGATTTCAACGCCAAGGGAGCTGAACTTGATGTACTGCGAGTTGTCGGCCAGCTTCATGAGGAAATCACCAGTCAGCAGGTCGAAGTAGTTCACTCCGTCGGCCGAGCAGATCCTGTCGGTAGTGATACGGCCCGGGAGCACCTCCGTGTAGCCAAACAGCGGGGCAAAGCTACGGGTTCCCTCGTACTCGCTATTCAGGATGCCGAGCAGCAGGTGGTAGTAGCCGGAAACGGCCTCCATACCGATGGCCGTCTGCGACATGACGATATCGCCAGTGGCGCCATTCTTGGCCACCTTGGCGTAAATGTAGTAGGCTGCATCGGCGTCATTCAGCGCAGGGGATAGATACCTGCCGATGTTCCAAAACTTGTACTCCGAGGCATCGTGCGAGGACGAAAGAGTGCTCACGCCCAAGGTCATGTGCTGGAGAATCATCGAGCCACCAGTGAGGCCTCCGGAAACGGACAGTATCTTGGTCGTGCCGTTGAACGAAACGGCGAAATTACTGTCCACCGTGATGGGGGAGACCTTGCTGGTCACGAAACGGAACTGCAAGGACTCATCGCCAACGAGCATCTGCATCGTCTGGACGGATATCGGCGTGATTGAGCCGGAGAAGTGTTCAAAAGCGTCCTCCAGCATATCGGTCGTTTCCTTGATGTCGCGCCACCTGCGCTTTGTGTAGAGCACGGAATCGTTGACGCTCTTTTCTCGCAGCACTGGCTCGGCCTTGTACTCGTTCAACTCCGTCACGATGGAGGATGACACTGTCGTGTTCGATAGCGTCAGCTCGGGATAATGCGGCTTGTTGATGTACTGCTTAATGCCAATGATGCGGATGTTCTCTGCCACCTGCAGGAACTGCGTGTCGGAGAAGGCAATGACGCCGCAAAGCACCAGCTTGGCCGAAATGGTATTCCAGCTTGCAGCAGCCCACCTGCCATCGAGGACACCGTCAAACGTGAAGCGGGCATCTTCGTTGTCGTACATGTACCTGACGCACTCCTTGAGGAACTCCCACGATGCGCCGGTCTTGGACTGGTTGTCACAGATGTAGGCATCGGGCAGGGTGCAGCCGAAGATGGCGTACTTGTCACCGACAGCGGCCTTGAACGTGCTATCCGGCATGATGAATCCGTCAAGCTCTGCAGGCACAATCTCAAACGTTCTGGTGGCATGGTCGTACTTGCTGATTTCAAACTCACGGCCAGCAAGCATCCCGGACTGGAAGATGACGGTCATCGTCTCTCCCTCAATCATAACATCATTGTAGTTCAGTGCGGCCGGTATGCTGGAGTCGCTGAAACTGTAAAAGTTCTTCTCTGCATCATCCACAATCCAGCTGCTCACCTGGCCGACACGCTTCGGATAGCACTCCTCGTTTTCATAGCTATCCTCCGGCGCAAGGTCGGACAGATCCTTGTCGTTGCGACGGATGCTCGTTCCGGAAGCATCAGTAACGTACTGACGGGAGTTGGCAAGGACAAAGCCGTCCTCGCCCTCAAAGTGCTCACCATCATAGCGGATGGTCTGGGATTTCGGCAGCAGCAGGGTGCGGTTTCCATAGGTGGAATAGTCGATGTTCTTGCTGCCGCCCTGCACGTACAGGATATCGAAGGCTGTGGAGTTGTCGTAGTTGCTCCTGCCGAGGCCGGGCAAAAAGCCGTTCCCCTTGCCATAGGATAACGCCAAGGGGCTGTCGGTATTGAGCATCTTCTTGCCGATGGATATGGTCTTGCCGACAATCGACCACTCCGTCTCAAAGGTGTTCGCAATGGAGTCAAGCACCTCCGCAAGTGTGTTCATACTGAAGGACATTTCCTTCTCGCCGCCATCGATGCAGTCACCCACCGACCAGCCGGGGTTCCTCTGGTTGATGTTCGCCACGAGCATGGCCAGAAACTCCGAGGCCTTGGCAATCATATCGAACTTCAGCCTGCCGTCAACGGTGTGGCGGAACTTGTACAGGCCGAGCCGTCCGGCATCGGACTGAAGCGTCAGCTCATACTCAAACTTCCGTGTACCGTTCTTCTTGAAGTGCTCCGGCTTTAGCAGGTAGTACGTAGTGCCGTTAAACTCGCAATAGGCGCCGATTGGCAGCTCCAGGTACCCATTGTACTTGAACACCAGATAAAGTTCGTCTGCGCCCATTATTTGGCGGTTGCAGTACGAGGTGTCCTCTACCGCAACGTCAATGTATGTGTTGTCGTAATAGATTCTCATACTTAATCTCCTTCAAAGAAACAGAGGGTCAAATTGAACTTGCACCAGATGGCGTTACCGCGCACCTTGGCAAACTCGCGTACCTGCTGGGACTTGTAGTAGAACTTGTGCGACTTGCCTCCGTAGGTCAGTGTCTTGTAGCCTGGCGACGTGAGATCAGCAAGCAGCTGCAGATAGTTGCGCCAGAACGTGGTCGGCATATCGCCCATCATCAGGAACGGCAAGGTGACATCCTTGGCGCCCTTCACCACGGTGGTGTCGGGATAGCTGCGGCCGGCGGTGAACTGCGATTCGATGATGAGGTTCTTCTTCACAGGAGCTGCCTTCCCAAGCTCACCGACATAGCTTTCTATCGGGCGCATCGTGTAGGTGTTCACGTCGGCACCGTTGATGAGCATTCCGGTGGCCGGGAACGATATCGTGCGGTGCGGCTCCAGGCCACGCTCGTACACAAAGAAAATCAGCATCTGCTCATTGAAGTACATCGTCTCGCCGTTCATGGTCAACGGCCAGTTGATGCCGACATACGGCACCATGCCAGATGTGAAGGCAGCATCGAAGCAGAAGTTCAGCGTGAAAATCTCCATCCTGCGGCCACGCTGGTACTCGGCCGACGTGTCAAGGCGCAGGACGGCGGTCACGCCAATCTCCATGAAGAAGAACGTGTGATAGGCGCCGTCATACAGCAGATCCAGGAATGCGTCATACTTCGTCAGGTCGGTGCAGACAAAGGTTATGGCAACACCGTCCTTAGCGGCCAAAACGGGAGCGAGGAGGTCGGGTTCTACTCCGTCCTCCTCTGGCCAGTCCACGCTGTCAACCTTCTTCAGCGAGGGGAACTGAACGAGGGTGTTGTACCCCTTGTCCGTCACGCGCACGTTGTAGGTTGCGAGGGTGTCAATTCCATCAATAAACAGTGGCGACTTCATGGCATTCTATCGTTTGAGGGTTACACCATTCTTCACGATGCCTCCGGTGTCCGTGCGGATGGTCTTCACGTCACCGGCAATTTCCTCCACCTTGTCCTTGATATCGGTCGTGTCCTTGTGGATGCCAGCTACGTGGTTCAGGATGCCGCTGATGAAGCCCAGCATGTACGCCTGGATTGTACGAATCGCCTTGGTGGTTTCGTTCATTTCGTAGGTGTGCACCTGTATCGTGGTCAGCCTGGCATTGCTCTCCTCGACGGACTCCTGCGATGCTCCAAAAGCTGACTTTGTGGCTCCCTTCCTTTCCTCCTCTGCATTCTTGGCATCGATGAGACCGGCTTCAATGAGGCGCTCCCTCTCGGCGATGGCTTCATTGACGATGCGCTCACGCTCGGCCTTGAGGGCCGCAATCTCGGCTTCGGTCAGGGTGGCGCCACCTGCACTGTCGCTGCTCATGGCGTAAGCGAACTGACGATACAGATCCTTCAACCTGTCACGGTACTTTTCGTTGGCAAGGTTCTCAAGGATAGCATCTGACATGTACTCGCTGAACTGGTCAGCGAAGGCCTCCGCATCGGAATCCATATCCTTCAGCAGCGACTTGAAGTCATCGTAGAAGCTATCCCAACTTACGCCTGTCAGCTTCTCGTACAAGGCGAACTCGATTTCCTCCAGTTGACCTGCAAGTTCCACGTACTGCTCAATGTACTGGGCTGCGCCCTTGTAGCCGGCATCGGCCGCTGCAAGGACTTCGGCATAGGCAGATGTGGCATAGAGCGACACTTTCTTCATTTCCTCTGCAGTGAGATTGAAGAAAGCATCTGCGTCGCGGACTGAGCGGCCAACAACATTGGAAATGGCGTTCCAAGATGACCTGGACACCTCCGTGTTGATATGATGCTTCGAGCTATGAGAGCCGCCGATACCAAGGAAACCATTGCTCCAGGCAGCTGCCGTTTCCTTCATCAGCTTCCGGGTGTTGGCGAGGTTCTCCTGATACATCTTCTTGTTGCGCTCATAGGCCTTCTCGGCATCCTCATTCGTGGATTCCTTGTCCCGGATGGTCTCTTTCAGTTCATTGATGGCCTTCTGGAGCGATTCATTGGACTTGACCAGCTTGTCAATCTCTTCGTCCCAGATTCCATGCTCGCCCATGTGCGCAATCTCATCGGACATAGTGCCGAGCGTGAAGATGTTTGCAATCAGCTTCACAACGCCATTGAGAACGCCTTTGAGCAATGCGCCAATGCCGTCAATCAGGTGCGTAAAGATATCGTCAAGCAGGTTCTCCAAGATGCCTTCCACGGCATCGGCCACGCCTACCAGCAGTTCTTCAACAAGGTCACCGATACCATTCTCCTTGAACTCATCCAAGAGTGTCAACACCAGGCCGATAATGATACCCCAGATATTGCCGGAAGACTCGCCGGCTTCTCCCAACTTGGATATCAGCGAGCCAACACCGTCTCCAAGCTCTTTGAGCGCATCTTCGTCAATCATCCCGTCCTTGAGCGCGTTGCTGAGCAGGTCACCTACCTGCTTGGAAATGTCTTTTTGCAGATCCTTTCCGAGACCTTCTCCGAAGGCTTGGCTTATCCACTCGTTGGCCTTGGTTACCGCTTCTTCGGCAGTGCCGCTGAAGGAATCGAACAGCTTCGTGAACGCCTTGCTTGCCTCCTTGGCAAAGTCCTGCAAGTCCTTTCCTCTGGCAGCGAGGGTTTCAATGAAAGCATTGGCTTCGTTCTTCAGGGCCTGGCCACCGGAAATAATCATTCCAAGTTTCTGCGAGAACTGCGGACCAAGCATATCGACCAGACCAGACAACTGGCCGTTCATCAGTTTCTTGATGCCACTCTCCAGCGAGGAAACGGCTGAGTTGAACTTCTGCAATGCGGTCGTGGCCGCAGACTGGGTTGCAATGACCTTGGAGCTGGCGGCGTTGTAGTCATCGAGGGATGCCGTGTACTCCGTGAGCGCCGCGTCACGCCTGGTCTTGGCGGCTTCCTGTGCGGCTTGGTCGCCACTCTTGGTGGCCGCTTCCAGTTCCTCCTCGGCTTTGGCAAGGTTCTCGGCAGCAATGGCGAGGTCTATCTGCTTCTGAGTCTGCAATCCGAGAGCCATGTTGTAGTCGTGCATGGCGGCGCCAAGACTGGAGAAATCCAGTCCGGACAGACCGCCAAGCTGCTTCTCGGCCTTTGCAATAGACTCAAACAGAGCCTTCTGTTGGTCAAGGTCGAGGGACTTGAACTTGTCGCTCTTTGTGAACTCACGAAGTTCGTCTATGGTCTTCTGGAGAGGGCCGACAAGCACCAGGCCGAGGTCGCTGAACACCATGGACAGATCCACCTTGCTCATCAGTTCCTCGGCATCGATATCGGCCACCGCCTGCTTAAACTGCTGCTGGAGCTGCGCGACCTCCATGGCGCTGCCCTCCTGCTGGGCTTTCTTTATCCTGGCAGCGTAGTCCTTGGACAGAGCAAGGCGCTTGTCTTGGAAGCTGCCGTACTCCTTTAGGAACGCAGTGAACCTTTCACGCTCCTTCTCCGCAATCTCGGCCATGTGTTTTTCATCATTGTCCGCAATCTCGGAAAGGGTTTTATCATGCTTCTTCTTCGCCCATTCAAGGGCTTCGTCGATGGCTTTATTGCGCTCCTCCGTGAGCATGTTGTTTGCTGCCCAAGTAGCGCGAGTGGCTTCCAGCGATGCCTTCTCCCTCTCGTAGTCAAGTTCGGCCTGGCGGCGTTTCTTCTCCGAGCCGTCCTCAATGAGCGCAATCTCACTGTCTTGGTTCTTCTTGACCAGATTGATGTAGTCGCGCTGAATCTGCTCCCGGGTGCGCAGCCATTCCTCGGTTTCATCATTGTCACCATTGACAAAGGAACGGACTCCGGCCTTCTGGACAGCAGCTTCTGCCGCTTCGGCATTGCGGATTGCCTCATCCCACATGCCTTCAATGGCTTCGATGTTCTTTCCTGCTTCCGACACAAGCTCCGCTCCGGCACTCTGCGCAAGGCCCTCATAGTATTCACGCATCTTGCGCTCGCCCTCCGGAGTTAGTTCGTATATCGTCTGCGAGGATGTCCCCCAGTTTCCGCTGAACGTGGTCGTGGTGGACTTCACGTCACCTGCACCGAGGCCGGCCTTCTGCCAATCTTTCTGCCAGCCGTTGTTGCCAGAGAGAACACTATTCACCTTATCTCCGGCATTCTTGACCATATTCATGGCCTCAAGCTGCGCTTCGGCCTGCTTGGTATATTCCTTCTGGTAAAGCGTCTGAAGGGCAGTGGCTTCTGCCCTGGCTTTCAGCGCGGCAATGACAAGGTCGGTCTGCTCAATGAAGATACGGTCGGCATCATTCGTTCCGTCCATGGCAAAACCGAGTTCCTGCACCGCCTTCTTGTTCTTCTTCACCCACTCAACCTTCTCCGCTTCGGAGGCCATCTTCTTGTAGTCGGCCTGCAATGTCTTGTACTTGCCAATGACATTGCCGATGGCTCCGCCGACAGTGCGCTTGTAGTCATCAAAGCGCTCCTGCGTTTTCTCGGCCGCTTCTTCCAGCCGCTTCTGCTGCTCCTCGGCTTCCTTGGACTTCCGAGTCAGAAGGGCAATGGCACCGATGACGGCAGCGCCGCCAAGGCCAAGGAGTGCGCCATGCAGGGCAATGGTCGCAACACGGGCAGTATTGGCCGCAACTCCCATTCTGATGAGCGAGGTCGCGGTCTTTAAGTTCCAGCCATGCCACAACTGGGTGGCTCGGGAAACGATAGTGATTCTGAATGCAGATGTGGAATGCAGGGTGTTCGCCACCTGCTGCAAGCCAATGAGGATGGCCATCGAGGACTGCATCTTGGTCTGTACCTCCTGCAGCTTTTCCTGATCCTTTGTGAATCGGCCTACAAGACCGGACGCCACGGAGTAGGCGCCCATCAGGCCCTGCATACCGCTGAGCATTCCGGAGAATACGCCGCCGGCACCCATGGCCATGTTCTTCTGCTCCTGGGCAAACTGCTTCTGAACCTCGGTCAGCTGCCGCAGCCGCTCCTCCAGTTCATGGTACATTTCGGTTTCCTCCTCACCATCGAGGCGCATCTGCTTCATGGTGTTGGATATTCGCATCATTTCGGTGCGGAACGAGGACGATGCCCCTGTAGTCATCTGCTGCATACGGGTTTCGAGGCCCTTCAATGCGGCTTCCTCAAGGTCGATATCCTCCTTGACCTGCTTCAGCTGGGCATCAAGCGCAGAGTTGACTCCTGCGCCACCTGCACGCTGAATGTCTGCGAGAGTGTCCTTGTACTGGATTTTCAGTTCCTGCAGATACTTCTTGCTCTGCAGGATGGACTGCTTCAACTCGGAAATGCCGCCTCCGTCGAAGTTGAGTCCGGACTTGAACGCCTGCTGGAGCTTTCCGATGTGTGCGCCAGTCTGGTCGGCCGCTTTGTCAATCTTCTTGAACTCGGCAACACTGTCCTGCGCATTCTTCTTCAAGGAGGCGTTATCGAGGCCTATGCCGTAAAATGTACCGTCTGCCATAGTGCTACTGTCTATTCAAATCTGTCAGCCAAATCTGGGTTGTTTGCGTCGAAGGAATCGTCCCACTCAATCTCTCCCTTCGACCTTGTGTCATTCTTCCGATGCTTTTCACCGCCAACGGGCGGGATTGTGCTTGCAAGCATCACAAGATTCGTATAACTGTAACCGTACAGGACGTCGTGGATGGTCAAACCGAGACCCTTGGCAAGCGCCACGACCATCGCCCATACGCTATTGTTTTCTACTTCTCCACTTCCTCCGCTTTCCTTGCCCTCCGAAGCAGATTTACTTCTGTCAGGGAAGTGGTAACTGCGAAAAAATCAGTGACGGTTTTGATATCAAGAAGCTGCTTGATGACCGACATCATTTCAGTCGGAGTGAGGGAACAGAGAATAAAATCCGCCAGATGGTCGATTTTCTTCGATTTCCGGCGTTTTCTGAACAGGGATGACTGTTTGTTCGGCTCTGCTCCCAAAATGAGTGCAGCGGCCACTTTTCCGAGCGGCCTGCAATCGGGCGCGATGGCAAGCACCTCCGTAAGTACATCCTCATCGGACAGCTTGATGGCCGGCAATTCCGACATGTACTCCGACGCCTCAATGACAGTGGCCACGGTCGGCCGGGCAGCATTGAAGGTCTTACCACCGATGGTCAGCACGATGGGCCTGTCAAGGATGGTCTCAAGCACCTTCTTTTCGATTGTATTTTTCATAACGAGTGTTCTTTTACTGAAAAGCCGAGCAGGGCTTTCTGAACCCTGCCCGGCAGAATGATACGCGGTCTATTCCGTGACTGGTCTAACCGGTGCCGCCACCGTCTCCACCAGCCTGTACGGGCGCGGTCTTCTTGACCTTGGTGTACCACTTCGTGGTGGGGTCTTCGTCCACCTTCAGGATGTTGAAGACCAGGTCAACGAAGTTACCTTCCTCCTCGGACCAACCGGGCTTGTACTTGAGGGTGGCGAGAGGGGCTTCGATACCGAAGGCGCCAACGTTCTTCGGCTCCACCTTGACGGCGAAGTCCTTGTTGGGGACGTGAGTGAACACGTCCACGTTGCCGCTCGAAACGGAACCCACGCCAAGCAAGGCCTCCAGAGTGCCATCGGTTTCTATCACGCGAGTGGTCAGGGTGAAAGTCCCTTCCTGCTCCTCGTGAGCGACCTCGACACCACCAGTAGCCTTGGCAGAGAGGGCATCACCGTCTTGCGACTCAAGGACAGAAGACTTGTCCTTGATAGTGCCGACGCTGGTCAGGGAAACAGGCAGCGTGGTCGTTCCGGTGGCCTCTGCGACAGATATGGAGCACTTGCTCCATGCCATAATCTTACGTGCCATAGTGTATTACTGTTTTAATCGTTGATAGTGCTTCTTTTGTACGCGATGCGCAAGTTCACGCAGTGCTGCTCGGTGTTCTGCACCTCGTAGGTGTCAATCTGTTTGTCCGGCCACAGGTCGTAGTTCTCAATGGCAGCTTCCTCAATGAACGACTGGAGGGCGTGTTCCAACTCCTTGCAGCGGCCAATGTCCTTGACCTTCGCTCCGGAGTTGTTGTCGATGTTGTTGACGTAGGCGTTCACGTTCACAATGCCCTCCTGCTTCTGGCCGTCAATCCCTCCGACAAAGGCGACAAGAATGTCCTCCTTCTTGGAGTTCAGCGGCCGAGTGCCTTTCCGGTACACGCCTCCATCGATGGCGGAAGCAAGCGCGGACTCGGAAACGAGCGTGAAGATGTCGGCTTCTATGTCATTACCAGTCTTTCTCATTGCAGTTGCTTAATCATGTCTTGAATGATCCTGTTGGCATACGGCTTTGATGAGGCGAGCACGTCCTTGTTCTCCATTGCCTCCACGTAGGCGGCATACTCCATTCCGGCCACAACGAGCAGAACGAGACCTTTCTTGAACTGCTCCGTCCTCTGGGCCACAAGCTCGGAAAACTCCTTCCCGATCCGTGAACCCTCAGCTCCGTTCTTCACCACGTCGAATCCGCTCTGATAGATTATCTGACCTTCATCGAGGATGACGAAACCAATGGAGCTTCGGAGGTTGCCTGTATCGTCAAACCAGCTCGCTTCTCCGCTTCGGTTGCGGATGTAGTTGACCGTTTCGATTCCGGCAGCTATCAGTCCACGTACATACTGGCCTTTGAGCTGCTCCAGCCGTTTCGTAACGTACTGTTGAAACGTGTTTCCAACTACCTTCTTCGTGACGCCCATACTACTCTACGTAAAGCAGTGAATTGAGCTGGCGGAACGGACAATGCTTGACCTGCCCTTCCTTCACCAACGCCTTGTTGCAATCATAAATCCTGACGAACCGGCCTGTGTAGTCCTCCTGCGAGCCGTCCAACCAGACCACATACTCGAACACCTTGAACGTGCCGTCTCCATTCCGGAAGATGTTCGTCTTGGTGTTTGTCTCGTAGCGGCATTGCACCATTTCAGTCCAAGCCTCGACTGCGGGAATAGGCTCTCCTTGCGAATTTGTCCCTCCGCCCGTCGAGGTCTTGAACGAAATGAAGTGAGGTCGTAGGCTCAGCATGGCTACCAGTCTTTCAGGAACTTGATACCGGGTTGAACAGTTGCACCTGCCGGCTGCTCATCGCACTGGCGATAGATGGAGTTGGCGAGAGCAAGCAGCCTGTCCCTTTCGGGGATGCTGATGCTCAAGCTGCCCTCCGTCACGTTGACACCGGTGGCCACGGCCTTGTAGCAGTCGGCCGTCGCAAGACGGAACTTCTTGCTCCTGGCAATGGTCGCGGTGTACTGATCCGTCCCAGTGAGGCTGCGTTCAATGAGAATGGTCTCAAAGAACGCCGCCTTCAAAGGGTACGTCACCTTCGCCTGTAATGCTTCGAGAACAGTCATAGGGCAGAACAGCTAGGACTGGTTCATCAGCGAGCAGTCGATGAGGCCCATGCGGTTGGGCTTGTCGATATCCACCATCCATTCGCAGCCGTACTCGGTGGTGCGGCCTTCGTCGGTGCGGCGGGTTGCGATGAACAGGCCGTTCTCCTGCTGGGTGTAGGTCTTTCCGGGCACCTTGTCGGTAAGCTCGTAAGGGTTCTTCCAGCGCAGGTTTCCGATCTTGCCGTTAGGCAGCAGGGAAATCATGTCGGCAGGGACAATGTTGTGGGTAACGCCGTCCTGCTTCTTGACGTACTCTGCCTTCAGCTTGATGACCAACGGCAGCTCCAGGGCCTGGAACAGGTCGTTGACCATGGTCGGGGTGGCAGGACCAGAGGTGAACTGGTAGCTGCCGAACTTGCTGACGAACTTGGACTGGAACTCGGCGCAGTTCACGATGTGCTTCACGAACGTAGCGCGGCTCATTTCCATCACGGCAGCATCCACGCCTTCGCCACGGAGGGTTTCAACCTGGTCTGCAAGGTAGGAAATGAACTTGGATGCCACGGTGGCGGCGGGCTTCACCTTGTGCAGAGGGATGGTGGTCGAATCGATCTTCACGCCCTTCTGGTCAACATTGGAGTCCACGCCGGCAGTGCCGGTGAACTTGAGGTCGTTCAGCATCAGGTCGATGCGCTTGTGAGGTGCAAGGTAGCACTCGCGGAAATCTTCAACGAGGAAGTTGGCGATGTCATTGATGACAGAAGCCTCGTTCTTCTCGTTGTAGGTGTCGATGAGCACCTGCAGTTCCTCCAGACGGGCATTGTCCATCTGGAACTCCTCACCAAGGGCACCTACCTCGCCGACGCCCTTACGCATGGACTTGCGTACGCGCAGGGGCTTACGGGAGAACTTGTCGATGAAGGAACCGACAGTCACGGCGGTGGTGTTGCCGAAATAGGTCTTGAACGTTCCATCGGGATTCGCCTTCTTGGGGGTCAGGTAATCCATCCAGTCGATGCGGTCTGCATCGGTCAGGGTGACCTTCAGACGGTCAATGACGGCGGCGATAATCATCGGCTCGGCCATCAAACTTTCGATAGTGTAAATCATTCTTCGGTCCTCCTTGAACTAGATGAACATGAAACGGTCGGTCACGCCTGCCTTGTCTTCCTCGGTGAACGGGATATCGAGGTTGGCTTCGTCAATCTCGTAGGCCTGGGCGATTGCAGTGATGGACATGTTGTCCGCAATCTTACGGCGGTCGTAGTTGGCGAAGTTGGCCACGTGCTCGGCAACAGGAACGGAAGCGGTTGCGGCCTCCAGGACAGTTCCGGCATCCACCTTGGCGGCAAGAGAGGAAACAGTGAGGGTATCGCAATCGGCAGCGCTCTTGTCAATAGCGGTGACGGTAATGGAATTCGTGCCGTCGGACAGGGTGCAAGCACCAGTGATGTTGCTGCCCTTGGCAATCTTGATGGAGGTGGCTTCAGCAGCAGCGTCGGCCACGGCCACGGCAGAGAGCTTCACGAGCTTTGCCTTGGACAGGATGGCGCCAGCAGCGAGGGCCACAGGGAGAGAGCTGACGGTCAGCGCGTCGTAGTCCGCCTTGGACTTGTCGATAGCGCTGACGGTCACGGATTGACCCTTGGCAACGAGCAGAACATCATTCACCTGCACAAAGCTGCCCTTTGCAATCTTCAGGGAAGTTGCAGAGGCTTCTGCGGCTTCGTACACCTTGGAGTTCTGCACCACCTTGAAGGTGCGTGCGGCCAGGTCAACGACGATGGGGCACAGAACCGGGATATGCGACTGACCGGCGAGCTTCTGAAGCTCACCCTCGGCGATATTGAAACCACCGGACAGACGATACGCGGTGTCTATGCGATAAAGTTCTTTTTCCACCGGGAACGGGGAATCGTACTTTACTCCGGGCATAGTTGTACTGAATTAAGAATTAAACATGGGTTTTACTCTTTCGGCTTCTTGGCGTCCACAATCTCTTGCGTTCCCGCCTTGATGGCCTCGGCGAAGTCGTTTTTTTCGTCAGCCGCCTTTCCACCGCCTCCGGGGGGAGTCATCTTCAGGCCAGCGTCGGTCATTTCCTGCACGAGACCTTCGATGTCGGTTTTCTTCTCGGCGATGTAGGCATCAAACTCTGCATCATCCTTGAAGGTCGAAGCAACACGGTTGAAGTCCTTCAACTGGGAGGCCTTCTGCTTCTCCGGAAGCTTGTCAAGGAGAGCTTCGAAAGCAGCGGTGCGGTGCTTGAGCACGTCCTTGCTTTCAAGATCCTCGATTTTCTTCTTCAGAGCATCGACCTCGGTCTTGTTCTTCTCCTCCTGTTCCTTCTGCCAGGCCTTGAACTTCTCAAACGGGTCGTCCTCCAGCTTGACTTCCGGTTTCGGTTGTGGTTGGGGTTGGGGCTGCGGTTTCGGCTGTGCATTCACGATGCGCGTGACTGCTTTCTGCGACACCTTCAAGAATGGCAGAGCGAGACTGACTTTCGCCTTGATGTCATCGTCTGTTGCGTCTGGATTAAGACCGGATGCGATGCTTTCAACTGCCTCGGTAAGGTCTTCCTCCTTGAATCCCAAGTCCTTGATCTCGGGCTTCAAAATGTTCAATACTCTTGTCTTCATCTGACTTAAACGATTGGTTTAACATAAAGTCTGGCGCTTTTGCAAGGCGCCAGACTACTCGCAAACCTTGTGTACAGCTTGGCCAATCAAGTCAGCGTCTGGCAATAGCACTGCAAATCTAAGCAGAAAAATCTGTGTATTCAATACGCATTTTCAAATACCTTGCAAAACGAGGCGATTTCAGCCGCCCGAAAGACGCGGATGGTCAATGTATCCACCGAGGTGCTAAAGCGCGTCCTGCGGCCATTCCTGTGGCTATTCCGAGGGTTTTTCGGCTTGTCCGGCAAGTAGGGGAGTGGCACCACGCTCCTGGACATGAAAAAGGGCGGCAAAAGAACGCCGCCCAACACAAGGTCTGCGAGCCAGACCTATTGCCGACTAGACTTGTCGGGATGATTCAAACACTCCGTGTGATACGGCACCAGCCGTAATCGAGGGGCTTACAACATACCCCCCCCTGTACCACGGACATTGCAAGCACAGGTTGCGCGACTTCACCAAGCTGCTCATTTCTTCACCTCCTTCCTCTCCGGCTCCGGAAAGTAGCCTTTCTTCTGGAGCTTGTCAAACACCTTCGCCGCAATAACGAGCGATATCAGTGACGGGACGCAGAACGGAAACAGTTTGACTGAACCGTCCATGCCTTCCACCAGCGTGATGCCTATGAACGAGCAGCTGGCCCATATTCCCCAGGCAGTTTCCACCAGCCAGGTCTTGAAGCATCTTTTTTTCTGTTCCATAGTCTTTCGATTTAATGTTGTGCAAGCCACCAGAACCTTCTCACCATCTTTCTGCTCATCCGGTGTACGCTCTGCGAGTATTGGCGAGGATTGGTCGCCAGCTGCCTTGCGGAATCTTCCATGAGGCAGGTGTAAATGTCACAGATGGCACCGGGGGCATCCAGCTCCTCTTGCGACGCATACTCCAGAATCTTATCCAGCATCACGGTCTTGCGCTCAATCTCCTGCTGCATAAGCCCGATGACTCTCTCTCTGATTTGCTGCTTTTCCATTACACTGCCTCCTTCTTTCCAAAACGGATGAACTCTGCGGCTTTCTCGGCGCGGGCTGCTGCCCACACAATCATCCGGTTATCATTCTTCAGGGCCTTGATCCAGTTTTGCAGGTAGGCAGTTGAATTGCGAACGGTTGCCGCACACTCAAGGCCGGTGACATTGCAAAGCATCGCTGCGCCAAGCTCGGCCACAAGCTCCTCTCTGCTATAACTCTCGCTGCCAAAGAAGGCAAGTTCATCGATATCGCGGTTACACCGGCTCTCTCGTGCGGTGCTATGCGTCAGTTCATGGAACAGGGTGCTATAATACTGGGCCAGGACATCAAACTGGTTCATCTTCGGGCAGACCACTTCATCGAGCAGCGGAGCGTAGTACGCACGATTGCTCTCCTTGATGGTCAGCTTCAGGCCCTTCTCTCTGGCAAGATACCCGTCAACAACGGCATCAGCAATCTCGCTCGGAGCGTGGCGGGCAACTTCGGCCGTCGTGATCCTTGACTTCACGCCTTCAACATCGTCAATGTGGAAGACGTTGTAGTAGCGCAGCATCGGCCAGCGATGCACCTTCTCCTGCCCGTCCTCATCTGTGGTCTTATCTTCGAGCCACTTGAAAAACACCACGAATCCGGTCTTGGCTCCTTTCTTAATCTTGCCGCCATGGGCATCTATCTGGTTCTTAGTCATCCACTCGCCCGGCTTGCCGAGAATCATCTGGTTCAGCAGGCTATACGGGTTGCGAGAATCGTAGTTGATGGCGCCTTCCATCGTGCCGCTCCAGGGCTTCTTCCAAGGAATCTCGCCACCTTGCATCATTTCCACGAAACGGTCTGTGACCTTCTGATATACATCAAACATGGCTATTCCTCCTCATCATCGATATCATCATCTTCTTCAGTTCCGTAGGCCTTGGCGGCTTTTACGGCATCATCGAAGTTGTCGAAGCGCTGGAATCCGCAGACGGTTTCAATCTCGGCGGTGTCCTCATCAAACAAGCGCACCGTGTACATCTTCTTCGAGCGGTCGTAGTTGTCATCCTCTGTCACAAACGTATTGTTCGGGAACAGCTCTGACACCATCGTGGTGCCCCAGAAGCGCATCGTGTCGGCATCGAAAAAGTGCTTGCCAGCAGCTTTGTGCAGGCGCTTCACGTCATCTATTGTCAGTCGTGCCATGATTACACCCTCCTTCCTTCAAGCGCGGCCACCACATCGAGGATGGTGGTCAGTGATTCAACATCCAGGTGGTACGTCTGTATGCTATTGTGACCAGCATACTTGTACAGCGGAGTGGTCTTGTCTGTGCTTACCGCATCGTAGGCCGTTCTCGGCTCATTCTTGCCATTCACGGTGTGCGTGATGGCCCGGAGTTCAAGCAGCTGGCATTCGCCAACCTTGCCCTTTTCCAGAATGACATCGTGGGCAACGAAACTGATGCTACCACCATTGGCCACGACCTCCTCGCGGATGCCGGCCAACATCTCCTTCCGGAGTTCTGCGATGCGCGCCCTTGCGGCCTGGACATCGCTCTTGATTTCAGTGTACTTTCTCATGGCTTATCCCTCCATCGGCTGAACCATACCATTGCTTTCCGAGAACGTCACCTCGCTGCACAGGACTTCATACATTTCATGCTCGACGCCGGCAATGTTGATGTATTTCACGCGACGGAGACGGCCATGCACGCGAGCTACCATTCCTTTCTGCGCATGGTCAAATGCGCCAGGAGCGCCCCATGCACAGCAGTTGAACCATGTTACATCAATCACCGCCTGCCCTTCCTCATCCTTGCTGGATGCTTCCGTGACCACGCTGAAGCGGATGACTTCTTTCATTTCGCCATTCTCGGCTGGAACGTGCTGCCGGTTGACCTTGCCAACCACTCCAAGCAGCTCTACTTTGTTAACGAATTGCATAATCAAATCTATTGTCTATTGTCAAACTTTACGATACCTTGGCCAGCAGCTCCTTGAACGTGTCCACCTGCGGAAGCAGATTCTCCCTGCGCTTGGCAAAGAAGGACTTCCAACCCCAGACCACGAACTTCAACGGGCCGAAGCCGTTGCTTGCCTTGACCTCTCTGGCCAGCCTCTCAGCCTCTGCCTTCGTGAACCAGACCGGGTTGCTGAAATCACCAATGAGCACGTCAGCCTTGCTATCTCTCACGCCCAACTGGTACTTGCAATCCTCGGTGGCGACGATGCAGTTGCATCGAACAAGCATCGGGGCTTCTATGTGCATCGTGCAGATGTCTATCTCCTTCTGCACCTGTTCGAGCAGATCCGTAATCATCTGCTTCTTTTCCTCTTTCGTGAACATGACCTTTGCTCCCATGACTATTTCAGGCTATTGATTATCTTCTGGATGCGGGCTTCATACGTGGCTACCGTGTCCTCCGCAAGCGTGGACGTGTAGGTCATACCGTTCTTCTTGACGTCCAGCCCCTTGATGGTCTCGGCCATCCGGACGAAGTTCATTCGCATATTCGAGGCCTCGGCCCTCTGGGCATCGAGCGAAAGCAGATCCAGAATGTCTGCCTCGTACTGGTTCATGTCCAGCTCCTTTGTCCAGTAGCAGGGCATCGGGCAAGTACCAAAGAACTTGTGATAGCGCTTCTTGCCGCTATTGTCAACGATTTCAATGAGCAGACCGATGGTCTTGAACTCACTGTCCTTTACAAGTGTTGCTTTCATATCTATCGTCGTTTTGGGTTGTTTGAATCATCTATCACAAAATTAGTTGTTTTTATGTTAATATGCAAATATAAAGCAGATGTTTATGCTGATTTTCTGCTGATTTTTTGCGGCAAAGTGGACGGAATCGCGGTTTCCGGTGTGTGCGGTTGGGATTTTTGACAGATGCTGATTTTTTGGCGAGAGGTGCAGATTTTAGGCAAAAACGAAAGTAGGCGCCCAAAATCGGGTGCCTACCTATCAAGATTTCGCCTGCGCAGACCTACGTGCGTGATGCCTTACTGACGTCAGTAGTATGGCATTCTCCTCTCCAACCAGTCTGCTAGTTTGCAGAGGTCGAGCAGAAGACAACACGCTGCCAACCACAGATTGAGCGCCGGGAGCGCGACCTGCAGGAACCACCTCCACACATGAGGGTGGAGCATTTCGCCGTGCCTTACCAGCCATCGGATGTCGAACAGAATATGCACAAACACAACAACTGCCGGCAGTGCATATAGGAGCAATATCGTCTTTGCGTTCATAGTTCGCCTCCTTATGCTGCTTTCCAGGCGTTTTCAACATACTCAAGGTTCGTGGTCACCCACCATGGCTGCGTTCCTCGGCCGATGGCGCCTTCCATCTTGTCACGGTTCTCGCGGCAGAACTCCTTGAAGGCCTCCGGAACATCGGTGACAGTATTCTTTGAACCGAAGTCCTTGCCGTCCTTCACCCATTGTGCGACCTCCTCCGGGGTGGCCATGATCCAGGTTACATAGCACCGACATTGAGGATGCCAGCCGCTGCCGAAGTCGAAGTCCATGGGGTATCTGCCCTTGAGCCGTTCACAGACCTCGCAGGGATACGGCGTAGTGGAGCGATGTATCTCCTTGCCAACAACAATAGGCACCTGGCGCATCTGCGTCTGCTCGGCCGTCCGGTACGCACTGTTGATGGTAGTTCTGGCCAGACGCATCGCATTCTTGTACGCTGAGCGATATCGGCCTTCTCCTGCGATGTACGCCTTGGCACGCTTTGACAGCTGGAGCTTTCCATTCTTGTCACGCACCCTCCGGAACAGGGCCGTGGGGTCATTGAGCAGTGAACGGATGCTGCGACTCAAGCTGGCTGCTGACATACCTTGCTGAAGGGCTTCTCCAAGCTTGGCGGTCATGGCCAGCTCCACGTCGGACTTGAAGTCCTCTGTCAGCTTCCAGATCCTGCTCGACAGCGACAGGCCGCTCTTGGCCACGCTCTCCTGGAACGACTGGTATGCCGGAGACCTGCCAAGCAGCTTGCTGAGCGTGCTGGGTTCGATTTCAGACAGTTTCACACCGAGGATGGACGGAAGTGCCGACTCCACGTACTTGCGCGAAATATCAGCACTTTTCTCCCATTCCACACGGTTTGCCGTCTCGATGGTGGCATAGAGTTCACGCGCCAGTTTGCGTGTCACCTCATCCACTCTCTCCTTCAGCTCGGGAAAGTCATCGAAGCGGAATGCCTCTCCCTCTGGAAGGTCGGAGCGCAGGGCAAGTTCCGCATACGCATCAAGCGCCTGCGCGTAGAGCCGTTTCAGCTCCGCGACATAGCGCTCAATGCGTCCATAATGCTGCTGGTATGCCTTGCTCTGTTCCATAGGCTATGCTATTTCTCCTCCTTCTCCTCATCCTCGGGATTGGTCTTTTGGGCACCAGCAGTAGCACCGGGGAACAGTTCCACCATTCTGTCCCTCTCGGTGCTTTCATCCTGCTGGGCTTTGATGCGGGCCATTTCCTCATCGACGTCGGAAACGAGGCCGGATTTCTCGATTGCGGTGCGCTGCGACAGAATCGGGCCACCAGACGCCTTTTCGTAGGTGTTCACGGAGTCATCATCATCGTTGAAGCGGAACGGATTTATGACGTGCTTGACCTTGAGCTTCTGAATCTTGCCGTCCCACGCGGTGTTCATCTTAGCAAGGTATGCCTTGATGATGTTGCACTCCCTATCAAGGTATTCTATGACGTCCCACTTCTCCAGGCCAACCTTCATGTGGTCTCCTGCCACGAGCATCTGCATGGCCTTGGCATTGAGCGCACCGCAGGCCTTCAGGTTCTCCAGTGAGATATTCGACAGCTGCATGGACTCAGCCATGTTCTTCTTCAGCTCATTGACGTAGTACTCCACGTTCTCCGGCGTGATGGCAGGAGAAACGGTGTCAACATCACCACCAAGCTCCACGTTGTAGAACTCCCTGGCCTGGTCACCTTCTGGCTTCTCGCCATTGAGCAGCTGGCCGACAAGCTTCACGAGCGGATGGCTATTCTTACGCACGACATCGGAGTTGCGGGACAGCGTGAACTCCACCTCATCACGGTTATTCGGCACGTTCTCGAACAGGGCCTTGGAACGGTAGCCATAGATGCCCGGTATCTTGTCAATGATGAGCGATTCATCCATGATGACCGGCTCGAACTTGAGCTTCGTGTCGGAGCTGCGCTGCCACTTGTAGTGGGCCTTCTTTGTGTAGCACTCAAAGTAGGTTACGGTCTTGGTCTTGGTGCGCTTGACATCATACTCGAACGATATCGCCTGGCACTTGCCATAGTCATCGGCAAGGAAGTAAATCTCGGCGCTGGCCAGGCCGGATTCCTTGTACTCCATCGGAGAGTAGGAACGGCACTTCAGGTGATATGGCGTCTCAAAGCCATAGTCGCTGTGCTTCGCTTCTTCTTCCTCCTTAACCGTGTACCAGATGGTCAGGGCTTCACAGGCGGCAAAGAGGGAACGGAAGCGCTTCATGTTCTCTCCGTCGATGCGGTTATCCTCATACACGGCCTCGATAGCGTCACGCATCTTCCTCTGCTCTTTCTTCTCGGCAGCGGAGCCCTTGAACACGTACTCTCGCGTGGGCGGGATGGTGAACATCATTTCCAGCAGGCGGTTGACAAAGATGCGCTCGGCATCGTAGGTCACCCTCGCCGACTTCTCAAGATAGTCCTTGCCCTTCTTGTCCTTGGGCCGGCGCTTCTTGTTCGTGATAATCTCGTGCAGGTCGGGATAATACTGCGAGCGCAGGAACTCCCAGGACGGCACTTCTACGGACTTCTCTTTCAGCAATTCGATGACCTTGGCATCGTCATGCTCCGGCGAGAATATCTGGCCGAGGAAACTTCCCTCAGCATACTTGGATGCCGGTTTCTGTTCTTTAACTTCTTTTGCCATATCTGTTCGGAATAATCGTTACTATGTAAACAATACACACTTTCTGCTACCAAAAATCCCTCATTACGTCCTCTGTGGTGAGCTGCGAGGTGTTCTTCATGCGCATTTCCATGATGCCGGAGCAGCAGTCCGGGCCATCATCATGGTCGTTGTGGCCCTCCTTACGGTAGGACTTCATGTCGCGGGCGAACTCCGGCCACCTCTGCTGCCAGTCCTCGGGAAAGAACAGCATGTTCATTACCTCGGCACTTCTTGAGAAGATCCTGACATTTTTGTTTCCTGTTTGGACGAAAGTGTGGAAGCGCGTTTTCTTGTTGCCTAAACCGCGGCAAATGCCTTCCACGTTCATGGCAATGACACGCCCGCCGTTGTTGCTCTCGAAGTGGCAGACTTCCACCTTGTCGATGGTCATCATTTCCGCGTGCTTTTGCTGCGTGAACTCCACCGGCTTCTTCGTGTACAGGATGTTTATCACGTAGTCGCCAATCTCAGTTTCGATGTAGTCTATCGAGCAGTACCAGTCAGATCCGGTGTCGGCGGAGTCCGTGTAGTTCTTTATCACCCACGGCTTGCCTTGGTGCTTGGCCGGAAGCACAGAGTACGTGCGGAAGCGGGTGTACATCAGGCCCTCAAGAGGTGTCGGGTTCTGCATGTACTGGGTTTCAAACACAAAGTTATTCACCTTCCGCAGCGCGTACAGCTCCTCCAGCGTATGCTTATGCGTCCACAGGGCCACGTCCTGGCCGTTCTCGTTCTGCTTGATGACCGGGATGCTGATGACGGTCCACTCGCCTGGCTCCACCTCCTGCAGATAGCCACAGAGGTCGTGTTCGTGCAGCCGCTGCATCACTATGATAATGGGCGTGCGGCGAGAGTTCACACGGTTACGGATTGTGGTCTCAAACCGTCGGTTGACTATCTCACGGACGTTGTCGGACAGAGCGTCTTCCGGCTTCAGGGGGTCATCGATGACGATGGCGCCTGTGAACTTGCCCGGATTGAACACGGCAGTGTACTGATCCAGATACTCCTCGCTGACCTCTCCGTCCTCGGCATCAGTAGCACCAGCACCGAAACCGGTAATCTGGCCAAGCGTGGACGTGGCATACATTCCTCCTCCTGCGGTGGTGTCCCACTTGCCCTTGGTGTCACGTCCGGGACGGATTCGCGCGTCAAACAGGCATTGGAACAGGGGCGAGCGCATGATGTCCTTTATCTCCTCGGAGTTGTCGAGCGTGAGAGAGCCGGAATACGACAGGTGCAGAAACTTGCAGGCAGGATTGATGGCATACCCAAACGCCATAAACTGCTTCGATACCAGCTCGGTCTTTCCGTATCGTGGTGCGATGTTTATCATCACCTTCCGCAGTTCTCCCCTCACCACCTTGTCCAAAACGTCACATATCAAGTCGTGATGCTCGCCGAAGATGAACGGCGTCTTGTGCATATGCTGAAACATCTCCTGCGTAAATCGCTTCACAGAAGATGTCATCAGCTGCTTGTGGGCTGCTCTCAATATGTCACGCTCCGAGCGCTCCATTGACTATTGCTTGGACTCGTTCTTCTTTGCAAGGAACGCAATCTCCTCATCAGTGAGGGGGCGCAGGACAAGGTCTTCTCCATCCTTGCCGGTGTGCTCCAGCCGCTGCTTGTTCTGCCAGTGTTCAGGATCCTGATTTGACTGGTAGTGGATGATAGCGCCAAGGCTCGGCATGACGTGCTTGGTCACCTCCCTCTGGGCGCGGATGACTACCTTCTTGGTGTCATCGTCACGGACGTACTCGGTGGTCGTTTCCGTGAAATCAAATCCTACTATCAACTTGGCCAGCGAGTTGGAGCACTGCACCAGACGTTTCTCGCGCAGGGCCTCCTTGGCATTTTCAATACCTTCGGCAAACTCGGCATACCGCTTCTTCCAACGACCAAAGGTCGTTTCGTCCACTCCAACTATCTCACAAAGCTCCCTTTGAGTGTACTCATCTTCGGACAGAAGCTTGAACACCTTCTTTGCAACTCGCCTAGAATACTTCATCGGGATGCTCCTCCTTGTACTTTTTCTTCGCCAACAGCTGGGTTCTGGACTCCCATGCCTGCTTGTACTCGGTGTTTTCAAACAACTTGGCGAATCCGGTGACGTATTTCAGCTTCAGCAGCTCCTCCGGCTCCATGCCGAGCTGGTTGCAGATATCCTCATCCTTCCATCCCTGGTCGAGCAGCTTGAACACCATCGAGGACATGCCCTGCACCGAGTGCTTGCCCCTGGCGCGATTGTGACGGACGGTTGCCGCCATTCTCTCGTTGATATCCTTGTCAATGACCACGATGGGCAGCATGCCGTGATTGCGCTCCCGGATATCCTTGTTATTCTTGCACGTGAAGTAGCGGTGGAAGCCATCGACAATGATGTACTTCTTCTTGGAATCGTCCCAGATGGTCACGGTCGGCTGCGTATAGCCGTCATTCCAGATGGACGTGTACAGCAGCTGCATTTCCTTCTGAGCGACAGAATTCGGGTTGTAGTCATTCGGCTCCACCATGTCGATGGGCACCCATATCACAAAATCGACGGGCTGGGCCTTATTCGGGGACAGCTCGTGAATGAACTTGCAGAGCGCGTTGCGGAACTCCAGCTTGTCTGGTGCGGCCTCAAAAGCGGCCCGGATTTTATCTTTCAATTCTTCCATGGCGGTTACTTGTATTGCGTGAAACAAATGGCAACTAGGGCCGTTCCGTACTTGCGGCCGACCTTGTGCGGCATGATGTGCGTCTGCACGTCCTTCAGCTCGTATTGCTTGTACGTGCGCTCGTGAAGCTCTTTCAGGGCGGCGTCAAGCTCCATGGCGAGGTCTTCTGCCTCCATCTTCCCGGAGACCTCACAGACCAAGCCTCCGATTTTCTTGCGGCCTTCGTAGAGCCAGCCCCACGTGATGCCGGCGCAGATGAAGTCGCCCTTCTCTCCGTTGGCCACGGCCATGATGGTCATCATTTCCGAGCCGAACTTGGGCAGCTTTGCCTCCTCGCGCGGAACCTCCCTGGCGCATGCCGGAAGGACGGATGAGTAGGTCTGGATATTGAAATCCGATATCCCTGCATCGTGCAGGGCCATATGGAACGAACCGGCGTGCACCTGGTTGTCTGAATCGCCAGATCCATAGGTGACGAAATACTTGGCCGGAATCCTATTTCGAGTGCTTCTGCTCATAGTCTATGTACTTGTTTTGGATTGGATACTTTCTCTTGCCGTGCTTCTTCCAATAGCGCCACTCCGAGAGGGCTATCCCCGCATTGAAGTTGGCTATGAGCGTCAATGACACGTCCGAGCGCATAATCTCGCCCACGCATACCTGGCAGAAGTCTTGATACAGCAGGGCGTTCTGCCGATACAGCTTCGCCTTGGGCGAGTTGAAGGCCTTGTAGAATATCGGGCGGTCATGCTCGGCAATGAGGTGCTCAAGCAGATAGTCACGATACTCCTCCCAGCCGGAGAACATGAACGGCAGATCCTTTACCGCGAACATATCATCCTTCAGCTGGGACGCAGTGCTGATACCAGACAGCCTCCGTGTCAGTCGGTTGTACAGGTCACTCTCGATTTCCTGCATGATGAACAGGCTCCGGATGGCGGTTTCGTGGGTGACGTTGCTGATACGCATTTCGCGGATGGGAACACCGTACTGGTACATGTAGTTGTAAATCGGGCAGTACTCAAAGCCGTTGTCGTGGATGAACTTCCAGACGTCGGAATACTGCCAGTCGTAGATGGGATTAAAATCCCACTTGAACTTGCTCCTCTGGGCGCACCAGATGCACCACTTGTACGAAGGATTGCCCTCCGTGGTGGCGATCTTTCGCTTCGGGCTTTCCTCGCAGCGCATGCCGAGAAGGGCGGCTACCCTCTGGCCCTTGAAGTACTGCTGGGGCAGGATGTCCATCATGGCGTAGAACTCCTCCTCCTTGCCGGTGTCCTCCCACTCAGTGATAGCGATATCCTCATGCGGACGAATCCACTCCTTGCCTTCTTCCCAGCAGTGAAGCCACGCATCGGTTCCTCCCGCTGCGTTGTTGATTTTGAACGGAATCTGATACCACATCGGATTGACCTCCGGCATGTGCATGACGTGACGGATGTACTCGATGTTGTTGTCCCACTCGGCTTCCTGGTCAAAGAAAAAGACATTGACAGGAAGACGGTTCATTTCCCTGGCCACCTCGATGGCAAGGTGCAGCACGACCGTGGAGTCCTTTCCTCCGGAGAAGTTCACAACCACGTTGTCGAACTCCCGGAATACAAAGCGTACACGCTCCTTGGCCGCTTCATAAACGTTCTTTCCAGTGTAGATGTTCATTTCTTCAGATTCTGCTTGTGGAGCTGCTTTGCGTAGGCATTGACATCGGAATCAAGGCCAATAGCATAGTCTCCGTTTTTCAACATACGGTAGTTGATGTAATCAGCACAAGCATATGGCGGTCGCTCCTCGGCCATGAACTTGCGCATTCCACCTTTCGTGCACACAAAGTGCAGGGCAAGCGAACCATAGAAGTAGTAATTCGTGTATCCGTTTATGTAGGCAGTCATTGCCCACAGGTCATCGAACATGTACTTCTTGGCCGGGAGTCCGCGCATGAGAGCGGCGATCTTCTCGGCATAGACCATGCCGCCTCCCTGATAGCACATTATTTGTGACTTGAATGTATCAGACATGTTCGGCACCTTCTCCGCCAGAAGCTTGGGTGTTCTTGCCCAATTCGTGAGTACGAAGCCCGTTCCGGGGAGCAGAGCTTTCTCGATAGCCTTTTCATAGTGCGTGTGTGGCGTGAGTAGCATATCATCATCTAGATTGATATAGATATCGCTTCGGATTTCCTTCAGCAGATTGACACGCGCCGCGTGGCATCCAATCTTCTCCGGAACGACCACTATTTTCGAGAAGCGGTCCGGGTGTTTCAGCTGGCCGATTGTTCCAAGGTAGTCTTGGAAATACAACGCGAGTTCATAGTCGGCATAGCCATGGTATAAAATGGAATCAACAAGGTCGTTCAGTTGCTCGATCCTGTCGCTTACGGAAATGATTACAAATGTCTTTTTCATATCGGCATTACTTATAAAACCATGAAGCTATGCCACCGACACTCCAGTAGCATAGCGATACATACCATTTCTGCGGCCAGTTCAAATCCACGCTCAGCGTCCTGGCCTTCCATAAGCCGAGCCTGTAACAAAGCTTGTGCGCTGCCCACTCCCGGATGAGGCTCTTTCGGGTGCGGTGCCCCACCACGTCCTCGTATTCCGGAGTGTGCTCAAGACCATCAAGCGCGGCCAGAAACTCTGACCGCGACATGAGACTACTGTCCTTGACGTTGATGTTTGCCATAGCTACAAGCTTTTCTTGGTGGTGAGAAGGCTGAATTCAGCCGTTTTCAGGAGGTTCAGGCCAGGTTGTGGGGCGAGAGTACCCTTCGAGAATAAAAGGACGTCAGCGGACGTTTTCTTGCTATTCACGACGCGCTTGATGTCTTCCGCGTCAAGCCGCTCGGCATTCAGGGACACAATCACGTCGATGTTCTCGTACGAGAGGTTGCCGACACGCTCCAGGTGCAGCCGTCCCTTCAGGTTCGGCCGCGCATCGAGAAGCTGGATGAGCGCCTGCTTCCGATTGTCCACGCCGTGGTAGTCATTCAGTCCAGCAGCTACCTCGAACAGTCCTCCGTTTCCGCAGCACAGGTCGCAGACCTTCTTGTCCACTGATATGTGGCCTGCGAGGATGTCACGCACTGCATTGTCATAGAAGATGTCGTAGCTGGGGACAAAGTCGGTTTCGTCGATGTAGTCACGCTTATACTGGTCTCTGTTCACAAGGTCGCAGACCTCCGGGGTGGGATCCATGTCCCAATACTTGTAACCCCACAGATAGAAGTAACGATACGTCTTTGAGTAGAACCGGCCTTCCCGGGAGTTCTCACGTATGAAGGTCACGAACCACTTGAAGCGGTCGTAGTCGTTCTGGTCGCTGCGCAGGCAGTACCAGTGAGGGATGCTGGCCATGGACTTGGCGAAGTGCCAGTCATGGGTCTGAATGAATCTTTTTGCTCTTTCGAAGTCGTTCATAAATCTACTTGTCAAATTTCTTTATCTGGAACTTGAAGCCGCAGGTCGGGCAAGTGACGTCTGCCAGATCCTGCGCTTTCTTTTTCTGCTCAAGGCCATCCTCAATCTTCTTCTCGGCCGCGGCCACGTCACGGCTGGTCGTGATGGAGTTCTGCTGCGTCGGATTGAGGTTCGGCTTGAAGTCCTCTCCCATCGCCTTGGTCTCAACGTCCCAATCTTTCGTGTCCATATCCCACTTCTCGGTCATGTACTGAAGGGCGGATTCGTCCCACTCCAGGTTCTGCTCCGCAGTGGCATTGTCGGCAGTTGACATATCCCTGCCCTTCTTGGAGTCCAGCGACAGATCCTTCCTTTTGACGGCAACGAGCGTGTCAGCATCCGCGTCCACGATGATGACCTTCTTCACGCCCTCGGCCTTGGACGCCTCCTTAGACTTGTTGCCAGCAATCAGGCGATTGTTCTTATCGATGAGCACGGACTTTCCGGCACCCAGCTCACGGAATGACTTACGCAGCAGCTCCTGGCCATGGAGCGTACCGCGGTTGGCGTTGGCGTTGTCAAGAATGAGCTGGTCGATATCAACCACCTCGGCCGTTTTCTTATTCTTCTTCGTTGCCATGGTCTTCCGGGAAAAATTCAGTGAAACATCTGGGGCAGATGACTGCCGGCGCCTCTGCAGCATCGAATTTCTTGGCCTGGCTTTCCGTGGCCAGCTCGGCCTGCTCCTTCTCCAGTCCCCAATCCTCGCGCTTGAAGCCGAACTCCTCTTCTGCCTTCTTCAGGGCCTCCTTGTTCCAAGACAGGTCTGCCTTTCCGACAGCGTTGTCAGCAAGGGCCATTTCACGCCCCTCCTTCGTGTCAAGGTCTATGTCTTTGCGCCGCACGGCCACAAGGACTTCACCTTCTGTTTCTACGAGCAGTACCTTCTTGATACCCTTTCTGACAGAGGCCTGCGCGGTCTTGTTCCCTGCCATCAGCTTATTGTCCTTGTCAAGCAGGACGGAGCGGCCGGCGCCGAACTGCTCAAGGGAGCGATCCAGCAGCTCGCGGCCTCTCTCCGTTCCGGCATTGACGTTTGCATCGTCGCTGACAAGCTGGTCGATGTCGATTTCTTTGATTTCGTATTCCTTCATAGCGCGGTGGATAACAAACATAAAGCACCCCTGCCACGGCATTATGCCGTAGGGCGGAGGTGCTTGTTGACAATAGATTTGAACTCCGAATTAAGGAGCGTTGCAATTATAATCATTTTTCAGCGATTTTGCACCATTTTTGGCCTAAAATCGAGACAAAGATATGTAATTATTACACATTTTCAAACATTTTTAGGCAAAAACCGACTTACGGGGATTCCGGTTACCTTGAACGTGTCCAAGTTCATGTAGAAGCCGCGCGTGCTGATGACTGCATCCTTGAATAGCTGCCACAGCAGACTCCCGGCCAGCTGAACGAGTGCGGAGTTCACGAACAGATCCTGCTTCTCAAGGGCCTCCGCCACTGAGCAGCTAGGGCCGGAATCCTTTTCGTCCACGAGCGTGTAGTCAAACTCCTCCGTGGCAAGGGGGAGAATACCGACCGGCCGATAGGCGTCCGACTTGGGCTGGTCAATCTTGGCACTGCCGAGGATGGCCTGGCCAGTACGCTGACCGTTGCCAAGGTCGAGCCAGTAGTACGTGGCGTTCTCGGGAATCATCGGAGCAGACCGCTTGCGCAGCTCGGCGAAGTGCTTGCCGATTTCCTCCCTGGTCTTGATGTTGTCAACACAGGTAATGACAATATTCGCCACTACAGAGGCAGAATACTTCTTCGGTTCGGCATTCCAGTCTAGGCCGAAAAAGCGGTTTATACGCGTGATGAACGCCTGTGCCTTGTTCAAGCCAATCTCGCCATCGGAGAACAGCTGCCGGCCGATGTTGGCTTCCGTGACCGTGTCTGGGTCGTATGCGGTCACCTTCAGTCCCGGATGGCCCATTGCATACAAGGCATGGTCTATCCTGGCGAGGGCTGAAAGCATCTGACAACCGCTGCCACCAACACCAACGAGGTCGATGCTGATCCTGTGGACGGGATTCAGGAAGTAGGGTGCAACAAAATGCACGTAGGGTTTCTTTTCTTTAGACATGTTACTTTTGTTCTTCTGTGTTCTGTTTCTTCTTTGCCTGCTGCTTTTCGTATGCGTCAATGATGAGACCGAGCCGATAGGTGGCTGCATCGCCCAAGACAACGATAATGCGGCGCTCCGTCGATGACAGCTGGCACTTCTTCTGGAGGCACAGCTTGTACTGCTCGGCAATGTAGTCGGCGCTCCATTTCACCCTTTCATACCCCCCCTCCTGAAGTACCTGCCATGCTCGGCTGCTGCCCTCTCTGCCTTGTTGCGCTCCTCCACATAGGCACGCATTTCATCGCGGACGCACTCCACGAACAGCTCATCCATCGTGACTATGGTCTTACCCCTCTTGGTCATGGCTCATCGTTTTACTGGTTTCGGCAATCTCTTTCTGGAAAGCAGATATCTGCTCGCGGATGTGCTGCTGCGTTTCCTCATACTGCTTCAACTGCTCCTCCGAGTAGCGGGGTGCCCCGAGGCACCAGTTCTCGTAGTTCAGGCGCTTCATGCTGAAGTCGTGAGGCCCACCTTCCATTTCCTGCTGGGTCAGCTCGATGGTGTGAACGCGCAGCGTGTAGTCAAAGTACTTCTCGAACTCGCCCACAGGCACGTCATTGTCAATGTCGTAGCGAATCTCGGTCATGTTGGCAGAGAACCCATCCTCACCAAGGATGACGATATCTCCGACTTCCTGGCGCGGCCAATAAGCATCCTCAAAGGGAATGTCATGCTTCTTGCAGAACTCCCGAAGATAGTCATTGCAGACCGCATTCCAGCGAGTTTTCAGGAGGTCTTTCATTCCGCATCCTCCTTCTCCACGCCCTTGAGCATTTCGCGGATGTAAATCTGGTCGGCCAGATCCAGCGTGCTCTTTCCGGACTTGATTTCCTCGTAGGCCTTGGCCATCTTCTCGGGCTTCCACAGGCCCTGACGATGCAGGCGCTCCCACGGCCCGTCCGATGCGACTATGTTCTTTTCCTTGTAGAGCTTTTCAAGGACAGCTCTGTTCTCCTCGGCCACCTTCATGGCCTTCTCAATCTTTGCTACCTGGCCGGCCTTGCCGGTGGTGGCGGTCTTAGCATTCTTTGCCATAATCTTTAACTGGTTTATTGGGTTTCTTGTGGTACTTCGTACCGGTTTTAAGTCTTCTGTTACGCTCTGCGGTGGCCTCGCTGCGGAGACAGCCACAGGAGCGAGTGATGCCCCTTGTCAGGTTCGTTCCAAGGGTGTTGAACTCCACGCCACAATCGCAGCGGCAACGCCATATCGTGGTGCGGTTGTCTGACATATCATTCTCCTCCAGAACGACTACCCTGCCGAAGCGGAGACCTGTCAGATCCTTGAAGTTCCAAGCGTGCTTGTCCATATCAGTCAATCTTTGTGAACAGGATATCCGTGCGCACAATGGTCTTGTGCCATTCTATCTTATCCTCGGCAAGCGCCTGGGCGAATGCCACGTCTGTTGGCTTGTGGGCGCCAAGCTCGAACCAATGCTTGAACTTCGCCCTCTGGACAAATACGCGGTGCGTTCCGCGGTCATCCCTTATGATTCTTGCTTTTGTCATAATCAAATAATGATTTCAAATATATCCACCGGCTCCTGTTCTTCATGGTTCAGGTAGGACGTTAGGCTATGCTTGTAGTATGTCTTTACTCCTGTCTGCTCGATTTCATGGACCATTTCAAAGATATCTTCTTCAGCATAGTATGATTTCGGAACACCGCTTTGCAGGCCAACTTTGTACAGGTCGCAGCAGTCTGCTGCCATTCGCGCCATCTTTGCGGTTTTTGCTGGAACAACTACTGGCTCCAAGGAAGCAAATGTTCTGAATCCTATGCTATGCAACAGCCTCATTGCATTGATACGCTCATTGTTGGAGGATGCCCCAGGCTCCAGATCATCGCAACCGGTCAGTGTGAATCCGAAGGCGAGGAACTTGCCGTAATGCAGACCGCTCGTATTGGATACCATGATCCTTAAAGCTTCATCCTGGATGAAGTCGGCGTTCTTCGTGAGAACCTGGCATCTGACACCTCGCATGATGGCGTACTCAATGCATTTTACGTTCAATGCGCGAGTCTCCGGAATCAGCGGGTCACTGGAGAACGTAAAGAACAGACTGGACTGACGGAGCGCGTCGATGTTTGCATCGAGCTCATTTACAAAGGTCTCAAAGGCGTGCCGCTCATTTCGGAAACAGGATTTAAGTTTCGGTTCCGGACCGCCCATCGCGTGGGAGAGGACGCCCTTCTTACAGTAGCAGTAGGAGCAGTCGTTGCTGCACCCTACATAGAGATTGCAGGCCCATTCGGCATACTCGCCGGCCTTGCCTTTCGGCTTGTAAATTGCCTTGCTCATAGTATGCTAGTCATTGTAGTCAAACGGGAACTTGCAGCGCTGCAGAAGATGAAGAAGCAGCGTCATGTACTGATCCACCTGTCCGGTGGTTGGAAGTCCTCGATACGATTCGCCTTCGCTCTGGATGCCTTGAAGCATGTCACACCCGGAACAGCTACCGTATTCTTGGAACGTTATCACGTACTGATAGCTGCTCGGCTGATACGTGTCAAATGGTATTACGAACAGCTGCGTACCTTGATACTCGCCGTCATCAATCATGTGCAGGTTATTGACATCAAAGACATACTCACCATTTTCTTCTCGCCATGGATTCACGACTAGACTAAAAAGGGCCTTTGTCAACTCCTCGTACGTTTCATACTGACGCTGGTCTGTTGACTCGATGTAGTGACGCAGGATATCCTTCCTGGCGTCCCATGCTTGTACAAATTCTTTAATCATTTCTTCAAAGTTTAATTTCATGGTCAATGCAGACTCTACGAAGGAAGCCCTGCACCTCGTGAACATAGCAGCAGGACATTTGCTCTGCCGGCGTGTCCATTTCTGTGCATTTATATCTCAGCACCCAGATACTATCGCTCCACTCACGTATTGTAAGGTCGAAGTACTCATCCGTGAGGCCTATGGAATCTCCACTACCAAACCCTGATTTCTCAAAAATCTCTCTGGTGATTGGGATTGGCCGTACACGTTTTTGTGCATTATTGTACTGGATATAACCGGTGCTAACAACCTCAAGATCCAGTATGCATGCATTGGTTATGTCCTTGTCAAAATAGACGCCGACAATCTTTACATAGGTGCCATCTTCCACGGTCTGGAAATAATCTCCAATCACAAACTGGTCCTGGGCTCCAAGTCGGATGCCCTGGTCTCCTATGTGTTTCAGCTCCCATTGCTCAAGGCGGTCTTTCAATCTTAACAACTTTCTATCTTTCTCTTCACGGAACTCATCAAGCCCAAAATACACTGCCATTTGTTCCATCATGATAGAAACATCAGCGAGCTCGGTGATGATTTCTTCCCTCGATACCCTACCCCTCTTGCCCTTTCCAATCGCCGCAAGCATTTCTCCGGCTTCTTCCATCACCATATCTACCTGCGAATTGACGCCCCATGCATTCAGCACTCTGTCGTAAAGTATTACTTTCTCTGTGTCGGTCATAATTGCTCCTCCTGTTTCTTGCGATGCTTTTCGTAGAACTCCACGGAGCACGGCATGCTCAATGGCTTCTGGAAATACTTATCTACGGCCTCTTCGTAGTTCTTCAACGCCTGGTCAACATTTCTGCGGCAGGCATCAATGTGTTCCTGCCGGAGCACTGCTTGATGCTTTAAGGCTTCATCCTTGTCCAGATAGAGCTTGTCCTTGCTATAATTGCATTCTTCTATCGCGATGCTATCATCCGGGGCGCAAGTGAACACCTTCTTGTAGTAATCGTTGAACGTGATTGTCACCTTGGTGGCTTCATGCAAGATTGAACTCGGCCTCCTTGTCAAAATCTTGTCCCTGTCAATCGTGTAATAGACAGGCGTGTCGATTGTCAATTCTTTTGCTTTCATGCTATTGCCTTTTTTCTTTCCATCCTCGCCCTTCAAGATAGGGCGAGGACAGAAAAGGTTTCAAAGTAAATTCATCGGACGGGGCGCACCGAGAAGCCGTAAGCGCGGCGGTTGTAGTACAACGGATTGACGTCGCCTGCGCTGAAGTACAAGTGGTAGGCGTAGGCCGCACTGTAATTCACGCTCGGAGTCTTGGTCCAGATATCACCTTCGTCTCCGTCATACTTGACAGGGCCACCTTTCCAATTGTAGCCGTCGGCCGGGAAGAAGATGGACTTGCCATTCGGGCCAGTGAACTTCATTCCGGGCTTTCCGTTCTCGGTAACCAATTCATGAGTGCACTCGGTTGCCAACTCTACGGCCTGGGCTGCGGTAGGCATCTGGTCACCGAACAAGCCGATGGCCTCATCGAAGTTGAACAGCTTCTTGCCGTTGTGCTCGGCATTGTTTTTTGCCCAGAGCGTTCCGGAAGTCAGGCCCAGATCCACGAAGCCGCTGGCTTCTTCTTCCGCGGCGCTGGCCTCGCTTACGATGGTGTCAATAACGCCAAGCGTAGTGGCGCCACTGACGCGGTCATCCGCGATGCTGATTCCAAACTCCCTGTCAATTTCAGACAGGAGCATTGCCCGGTCGAGCGAATCGAAGCCGAGAGATTCCAAACTGCTGGAGGTGGCAAGTTCTCCTTCAAAGCCGAGGGTTTCGCGATATCTTTCAACGATAGCAATAAGACGATTGTTCATAATGTTTCTGTTTTTGATTTTTTACGTTTCTTTTCTTTTTGCATACGGAGGGCGTACAAGCTTGGCGATTCATAGCCTTCGCAATCATCGGCCGGCTCAAGCTCTGGCCAGAGCCGATATCCGAAACGGCGGCAGGCCTCCCAACGTTCACCCTTCCAGACTTCGTCCCGGTAGTGAGCGCAGGCGCCACACTTGGTGCACTTCCTCCAGTACTCCTTACTCATTGGCTTTTTGCTCGGGGGTCAGTACATCCAGGTAGCAGTTGTCGCCATCAACAATGATGAATCCGTCAAGCAGCCGTGACAGCTTCATTGCGAGGTACTGCGCGGTTATCTTTTGCGGCTTATCAGCGCAGAGCCGTACGGTACGGCGCAGATGCTTGTCATACTTGAATGCAAGGTCATCACAGACCTTTCTCTGGCTTACTAGCTCCTGGGTTAGGGAATTTACCTGCTTCTTGCGCAGGAACGCGACAGCGGCTAAAACAAGGACTGCCACGGCGAGGATTACAATAATTACTGTTTTCATGATGTAGAACTATTTGGGTTGAACATTAACTTTCCGGCTCAGTGATGACATCGATTTCATCTGCGA